>Ga0315294_10002293_pt1 | contig 20931 bp, 20 predicted proteins | sample YL17G13_40_MG_FD_203626 | JGI IMG/M metagenome (GOLD analysis project Ga0315294, IMG submission 203626) | Sediment microbial communities from Yellowstone Lake, YNP, Wyoming, USA - YL17G13_40 | ecosystem: Environmental > Aquatic > Freshwater > Lake > Sediment | place: USA: Wyoming | collected...
TCGGAATCCCGGGCGTCGGCTCCGATATCGAGGATGAAGGGAACGAATCGCTTCAATTTCATGTCCAAGGCTGTCGCTGGGCTCTCGGTAGAATGGTAGGGCACGTCCTCCGGGGAAGTCAAGGCTGTTGCGCGAAGCGCCCGGTCGGCCGGCTCGCGTGAGCGGAAATTTGGGTTGATTCTTCCGCCCAAATAAAGTACAAGATACCTGATGGACAAGAAAAGGGCCGAACATGTTCTCGACAACGGGGTCAAAGTGCTGGCGGAATTCCTGCCGCTGAAAACGTACATCTATTTCCCCGTGCTCTACTCCATCTGCGTCTGGGCGGTGCGGCGGATCTTCGACCTGAAGGAACGGGTCCTGGCCTGGCAGGTCTGGCTCGAGCCGGGGATGGTCGAGAGCAAGCCCGACGCGTTCATCCTGAACTTCTTCGAGAGGACCGAGGGGGTCCGCGAGGCCTTCGCGGAAGAGGTCGGGGGCAAAGACGTGGCGGCCCTGCGGAAGGCCTTTGCCGGGCTCTACCCTGTTTGCGGACTCGAGGACGCGTTCCTCCTGGCCCTTTTCCAGGAGGATCTCGAAGCCGGCGAGTTCAGGAAGATCGCCGATGAATTCGGAGAACGGGCGGCCCGGGCCATCGAGGACATCAAGCCCGCCGGATCGGGCCAGGAGTTCTGGCGCGGCATGCAAAGCGTCGGCATGGAGATGGCGAGACTTGGCATCCACGTCATGTCCGACGCCCAGGTCCGGAAGATCATCCTGGACCGCATCCGGAAGAAAGTCAAAAAAGACGAGGATTGAAGGGACGGTGGGGAGCGCGTGATAAGACCGCGAAGCCCTTGGCGTCCCGTTTCTCTGGCGTTCGCCTTTCTTGCCGTCCTGCTTCTCGCCGGCTGCTCTTCCCACCTCAAGCAGGCCAAGTTCCATTATTCCGAGGGACAGTTGCGGGCCCGCGCTTACGAGACCGCACAGGCCGCCGCGTCCTACAAGCGGGCCCTGCTCGAAGCGGAGAAAGCGGTCCGGTCGAACCCATCGGCCCAGGCCTTCACGCTCAAGGGGCTGGCTGAGGCGGGCCTCGAGAAGTGGCCGGACGCCGAAAAGAGCTTCCTTCAGGCTTTCGCGCTCGGATTCGCCGAAGGGGAGGAATGGGCGCGGGACGTTTCCCTTCTCGGACTCGGGTCTTCGCTCGATGAGCTCGGCCTCAAGGACGCGGCGCTCAGGAGTCTCGCCGACCTCGTCGAAAGGGCGAAATTCAAGCCCGTCAGGACCGAAGCCGCCCGCCGATACGTCGACCTCAGCCTGGCCGCGGCGTCGGGCCTCGACGAGAAAGAAAGGACCCGCGCCCTTGCTGCCGTCGCAAGAACTCTCGAGAAGCTCATCGACGGGGATTTCGCCTGCGGGTTCTATCACTACCTTCTCTCCCAAACGGAAAGCCACCGCGAAGATTACCGGAAGAGTTTTGAGGAGGCCGCCATCGCCCGCGAGCTGGGACTGCCCTCGGAAAAGGTCCTCCGCGACAACGACCTGCAGATCCTTTACATCCACGAAAAAATGAAGGAGCGGCTTTCGCCGGACGACGGAAAGGCCTTCGACGAGCTTTACGCGCGATGGACCCGAAAGTGGGGATGGAAGGACCCGCTGACGCCGAACTGGAAAAGGGAGTGAGCCATGCTTCCGGCCATCGAGTGGAAGAAGAACAGGGTCGTCATGATCGATCAGCGGAAGCTTCCGCTGAAGGAGATCTACCTCGAATACCGGAGATACGACCAGGTCGCCCGGGCCATCGAGACCATGGTTATCCGCGGCGCGCCGGCCATCGGCGTCGCGGCGGCCTACGGCGTCGCGCTGGGCGTTCTGGCTGTCAGGAGCGGCAAAGACATCGACCGCGCGTTTGAAAAGATCACCCGACGTCTCGAGCGGACGCGGCCCACGGCCCGAAACCTCTTCTGGGCGCTGGAGCGGATGCGAAAGACGTTCGACGCGAACCGTAATCTGACGCTCGCCCGGCTCAAGCGCCGGATGCTCGATGAGGCCAGGGCCATCGAGACCGAAGACGTCGCGACCAATGAGGCCATCGGCCGTCACGGCCGGGACCTCATCCCGGACGGCGCGACCGTCCTGACCCACTGCAACGCAGGCGAGCTGGCCACGGCCGGCTACGGGACGGCCGTCGGCGTCATCCGGGCCGCCCACGAGCAGGGGAAGAAGATCCGCGTCTTCTCGGACGAAACGCGGCCGTTCCTCCAGGGCGCCCGGCTGACCTGCTGGGAGCTCGACCGGCGCGGCATTCCCGTCGTCCTCATCACGGACAATATGGCCGGCTGGTTCATGCGGAAGGGCGAGATCCAGGTCGTTGTCGTCGGCGCGGACCGCATCGCCCGGAACGGAGACACGGCCAACAAGATCGGGACATACTCGGTGGCGGTCCTGGCCAAAGAGCACGGCATCCCCTTCTACGTGGCCGCGCCCATGAGCACGGTGGACGCCGGCCTGGCGACGGGGGACGAGATCCCCATCGAAGAGCGGGATCCGCGCGAGGTCCGGGAGGCCGGCGGCCGCTGCGTCACGCTCCCGCACATCGCCGTCCGCAACCCCGCTTTCGACGTGACCCCGGCGAAACACATCGCCGGCATCATCACGGAGAAGGGCGTCTTCCGCCCGCCCTACGATTTCCACCGCGTCCAATAGAACCGTCCTTTATTTTCAGATATACTGGTCTCCCATGTATGCCCTCGGCATCGAAACATCCTGTGATGAGACCTCGGCCGCCGTCCTGACGGACCGGTTCGAGGTCTTGAGCAACGTCATCCTGTCCCAGGACGAGGTCCACGCGCCCTACGGCGGGGTCGTGCCCGAGCTCGCGTCGCGGCAGCACATCAAGACGATCGACGCCGTCGTCGGGGAGGCGCTGGCCCGGGCCGGGGTCGAACTCAAGGCGATCGACCTCTTTGCCGTGACCCAGGGACCGGGCCTCGTCGGCTCCCTCCTCGTCGGGCTTTCGTTCGCCAAGGGCCTGGCCTATTACTTCAAGAAACCGCTGGTCGGCATCGACCACCTCGAGGGCCATATCGAAGCGGCCTTTCTGGAAAACAGGGACATCGGATTTCCCGCCCTTGCCCTTCTTGTCTCGGGAGGACACACATCGCTCTATCTTCTGGAAAAGAAGCTTTCCTACCGTCTTTTGGGCAAGACGCGCGACGATGCGGCCGGCGAGGCCCTCGACAAGGTCGCCAAGTTCCTCGGGCTCGGTTATCCCGGAGGCCCGCTCATCGAGAAGCTTGCCGCCAAAGGAGATCCGACGGCGTTTGCGTTCAGCAGGCCGCAGATCAAGGACGCGCCCCTCGACTTCAGCTTCAGCGGCCTCAAGACCGCTGCCTTGAAGCACATCCGGGAGAGCGAGATCTCGAAAGAGCATCCGCGGCTTGCCGATTTCCTGGCCGGCTTCGAGGAGGCGGTGGCCCGGTCGCTCGTCGATAACCTCGCCAGGGCCGTGGACGAATTCGGGCCGAAGTCCCTCATCCTCTGCGGCGGTGTCGCCCGGAACACGCGTCTCCGGGCGCGTTTCCGGCAATTCGCGGACCGACAGAAGCTTCCCGCCTTTATCCCCTCGCCGAAGATGTGCACCGACAACGCCGCCATGGTGGCTGCGCTGGCCCTCGAAAAGCGTGCGGCCGGGATCCCCATGTCCGTCGACCTCGACCTCGACGCCTATCCGAGATAAAAGAACGGGGACACGTTTTAGGCCCTTGATCATCCTTCATTTATGGCGGATTTGTAAAGATTTGTATCGCGTGGATTAGACGCGGGATCAGGGAATGTGTTATAAATGAGTGCATTGGAATAACTCCATGGAACGCTCCAAAAGAAGGGGCTCGTCCGGTATAGGATGTTCAGTTGAAATCCTCCGAACGATGATACGGACGTCTTTGTGATCGCGGGTTTCAGCCCGCGGCTACCCAAAATCGCCGATGGGACGTGAGTTGGAATTCCCGGAAATAGCCTTGGACTCAAGGGACCCGGAAGTTTAGGCTAGTCGGACGGCACAAGCCTGAAGAGATATGGGTTCTCGACCGTCCGGACGCCGGCGCCCTTTCCCAAGCGCAACGTCACGAGATAGAGGTAGGCGTTCTTGTATTCGTAGGCCGGCGGCGAGGGCAGATCGAGGGATCGGACCTCCCCGGCGGTCCGGCCCTCGAAGAGGGGGAGATCGAAATAGGTGAGCCCGGCATCGTAGTCCCCCGCCTTGGACCCGAACTCGAACCTGAGCTTTCCGAGCTTCCGGCGCGAGGTGAACATGAAGACGTAAGCCCGGCCGTCCTCGGGGAGGAGGAAGCTGCCCGGCCCGACCTGGCGGGCGACCCGGGATATGGAGTAGAACCTGAGCCTCTCACCGGAGGGGAAGGCCGTATTCACCGGGTTGAAAAGGACGATCCTGGGGTAAATGGCAAACCAGAAAAAGAACAGCGTTCCCCCCGCCGCGGCGAAGAGAACGTGCGTCCGCCATTGGAACGAAAGGTCCCTTGATGGCCTCCGGGCCAGGGCATAGACCAGGACGAAAACGGCCAGGCCCGCCAGCCAATAGAAGTTAAGCGGCCAGGGGCCTTCCCGGCTCTTGATGTAGACCGGCAGGAGCCCGGTTAGATCGAAGTGCAGGTTGCTCAGGATGTAGAAGATGGCGCCGCCCCTTTCCGTGTTGCCCACCGTCGTTTCCTGGTAGATGGCGAGCGGGTTCCTGAGAAGGAGCCAGGTCATGAGCAGGGTCACTCCCGAGCTAAGAGCGAAAGCCCCCGCGAATATCTTTTTCGTGTTGTGGGCGACGAAATATCCAAGCCCGATGATCATGACCCAGAAGACCGCCACGAGCGTTCTGGCCTGCGGGGCGTAGGCCGGCCGCTGGGTCAGGAACGCCAAGACGAGGACGTAGGGAGAGGCCACGAAAAGGAGGGCCAGGAGATCCCCGGCCTTCCTTCGGGCCATTTCCACCAGTCCCAAAAAGGAAAAGAAATAGATCGGGGCGTAGAGGAGGAGGCCGTCCTTCTGGTCGAAGAAGTAATCGGCCAGGGTTTCCCAGCGGAACCGGAAGGGAATGCCCGTGAGGAGCTCCTTCGCGTAAGCCAAGGTTTCCCCTGCCTTAAGGCTTCCCTTCACAGACACCGCCGACAGAGAGAACGAACCGTAGAAAGCCTTTTGGAAGAGAAAATGGGCCGCCGTGATCACGATGGGAAAGACGAGGAACGCCGCGTAATCCCTCCCTCCGGCGCGCTTCCTGGCGAGCACCCAGAGGCAGAAGACGAGGAGCGGCCCGGCCAAGAAGAGATATTTCAGGGCGTGGAACCAGATGAAGGTGGAGAGGAGGAAACCGCAGAAGATGAGCCGGCCCGGTGTCAGGGCGGCCGGGGAACGAAAGATCCTGAAAACGGTGAATGCGAAAAGGGCGATGATGATCTCGGGATAAATATGGATGGAATAGAAATAGACCGGCGCGGCGAGTCCCGTCAGGGCCCAGAGGATAAACGCCCATTTTTCCTTTCCCCAGGAGTCCCGGATATAGAGAAAAACCTGAAGTCCGAACAGTGCTCCGAACAGGCTCATTCCGAAGCGCAGTCCCAGGATGAGGCCCGTTTTCCCGAAGAGCGAACCGACCGCGTAAAAGGGCAGCATCAGGAAGGCCGTCCCGGGCGAATGGAACGAATACAGACTGCCCGGTTTTTTCCCCCGGATGGCGTGGATCTGGGGAATGGTCCCCGTCGTCAGCATATAAGCGTGGTAATCTTTTTGGGCGTAGTTGTTGGCCAGGTCGAGGTCGCCGTCATGGAGGAGGCTGTGGGCCATCAGGAGATAGTGGGGTTCGTCCCCGGAGAAGTAGATCCCTTTCCTGAACATGATGACGGAGCCGAGGTTCGCGAAGACGAGGAAAACGATGAAGAGGGCGGCGAGCTTTTTCTTTGAAGAGAGCCCGGACAAGCGGGCGAACGGCGCGGGCCTGGCCTCGGCCCGAAGCCTCCGCCATCCCCGGAACTGGACGACCTTGAGGTAAATGACGAGAACAACGGCCGCTTCCAGGAGGAGCCTCGTCCGGACCAGGAGGTCCGCCGCGCTCAGGTAATGACCCAGGGCGATCGGGGCGAGGGCCGTGAACGCCAGGGGAAGATAGGTGAGAGCGTCGCGGCCGAGGACCTCTTCGAAGGGCCGGGCGAGGAGCCCGGATGCGATACGCGAATAGAGGAGCCAGAACGTGAGGAGCGTCAGCCCGATGAGCCCGGTCGCGGCCGCCAGGGCAAGGGGCCGCGGCCGGAAGGCGTGCCCGAGGAACGTGAAATTCGGGGCCTCGAAGAAGAAGATAAGACATGCTCCCATTCCCAGCGAGGAGATGGCCACGAGGACGCCGGCCTTGAGAAGGGCCATGTTTTTCAGGCTCATTTTATGCAACATGAGAACCCTATCCAGCCCGTATACGTATATTCTATATGGGTACATCTTGCAAGGCCCGCTTTTTGTTTTGCGAGGACTATTTTGCTAGACTGTGGGTGAACGAGCGCGAAGGGCGCGCCGCTCATCGAGGAGGACATCCGTGACGACGAAAAAAGCGACGCTGACACTCTTGCTCACGATCTTTCTGGCCGGGCCCGTGGTCGGACAGGAACAGGCCGGGATGAAGCTGACCCTCGAGGACTCCATCCTCAAGGCCCTCAAGAACAACCTGAATCTGGCCGTCGAGGTCTACAACCCCGAGCTGGCCGACGCCGCCCTGTCCCAGGCCAGGGAGTTCTTCCTGCCCAGCCTGGATTTCAACTATGACCGTGAAGGCACCGAGAGCCCCTCCTACTGGTTCCTCCAGGGGTCGGGCACGAGCACCCTCAAGATGACGAGTATCGGCGCGTCCGTCGTCCAACAGGTCCCCTGGGGCGGCAACCTGTCCCTGTCCCTCCAGAACTACAAGTCCGACACGAACCAGGCCTTCCAGCTCATCAACCCCCGCTATGGGAGCACCCTGCGCTTCGACTTCACCCAGCCCCTCTTGAAGAATTTTGGCTCCAAGATCGCCCGCCGGCAGATCATCGTCGCCCGGAACAACTTGGACATTTCCCAAAGCCAGCTCCGGACGACCCTCATCGCCACGGTCTACCAGGTCCAGGAGGCCTACTGGAACCTCGTTTATGCCGTCGAGAGCCTCAAGGTCAAGCAGCAGTCGCTCCAGCTCGCCCGCGACCTCCTGGCCAAGAACAAGAAGGAGGTCGACGTCGGCACCCTGGCCCCCCTCGAGGTCCTCAACGCCGAGGCGACCGTCGCCCAGCGGGAGGCGGACATCCTCCAGGCCGAAGCCTTGATCATGAAGAGCGAGGATGTCCTCAAGAGCCTCGTCAACCCGGTCCCTGAGGGCGATATCCGGTCCCTGAAGATCGAGCCCGTGGACAGACCGGCCTTCAAGCCCGTGTCGATCTCGCTGGACGAGGCTTTGAAGGAAGCCATGGACAGGCGGCCCGACCTCGAGGTCAACAAGACGACGATCCTGACGAACCGGGTCGACTTCAGCGCTGCCAGGAACCAACTGCTTCCCCAGCTCGACCTGAAATTGTCCTACTGGAGCCCCGGCATCTCGGGCGACCGGATCCTCTACCTGAATAACGACCCCTTCCTGGGCGTCATTATCGGTAAGGAGAAAGGAGGGGCCTCCAACGCGATGCGCGACGCCGCGAAATTCCTCTACCAGAATTGGACGGTGGGGCTGACTCTGTCGGTCCCCGTCAGCAACATCGTGGGGCGGGCCAATTACGCGCTGGCCAAGCTCCAGCTCGACCAGAGCCTGGCCCGGCTGAAGAGCCAGGAACAGCAGATCTATCTCGAAGTGAGCGACGCCGTCCGGAGCGTGGAGACGGACGCCAAGGGCGTCCAGGCCTACCGGATCGCCCGGGAGCTGGCCGAAAAACGGCTGGAAGCCGAGACCAAGAAGCTCAACGTCGGCCTGACCACGAACTACTTCGTCCTCCAGTACCAGGAAGGGCTGGCCAACGCCCGGTCGATGGAGATCAAATCATTGGTGGACTACAATCTTTCCCAGGCCAGGCTGGAAAAAGCCATCGGCTCGAGCCTGCAGAACCGGGACATATCGCTGGAAAACAGATAGGCCGTCCTGCGTCTTCATTCTTGCCTTTGTCTTTTTTCTCTGGTCCAAGTATGTTAATATTTTCGCGTGCAGATCTCGGCCGTCATTATCACGCTTAATGAAGAGAAGAGGCTCGAGCCGGCCTTGAAGAGCGTCCATGGGCTCGTTTCCGAGATCATCGTCGTCGACAGCCACAGCACGGACGACACGGTCCGCATCGCCAGGCGATACACCGAACACGTCTACGAGCGGAAGTGGACGAACTTCGCCGACCAGAAGAACTTTGCCAACGCGAAGGCCTCTTGCCCTTGGGTCCTGTCCTTAGATGCCGACGAACGCGTCTCTCCCGAGCTCGGGTCCGAGATCCTCTTCTTGACCGAGGGGGAGCCCGATTGCGCCGCCTTCTCCATTCCCCGCCAGGTCCACTACCTCGGCCGGTGGATCCGCCACTCCGGCTGGTACCCGGACCGGAAGGTGCGGCTCTTCCGCAAGGACATGGCCCGCTGGGAGGGCGACTATGTCCATGAGGACCTGGTCTTCGACGGCCGGGTCGAGAAGCTCAAAGGGATGATCCACCACTTCACTTACGACAGCATCGCCGAGCACGTGGCCCGCATCAACAAGTTCTCGGACCTCGGCGCCCAGAAGCTTTACGCGAGAAAAAAACGGTGCCGGCTCTTCCACCTCCTTGGCTGGCCCGCCGGCCGGTTCCTCAAGTCCTACGTCCTGAAGCTCGGCTTTCTCGACGGTTTCCCCGGACTCGTCATCTCGGTCCTCAACGGCTACTCGATCTTCATCCGCTACGCCAAGCTGAGGGAGATCTGGAAAAAGGGAGAGAGAATTGAGCCTTTTTCATATTGACACCGGGCGCGAATGGCGGGGCGGCCAGCGTCAGGTCCTTTTCCTGGCCCGCGAACTCCAAAAGAAAGGCACCCCGTTCACCCTTGTCGTCCAGCCCGATTCTCCCCTCCACGAGAAGGCCGCCGGGGACGGGCTTCCGGTCCTGCCGCTCCGCACGAAGAGCGAGATGGACCTCGTGGCCGTCTTGAAGCTAGCCCGGGCCATGAAGCGACGCGGCTGTGTCCTCGCCCACTTCCACGACGCGCACGCCGTTTCGGTGGGCGCGGCCGCGGCGTCCCTGGCGAAAGTCCCCATCCGCGTCATCTCAAGGCGAGTGGATTTCCCCGTCAAGAGCCGGCGCAAGTATGTGAAGAATATCGACGCCGTTATCGCCATCTCCGAGGAGGTCCGGAAGGTCCTGATCAGGGGGGGGGTCCCGGAGACGCTCATCGAGGTCGTCCCCTCGGGGATCGACTTCGCTCCCTTCCGGGAGGTCAAGGAGAAGGGCTTCCTCCGCAGGGAGTTCGGCTTCGCCCCGGACGATTACCTGGTCGGGATCGTGGCCCAGCTTGAGGACCACAAGGGGCACAAGGACCTCATCGACGCGGCGAAGGTCCTTAAGGACCATGCTCCGAAGGTGAAGATCATCATCGTCGGCGAGGGCTCGCTTCGGATGGAACTCGACCGGCAGGCCCGCGACCTCGGCGTCAACGACGTCGTCTACTTCCTCGGCTTCCGCGAGGACGTGCCCCGGATCCTCGCGTCCCTCGATCTCTTCGTCCTCTCCTCCCGCACGGAAGGCCTGGGCAGTTCCCTCATGGACGCCATGGCCAGCCGCCTTCCCATCGTCGCCACCCAGGCCGGGGGCATCCCCGAGGTCGTCATCCACCGGGAGACCGGGCTCCTCGTCCCGCCGCGGGACCCCCAGACCATGGCCCAGGCGATATTGAAGCTCTACCTCGACAAGGCCCTGGCGAACCGGCTGGCGCAGCGCGGCTTCGAGGTCGTCCATCAGAAGTTCTCGGCCGAAGCCATGGCCCAGCGGATCATCCATATTTACGAGCGCTTAGCATCACAGAAGGGGGTCAATCTTGGCGGACAAAGTCCTTATCCGTAAACTCAGGGATCATGCGGAATTCGAATACCTCCTCCACATCCAGAGGACCGTCTGGAACCATTCGGACGTCAACCTGACGCCCGCCCACCAGTTCTGCGTCCATTCCCGGATGGGTGCCATCCTCCTGGGGGCCTTCGTGGACGGAAAAATGGCCGGGTTCGTCTATTCCTTCCCGGCCATATACGATGGAGGCTTCTGCCAGCATTCCCACCTGCTGGCCGTCGTTCCCGAGTTTCAGGGATACGGGATCGGGAAGAAGCTCAAGTGGGCCCTGCGGCGGGAGGCCTTAAAACAGGGGATCGGTCTCATCACCTGGACCTACGATCCGCTCCAGGCCAAGAACGCGAATCTCAACCTGCACACGCTCGGGGTCAGGAGCCGGATCTACTTCCAGGATTTCTACGGGCCCACGCCCTCGTTATGTATCGGGCCCGGCATCCCCACGGACAGGCTGCTCGTAGAGTGGCTGCTCGGTGAGGGCCGGGTCCTGGATAGGCAAAAGGGGACGGGCGTCAAGGATGAAAAGCGCGGTGGCGGCCGGACGCGGCGGGACGCGTCCCTCGACCCGGGAGCGATGCCCAGGGCGCTTGAGAGGGGGGAGACGAAGGGGGGCCCTTTCCCGATGCCGACGCCGCCGAAGATGAACATCAGGGAACGTGTCATCCTGGTCGAGGTTCCGCCCGACGTCAACGCCCTGAAACCATACCCTGAGGTCATCGCCTCCTGGCAGACGGGGCTCCGGCGGGTCATGCCGAGCTACTTTAAGCGGGGTTACGCCGCCGACGATTTCCTGTTCGGCGAACGATGCTTTTATGTCCTCAAGAAATAACGAAAGGACGGTTCCATGACGATCGAGCGGATCGAGATGGCCCTGTTGAAGCTGCCCTACGTGCACTTTTTCGAGACGAGCTTCGGCAGGGAATACGACCGGACGTTCATCATCGTCCGGGTCTACGAGGACGGCGTCTGCGGTTTCGGCGAGGTCGTGGCCGAGGAGGCGCCGCTTTACAGCGGGGAGACCACGGGGGGGGCGTGGCACGTCCTGAGGACTTTTCTTATTCCGATGGTGTTCAAGGAAAAGATCGCCGGACCGGAGGACTTTTATTTAAAGGCCCGGCGCTTCCGCGGGAACCTGATGGCCAAGGCCGGGCTCGAGCTGGCCTTCTGGGACCTCAAGGCCAAAAAGGCGGGTGTGCCTCTCAAGGCGCTCTACGGCGGCGTCCGGGACGAGATCGAGGCCGGCGTGAGCTGCGGCATTGAAGATTCCCTTCCTGATCTCGTGGCGCGGGTCGGGGCCTACCTCGAGCAGGGCTACCGGAGGGTCAAGATCAAGATCAAGCCCGGTTGGGACCTCGCGGCCTGCGCGGCGGTCCGGGAAAGATATCCGGACATCCTGCTCCAAGTGGACGCCAACGGCGCGTATAGTCTAGAGGACCTGGAGACGTTGAAGAAGCTCGACGCGTTCAGCCTGCTCCTCGTCGAGCAGCCGTTCCCGCCCTACGATCTGTGGGACCATGCCAAGCTCCAGAAGGAAATGAGGACGCCGCTCTGTCTTGACGAGAGCATCCTGTCCCTTGATACGGCCCGGGCGGCTGTCGAGATGGGGAGCTGCCGGATCATCAACATCAAGGTCGGCCGGGTCGGCGGGGCTGTCGAGATGCGCAAGATCCACGACTACTGTGAGGAGCACGGCGTGCCTGTCTGGTGCGGCGGCATGCTCGAGTCCGGGATCGGCCGGGCCCACAACCTTCACATTGCGACGCTTCCGAACTTCAAGCTGCCCCATGACCTGTCGGCGAGCCGCCGTTACTACAAGGAGGACCTCATCGACCCGTTCATCGAGCTGAGCGGGCCGGGGACGATCCGGGTCCCCGAGGGGCCGGGGATCGGGGTCCACCCGGTCGAGGAGCGCATCCGCCGCGCGACCCTGAAGAGCGAAGTTTTCAAATAGGGGACACAATACCAATTTCCGAATTTCCGTTTTCCCGCCTGGTTTTTTATTATTTTTATTAATTCGGAAAATGATATCGTGTCCCTGAATTATCCGTCGCCGCGACGATGGCATCCATCGGGCTCGCTCCGAGATCGACGAAATATTTCATCTCGTCGAAGTAGATCTTCGGATACTGCTTCCGGTACTGCCCGCCCGCGTCCGTTCCGATCCCCATGACGATCTTCCGGTCCCGCGCCTTCCTAAAGAGCGTCTTTGCCTCGTCCATCACAGCCCCGGCCTCTTCCAAGGATGAAGGTCGGAGAGGTCTTGATGTAACGGGACTTTTCCTTGTCAGGACTTCGGCTTGATGAGTTCTTTGAATGGCGCATAATCCCACAGCGGTTCGAAGTCCATATCGCGATGGATCGAAACGTCGAAGCGGAGTCCTTGCGCGAACGCTTCCCTGAGCGACGATATCGCCTGGTCGCGCTCGCCGAGGATCGACGCGATGCAAGCGCGGAAGAAAGGAGGACTGCCGTGAAGAAACGGCATATCGACGGCCTTGAGTTTCTCCGAGATCCGCAGGGCCTCCGTCCGGTCTCCGAGCCTAGCGGCCAGCGTTCCAAGTCGGCCTAGATAATCGGGATTCTCCGGTTTTTTCGAGCACAACTCGTTGAAGATCGTCCGGGCCTCTTCCCACCGTTCGGTCGCGTACAAGGCTCCGGCGAGATCATTAAGCCTCGCCTCGCTCGCGGCGTCCCCGGCCGCCTTGTCCCCGTACCATTGAACGGCTTTCTGCGCGTATACCCGCGACCGGTCCTTCATCCCGTGGGCGCGAAGCTCGGCGGCCGCCTCGAGCATGACGTTACCGGTGGTCCCTGCCGTCGAGGCCGACGCCAGGCTTTCCTCGACGGCGTCGGCGATCTCGTCGGTCTTCCCCAGTGCGGCCAGGGCCCGGACTTCATCGGCCTTGACGGCCAGGTTATCGCGAAAATATTTTTGAGCTTCGCGGACCTCTTCGAGCTCCTTATCGTATTGGCCGAGCATATGATAAGCCCTGGCCAGATTCCCGATGAACCAGTACCCGGTGGGTAGCCGGTACCAGTATTCTTTCTCGTCCTGGGAAAAGGTCAGATATGTGTCAATGGTAACCTGGGGACGGTTGGCATAGATGGCCTCATCGCCGACGAGGTATTTCATCATCGTGCTCCATGGAGCAAGCCGCAAGCTTTCCTGGACGTATCGAAGGGAATCCTCGTATCGCCCCTGGACGTCGGCCTTAAACCAATCCAAAAGATGACGTCCATATGGGGTGAATCTTTCGCGGTCCTGATTGAGCCGGCGGACGATCACGTCGGCTTTGGCGTATTCACCCTGATTTCCGTAGCCGGTCGCTACCCAGAACATCGGCCACAGAAAACCAGGATCAATCTCGTTCGCGCGGATAAAATGGCGTTCGGCCTCGGCATAATCCTTGCCGAAGAGCGCTACGCCAAGTAGGAATTCCTGATAGGCATCGTAGAGCGGCGGGGTTTCGCCGGCAGCAGCCGTCGCGCCGGAATCAAAGAGTTGGGCCATGGCGCCCATGATCCGCCGGCGAAGAACGTCGATCGTTTCCATTCGTGAACTTAGCTTCCCTTTGATCCCCGTCATGGCCAGGAGGAGTCTTGAATTGAGGACATCTGTGATCTGGAATTGGAATTCGAGGTCCTCGCCGGAAAGATAGTATGAGCCTGTGATCACCGTCCCCGCTCCGGTCTCCTCGGATAGCGCCTTCAGATCGATCGGGCCCGATCCGGATCCTGATTTGTCTTTATCCGGTTCGCCGGAAGCGGCCGGCGCGCCTTGCGGCGATACCTCGAGGACGCTGATCCGCGAGATGCCCTGAGTGAGCCAGTCGGCGGCGATGCTCCCGATGAGGTCGAGCGACGGGTCGCCGGTCTTGTTCTCGAAGGGCGCGACGACGACGCGCTTCGGGTTGATTTTCAGCCCGGCATTCCCGGGCGGTGTCCCGCCGGCGTCCCCGAGCGACGGTTTTCCAAGGCGCGCGGCTCGTCGGACGAGCCGGATATCGAAAAATGCCGTGACAAGGATAAGGACGGGGATGAGCACGAATTCGATCTTGAACTTTCTTTGTCTTTTCTCCGCGCCGCCGAAGACGCGCCAGGTCAGGGTGCAGGAGAGGGCGCAGAGAAGGGTGATGAACGTGACGTCCAGGGTGTTCTCCGGGAAATGGTAGTGATCGATGAGGATCCAGTGGACAAATTCGAGGATCAACCAGCCGCCGCCGACGAACCCGGCCAGGATCTCGGGGATTCGCTTTTTACGCAATCGCGAGAAGAATCCGCCGACGGAAGAAACGTCGCCTATTTCAGCGCTCATGAAGACCCCTGGCCGATGCCGATTGGATATATATCAACAAAGGGTCTTGGAGTCAACGATTAGGGGGTCGCGTTCCCAACCGCTTCAGGGTTCTTGATCGGCCCGGAGCTTGTCGCGAGGGACCCAACCCGAAACGCCGTCCCGGACTCGGACGCACCACAACCAGCCGTTCGTTTCCCGCGTTCCCGTGACCGCGTCGCCCTCATCGGCGTCGAGCTCGTTCGAGGAATAATCCTCGAGGGCCACGGCGGTTCCGTCCTCGCGCCTCTCCAGGATCTGGAGCGGGACCCACGCCCCAGTGTTCCCGGCGGAAACGCACCAGACCCATTCCGGCCAGTTCTCCGGCCCTTTGTAGGTCTCTCCCATAGAAACCAGGTCGCCCTTCTTAAGCGACAGGGGGGCATGAACGGGCCCCCTGTGCGCTTTCGTGACCACGAATCTCATGTCCCGTAATCCGGAATCGCGTATTGTGTCCCCGGTTTTCAATGGAGCTTCCCGTTGACGAAGACGATCTCCGGTTTGCCCAGAGCGTCGAACGACTTGAGCGGGTCGGCGCCGAGGACCTGGATGTCGGCGAGCTTGCCGGCTTCGACCGTCCCCAGCTCATCGGCCATGCCGAGGATGAGCGCCCCGTTCTTCGTCGCCGCGACGATCGTCTCCATCGGGCTTGCCCCGAGCTCGACGAAATATTTCATCTCGTCGAAGTAGATCTTCGGATACTGCTTCCGGTACTGCCCGCCCGCGTCCGTTCCGATCCCCATGACGATCTTCCGGTCCCGCGCCTTCCTGAAGAGCGTCTCGTGCATGGCCTGGGACCAGTGCCGCTTCTCGATCAGAAACCGGCTGATGTCGTCGGCCTTGTAGCTCTCCCGGTAGATGGTCAGCGTGGGAACGTCGTAAACCCCCTTTTGGGCCATCAGGTCGAGGACGTCGTCCTCCATCTCGTTCCAGTGCTCGATGCACTCGACGCCGGCCTGGACCGCGATCCGGGTCATGGTCGTCGGGATGGTGTCGGAGAAGCCGCCGCCGTGGGCCGTGATGTGCATCCCGAGCGTCTTTGCCTCGTCCACCGCCGCCCGCGCCTCTTCCGGTGTGAACGTCGGCGAGATCTTGACGTGGCGGAACCCCTCCTTGTTCATCTCCCGGACGGCCTTGCGGAAGGCCCATGGACCGTCGGCCGCCAGGGCGCCGTGCATCCCGTCGCCATGCCCTCCGGTGACCGTGATCAGGTAGCCGCACGGGAAGAGCCGGATGGTGTCCACGTAGCCCATCTCCTGCGCCTTCCGGAGCGCCTGAATGGACTCGATGGGAGAGCCGACGTCGCGGATCGCCGTGACGCCGCTCTTGAGGTAGAAGTTCATCAGTTGGAGTCCTCTGAGGGCGGCGAGGCTGTTCGTGTCCGTGTGGTATTCGAGCTGGTCCGTTTCCGAAGTGATGTGCGTGTGACAGTCGATGAAGCCGGGGAGGATGAATTTCCCGCGGACGTCGATAACGTTCGCTCCCTTCGGGACCTTGACCGTGGCGGCCGGCCCCACGGCCAGGATCTTCGCCCCCTGGACGAGGACGGTGGCGTTTACGACCGGCGCCGCGCCCGTCCCGTCGATGACCGTTCCGCCCACAAGCGCCGTCACCGGCTCATCTTTCTTCTCTTTTTTCTCTTGGGCGTGGGAGAGGAAAGCGATGGAAAACATGAGAACGAGAGAAAAGATGAAGGTCTTCTCGTTGGATTTGACCGCCATGGGGATTCCTCCTTGATGACGCATGAAAAATAAGCTCGAGTCTCCGAGATTAGTCCCCCCGGAGTGGCCTTGTCAAGGATAAGTCGCCTCAATCCACGGTCAGGAAGTGGACCTCTTTGAGCGCCTTGATGGCCGCGCCGATCCGGATGGCGTCTTCGTGAACGACGTCTTTGTAGGCCTCGGCCAGGCCCTGAGCGTTATCCATGTCCCAGCCGAGGACTTTGAAGAAGGGATTGAGGAATTCGTTTCTGAGCTGGGCCTCGTTGTATCGGCTTGACCGGTATGCCTTGAGATGTTGGTCGAACCTATCAATCAGGCGCTGAACTTCCTTAGGTACGCTCATGAACTCCCCCCCATATTTTGGCCGAAATCAGCGGACAGAAAGTGCTTGAAGGCCGGGACAACACGGATTTTCCGGCCGTTGGCCTCATGAATAAAGTCCTTGTCGCGGGAAATGATGACCGCCTCGCCGACCTTGAACTTCCTCATGAAGGCCTCGAGGCCCCCAGTCTCGATCTTGCCGTACTTGATCTCGATGGGCAACGGAGAGGGACCGTCCTGAATCACGTCCACTTCGTTCTTGTAAGGGTCTCGCCAGAAATACTCGGCGTTCAGCTGGTTCACGACCGAGCACTCGAAGACCTTCGACCGCGAATGATCATCCTCCTTGAAAATAAGGGCCGGGGACAGGATCGCGGGATAGATTTTCTTCAGCTTCCGCTCGACCTTCCTCCGGTTTCCGCCGAAGTTATAGAGCTTCCTGATGAGGAACGACTCCTCGAGATAGCTGAGATAGAGCGAAAGCGTCTGCCGGGAGATCTTCAGGTCGTTCCCGAGAGAAACCAGGTTTATCATCCGGCCGGGGTCGTCCATGAGGATGCCGAGGAGGCCCTCCAGAACGGAGATCTCCTTGACCCTGAATAAGTGAGGGATATCCCGGTAGATGACCTTTTCGACGATGCTCTCCTTGATGTACTTATGGAGGACCTCTTTGTCATGGACACCGACCAACTCCGGAAAACCCTGGGTTTTCAGGAATTCGTCATAAAGCCGGCCGAGCTCTCTGGGATAGAGTCCCGGGGGAACCAGATATTCGCCCTTGAAGGTCAGAAATTCCTTGAACGATAACGGCCCGACCCGGAATTCGAAAATCCGGCCGGCCAACGTCGCCCGGGATTTCTTCTTGATAAATAGCGACTCCGAGCCGGAGATCAACATTTTCAGCAGGGGATGGGCGTCATAAAGGGCCTTGGCCTGATTCTCCCAGTCGTCCAATTTCTGGATCTCGTCCAATAGGAGGAGGATTCGCCCAGTCTCCTGTCCCCTGTCCAGCAGGTCATCGTAGGCCCGCAGGACGTCGCGGAGTTCCACATCCTTGAATTCATCGAACGAAAAATAAATGACGTTCCTTGGATCGAGGCCGTCGGCGATGGCGTCGGCGGCGGCCTTCATGAGGAGCGTCGTCTTGCCGACTCGCCTGAGGCCGGTCAAAGCGATTATCTGCCGAAGCGGCAGGAACTTCTGGATTTGGGCATAAATCGCCCTTTCTTTATAGTCCGCCCGATACGGCCTCTTCCACCACGGATTAAAATCAGGGAGAACCGTTATAATTTCCGGCATGTATAGCTAACCTAAAAACGATTTTACGTTAATTATAGTTAACATATAATAATGTCATTGTCAAGGAAAATTTCCTGGGCTGGTCTCGGCCGACCTTGAGAAATGCCGGCCGTCCGGTGCGTCCTTTACTATCGAATCCGGAACAAGTTCGAACTAAGGAGGCAAGGTATGTTCAAGAAACGCAAGAAGCCCGATCCGAGGCTGTCCTATCCTACGCGCCATGTCCCGGAAGGCGCGGAAATTATCGAAGAGTACATCATTCCTGATGGAGAGAAGGCCCAGGTTCTCGAGCAATTATACCCGTTCGACCCCGTCCCGGCGCTCACCGAAATGATGTACGACCTGCACGAAGAGAAACAATTCCGGGTCGGAGATTTCCGCGTCATTCGCGGGGCAGCCATGGACATGCTCGTGAGCCCCTATTTTTTCAATAGCGGGGGAACCGTCATCGATTGGATGCCGCCGGATTTCAAGCCGGGCGGAGTCCTTTCGCGCCGGATCAGGGGACAATCGGCTTCCCTGTTGACCTGTTCTCTGGGCCCCCGACCGAGTTGTCATTGACCGTGGCCCCGGCGGTTCTCGGGCTCGGGAGCCACGCCGCGAGGTGCGATCTTTCCCCTATTGGGGTTTCGTCAGTTCCCGCAGGAACTTCCGGGCGGCGGGTGACTGTCCGGCGGCGCCGTCTTTCGGCTCTCTCTAAAAACGCCTCAGGTCGATCCGGCCGCCGCGGGATCGCCCGGATGACCTCCTTGGCCTTACGGGTGAAAGGGGTCTCCCGACGTGTGCGCATCGTCCGCGCCCCTTATTTTAGGGAATCCGTACTTCATAATCTTGATCGAGCCGTTGGTCGTCACGAGAGAGATCTCGGGGCCGCCCCGGCCGATCTTGGCTTCCACCCGGTGTTTCGACTGGATTATAGGTAACATGATGATGTGATGCACGGAGGTCAGGCCCGAAGCAGAGGCCGGGTCAGGCAGGTCGGTCCGCCGCTTCCTTTGAAGGCGATCTCGTCGCCCTTGATGACCTGGACGACACAGCCTGAGGCCTCGAGGGCCTTTTTCGTCAGGAGATTTCGTTCGAGCATGACTACGCGGCGCGGGGCAAGGGCGAGAACGTTGCAGCCCTGGGTCGGGAACTCGGCCTCCGGGATATCGATGAGCTCGATCTTCCGAGCCTTGAGGACCTCATAGAACGGGACGGGAAGGAGTTTCTTGTAAACGACGGCCAGGTCCGCGTCGAGGAGGCTGATGAAGGACTGGAGATGCAGGACGTCTCCCGGGCCGCTCCAAAAGGGGAGGTGAAAAGCGATGACCTCGACACCGAGAGGGTCGAGGAGCTTCCTCAAGGCGGCGATGCCGGCGGCGTTCGTCCGGAAGCCCCGGCCCACGGCGAGCGTGTCATGATCGAGCCAGAGGAGGTCCCCGCCTTCCGCGGTAGCCGTTCCGTCGATGATACCCAAGACCGGGACGTTCCAGGCCTTCAAGGCGTCGCCAATGGCCGGGCCTTCGCCGCGGCGGGCGATCTTCCCGGTCTGGAAGATGACGGCCCCGGCGTCCGTGATGATGAACGGGTCCTGGGTATAGAGGGAATCGAGGCCGGTCCGATCGTCCGCGGGAAGGCTGAGGACTTCGGCGCCGCTCCCTTCGAGGACGCGGATGAAAGCGTCGAACTCCTTTTCGGCCCCGGCGAGGTCAGGCGGGTCCGTATAGTTCAGGTTTTTCCATTGGGCCTCGATCGCGGCCTTGTTCCGGAACGCTTCCCGCGGCCGTTTGACGATGACGCGCCGGAGCGGCCCGACCATGCTTTGGCTTCCATAGGTTTTCATCAGCCGGGATTATAAGAAACCGGGTCATAATATTCAAGGTCGTTCATCAGCGATCCCAGGCGCCTCTTTCCCGATCTCGATAGAATGGGGCACCGTGTGGTAATATGGATGGGGAGGGACGCATGGCCAAGAAACGTTTTACACTTGCCGAAGCCGGAAAGATAGGCAAGGCCCTGGGCCTCAGCTGGAAGAAGGTCGACCTCAAGCAGTTCCACATGGGACTCAACGTCGAGCTGGAGCACGGGACGAGGAACCTCTTCACGAACGTCACGGACGACGACGAGGTCCTGACCGCGAAGATCGCCCTGGCCCACCTCTCGGAATTCCCGGACTATTATACCCGGCTGGACAAGCTGGAGAAAGCCGCCGAGAAATACTGGAAGCCATAGCCGAAGGCGCGTGCCCGGCTCTCTTGGGGGGACCCGCGTGGTTTTCCGCGGAGGCCTGAGGGTCCCTCTTTCTTCGCCCCGCCTTTTTTGATAGATTGACCCCATCGAAGAAGGAGGTGGCGGGATGGTTCGTCCGAAGGTCCGGAATTTTCAGGTTTTCTTAGCGGTCCTCGTTCTCCTGACGGCCCAGGCATTCGGCCGGGCGTCCGGCCGATCCCCTGAGCCGGCAGGGCTCAATTTCAAGGTCGTTCCCACTGTTTTCTATGCCGACGTGAGCGGCGGCCTCAAGCAGCTGCTGAATGTGGACGTGGAGAACGCGGGCCCGGAGGTCCAGGGGGACCTGAAGATAAATCTTGGCGCCACCGAGCAGACCTTCCACCTCGGCCGCCTGGCCTCCGGGAAGGGGACCTATCCCATCTATCTTCCCGATGTCAAGGTCCCGGTCGCAATCAAGCTCACGCTCAAGGCTGGCGCCGCGACCGTCGAGAAAAACTTCATCCTCAAACCCCAACGCAAATGGACTGTTTATCTCTTTCACCACTCCCATACGGACATCGGCTACACCGAGCTCCAGAGCCGGGTCGGGGCGAACCACTTGGATTACCTCGACTCAGTCATCGACTATTGCAGGGCCACGGAGGACTATCCCGACGACGCGAAATTCCGATGGAACATCGAAGTGAGCTGGGCTCTCCAGTACTACCGGCTCATGCGCCCCGAAAGCAAGGTCCGGGAGCTCATCGACCTCATCCGGGCGGGGCGCGTCGAGCTCTCCGGGCTGGAGCTCCAGCTTTCCGACGGTTTCTCCCACGAGGAGCTCATCCGCTCGGTCTATTTTGCCAATGAGATGGGGCGCAAGTTCGATTTCAAGGTCCAGGCGGCAATGAATAACGACGTGACGGGGTTCTCCTGGGCCCTGCCCCAGATCTTCAAGCGGGCCGGCATCCGCTACTTCGCCTCCGGGATCAACGAGGACCGCTCCCGG
>Ga0315294_10002294_pt1 | contig 20928 bp, 23 predicted proteins | sample YL17G13_40_MG_FD_203626 | JGI IMG/M metagenome (GOLD analysis project Ga0315294, IMG submission 203626) | Sediment microbial communities from Yellowstone Lake, YNP, Wyoming, USA - YL17G13_40 | ecosystem: Environmental > Aquatic > Freshwater > Lake > Sediment | place: USA: Wyoming | collected...
TCTCATCAATAATGCCTTTTGAAATATTGATCGCCGGGTCGCCGTTCTGGGGGTCGATGATCGATACGTTATCGATCATGTACAGGACTTCGGTCGCCCTTCCGCCCCGCACGTGCAGGGCCGTGTCCACGTTGGCCACTGCCGGTTGGAAGGCGATCAATCGCTCGATATAATCGATGGGCAGGGTGGATATTTCCTCTTTGCGTATGATGTAGGTCGAGCCGACCATGTCTTTCTTGACCGGCGGCGTAGTTCCGGAAATAATGACCGGCGCCATTTCGATGGGAGTGGATTTGAGGGACACTTTTAGCCGGTAGGTCTGGTCGATCTCGACGAGGACATTTTCGATCCGTTTGGTCTGGTAGCCCAGGCAGGAGATTTCCAGGGTATAGCGGCCGGTCGGGATATTAAGGATGTAAAAATTGCCGTTATCGTCGGTGGCGGTGCCCATATCCGTATTCAGGATAACGACGTTGGCGTAAGAGATCGGATCACCGGTGTTATCATCCCTGACCACGCCCTGGATCTTACCGGTGATGCCGGTGAACAAGATCGCTACTAAAAGTAGTTGCGGCAATTATCCCTCCAAATTATAAACCTTATCTTTTCTTATCTTAAAAATATCTGAAACGGTCGGGTTTCCGACCATTCGGTTTTGAATTGCCAATGAACACTGCCCGCGCGGACGCGCCAGGAATATGAGCCCGTATCCGCATAAATAAAATCAAAATTATTATTGACCGCGATGTCATTATAAAAAGTAATAGTATCTTTCTGTAACTCGATTTCGTAATATTCTTCATCCGAAACCTTATCCCATTGGAATTGAATCGATGCCGGAAAACTGTCAAAGGTTAATACCTGGCCATAGGCAGGATAAATAAGAAAAGGATGATGGGGTGGCCAACGAACTTCAAACATACGTTTTGCAATCCAGTCTGTATAACCCCCTTTCCACAAGGGGCTACTCGCTCTTACCCGCCAATAATAAAAACCAAACTTTATATCATCCAGGATAGCCATATCATAAAAATTTCTCGAGGCAACAATAACATTGGGGTTATTATTCTCAAAAGTTAGTTCAAATTCATACATTTCTACGCCCGGGGTGGAATCCCAGCCAATATGAAGATATATCGGCATGCTAATCGCCATGAAGACGAAGCTGTCCGCCGGTTGGACTATTGTCGGCGCTGACGGCGGGAATATTAACGTGTCTTCCGGCGGTTTGTAATCGTTGGGATTTTTACATTGAACGTTGGTCAATATCAATATGAGGACAATAAATATAAGGCCGGATATTACCGCTGTGTTTTTTATAACCCGCTTGAAATTATAATTTATCATGCCTACTCTCCACTAAAGTATATGACTATTATATCCTACGTCAAGGGACGAAAGGAATTTTTATTCCTTCACAATTGAAATTTGAAGCTAATAGTCCCGATGTTGTTATTGAGGGGATTTGACACTAACAGCTTATTATTAAAATAATATCTCTTGTATTCAGATGTCCAAAATTATTTATATATCTTCCGAATTGAAAAAAGAAGATCTAATCCCAATATTATATCTATGGGTAAGAAATTACCCAATTTATCCAATTTCCATGTCTGTTTAATGATACTTACATGATAACAACCGAAATATTGGGATTTTTTTCCAGGATTTCAGGAATAGATATTGCATAACTAATAATTAACTGCGGAGGAGCTATGAATACATGTAGAAAGTTTGTTGTTATATGTATCTCTATCTTGACTGTGGGCCTGATCACGACCATCCATGGCCAGCAATCTACTCTGTCCCCGGTCTGCGATGTCTATGTCCTCACGTTCGGCGGCGGCGAAGGAGGCAATCCATTCCTCAAGTACGACATATCCAGCGTACCGGCCGGTCGAGTCATCGATTCGGTCTTCTTGACCGCTTATGTTTGGCAGGTCAATGCGAACTGGGACGGGGATGTCAATTACTGGAACGTAACTGGCCAGGCCTGGTTGGAAACCGATTCATCGCGTCTGATCTGGAATCTGCCCACTTCCCAGATGACATCACAAGCCACCGGTTTCGGAACCGCGACCGGTTGGACCAAGTCCGTGGATATCCAATCCATCTTCTTGATCGATTATAACGCCGGCCAGACCTACTGCTCGGTCAAAATGAAGGATCCCGATGATCCAACCTTCAATCCCATGCCCGGCAGCTACCCCAAAGATCCGAATGACACGATCTCCATCGGCAACCGGGTCTCTAACCAGCATATCCTGTTCTATCCGCACGAGTACGTAAATGCGCCGCCCTGGCTGGTTGTTTTTTACCATACTCCGGGTAGCATTGGCGATGCGGGAAACCGAACGGCAAGCATGGTCACGATCCAACCCAATCCGTTCCGACACGCTACACTGATCAGCGTAGGGATTAGGATTGAGGGCTTAGGGCTTAAATTATACAACGCGGCTGGGAGAAAAGTGAATTCTTTCGCCCTAAGCGGTTCACCTTACGCCATACGCTGGAACGGTACCGACCAATCCGGTCGTCCGTTACCGGCCGGAATATATTTTATCGAGGTTTCGGCTGATGGCCTAGCATATCGACACCAGGTGGTCCTAACGCGTTAGACCCTGCGTAAGCCCGACGAAAATAAAAAACCGGCCGCGGCTAAGACCGCGGCCGGTTGCTTTTAATATTAATCGCGGTCGATTATCGAATGATTACGTATTTTCTTACATCATCAGCGATCCGGACATAATAGACGCCGCAGCAGGCCGGTTTAAAATCCACTTTTTTGCCGACGGTCCGGTACACTTCCCGTCCCGCGGCATCGTATACCCGTATCGGCTGTTCGGCGCGAAGAAGGATCCGGATCGCGCGACCTACGCTCGAGATTTGGTCGGTCTGGATTACCGGCTCAGCAGGGCCTGATTCTCCGACGCCGGTCACGGTGTTGATTTGGATCACCCAGTTATCCGGATCGACGATGATCCCGGTTGGTTCTTGAGGCAGAATATATTCATAATGCTGGGGCGACTGGTTCACGGTCAAGATCAGTAAGGTGTCGCCGGACGCGTAGTTCACGCCGAGCGGTAAGGGTATGTGGAAGACCGAAGGACCGATGGTTTGGACCTGGCTAACGTCAAGGACCAGACGCCAGTTGGGCGCTTCGTATATCTTGTTCCAGGTTATCTGGTACCAGGGATAGCCCATCTGATAGACCCATTCCGAGAAAAACCATGTGTAGTCTGCAGCCAGTTCCCGGCTCATGATCCGGTTCAGGTCGTCGGTTGAAACGGTCTTGTACTCGAACGAATCGCGGACCACGTCCATAAGAGAGAGCCAGACGCTGTCTGATCCGCACAGGTAACGCATCATGTGCAGGATCCAGGAACCCTTGCAATAACTGTGCCCCCATTCATACAGCAGGTTGCTGGGCGGGTCATAGACCGAATGGGGGTTGCCGCCTTCGGCCGTAAAATAATCGTTCCGGCGACTGAGCATGGTCGTCATGAACGGGCCATGGCCCTCGATGTGTCCCTGGTAGAGCGCGTCGCAGTATGTCGCGAAACCTTCGTTGATCCAGACGTTACGCCAGCTGAAGCAGGTAGCCATGTCGCCCCACCACATGTGGGACAGCTCGTGCGCCATGCCGTAGTGATTGTGCTGGACCAACCAGGAACGGATGATCGTGCTGTTGGTCTGATGTTCCATGCCGCCGTAGTAGAACGGATAGATGAAGTCCATCCCGTATCGCTCGAACGGGTAAGCGCCGAAGAGTGAATCGTAATAGCCCATCATGTCAGTGATCAAGGACAGGCTGACCGGAGCGTACACCGTGTCCGCCGGCCACATGTAGTACCGAACCTCGATGCTCTCGGCCGGCGCGGGCCGGTACCAGTGGGTGATAATCCGGAATGAACTCGCGGAGAAATGGATGAGATAGGGCGAGATCGGATAATCGTGCTTCCAATGGAAGGTCGCTTTGCCCTGGTCCACGGTCTTGCTTATGAATTTTCCCGTGGCGCAGACCGTGTACGTATCGGGCACGGTGATGTACATCTCGCAGCCGCGGTCCGCCTTGTCGATCAGGTTGTCGTAGCAGGGCATCCACCGCTTCGTGGCGAACGGGCAGCCGAGCGTGTAGGCAGTCGTCCGGTATGACGTGGAGTAGATATATCCGAGAGAGCCCGAAGGCGTGCCGCTGTATCCGACCATAACCGTGAACGAGTCGTTCAGGTTGTAGGCGGAAGGCAGGTTTATCCGGATCGTGTCGCCGGTATGGGTATAGGCCGATGTCACGCCGTCGACCCGGATCGAATCCACGGTGAGGCCTCCCAGCTGCAAGTCGATCTGCAGGAGATTGTTCTGGTTGCTGCGGCAGGTCGTGGTCACGCAACCGCTTATGTAACGCGAGGTCATCGGCGATTCCACGCTGATCAGGTAATGCCGGACGTCGAACGAATGGAGCGAATCTTCGAATACGGAATTAAGTTCCGGGGCTTCCCGGTATTCGAAATTGAAATTTTGGGTGATCAGAAAAATCAAGAACACAGTCATGTTTTCCTCCTGCTTAGTATATTATGGGCTAATTTCTAAAAAAATCAATCCCTCGGATAATAACAGACTCCGATAAAGCTAAAAGATTGATAGTGTAGCAGCCGACCTTGGTCGGCTCTTTTTACATAGTCGAGCAAGCTCGACCACTACATTGTTTTATAAAATTTTTGCCATTAGTGAAAATAACAAAATATGCTGGGTCGGGTTTGGCGGTTTATTATTTAAACCATAAATTCGGCAACAAAACCTTCAACCTAACCGCCTTCCTTTCTGACAGGATGACCAGTGTATTGAGGTTATTTCTATCCACCTGCGCGATCATTTCACGACAGCGGCCGCAGGGCGGTATTATTCCATGTTTCGCAACCGCGACGATCATTTTTATTTCCGTTTCACGGTGTTTCAGCATTTCCGCGATCGCGGAATGTTCGGCGCAGAAGCCGATCCCGCAGGCCAGGTCTATGCATATCCCCGTATAAACGTTGCCCGCTTTGGTGACCAATGCCGCACCGACCGAACCCGCGGATAAAAAATGTTTTGAAAGCCTGAATTCGCCGACCAATTTTTTGGCTTCTTTAATTAACTGTGTTTTAGTCACAATTTTCCCCAATATTTTTTTAATCATTTCATCTTTATCCTATTATCTTTCAGATATTTTGTAATTTTTTTATAATTGGTCAGGCCTTTATCGATCACCGCCCGATAGACGTAAATCCCGCTGAACATCGGCGTGCGATGCTGATCGGTCAATATGCTGTATTTGTATTCGAGGATCAGTTTTCTTTGCTGAGGGGTCTACGTTCTTTCAAATTCCGCAGTTCTTTTTGCTTCTTTTTAATGATCCTGGCGGGCAATGACCAGATATCCACCTTCCAGCGACGTCCCCAGTCCCCGTGCTCGATAATTGGCTTGAGATAATATCCCCTGGCCAAATCGCCCTTATCCCCCTTCTGAAAAACAACTTCATTTACACATTTAATCTTCGCGAATTTCGCGGCCAGGGTGAATAATTTCTCGATGGCAGTATGCGGCAGATACAGGTCGATGTCCGGGTACATCATCAGGTCCATGAAATAGCTTCCGGTCGGAACAACCTTGCCGACAGGAACGCAGTACCTCTTGAGGTTGATCATCTTCAAAACCTCATCGGCTTCCTTTCTCAGTTTTAGAGACCGTTCTTCAGGAGTCATGTTATATCACTTTAAATCTAATTCAATCTGCGGCTTACGGCGCCTGATTATTTCGATGATCATAGCGGTGAATTTCCTCGCGGTTTCGAGAGCGTTTTTAGCTTCGGTCAGCGAACATGGGATATCCGGCTCATAGATGAAGTTATTTCGCTTCCTTCTCATAAAATCATAATCGTTCATAATATCCTCATACTTCTTGCCGACGATCGATCCGGTATACTTCACGATCGTAAGGTGTTTGTCTTTAATTTCCGGCCTGAATCCCCGACTAAACATCAAAGCCAGACCACTTCTTAACATGGCATTATAAGCATATGAATAACCACATTCCGGATCATCATCCAAATTTCTTTCGGCGGTTTCAAGATCAACCTGGGCGCGCTGGATAAGCTTGCCGACAGCTTTCCAGTCTACGGAACAGGGTTTGATCAATCCCTGTTTCAAAAGACCCTCCTCTGTTTCTTTATAGATCATCTTTATTGCCGATCAGCATGATCTTTGGATTTATTAACAAATCCTGGATAAAACCGTTTTTAGAATTCTTTTTATTCCGATATTCCGACGGTGAATAGACTGTAGTATTTATCTCGCGGTTTAACATATGCTCAAGTTCGGCGACAACACCGTTTAAACGGGTAGTATTAGGTTCACCCACGATCATCAAGTCGATATCGCTCATACCCGTTTCATGTTTCGCGGCAAAAGATCCGTAAATAAAAGCGGTTTTGATATTTTTAACCTGCGTTAGACGGTCGCGAATTCCGCCTTCGATCCCAACCGTCTTGGCAACTATGGATTTTAACTCTTTATACAAAGGATGTCGGATATTCAATGAATAATAAAGAAGATTGCCGGTTCTCTGCGTGACTAGCAGCCCATCTTTTTCAAGTTTTACAAGTTCGCGCCGAATACTTCCAACCGAATATCCGAATCTTCGCTGTAATTCCCTTAAATAATATCTTTCAGTGATGTTGGTAAAGAATAAAACAAGCAAATCCCGCCGGATCTTTGATTTTGATATATAGGTGAACTCCATTTTGAGTACAATTGTACTCAAAACAGGCTACATGTCAATAGCCAACAATAAGAGGGCAGAGAAAGTCCAAAAAATTACACAATAAGGACCAGCTCCCGCAGGAGCACGGCCGCGAGCGAGCCCGAAGCCCAGGGCGAAGCGGCCAGGGGATTGTACTCCACGATGTCCGCGCCGATGATCTTCCGGCCTTTGAATAGCATGAGGCTGTCGAGCAGGTCCCGGAACGAAACGCCACCGGGTTCGGGCGTGCCGACCGCGGGCATCTCAGCCGGATTCAGCACGTCGACGTCGATCGTCAGGTAGATCGGGTCCTTGATTCGGTTAATTATTTTTTTAAGGGGTTTCAAAATTTCGAATTTATATAACTGCTTATGAAAAGAAAATTCCTCGGCCGTGCCGGAACGGATCCCGAACTGATAAACGTTCTTGATGCCCACGACCTCGCTCACGTGGCGGAGCGCGCAGGCATGGGAGATTTTTTCGCCGCGGAACGAATCGCGCAGGTCGCAATGGGCATCGAAATGGACCACGGAAAAAGGCCCTTTAATCTTGCGGATCGCCTTGACGACCGGATACGTGATCGTGTGCTCGCCGCCCAGGAAAACCGCCCGCTTGCCCGACCGGTAGATCCGGGACGCCACCCGTTCCATTTCGAGGACCGGGTCGGCGGTCTCGAAACCGTGGTCGCCCAGGTCGCAGATCTTCATCTTGTCCACGGACCGTTTCTGATAGGGCGAGTAACCTTCGATGTTCGTGGTGCAGAGCCGGATATATTCGGGCGCGAAGCGCGTACCCGGCAGGAATGATGCGGTCCGGTCGTACGGAAAACCGACGACGACCAAGTCGGCCGCTTTGAAATCGTGATTGGCGTATTCCAGTTTCATGGCTTCTCTCCTATGCCGACTGGGTATATCCGAGGGCGCCGACCATGGTTATGACCCGGATCGGACAAACTTCGAAACACCGGCCGCAGCCGATGCATTTTTCCTTCAACACCTGGTGCCGCTTGCCCATCTTACCCTGGATCGCGTCGAACTGGCACAGCCTCTTGCAGTCGCCGCAGCCGTCGCACTGGAGCGAGATCAGGGCGTAGGGCCGGGTTCGCGCCCGGTCGAGGAACGAATTGGGCGGGCACTTTTGGTAGCAAATACCGCACGACGTGCATTTCAGGTAATTGATCCGGGCGTGGTTTTCCGCGATGGCGATCGCGCCGGCATGGGGGCACTCCTCCACGCACACTGCGCAGGCTGTGCAGCCAACCGAACACACCTCCTTGATCATAACGCCGGTCCGGTTGTTGCAGGCGAGATAGATCAGCGGCGATCGGGCGATCAGCTCGAGCACCCGGCGGGGGCACTCCTTCACGCATTTTCCGCAGCCCAAGCATTTGGCGATATCGATCTCGGGTAACCCTGCCGATCCCTTGTGAATGGCCTGGTTCGGGCATACGCCGACGCAGTGGAAACCGCCCAGGCAACCGAACGAGCAGGCCTTGTTTCCTCCGAACAGTATATACTGCTGGCGGCAGTCGGTTGGTCCCAAATTTTCAAAGAGTGCGGGCGCTTCGGACAAAGTGCCCTTGCAGCGCAGGACCGAGATCAGGGAAGGTAAAGACTCTTCGGCCGCGGCAGCAGACGCTGGGATCGCGGAAACGTTGGAGGTGTCAGCGGGCTCCTCCGCAAGAATTTGCGATGCTTGCATTCTTTTATTCAGGAACATGAGCAGCCACGCGACAAGACCGGAGTAAACGGCGACCACCAGCATGGATTTTAAAAACTGAGCGAAGTTCATGAAAAAAGTATATGGACTTTTGTAGGAGTGTCAATAATGTATGAATGATTACAATGATGGTTTGGAAACCCTCACCCTACCCTCTCCCTATAATCATAAGGAGAGGGGTTTGATTAACTGGAGAGGATTTAAGGAAGAAGGATTGAGATAATATTGACAGAAACCATAAAAATGTTACAATATGTCGCACCAAGGAGGTTGGATGAACGGAAATAAACGGATCTTTATTATGGCCTTCATATTCATCTTTGCCCTGCTCAGCATCAGCTGCGCACCGGGCAACGAGCGTTGGAGCCAAAACTTCCATCCCGGCGCCAAAGCCGGGTTCTGGGCCGGGCTCTGGCACGGCCTGATCGTCATCGTCACCTTCATCATCAGCCTTTTCGACCGCCAGGTCGGCGTTTACGAAATCAACAACCTGGGCTGGCCTTATAACCTCGGTTTTATCCTGGGCCTGATGATCTCCCTGGGCGGCGGCTTGCGCGCCACCCGGCGCCGCGATAAATGGGATTACCGACGGCTCGAAGACAGCGTGCGCGACGGCGTGCGCCGTGGGATCAGCGAGTCGGAAAAGGAAAAAGCCTGGGAAGACATCAGCCAGAAGATCGACGAACGGGTGAAAGAAATCTTAAGGGATTTTAAAGGTTAAAATACAACTTCCAGACTGTCTGGAAGTTGTATTTTGAAATTTTATAAAATTTCGCGGATCAAAGCGGGTTTTTTAACGCGGCGATCGACGATCTTGTAAACCTCTCCAAACCTTCCCTGGACCGATAAAGCGAAGGCTCGGTTATCGCTGATGACCTCGGCCAGTTTTTCTTCCTTGCGGACGCGATCCCCGACCTTTTTGAAGATTCGAAAACCGCAGGACGGGTCGATGCGGTCTTCTTTTTTCAATCGGCCGGCGCCGAGTTCGGTCGCGAGCACCCCTATCCGGTACGTATCGACTGCCGCAACGAACCCGCTTTTCATGGCTTTCACGGGCCAGTGCCTCCGGCTGACGGGCAGGCGCGAGTAATCGTCGATCACGCCGGCGTCACCGCCCTGGCGTTGGACAACTTCCCGGAATTTTTCAAGCGCCGCGCCGGACGCGGTTTTTTCCGCGAGCAGTTTTCGGCCGCCCTTGATCCGGGCCAGTCTGAGCATCAACTCTCCCAGGGCAAAGGTGACATCCATCAAATCCTGCGAACCCCGGCCTTTCAGGGCCTCGATCGTCTCGATAACTTCGAGAGAATTGCCCACGCACATGCCCAAAGGGCTGTTCATGTCGGTCATCACGGCCTTGACCCTGACCCCGAACCGCTTGCCGATGCGGATCATAACACGGGCCAGCCGCTTCGCGTCTTGATATTTCGGTAGGAACGCGCCGGAACCGAATTTCACGTCCAGGACCAAGCCGTCCAGGCCCTCGGCCAATTTTTTGGACATGATGCTCGCGGAGATGAGGGGTATGGAGTCCACGGTCGCGGTCACGTCGCGCAGGGCGTAGATCTTCCGATCCGCGGGCGCGATCTCGGCGGTCTGTCCGATCATTGCCGCGCCCACGGCCCGCAATTGCGCCCGGAATTTTTTCAAGGACAGATCGGTCCGGAATCCGGGAATGGATTCGAGCTTGTCCAGGGTTCCGCCGGTGTGACCGAGGCCCCGGCCCGAGATCATGGGCACGCAGATACCGCAGCTCGCCATGAGCGGCGCCAGGATCAGCGAGACCTTGTCGCCAACCCCGCCCGTCGAATGCTTGTCGATCTTCGGTTTCTTGATATCCGACAGATCCAGGACCTGGCCGGAACTAATCATGGCCCGCGTGAGGTCCGCGGTCTCGGTCGGGTCCAGGCCTTGAAAATACACCGCCATGAGGAACGCCGCGTACTGGTAATCCGGTATCTCGCCCCGGGCGTAGGAACGGATCAGCAATTCGATCTCGGCGCGGTCAAGTTTTCCTCCGTCGCGTTTCTTGCGGATCAGTTCTTCAGTGTTGATGCGCATGTTATCCCCGGGATTTGAGTAAACGTTTACAGGAAGCGCATTTCCCGCACATTTTTTCCCCGCCCAGATAGCAGGAATAGGCGTATTCCAAAGGCGCGGCGTGTTTTAAACCGAGCCGGTAGATCTCTTTTTTCGAATGATTCTGGACATAACTGACCACTTTCACCCGGCGTAAAGTGCTAAAAAACAGCGACCGGTTGGCTGCGCGGACGAACGCCGTAGAATTATCCGGAAACTCGGCGGCTTCTTCCCGGTTGAAACCGGTGACGATCAGGTCCGCCTTGAATTGCTCGGCATAAGCGGCCGCGATATTTATGAAAAGCGCGTTGCGGTTCGGCACCCAGACGTCGGCCACCTTGAGAAAATGTCCGGCCTCGTAACGCTTTCCTTTACCGATCAGGGCATGGCCGAAGAAGTCCCTGAAAAACGGCAGGCGGACGACCTTATGCCGGATACCCAGGTACTGGCAGATCTTGCGGCTGTAAAAAATTTCCATTTTCGCCGCCCGCTGGCAATAGTCGAAGGTCAAGGCGAATACCGGCGCGGTCCGCTCGCCGGCGATCGCCGCGCTGACCAGGGAATCGAGACCGGAGGAAAGGAGGATGATGCTTTTAAGCAATTTTCACCCCCGTCCCCGTACCAAGTACGGGGCAAGCTTTAATCCTCCTCCGTCGAGGCGGAGGGAATTAAATTTGAGGATGATACTGCGGGGTTTCATTTACTCAAAATACGTGACCGAGTTCTCGTAACCTTCCCAGACCGTCACCGAATGGATCCCCTTTATTTTTCTTTTTATTTCCCGGAAAATATAAAACGCGATCCATTCGGCGGTGGCGTTGTTCTTCCGGAAAAAAGGCAATTTGTTCAGGTTCTTGTGATCGAGCCGGGCCAGGATCTTTTTTAATTCATTCTTTACCTTCCGGAAATCCACGGCCATGCCGATCTTGTCGAGCTTCCTTACTCTCACCGCCGCTTCGATCCGGTAAGAGTGACCGTGATCGCCCGCGCAGTCGCCCTGGTAACCACGGACGTGGTGGGCCGCGGAAAACACACTCCGGACTTTAATTTCGAACATCGAACCTCCTTATTACCTCAGATTCATGATACACGATGCATGATTCACGTTTTTCCCGACGTGTCCCTTATCATGTATCTTGTATCGTGTATCGGGCATAGTATCATCGTTTCAAAACAGATTTTAGGTATTCCCGCGCCTGGCCGAAGAACGCGAGGGCGTCTTCGGTTTTATAATCCGGATACGTCCAGTCCAGGGACTGGAACCGGTTATGCCGGTAAATAAGGGTCGTCTCGGCGTAAATCCCCTGGCTCAGGTAAATGCGGTGCGAAAAATTTTTGGTCGTGGCCAGGATCAGGCTGTTCAGGGTAATGAGCCCGGGATCGACATTCACCCGGCGGCCGCTTTTTTCGTTCTGGTTCTTCCCCTCGATCCCGTTGGACCATATTTTCAGGCCGGCCAGTTCATCCGGCATGACCGGCGTTTCAAACACCCACCACTGCCGGACCAGATCCCCGCCCATTTCCGGACCGTAGTAATTAGTCTGGTCAAAAGGCTTGGCTTCGGATCGGATCGCGACCCGGCCTAATTTTGAGGCGATATCCGGAGCGATCTCATCGAGGTCAAAATCCCGGCCGCAGATCAAACCGACGAGGGCCAGAGCCTTTTCCGGTTCCCTAATCTTTGCCATCGCAGGCCTTCACGCAGACGCCGCAAATGAACTGGCCGATGCCGGGCAGGCTCGCAAATTCCTTGAGTTTCAGCAGGCAGGCTTTCAAGTCCACGCCGTCCATGGTTATGGCCCGGGCCGGGCAGGCCGCGACGCACTCAACACAGTCTCCGCAATCCCGCTCCAGTTTCCTGTCCGGTTCGAAATCCCAATCGGTAAGCACGGAAACGTAGCGCACCCGGGCTCCGTGCCGCGGGTGGACCAGGAGGCTGCTCCGGCCGATCCAACCCAGGCCCGCTTCGAGCGCCAATTTTTTATGGGGTACGTGGCCTTTCTGGTTTTGCCAATCCACGGTCTGGGAAGCGGGAATGGCCAGGGCCTTGCATCCGGACTCCTCGATGCGGCTGACCAGGCGGAACGCGGCCTGGTCAAGCAGCCAGTTCACGGTTTTGTAATGATGCTTGTAGATCAGGGTCGGCCGGTCCTTGATCGAATCCAGGACCGTATCGGAAAGGCGGTAACCGAAAACGACGCAGCGGGGAAACCGGCGGCCCAGCTCCAGAACCTCGACTTCGTCCGGGACCCGGCCAAATCCGACCGCGGCCACGCCCATGCCTTCCAAAAAAGTTTTTACGTCTTCCTTGGGGATCACGGGATCATTCGTTTAGGGATTGTCCCGGTCCGGATCTTCATCCTCGCCGGGCTCGGCCGGCGCTTCCTTGGACCCGTTCCGATCCCGGTTGAAAAGCTCGTCCTGGCGCAGTTTTTCTTCTTCATCAAGCAGGTCCTCGTCCTCGTCGGGCTCGGATTTTTCTCCGGTTTGTTCGGGCGCGGCGGGCAAGATCTCCAACCCGGCCGCCTCATGGTCCGGAGCGGGCGTTTCCGCTCCTGGTTCGACCGGCACTCCGCCTTCTCCGGCCGGCGGCGGTTCGTCCTCGGCCAGCGGGATGTTCAACCCGAAATCCTCTTCCTTGGGCAGGTCGGTCAGGTCGTTAAGCGAGAAATAGCGCAGGAAGTCGCGGGTCGTTCCGTACTTGATGGGCCGGCCCGGCGCGTCGAGCCGGCCGCAGGTCTTGACCAGTCCTTTCTGCATCAGGCTTTCCAGGATCCAGCTCGAATCCACGCCCCTTGCCCGTTCGATGTCGGCCCGCGTGACCGGCTGGTGGTAGGCCACCACGGCCAGGGTCTCGAGCGCCGCCTTGGACAGCCGTTCCTTCCTTTTATGCAGGGTGACGATCCACTCGGCGTACTGGGGCAGGGTGTAGATCTGAAAACCGCCCGCGATCTCTTTGATCTCGAACGCGCGTCCGCTTTCCAAATAATCCCGGTTCAGGTCATCGATCGCCTTCCGCACCTCTTCCTTGGGCTGGCTGATGATCTCGCAGATCTTTTCCAAGGGCAGGGGCACGTCGGTCGCGATGAGCAACGCCTCAACGATATTTTTCATATAGTCTCACGAGCCTCCTGGTTATTTTATCCCAATTAAACTTTTCATCAACAGTTATTTTCGCGTTCTTACCCATCCGGCGCCGTGCCCGCTCATCGGTCGCCATGGCCACGAGCGCCCGGGCCAGTGCCGGGACGTCTCCGGTCGGTACAAGCATGCCGTTTTCGCCGTCGGTCACCACATCCGTTATTCCGCCTACGCGCGACGCGACCACTGGTTTGGAAAAGGCCATCGCCTCGAGCATGACCACGCCCAATCCTTCAGTGTCGCCGTACTTGTCGTAAACCGCGGGCAGGACGAAAAAGCTGCAGCGGCGGTAATACTCGTCCTTTTCCGGGATCGATACCCAGCCCGTGACCTTCACCCGGGATCCGAGGTTGAGCCTGCAGATCCGGTCTTCGATTGCCGGCCGCTCCGGTCCGTCGCCGACGATGACCAGGTTGTGGGGGATCGACTTTTGCGCGATATTGAAGGCGTCGATCAGGACCGGCACGCCTTTGCGCTCGACGAGCCGGCCGACAAAAAGGATCTCGTCGCGGTCTTCGGCAGCCGCGGCCATCCGCTCGCCGATCGCGACCGAAAAAGGGATGATCTCGACGCGCTTTTTCACGATCCCGGTCAGCTCTTGCGCGGTGTGGCTGGAGATCGCCGTGACCACGTCCGATTTTCCGACGAGCCAGCCGAACGGTTTGACAATATAGGGAAATTTCTTTTTAAGCCAGCGGATCTCCAGCCCGTAAAAAGTGGCAAAAACCCGAGCCCGGCATGCGGCTTTGCCGGCCAGCCCGAAAAGAATGTGGGGAAAGGGCCAGTTGACATGGATGATGTCGAACCGGCGGGCACGGACCAACCGAGCCAGATTGATCGTCCCGAAAAGGACGTACAAAAAACTTAAGAAAACGCCCCACGGCCCCTGGCTGAACCGGTCGACCGCGGTTTGGTCATGGGTCAGCCGTTCATATTTCCGAAAAAAATAGCGGAAGCGAAAGACCGGCACCCCATCCTGAACCTGGTTCTTCAATCCCATGTAAGAGGAGGTGAAAACCGACACATCGATCCCCGAGGCGCGCAGGCGCTGGATGAGCTGGACCATCCACGGCGTTATGACGTCGCCTTTGAACCGCGGGTAGGCCGTGGCCACGAACAGAACCTTGATCTTATTCGAGTTTATTCGTGTCAAATTGGTGTCCATTCGTGTTGATCCGTGTGTAATCCGTGTCCATTAGTGCTTGAATTTCCACTTCAGCAGGTTCCAGAGCGCCTGGATCCCGTCTTTGGGGCCGATCTTCTTCCCCGAACTCCGGCCCTGATAGCGGATCGGGATCTCGACGACCCGCTCCCGCAATTTAAGGATCTTGCAGGTGATCTCCGGTTCGATCTCGAAACGCGCGGAGACGAGGCTAAGCTCGAGCATCAGTTTCCGGTCGATGACCTTATAGCAGGTCTCCATGTCCGTGATCCGGCCGTGGTACAGAACGTTGGTCAGGAGGGAAAGGAATTTATTCGCGTAGTAACTCCGTCTGAGGAATTTACCTTTGCCCAGCATCCGGGACCCGTAAACGACCCGGGTTCGACCTTCAACGATGGGCCGGACCAGTTTGGGAAATTCGTCGGGTGAATATTCCTGGTCCGCGTCCTGGATGATCACCATATCGCCGGTCGCGTGCGCCAGGCCGGACCGGATGCCGCAGCCCTTGCCCCGGTTCCGCTCGTGGTAGATCACTTTCGCATCCCGGACGTTCTTCAGATAATCCCGCGTGCCGTCCGTGGAGAAATCGTCGACCAGGATGATCTCCTTTTCGATATCGACCTTTTTGATGGCGGCGAGGATCCGGTCGATATTATCTCGCTCGTTGTAGATCGGGACGATGACCGAAAGCTTGATCTCTTTGCTCCGGTTATTTAAATTCGCGGCTTTCAAAAATGATCACGGATAAGAATAACAATAGGACGATATAAATTATTCCGTAGCTTATGACGTAAACGGCCTGGTCCGTAGCAAGAGGCAGGCGGTACACGACGTCCATGCGCAGGTTGAAATTCTCCAGATTGGGTAGCACATAATAAAAGGCGGTGGAAACCGTTTTTAAAAGCGGCGACTTTACCGAGTCGGCGAACAGTTTCAGGTCCGGGCTGGCGTGGCCGACGATATACAGGATCACGGTCATGATGCTGCTGAAGGCAGCGGAAGAGAACGAGGCGAAGAGCAGGAGGACGCCGGTCATGATCATGATCTCGAAACAGTTGAAAAGCGGCGCAATGAGGATCGCCAGGTCGAACCGGCCCTCGCTCACGAGGATGACCAGCTGCTGAATGGCCGCCATGGCGAAGGAAAGGCTGATCACGAGCAGGGACAGGCCGAGGAACTTGCCGATGATGATCTCTCGCGGCCGGATCGGCCGGGTGACGATCGTGTAGATGGTCCGGCGCTCCAGGTCCCGGTAGAGGATGGCGGAGCCGATGGTCACGATGATGAAGATCCCGAGGAGGGACGAGATCGCGAGCCCGAAATCGCGGACGATCTTGGAGATCTCGCCCAGGGAAAAAGGGCCGAGAAAGACGGACAGGACGATCAGGATCACCGCGAAGACCACCGCGCTCGTGAATACTTTCTGGCGGAAACCCTCGAGATAAATGTTTCGGGCAATCGCCCAAATCCGGTCAATCATTTTTCACCAGTTTTATGAACCAATCCTCAAGCTTGGCCTGGGGACCGGCTTCTTTAAGAAGATCGGACAGGCTCTTAACCCGGACGATCTGGCCCTTGATGATCACGCCGATCTTATCGCAGATTTCCTCGACATCCGGCAGGATATGCGAGGAAAAGAAAACGGTTTTTTTCTTGGTCTTCTGCTCGAAGATCAGGTCCTTGATCTCCTTGCGGCCGATGGGATCGAGCCCGCTTAAGGGTTCGTCCAGGATCAGGAGTTCCGGGTCTCCCAGAAGAGCCACGGCCACGCCCAGACGCTGGAGCATGCCCCGGGAATAACTCCGGACGCGTTTGGATCTGGCGTCTTTCAGCCCAACTTTATCGAGCAGTTCATGGATATTGTCCCGGGTACTTTTCATGTTGATCAGGTGGGCGTGCATATCGAGTAGTTCAAATCCGGAGAGGTGGTCGTAAAAGTACGGTAATTCCGGAAGAAAGCCGATCCGCCTGTGTGCCTCAAGGGACCGGGGCGGCTGTCCGAAGACCGCGACCTTTCCCGAGTCCGGTTTGATGAGCCCGGTCAGGACCTTGATCGTCGTGGTCTTGCCCGCGCCGTTGGGGCCCAGAAATCCGAAGATCTCACCCTCCTGGATCTCGAGGGTCACTCCCTTCAATGCGGGCGTGTTTTTTTGCCAAAAATGGGTCTTGAAACTGCGGTAAAGGTCGCTTATTTCGATGACCGCGGGCATGAAATATTATACCGAAAAACGCCGATTTGTCAACGAAAGAGGCCTACAACAAATCAGGATATCAGATAATCAGAATAACAGAATATCAGCGAGTCAGGAATCAGGTGATCAAGGAAACAGCATAACTGATATACTGATATTTATTTCAACAAGATTATTTTTTGGGTTAGGATATGGTTTCCCGCATCGGATTGCAGAAAATATACGCCGGCGCTTAAATGATTCACGGTTAGGGTTTTTCCGTTAATATATTTTGACAAGTCTTCTTCCATGACCAGCTTGCCCAGGACATCATATAACTTCACCTTACGTATGCCCGGCGGGACATAAACCGTGAATGACATCCTTGCGGGATTGGGGAAAACCCGCACCTGCGGTTCTGCTTTTCCCGGCCGTTGGTTCTCATCTGTTCCGGGTATTAAATCCCGAAGAACCGCAATATAGGGGAGTGTGGGATCGGAACATGGCGCATAAATTCGGTTTTGAACCGGATTCCAGGCAAAATGAAAGGGTGCACCATGCCCAATCCAGATTCTATCGATCACGCTACCGCTATAGCAGTCAATCACCGCGACACTAGAACCATAAGAACAATAAATTTTATTATTTACAGAATTATAGATTATATTATTAGTATAAAGAGATACCTATATCGAGGTATTCACGCTGTCGCTCGTGCCGTCGATCACGACGACCGAATCGTCATCAATACAGTAGATCTTATTGTTTAAAAAATTGTAAGTAAAGGCTGAAGGGCCTCCGCTTAAGAGGATCGTGGCGATCACGCTGTCGCCCGAGCCGTCGATCACCGAAATACTATGGCCATCATTGTTGGCACAATAGACCTTATTGTTCAGAGAATTATATCCCAGTTCACAAGGACCCTCGCCGACGGGAATCATGGCAATCACGCGGTCGTCCGCGCCATCGATCACGGTTACATTATTACTTAAACTGTTTGTAACATAGATTTTGTTATTAAGAAAATTATAAATAAATCTTCGCGGGTTATCCCCAACCGGAATTATTGTAATTATGCTATCACCCGCGCCGTCGATCACGATAACACGATTGTAATCCACGTTAGCGCAATAGATTTTATTGCTAAGCAAATTATGGACTAAAGCCCATGGACGGCTTCCCACGAAGATCGTTGTTATCACGCTGTCGCCCGCGCCGTCGATCACTGAAATATTATAACTTGCAAAGTTAGAGGTATATACTTTGTTACTTATGGGATTATAGACTAATGCCCAAGGATAATTTCCCACCGGAATCGAGGTTATAACGCGGTTGGTTGCACCGTCCAGCACCGTTACATTATCGCTTTCACTGTTGGCGCTAAAGATTTTGTTATTGATGGAATCATAGACCAGTTGTCCCGGACGATAATATCCGACCGGGATGATGGTTTCCAGGCTATCGCTTGCGCCATTGATCACCGGGACATGAAGGTAAATACCACAATAGATCCGATTGTTAAAGAAGTCGTAAAATATATTGGTTAAAGGTTCTCTCATGATTACCGTTGTAATTATGTTATTGTTCGCGCCGTCGATAACCTTAACATTGTTCCCAACCGTACAATAGACCTTATTGTTCAGTGGATTATATGCCAAGACGCTGGGATCGTTTCCCACCGGGACAATAGTTATAATGCTGTCGCTCACACCATCAATCACCGTAATATTATCATCCGCACAATATAATTTGTTATTCAAAGAATTGTATGCTAAGGCACAGGGTAAGCTACCCACGGTGATCGTGGTTAGGACGCTATCACCCGCGCCGTCGATCACGGTGACATTATCGCTCGAATGGTTGGCACAATAAACCTTGTTGTTCAAGGTCTTGCAAGTTAGAGCATAAGGATTAGTGCCTACGGGTATCGTGGTTATCACGCTGTCGCCCGCGCCGTCGATCACCGTCACGGAAGAATCACCCCAATTTGCGCAATAGATCTTATTATTCAATGAATCGTAAATCAAAGCCTCGGGAGTATCGCCAACGGGGATCGTGTTTATCACGTTATTATTTGTACCATTGATCACCGTAACGCTATTTTCGTATTTATGCGCAGAATAGATCTTGTTGTTTAAGGAATTATAGACTAAATCGTGAGAAACGACCCCCGGGTAGATCGTATCCGTCACCATATCGGTGACGCCATCGATCACGGTTATGTATACATTGGCGCAATATATCTTATTATTTAGGGAATTATAACAAATCGCATTGGGAGAATAGCCGACCGGGACTTTCGCTATCTTCTCCATCGTCACGCCGTCAATAATATTTATAAAATCACCATCCCCGCCAACATATATCTTGTTATTGATCGGATTGTTTGTGAACACACTGGGATAATTGTTACCACATAGAGTATCGGGTATATAAATTTTTGTTTCCAGCCATTGAGCGGATAAGAGAATGGGTAATAATAAAAAAATAGTAATCAATCCTTTTTGGCCGGTTCTGATCATATCTACCTCCGTCATTTAAATACTATCCAACGCTGCGTATTGGATCTACAAAACTATAATCTTTTTTAAAATAAAGTCAACTGCACTAAGTTAAAAATACTAAAATCTATATGCTTATCAAGTAATCAAGAAATCAGTTTTATCAGCCCCTTTATCGAATCAACTGCGTTTATCTCCATTTTCTTAAGGACTTTTATGATCCCGATCTTTTCGACCGGGTCCATTTCCTTGTCGCTGATCCGCTCCAATCCGGACGCGATCTCCCGGTAGGACGCGCTCAGGTCCCGCGCGGAAGCCGCGGCAGGGACCGGGACTTTGCCCGCGATCTCGGCGAAATAATCCGCAGCCCGGGACCGGCATTCAGCCCAGACCGTGCCGTTCCACCAGTTGCCATGATCCTTGCCGTGACCCTGCTCCACCCCTTTTACCCAGTTATCGTAGGCGAGCGCACCGATTCCGTATTTGGGAACCGAATACTTCCCGGGATTAGTGAACAGGTCGACCGCGTATTCCAGGCTGTCCCGGATGACTTTGTTCTCGGCCGCGGCCGCGATCTTCTTGAAAGCGTAAAAATTCGCGTGGATCTCCTTCCCGAACTCGACCCAGGTTCCGAAGGTCAGGGTCAAAGGCGTGATATCGGTCACGCAGGACCAGGGCTGGGTGAGAAGAAAATGGTCTGCCTCATAACCGGTGACGATCTGGTTTTCCATATTGCAAAACGAACAGGACGTTCCCTGGTCCAGGTGCTGCCGGATTTTTTGTTCAAGCTCGGCCCGCTCCGCGACCTTATTACCGCTGTGAATGAAACCCAGATCGATCATTTCCAGACCCAGGTTGCGGAGCAACCGGATAAAACCATCGTATTTCCAGACATAGGGTCCGCTTGGACAGATCACTTCGTGGACATTGATGAGAAAAGCGTGTCCCGAACCAGCGTACGCCATCGCGTCGCTGAACTTAAAGCCGTAGTAGTCGAGCACGCCCCGGATCACGCCCATCATGCTGGTATTGAAGGGCGGCTGTTTTATATTCGCTAAATTCATGTTCTCCTCCCTGGCCATAATGGCTAATCTTCCGCGAATTATACCGTTGTCCCGGGCTGAAGTCAAGAAACGGTTGACACGCGGACCGTGGATCCCCCAGTCCCCTCGAAACAAATCTCGGGACTATAGCAAGCCGGGGGATGATCGATTGGGAAACCGGAAGATGACAAACTGGGTGGTGGAGATATTGACAGAAACAAAGCGGATAAGTATAATGGCTCACGGCGCCATCGTCTAGTTGGTTAGGACATCGCCCTCTCAAGGCGGAGATCACGGGTTCGACTCCCGTTGGCGCTATAAAAAAGGGGCTCTCAACG
>Ga0315294_10002296_pt1 | contig 20902 bp, 21 predicted proteins | sample YL17G13_40_MG_FD_203626 | JGI IMG/M metagenome (GOLD analysis project Ga0315294, IMG submission 203626) | Sediment microbial communities from Yellowstone Lake, YNP, Wyoming, USA - YL17G13_40 | ecosystem: Environmental > Aquatic > Freshwater > Lake > Sediment | place: USA: Wyoming | collected...
TCTTCGCTCTCTCCCTGACCGGACTGGCCTTCGCTCAGGCCAAGGCTGAAAAGCCGGCCAAGCCGGCAGAATCCGCCAAACCCGCGGAACCGGCTAAGCCCGCTGAGGTGGCGAAACCCGCCGAGCCAGCCAAACCGGCTGAGGCCAAGAAGGAAGCTCCTCCCAAACCCGTGGTGTACCGCTTGGGTGGACAGGTGACCGCGGTGGATGCGGCCGGGAAAAAAGTCACCATTGCCCAAAATTCGGTAAAACAGCAGAAGAAGGTTACCCTGGGGGTTGGCAAGACGGCGGCGAAGGACCTGGCGGGGATCAATGTGGGCGATGTGGTCAACGTGATGGTGACCGGCAAGACCATCACCTCGATCAAAAAAGTCTATTAAAGGAATTGACGGCCCAAGGTTAGGAATCTTCCGTCATTTCCGACGGCCTGCGGAGAAGGCGTCCTGATGGGATGCCTTCTCTTTTTTGTTTTTATTCCGGTTGCCCGGAAGGAAATCCCATACCGGCCATCCCCTGCTCCTGGCCAGGCGTCTGAGCCTCGGGTCCGGATTCACGACCCGGGGGTTTTTTACCCTTTCCAGGAGGGGAAGATCGGTGATGCTGTCCGTATAGAAGGTGCTCTGGCTGAGATCCGCCCCCAGTTCCCGGGCGAGTTTTTCCGCCCAGAATACCTTGCCCTGGCGGAAGCAGAGGGGGTTAATATAGTTGCCCGTGAAGGTCCCCTGCCGGACCTCCAATTGGGTGGCCAATATGTGCGGCACGCCCAGGTAACGGGCCAGGGGGGCCACGGCATAGGTCGTGGCATTGGAAATGATGGCCACTCTCTCCCCCCGCTCCAGGTGTTGATGAACAAAATCATGAGCTTCGGGATAAATCAGGGACCGGACCGTATCATTGAACCACTCCTGGCAGAACTGAATCAGTTCTTCCTCGCGGACCCCCACGAGGGGGCGCAGGGAATCCCGGTAAGCCACTTCCATGTTCAGGAGATCATAGCGGTAGCGAAGATAATCGACCATGGATTTGACCACCTTCCAGCGGGTGGTCTTGCCCCGGCGCAGGGAATAGCGCATGAAGGAGACCCCGGAGTTTCCGGAGATCAGAGTCTTGTCCATGTCGAAGAAACAAACGTGATCCGTGGTCATCGGAGGAGAAATCAGATGGCCGGGGATTCCCCCGGCTTGCAGCGGTCCCATATAACCATATTTTAAACTTGCGCTTTATAAATGCAAAGAATATAATTTATTATTTTAATATATCTTTTACCCCACCCCTCATACGGGAAACGGGGGATGAGACCCTCCACGGGCTGACTTATAAGGTTATAAAAACTATATAACAGGAGTGCATGGGTGAAGAGAACGTATCAACCTAGCAATATTCGACGCAAAAGAACCCACGGGTTCAGGAAGCGGATGTCTACCAAGGGCGGGCGGCTGGTCTTGAAGCGGAGGAGAGCGAAGGGCAGGAAGAGGCTGATCGTCGAGGCAAAGGAATCCTGAGAGCCGATTCTCCTTAGAAATCGGAGCCCTGGAAAATGGCCCAGCTTACCTTCCGAAAAGAGGAGAGGATTCGCAAGCGGGCCGACTTCCAGCGTATTTCCAGGGTAGGAGCTAAAATCCAGACTCCCCATTTTCGAGTTTCCATCTGCCCCAACGGTTTGTCCCATTCCAGATTGGGGGTAACGGTGGGGAGAAAAATCGGTTCGGCGGTCCAGCGGAACCGCATCAAGCGTCGGGTCCGGGAGTTTTTTCGCCTGAACAAAGATTCGCTGCCGGGATCTTCGGACCTGGTGGTCACGGCCCGGGAAGGGGCGGTCAGTCTGAACTTTTGGCAAGTAGCTGAAGAATTGAAAGGATTGTTTCGGGGGCGCTAGCCCTCTTACACAGGGATGTTGACCAAGATCATTCTGGGTCTTTTCCGATTTTATCGATATTTTCTCTCCCCGCTGACCTTCCCCTCTTGTCGCTTTGCGCCCTCTTGCTCCGCCTATGCCCTGGAAGCTGTGGAGCGGTTTGGCCCGGCCAAGGGGCTGCTCCTGGCAGCTTGGAGAATCCTGAGGTGCCATCCCTTTCATCCCGGCGGCTACGATCCGGTGGTGAAAAACCACGATCGGTCGGCCCGGGGTTAAGCCCACGGAGGTAACATATGCAGATTCGGGCCCTGTTGGCAGTCATTATTTCCCTCATCATCCTGGTGATTTACCAGTCCTATTTCGCCCCCCCTCCCCCGGCTCCGGAAAAGCCGGCTGCGGAAAAAGCCCAGACCGCTCCGCCGGCCAAAGAGGAGCCGGTCAAGGCCGTCTCCCCTGGAGAGAAAATCCCCGGGGCCCCACCCGTTCCGGCGGCCCGACCGGCCCCGGCCATCAAGGCCGAGCCCGGAAAAGACATCACCGTTGACACCCCCTTCTACACGGCCGTCTTCAACACCCGGGGGGCCCGCCTGAAAGATTTCCGGGTTAAGAAGTACCTGGATAAGATCGGCGACGGGGCCAAGCCGATCAACTTGGCCACCGAGAACCTGGGAACCGAATATCCCTTCGGAATGGATGTCACCCATGCCAATTTTCCTTTTTCCCCCGACCTTCTCTTCGAGGTGAATGCCGAAACTCTCAAACTGGGCCCGGGTCGAAAACAGGGGGAACTGGTTTTTACCTGGGCGTCCCCCGAGGGCCTGAAGCTGACCCAGCAGATGGTCTTCCATGCCGAGAGTTACCGGATCGACATCAGCCTCCAGATGGTCAACCTCTCTTCCCAGGTGGTCGAAGGAAGGCCGACCCTGGTTTGGGCGGGGAAAGTCCCTCCCCCCTCGAGCGGGGGCGGGATGGCCTGCCTCCCCGGATCCAGCGGAAGTTCGAGCGCGGCCACTCCTCCCTTTACGGCGCTGGTGAAAAAGGAATTCCAGGAAATCGAGCTGGGCGACCTGAAGGGGGGAGAAAAGCGCTTCACCGAAAATGTTCAGTGGGGAGGATTCCAGGACCAGTACTTCCTGGCCGCCTTCATCCCCCAGAAATCGGAAGGCACCGAGCTCATATTGAAAAAGGTCTCCGATACGGCCGCCGAGATGCGCATGGCCGGCCCCAAGGCATCCCTTTCTCCGGGAACGCAATTCTCCCAGTCCTACCTCATGTTCCTGGGCCCCAAGGACCTGGACACCCTCAAGGCTTTCGGCTCCGACCTGGATAAGGCCCTGGACTTCGGCTGGTTCGACATCGTGGCCAAGCCCATGCTCTGGGCCATGAAATTCTCCTACCAGTACGTGGGGAACTACGGCCTGGCCATCATCATCCTCACCATCCTCATCAAGATCATCTTCTGGTACCCGACCCATCTCAGCATGAGGTCCATGGGAGAGATGAAAAAGCTCCAGCCCGAGATGGCCAAGCTCCGGGAGAAATACAAGGACGACAAGGAAAAAATGAACAAGGAGCTCATGGAACTCTACCGACGCTACAAGGTGAATCCCATGAGCGGCTGTCTGCCCATGGCCATCCAGATTCCGGTCTTCTTCGCCCTCTATAAAGTTCTCCTCTATTCCATCGAGCTGCGCCATGCGCCCTTCTACGGGTGGATCCAGGACCTTGCCGCCGCGGATCCCTATTACATCTCTCCCATCCTGATGGGGGGCTCCATGTTTGTTCAGCAATGGATGACCCCCACCACGGGAGACCCCACCCAGGCCAAGATGATGCTGATCATGCCCGTCGTCTTCACTTTCATGTTTTTATCCTTTCCCACGGGTCTGGTCATTTACTGGTTCTTTAGCAACCTGCTCTCCATCGGACAGCAGCTCTACCTGAACCGGAAAATCAAATAGATGCGAGGCAACCCATGAAGTCTGTCGAAACCGAGGGAAAAACCGCCGAGGAAGCGATCCATAAAGCTTGTGAAGAGTTGGCAGTATCCCGGGAAGATTTGGAGGTGGAGGTCCTTTCCGGCGGTTCCAGCGGGTTCCTGGGGCTGGGGGCCAAGAATGCCAGGATTCGCGCCACGGTGAAGGAGATTTCCGCCCCTGGTACCCCCGAAGCCCATCCTTCTGCCGCCCTCCCTGACCACCAGGCAGCCGAGACCGCCAAGAAAACCCTGCAGGATATTCTCCGTCTCCTGGAAGTGGAAGCGACCGTCGACCTGAAGGAGGATTCCGAGCGGATTCTCCTGAACATCCAGGGAGACGGCAGCGGGCTTCTCATCGGGCGCAAGGGCCAAACCCTGGATGCCATGGAGTATCTGATCAACAAGATCGTCCACAAAGACGCGGAAGACAAAAAAAGGATCGTGGTGGACACCGAGAACTATCGCTTCCGGAGGGAAGATTCGCTGGTCAAACTCGCCCAGCGGCTGGGAGAAAAGGCCAAACACCTGGGCCGCCCGGTCACCATCAGCCCCATGAGCGCCCATGACCGGCGCATCATCCATCTGGCCCTGCAGGACGACAAGACCCTGCGCACCTGGTCCACGGGAACGGGACTTTACCGGAAAGTGATCATCAGCCCCGAAAAGAAGCCTTCATGAACCCAGGGGACACGATTGCGGCGATCTCCACCCCCCTGGGGGTCGGGGGGATCGGCGTCGTGCGCATCAGCGGCCCGCAAGCCCGCGAGATCCTCGGAAAGGTCTTCCGACGGCGCCGGGGGAAGGGCCCCCTCCTTTCCCACCGTTTCTATCTCGGCGAAATCATCCGCCCCCGGGACACCGCAGTGATCGATGAGGTGCTGGCGTCCTTCATGGAGAAGCCGCACACCTACACCCGGGAAGACGTGGCCGAGATCCAGGCCCACAGCGGGGTTCTGGTTCTCCGGGAAATCCTCGACGCCGTCCTGCAGTCCGGCGCCCGTCTGGCCGAGCCCGGGGAGTTCACCAAGCGGGCCTTCCTGAACGGGCGGATCGACCTCACCCAGGCCGAGGCGGTCATCGATCTAATCCAATCCCAAACCCGTCGGTCCCTGGAAATGGCCAATCTCCAGCGCGAGGGTCGTCTGGGGATGGAGATCCGGCGGATCCGGGAGGACCTTCTCAACCTCATGGCCCTGCTCGAGGCCGGCATCGACTTCCCCGAAGATGAAGTCCCCGAGTTCTCCGGGGATGAAGTCAATCGCCGTTTGCCGGACGCCCTGGAAAAACTGGAAACCCTTTTGCGAACCTATGACCAGGGGAAAATTTACCGCGAGGGGATTTCGGCAGTCATCATCGGCCGGCCCAATGTGGGAAAATCAAGCCTGCTGAACGCTCTTCTGCGCGAGGACCGGGCCATTGTAACCCCCATCCCGGGCACCACCCGTGACGTCATCGAAGAGGTGGTAAACGTCCGGGGGATTCCGCTGAAGATCATGGACACGGCCGGTCTTCGCCATACGCGGGATCAGGTGGAGGTAGAAGGGGTGCGACGCACCCGGGACCGTCTGGCCCGGGCGGACCTGGTCATCTGGGTCGTGGACGGTTCAGAGCCGATAACCGCTCAAGATTTGGATATCCTCCCGGAGGTTCAACCGAGGAAGGCGGTGGTGGCGATGAATAAGAACGATCTGCCCCAGCGTCTGAACCCCCGCGACCTGGGAGAGCATCTCCCCCGGGCGCCCTTGATTCCCGTATCCGCTCTCCACCATTCCGGGATTGACCGTCTGGAGGAGGCCATCCGGGACCTCGTCCTGGACGGCCGGCAGGACTCCTCCGCCGAAATCCTCCTTTCCAATCTTCGTCACAAGCAGGCCTTGGAGAGGGCCAGGGAGGGATTGGAGCAAGCCCTGGAAGCTTCGCGGGCCAACCTCTCCGCGGAGTTCATCTCCGTGGACTTGGGGAGAGCTTTGCAGGCCCTGGGGGAAATCGTCGGAGAAACCACGTCCGAAGATATTTTAAACCGCATCTTCAGCCAGTTCTGCATCGGGAAATAAAAGAGCCTAATGGGACACAGACAAACACAAAAGACTCAAAAACAAAAGATTTAATGGGACGCGGATGAACACGGATAAACACGGATGAAACGTTAAGGATAACTACGAACGTCTGGGGAAGCTTGTTTGAGCTTTGAGTGTTGTAAAACGATTCTTGTTCGTAGCATTTATGTCTCTGTGCTCTCTGCGTAATCTTTGTAATCTGCGTAATCTGCGGATAAACAGTTTCAGGTTTTTATAATTTCCTAAGCACCGATGAAAACGCCGCCGATCAAGATCGATAAGGAAGGGCGCTGGTTTTATCAAGGGGAGGAGATCACCCACCGCAGGACTTATCTCCTTTACTGCCGCAGCCTGACCCGGGACGAATCGGGCGGCATCATCCTCCGGGTTGGCCGGGAGGAATGCCCGGTTGAGGTAGAAGATTCCCCCTTCGTGGTGATGACCATCGAATTCGTCTCCGGCGGGCCGGAAGAAGAATCCATCTGGATCACCCTGAACGACGAGACCCGGGAGAAACTCATCCCCCAAACCCTCCGTATCGCACCCGACCACATTCCCTACTGCCAGATCCGCAACGGCCTGTTCGAAGCCCGCTTTTCCCGCAACGCCTATCAGCTCCTGGTCCCCCACATCCGCCTGGATGAGAAGGAAAACCGCTTCTTCCTCCCCTTGAACGGGAAAAAATATCCCCTCCAGAATGCGGAATAAATTCTTCCTTCCCACCCCGGAAATCGGTAACTCGCCATGGGAATGCCCTGGAATACCCGATGACAGGTTTCAGTTTCGGGTTTCGGGGTCTTGTTTTTAACTGGCAACTTGGAACCGGCAACCGGCGACTATTTTTTCATCGGATACGGAATCAGGGCGGCCAGGAGGAAGGCTCCCAGGGGAAGAAAAGAAATGACCCAGAGGGTCGCGGGAACCCCCCACAGGTCGGCAAAAACCCCCAGCACCGCGGCTCCCAGTCCTCCCATTCCAAAGGACAGGCCCAGGATGAGACCGGAGGCCAAGCCCACGTTCCGGGGCATGAAAGACTGGCCCATGACCATGGAGACGGAAAAAGAAAAGATGAGGATCAGCCCGGCCAAGGTGAGCCAGATAAACGCCCAGATTCCGGAGCTGAGGAGAAACAGGATGAAAAGCGGGCAGCTGGTTCCCAGGCTGAAGAGGACGATCCTCTTGTGCCCGAACTTATCCGCCAGCGGCCCTCCGATGAAGGTCCCGGCCACGCCCGCCGCCAGGAAGGCAAAGAGCAGGTTCGCGGCGACCATGGGGTCGCCCTTCATATAATTAATGTAGAAAAAGGGGATGAAGATCAGCATCCCGATATGGGTCCAGGAGCGGAACATGATCATCCCCAGGAGCAGGGACATGGGGTAAAGAGCCTTTCTCAGGGCCTCCCGAGCCGGGCCCGAAGGGGCTTTCTTCTTGATCGCCGTGGTGTCCACCCGCCAGAAGCGGCTGAAAAGGAAGACGCCGGCGATCACCGCGCCCGGAATGACGAAAAGGGTGGTTCCTTTGAGCCCCAGACGAGTTATGAAAACAGTGGCCATGAGCGGCCCCAAGGCGAACCCGAGGTTCCCCCCCACGCCGAAAATGGACATCCCCGTCGCTTTCTTCTCTCCGGCGAAATAATTGGCCACCCGCCACCCTTCGGGATGATAGATCGCCACTCCCAAGCCGCTGAATACCACCATGACCAAGACCAAGGAGTAGCTCGGCGCCCATCCCACCAGGGCCAGGAACAGGGCCGCGCAAAAAGAGCCCAGAGGCAGGAACCAGAGTAATGATTTCCGGTCGGTGAGGTAGCCGAAGGCCGGCTGAATGACCGAAGACATGATGTTGGAAACCAGGACGATGGTCCCGGCCATGGCATAGGACAGGCCCAGCGCTTCCTTCAAAAAGGGCAGCATGGCCGGAAGGGCACCGCTGGTAATGTCGGCCACCAGGTGGCCCATGGAGAGGAGGGTCAGGGCGCGGTAATCAATCCCCTTCGGATCCTCAATCGGGTCGGTCATGTTTCCCCCAGGCTTTGAGTCTATCTGTGTTGACGGGAAAATCTACTGAAAAAACCCATCCCCATCCCGCTCAAAACAGGTAGGGGCGACCCGTCGGTCGCCCCTATCCAGAACCCAAAATTCTTTGGTTAGCTGCTTTCTAAATCCAATATCTAAAGGAAAGGACAAAAATAAGGTGACATTGCGATGTGTCCAACATCCCCAGAAATCCCTCCTTGCCCCCCTTTAAAAAAGGGGGGATGGGGGGATTTCTGGCTCGCATGCGCTTGATTCAAAATGCTGTCTTTGATCATGTCAACCTATTTTGGCCGTTCCCTATAGCATCCAGGATCCAGCATCCTCGATCTTCAATTTGCTTTTCGTTCATTCCGCAATCCGAAATCCGCAATCCGCAATCAGTGTTTGAATGCTCTCTGCCCCGTAAAAACCATGGTCACTTTTGGTCTGGCTTCATTGCAGGCCTGGATGGATTCGAAGTCCCGGTCCGAACCCCCGGGATGCACAATGGCGGTGACTCCCTCTTTGATTCCCACATCCGCTCCGTCGCGGAAGGGGAAGAAGGCATCGGAGATCATGACCGAGCCCTTGATCCCTCCGCGGGCCTCCTGGGTCTGGTGATCGATTTCCTTCTTGGCTGCAAGGTCGCGCCTTCCATGATCGATTTCCATTTCCAGGGTCTTGTAGGGAATTCCGTACTTGCGGGAGCAGAGGGCGTCGGCATACTTGGTATACGCTTTGAAGGCGGCGATTTCCGCCACCCCCACCCGGTCCTGCTCGCCCGTGCCGATCCCCACCGTCACTCCCTTTTTCACGAATAACACCGAGTTGGAAGAGACTCCCTGCTCCACGGCCCAGCCGAAGATCATGTCCGCGTACTCTTCTTCCGTGGGCTCCCGCTCGATGACGTAGGTTTTTCCTTTGTAGGCGGCCGTGGCCTTCTTGAAGTCTTTTTTCGTGGCAATGGAGTTGAGGGATGACTGCTGAACTACGATGCCTCCATCGATCAGCGACTTGAAGTCCACGAAACGCAAATTCCGGTATTCCGCCAGGCGGTCCATCCGGGGAACCCGGACGATTCGAAGGTTTTTGCGGCTCTTCAAGATTTCCACCGCACCCTCTTCGTATTCCGGCGCCGCGACGATTTCCAGGTAGTTTTCGCTGATCATCTGCGCTGTGGCTTTGTCCAGGGACCGGTTGACCACCAGGGCCCCGCCGAAGGCGGCGATCCGGTCGGCCATGTTGGCCTTGCCGTAGGCGTCAACCAGCAGGGTCCCGACAGCCACTCCGCTGGGGTTGTTGTGCTTCATGATAACCGCGGCCGGGCGGTCCATCATGTATTTCAGGATGTTCAGGGCATTGTCCACGTCGGTGAAATTGATTTTCCCCGGATGCTTCCCCGACTGGATCATGTCCTCCTCCGAAATGGCGCTGACCAGCCCTTTCCCCGCGCCGATGAACTCGCATCCCCCCAGGACCAGGTTCCCATTGACGAGTTCGTATAACGCGGCTTCCTGCCCGGGGTTCTCCCCGTACCGCAGGCCCTTTTCGATCAGCTCGCCCGTGCTCTCGTCCGGGATCTTCCAGGCCCGCTTCCGGTAAACCAGGGTCTGATCACCGAACTGGATGGTCATCCGTTCGGGGAAATGATCTTCCATTACGGTTTTGTACATCTGTTTGAAATCGGCCATGTTCTCCTCCAATAAATGATGCTAGTATTTCTCCAGATCCCTGATTTATGGAACCCTTTTTCCTCAGGATCTTACCAGAGGGAGAAAGAAAAAGGGAAGGGTTTTTTGTGCTCGTTGGGATTCAGGCTGGAGGAATTCGGATCATCAGGCTCGGCGGGATCATAGTTTTCTAATCCCCTTCCCGCCTGTCCTCCGCAAAGAGAGGCCTGCGAGGAAATAGCTCCAGAGGCAAGACGGGGCTAAACCATCTCCCCTTGCCTATCTCCCCGGGACAGGCCCGACCCAATGAAAGAATAACCGCCTTAGGATGATGATCCGAATTCCTCCAGCCTGAATCCCATGGGCTACCCCCTCTCTCTTCCAGGTTTTTCTCGGCCATGGGTTCTTTCCGCAAAAACTGGGGATGGACAAGCTTTCTTCTCTCCTTGCCGGGGTATGGTTCATCTGTTATTCTATTTTTATAAACCAGTGTTGGGGCGATTCATGAATCGCCCCAACCCGCTCATTTTACTCATGCAAAACGAAATCGAAATCAGCCACGTCACCAAGGCCTACGGAAAGCTGGTGGCGGTAAAGGATTTTTCTCTATTGGTGGCCGGAGGAACGGTCTTCGGCCTCCTGGGGCCCAATGGAGCAGGGAAGACCACGCTGGTCAGCATTCTTACCACCCTATTGAAACCCACCTCAGGGACTGCGGCGGTCGGCGGCTACGATGTGGTCCGGGAGGGAGCGCGGGTCCGCAGCCTGATTGGGGTCGTCCCCCAGGAAAACAACCTCGACCGCTATCTCACCGCCCGGGAAAATCTGGTCCTTCATGCCAAGATGCACCGGATGAGTCCTTCAGATTACAACCGGAGGATTGATGAACTCCTTTCCCTGCTGAACCTCGCGGATCGGCAGAAGGACTTTCCCCCCAAATTGTCGGGCGGCATGCAGAGGCGCCTGGTGGTTGCCCGGGCCCTGGTTCATGATCCCCAGATTTTATTCCTGGATGAGCCGACCACGGGGCTGGACCCCCAGGCCAAGCGGCTTATCTGGGATTATTTTCTCTCCCTGAAGGGAAAGCGGACCCTCTTTCTTACCACCCACAACATGGAAGAGGCGGACTTTCTCTGCGATCAAATCACCATCATCGACAACGGCTCTCCCATAGCCTCCGGAACGGCCGCCCAGCTGAAGGACATGGCCGAAAGCTCCTGGTTCTATGAGATCGAAGTCCACAGTCGGGCCGAGGAGTACCTCCGGATCTTTCAGCGCCTTCCCTTCATCGACTGTTCTTCTCTCCAGGATGGCCAGATCGAGGTATGCCTGAAAAAAGAAGGAAGCCTGGGAGCCCTGGTGGAGCAGATCAATCCCCGGGACCTGAAAAGAATCAGCTCCCGCCAGCCCTCTCTCGAGGATGTCTTTCTAAAATTGACCGGAAGGAGACTTCGACAATGATGCACGGTTCGCTCTGTATCTGGCAGAGGGACATGAGGGTTCTGCAGCGGAACATTTCTTCCGAGGCGGCCACGGTCATGGCTTTTCCCCTGACTTTTTTTCTCACCTTCGGATTAGGCCTCAAGGAGTATATCCAGGACATCGACGGGATCTCGTATGCCTTGTTTGTAGTCCCCGGCCTCATTTCCATGACCGCGATCCTGGGGGCTTTCGACGACGGGTCGTGGGGAATGTGGTTTCACCGGGTGGTGCAGAAGACCATCGAAGAATACCGGGTCAACCCGATTACGGTGACCGATATCATCGTGGGCAAGATCATCTCCGGTTTTACCTCCGGTTTTCTGAAGGGGCTTGCCGTGGGAGTCTGTCTTCTCCTGCTTACCGGGTTTCAGTTCAATCCTTTGTTCCTCCTGGCCTATCTCCTCTTCATCTTCCTCGGGTGCATCATGTTTTCCTGCCTGGGCTCCCTGGCGGGAACCTTGATCGACAAGCCCGAAAACCTGGGCCGCCTGGAAGCGGTGGTGGTCATGCCCTTCATCTTCCTGGCCGGCCTCTTCTTTCCCCTCTCCACCTACCCGGACAGCGTGCTTCCCTATATCAAAGCTTTACCCACCACGGCCCTCTTCGACGGAGCCCGCATTGCTCTTCTAACTGGAGAGATCCACCTCGGTTATCTGGGCATGTTGCTGGCCTCGGCCATCATCATTTTCATCCTGGCCGTGCGCTTCTTTGAGAAGAAGATGCACGGATGAAAAAGGCAGGGTGCAGGGTGTTGGGTGTAGGGTGCAGGGGAAAAGACAAAGGATGAAAGATGTGAGGCTCTAGAGTTGAGGTTCGAGGCAATAAGAACGGGAGAAAAGGATTGGTCTTGAATCCCCGGTTCTCGAACCTTGCCCATCGTTCCTGTTTTTTTCGCCCCTTGCTCCTCGCCGCTAATAGGGGTAAAATTGGTGAACCTGAGAAGATATTCATTCCATCCTGCCACTGAAGATGGGCAAGATCGACCGACGAGAAAAAAAGAAGAAAGAGCGAGAGGAGAAGCGGAAGGCTTTCCGCCAGAAGAAGGAACGCCTGATCCGCAAAGGGAAGGCCGAAGAATATGCCTGGCTGGCGGAAAAGGCTTTTGACCTGAAAGACTACCGGGGCGCCCTGGACTGGGCCCTGAAGGGCCTCAGGATTGATCCTGCCGACCGCTCGCTGATGAATCTCGCCCTTTCCGCTGCGCAGATCCTCAAGGATGATCCCACCCTGTACACCCTGCTGCGTCAATGCTACAAGGGAAATATTCTCCGGGGAGGCACCGCTCACTGGCTGCTGGGAAGACTCGCCTTCCAGCAGAAAGATTTGGAGCTTGCGGGGAAAGTTCTGCAAAAATTGCTGGAGGCCCCGAGAACTGCCGAATGGCGCATGTCCAAGGATCAAAGGAAGGAAGCGGAAAAATATTTTGAACTCTGCAAGAATCGTGAATTCCCCCTTTTCCCGACCCCCAATAAGAAAGCCCCGGAATCCGCCGCCCCCGGCCCATCTTCTTCCCCGGAGGGACCCGGTGAAGAGAAGGCCGAAAGGAACGTCGAAGATTCTTTAGAACTGAAGGTCTCTTTTGCCCTGAATCCGGCTCCGCTCCTGGAAACGCTCGAAGCTAACCGGCGCGACGGCCCGGATGCGCTGGAGCTGGCTTTGAAAGCTTACAAACTCTCCTTCCGGGGGTCCTACGATCAACTCCTCTGCCTTTCCACGCTGCGAAACGTTGAATCCCTGTGGTACCAGGAAGAGACCGCCCGCAAGGTCATGAAGACCTTCCGAGGCCGCGCCGTCCTGGCGGACGAGGTCGGCTTGGGCAAAACCGTCGAGGCGGGAATCATTCTCAAGGAATACCTGATGCGGGGGCTGGTGCGGACCGTCCTGGTCCTGGTGCCCAGTTCTCTGGTCTTTCAGTGGCAGGAGGAGCTGCGGGAAAAGTTCGGCCTATCCTTTGTCTCGTCCCAGGACCCCCTTTTCCGGGAAGACCCGGAACGGTTCTGGGCCGAGCCCTTTCTTCTGGTATCGTTGCAGACCGCCCGCGTCAAACGACATTGGGGGGCCATCACTTCCCGGTCCTTTGACTTGGTCATCGTGGATGAAGCCCATCATCTGAAGAACCGCGCCACCGGCAACTGGAAGTTGGTCAATGCCCTGCAGAAAACCTTCCTCCTCCTTATCACCGCCACTCCGGTGCAGAATAAGCTGGAGGAGCTTTATAATCTGGTTACCCTGCTCAAGCCGGGTCACCTGAAGACCCTGAAAGGCTTTAAAGAAGAATTTGTCACCCGGGGAAGTCCCACTGACCCGCGTAACCGGGAAAAGCTGCGGCAGCTCCTGAAAGAGGTCATGGTCCGGAATACCCGCTCCGTTACCGGGCTTCGACTCCCGCCGCGCTTCGCCTTCACCACCAGGGTGAACCCGACTCCCCAGGAAAGCCTTTTCTACCAGAAAATCAACGACCTGGTCAGAAGCCCGGCTCCTCTGCCCGGAAATGAATTCAGCCGCCTGGGCTTGCGCAGGCTGCTGGAGGCAGCCGGATCATCGCATTTCGCGGCCCGGCGTATGCTGGAAAAGATGGCCGAGGAAAATACCGATGGGGCCCGAGGAAAAATTGAGGATATTCTGCTCAGCGGGGCGGGCATCCGGATGGGGAGCAAATCGCAAAAGGTCATCGAACTTCTCCGGGCCTCCCCGGAGCAGAAGATCGTTTTTGTGAATTACCGGGCGACCCTGGAGCACCTGCAGCATCTCCTGGAGGAAGAAAACATTTCCCACGTCCTTCTCCAGGGGGGCTTAACCCCGGCCCAGAAGCAGGCTGCGATCGACACCTTTCGGAACGGGGCTTCGGTTCTCCTGGCCACCCCCACCGGGGGGGAAGGCTACAACCTGCATTTCTGCCACGTGATGATCAATTACGATTTGCCCTGGAATCCCATGCAAATCGAGCAGCGGATCGGCCGCCTCCACCGGATCGGGCAGGAAAAAGAGGTTCAGGTCTATAACTTCTGCGCCGGCGGAAGCCTGGAGGATTTCATCCTGGAAATCCTGGACCGAAAAATCAACATGTTCGAGCTGGTCATCGGAGAGATCGAAATGATTCTGGGCCGCATCGAGGATGAACAGGAATTCAGCGACCTGGTCTATGAAATTTGGACCCGGAACCCCGATGAGGCCCAGCGCCGGAAAGCCTTCGATCTGCTGGGGACCCGTCTGCAGCAGGCCCGGCAGGCTTACGAAGAAAGCAAAGAGCTGGACGGGAAAATTTTTGGCGAGGATTTCGGGTTATGAACGCAATGGCCGACCCGGAGCTGTTGTCTTTCTCCGTTCAGGTCCTCGAAAGGCATGGGGGGCTCGTGGAACAGCGGGGCGGTCATCTCTTCTCCCTCCTTCCCGGCCCGCTGGCCCGTATGTTGGAGCTCCCTGAGGAAGTCCAACTGGGGGGAGAGGGTTTCCCCCTGCTCTACGGAAGTCCGGTGCTAGACCGGCTCATTCACCTGGCCACGCGGGGGGTCCCCGTCGTCTATGGGCAGGCGGAGATTCCCTATTTGAAGAAGGAAGGCTTTGACAAGCTCCTGGAACAGGACCTCCGCTTCCAGGATGGACAGATTCGCCCGGTCAACCGGGCGGAGGCCCGAACAACCTACATGTTGCTGATTGCTCATTATGTGGCTCTGAGCGACGAAAGGAAAGAGGGCCTGGTGCGGCTGGGAATCCATGAAGCCAGCGGGGCTTTGATCCCCGAGTTGGAGGAAGGCCTTTCGAATTTCTCTCTGCAATACTTTGAGCCGGGCCAGACCCCATCCCATTTTCCGCTGCGCCTGGGGAAAACCATATCCTCCGCCTTGCAGGGGGCCCGGCTCCAGGCCGAGAGCCAGCTCGCAGAATTTTTCGCCAGCATGCAACGGCGCCTGCGGCGGGACGTAGGCAACACCCGCGAATACTACGAGGCCTTGAAGCGGGAGATGGAAGAAAACCTGAAAAACCCCAACCTCGCCGAGGGGCAGCGTCAGGAAAGAGCGGCCAAAATCCAGGCCCTGCCCCGGGAAATGAAAAGCAAGATCGCCGACCTGGAACACAAATATCAAGTCCAGGTCACCCTGACCGGATGCGCGGCCCTGCGCCTTCTTGTTCCGGTAGTGCAGATCACAGTCCTTTTAAAATACCGCAAGTTTCAACGGGACCTCCCGGTCGTCTGGAATCCCCTCACCCGTCGCCTGGACCCTTTGGTTTGTGAAAATTGCCAGAAAACCATAAGGGCGATAACCCCCCGGGATCAAGGATCCCAGGTCCTTCTCCTCTGCCCTTCCTGCGCCCCCAAGAGATGATGGAAGGACCCCCCTGCCTCCTTTCCGGGTGAATCTGTTCAAATTGTTGAGAATTCAGAATTGATCGAATCACAAAAAGCCAATAATATCCCCTCTCCCTAAGCTTCTTTTCCAGATTCCCGCGGGGCTTATTCGCCCAAAGGGGGGCCCGGGAATCCTCTTCATTAAGGGAGCACTAGGTCTCTATGACTCCTGGAGTGGGAGCCTTTCCAGCTTTTGCTCGACAGGCGCTCTTCGAACATATTTTCCCCTGGCAAGAGGGGGAAAGGTATGGCATAATTTAAGAATCTAGACAGTCTAGCCAGAAAGGAAGGGATATCTATGAAGGCCCATGGATTACGTTCCGTAGCCGGTGAAAAAAAATGGCAGTTGCAGGAGGCTAAAAACCGCTTGAGCAGGGTCGTGGAACAAGCCCTTGAGGAGGGGCCGCAGACCATTACCCTTCGGGGCAAACCCGCCGCGGTAGTCCTGTCGGTGAAAGATTTTGAAAAGCTCACCCGGCCTTCTCAATCTCTATCCGAATTTTTTAGGCGCTCTCCCCTCCAGGGGGTTGAACTGGGCCTGAAAAGGAGCAAAGATCTCGCCCGGAAGGTGGACCTGTGAAATTTCTCCTGGATACCTGTTTGATATCGGAATTGATTAAAAAAGAACCCAACCCCCATGTTCTCCTTTGGCTGGAAAACCAGGATGAAACAGTTCTTTTCTTGAGCGTCCTGACGATTGGAGAACTGCAGAAAGGGATCAGTAGACTCCCGGACAGCCCAAAGAAATTGGAGCTGCAAGGCTGGGTCAGCAATAATCTCGTGGCGAGGTTTGAAGGCCGCCTTCTTTCCATCGATGTGGAAGTGGCCGCAGCCTGGGGAAGGCTCCTGGGGGCTGCCGAGAGACAGGGCAAAAAGCTCCCGGTGATGGACAGCCTGATTGCGGCGACGGCCATCACCCATAATCTCACCGTGGTCACCCGGAATGCCCGGGATCTGGAACGGTGCCAGGCCAAAGTATTCAACCCCTGGAAAGACTGAGACCGAGAGAGCAGGAGATTCCTTCTTTACCAAATGGGAACTGGCGAGGCATTCTTTGGACAAATCAGAAGGGGGAAATCATTTCTCTGAAAAACCTTCTGAAAGAAAAACGAGACCGCTTATTGGATATGCTGGAAGCCATTGAAGGAATCGAAAGATACAACCGGAAGTTACGAATCCAACTCGGCGCAGAATTTTGATCGTTTAAAAAAAAGAAAACGGGCAAGAGTTATGCAACGAATGCAACTACGTCCCGCGAACAAAGACCTGGTGGGCCGTTTTCAGGCCATCCCTTTTGCCAAGACCGAGTCTTTCGATTTGGACCACTACGTCACCGACAAATCTCTCGCCGGGCTATTTTATGTCCTGGGGCAGGAGGAAAAAAGGTCCGTACCAACCCCGCGGCCCGGGTCACGAATCTCCTGAAGGAAGTTTTTGGGAAATAACTCCCCATTGTTCCCCCCATTCAAGGGTTTCACCGGTCAGTCACTTGCCTCGCAAGCGGATGCCGGAATTTTTTAAAAGAGGAGGAAAAAGAAAGATGCGTTTCGCTCAAAGTTTTCGTGCCCTGAGAATCTTTTTGGTGTTGTCCTTTATCGGGATTTTGCTGGCCACCTCGGCTTGGGGAGATTCGGCCAGGATCACATCCGCGATCGATGCGGCCAGTGCCTCCTGCAAAGTCGTTTCACAGAAGATCCATGAATGGAAAGAATTGGGGCAGCAGGAATTCAAGAGCTCAGCCCTCTTGATGGAAGAACTGCGGAAACTCGGCTATAAAGTGACCGGCGATCTCAAGGCTCCCGAGGACTTGGTGAAGGGCGGAATTCTAAAAACCGCGTTTAAAGCCGAATTACAGGGCAAAGGCCCCGGTCCGACGATCACGATCATGCTGGAATACGACGCCCTGGCCAACGGCCACTCCTGCGGTCATAATTTGATCGCCACCTCGGGCCTTCTGGCCGCGGCCGGTTTGGCCAAGGTCATGGCCGATACCCCGGGGCGGGTGATGGTGATAGGAACACCCGATGAAGAGCGGGGCTCACGCGGCATGGGTAAAGTCGCGATTCTCGAAGGAGGGCATTTTGACGGGACCGACGTTGCCCTTATTACCCATGGGGGAGACCGGTGGAGTCTTGACCAGCGGTTTCTGGCCAACAAAAGAACTTTTTTCGGTTTTCGCGGAAAATCGGCGCATGCGGCGGCGGCTCCCCATATGGGGATTAACGCTCTTCGAGCCGTCATTACGATGATGAATAACATTGATTCTTTGAGAGAACACCTGCGCCAGGATGTGCGAATCCACGGCATCATTACCAAGGGAGGAGCGGTGGTGAACGTAGTTCCGGATTATGCGGAAGCCGAATTCTCGGTCCGCGCCCTCGATACCGCCACCATGGAGGATGCCTTCAAAAAGGTGGTCAATTGCGCCAAAGCCGCTGAGCTGGTCTCGGGCGCCAAGCTCGAATTCAAAGAACCGAGGGTCTTTTTAACCGCCCCGATCGACGTTCCTCCTTTAACTGCGATGATGCGAAACCAAATCACAACACTTGGAGTTCCGGAGTCTGAGATAAAGGATTTCGATTCCTTTGGTTCTTCGGACCTTGGGCGAGTGGGGCATGCTTATCCCACCGTAAATCTGTTCTTCAAAATCGCTCCCGAAGGGACTTCCCTCCACTCCGACGCCATGCGGGAAGCGGCCGCGTCTGAAGAAGGATGGAAGGCAACCATAACCGCCGGTAAAGCCGTCGCCCTCACGGCCTACGACCTGCTGACCCATCCCGAAAAAGTCAAAACAGTTCAGGAGAGCTTCAAACAACTGAAAGCCAAAGAAGGGAAATAGAATTTTTCGAATCAAGACCCTTTCCAATTTGAGGGGGCTTAGGCCCCCTCTTTTTTGGGGGACGAGGGCAAGGGGTTTTTCCCAGCAGGGGAATTAGAAGAAGAAAAAAGGGAATTCTTTTCCACTTTTTACCGGAGGAATTAGGAGGCAAAAACGCAATTTTCTTTTAATTTATAAATGGTTATCGGTTTTTTACAACAAGGCACAGAGGTTGCGAATAGATATCATAAAAGCCGGTTATCAATCTCGAACCGGAGGACCCCAGACATGAAAAAGATCTATTCGAAAATCCTTCTCATTGCCCTGATCGTTTCCACGATCATCTTTTCCGGGATTCATGTCACCTTCGGCGTCCACTGATTTTCAGCGGCGTCTTCATTTTTTCGCCGAACGATTTCCTGCTTGGACTTTCTTTTCTTTCCCCCGAGCCGCTCTTTTATCCGCCCTCTTCGGCTGATTGCCTTCTTCCACTAATATTTCCGCAACCCATTTTGCGGCGTTTCCCACCACGGAGGGGCACTTTTCGGCGTGGGCGCCTGCTTTTTCAAATTTCTCAAAGAAAGCCTTTCGCTAATTTGATCCTGTTCGTAAGGTTAAATCCTGCTTTTCACAACTCAAGACCGAGGTGAAGATTTAGGATCTCCACGTCGAGCCGAGCTTGTTTCTTCACCTGTTTCTCCGTCCCCCTAAAAACGAAAGTCGGAGGAAGTCAGTCAGATACGGGAAGTTGGTGAATAGAGGTGGTGGCCTAAGGGCCAAAAGAAAAGCCCTCCAGGCATAGGGCTTTTCTTTTTGATCCAACCGCTTAAAGAGTTTCGCCCTTCTTTTGGACAGTTCAAACTATATATATGAATAATTGCCGCTGAAGTAAAGAAAGGAGATGAAATATTGAAGCTGCGGGTTGAAAATGGTTTCCCCGTTTGGAGTGGCTGGAGAAGGCGCTAATCTGTTATTCGATTTTCTTCGCAAGCTTAAGCTCAATCATTTCGCCAAGAAATTTCGCAATGACATCAATAAGCGTCCTTTCTTCCAGGTAGAAAGGCCCTTCATCTTTTGCTGGTTTTTCCTGGAGGTAACTTACTGTCAAAATACCTTTGGGCTCGCCGTTAACCAGGATTTCGGCGGTCTGCCTCCATGGCGTCTCTTTGAAATTATCCGTTTTGTATTCCTTCCCTTCAAGAATAATTTGCACACAGGCATCCTCCGGATACTGCCACCCAGTCGGCATGAGTTTCACAATATCATGGATTTTTTCCTCACCTGAAGCATATTTTTTATTACCCAGGAGACTAATAACAGAATAGAGACAGCTTATTTCTTTAACCCGCTCACTAAGAAGGGGTTCTTGTTGTCGCAGAATTTCCACCGCATGCTTCCGCTTTTCTATTTCTTGCTTTAGTTGCTCCTTCACGAAGTTGAGTTCCGCATTAAGCTTCTTTATTCGCTGTTCCGTCGCGTCGGCAATTTTTCGTATTGCTTCTTTCATCTTCTTGCGATCGATTTTATCTTGAACCTGAACTGAATAATCATTCAAGAATGGTTTAGTTTTCTCCTCAAGGAGAATTTGCTTTTTTGTTTTGCCTTTCTTTTTCATAGCATCCTCTAAAAAATTCTACAAAATCAAGGAAGGGAATGCAAGGGGTTGGGAATGGAGTCAGAGCCAGAGAATTACCTTTTGGAGAAACCTGTCAAATCTCACTTTCAGGAAGTAGTTTCTATCTGCGACCAATAGCCTTTTTAGGCCTCTTCCGAGAAACTTGACTCCCAGTCCTTTCGTCTCTTTTTGCGCCCCGCGCTGCAGGGGCAAAGAGGTCTCCCTTTAGACGTTTGTCGATAATCCTCCTGATCAGGAAGCTTACGACGCTCTTAAAATCTCCAGGGTCCACCTTCCCCCGGAACTTTTCTACACTCAAAGCCTTTCTCGTCATCCCTGCAAGTTCTGCAATTTCCTTTATTGTATACCGATATTCTCTTTTTGGTTTGTAGGGGGGCTTGGATTCTTTTCTAGGCATTTTAACCTCCTATGGTCCTCCACCATCGGCTAGGGATTTTGTCAGAGTAACATAGATTATCTAGCCATATTGATGACGATTTTCAAGAGAAATCTTCATCATTGTGCCAAGATTGCCAACCTGCCTATTTCGGGATGAAAGTCTTGAAATATCCTCCCTTCTTCAAGGACCCATCCGATTTCAATCCCAAGCTTGCAGCGCGACAGGCTGAAGATTTCAACCAAGAATCCTTGAGTTTTCTCCTCCGATCCATGAGCTCATTGGTTTACTTGCCTTGAAATCAGAGTACCCCTTTCTCCCAGTATTCAGCGGAAAAATCCATCTTTTAACAAGGCAAAATCATGAAGGAAATGACGCTATAAGGAGCAAGGTCATTCTCACCGTTGTCGTCTGCAGGAACATAGGGAATTGAGGAAGAATCCTTTTGAAAACAGAACGTTAGTCTGACTGAGTTTATTACCGATCAATGCCAGCCATAAACAAGATTGTGGGCGACTAGGGCCAATCCTTGGTTACCAGCTTCACCTACAAAGGTACAGTCTAAGATAGCTTTGATGATAAAGGATTGCCGGTTGAAAGTGAGCATAACGGGCCTCGCGTCTGAGGGCCGCGCATTCGTCCTCCCGCGGTCGGGTGAATGACCCGC
>Ga0315294_10002297_pt1 | contig 20895 bp, 14 predicted proteins | sample YL17G13_40_MG_FD_203626 | JGI IMG/M metagenome (GOLD analysis project Ga0315294, IMG submission 203626) | Sediment microbial communities from Yellowstone Lake, YNP, Wyoming, USA - YL17G13_40 | ecosystem: Environmental > Aquatic > Freshwater > Lake > Sediment | place: USA: Wyoming | collected...
GTCAGGCCCTCATTCTGCGCCTTCAGGGTCTCGTTCTGCGCCTGAAGGTCCGCGCTCTTCGCGAGCTCCTGCTCCAGTTGTTTCTGAAGCGCCGCGTTGCGCTCCTCCAGTTGAGCCTGGTTGCATCCGACGCTCGCCGCCGCCACGGCCACCACCGCCAGTACCAGCGCCGCTCGCCCCAGAAGGCGAACCGGCCCTCCAATCACTTCGCACATCCGTCGCATCGCAAACTCCTTTCTTCTCGCTCGGCCTCGGGCAGTTTCGTTTGCCTGTCGGGAAAAACCACGCGCCATTCTACCGCAGAGGCCGCCGAGATCGCAGAGAAAAGATCAAGGGAGTTCCAGGCCGGTCGGCTTGACGAGGATTCCGTTTCTCCCTGCGGGGAATCCTCTCTTTTCCGTTCTCTCTGCCTTTTCCCTCTACGTCTCTGTGCCCTCTGTGTTCTCTGTGGTGAATCCCCTCTCATCCCTGCCGGAACATCACCCGCCACATCCCCTCGATCCCCGGCCGGAAGTAGTTGAAGATATAGTCCTGCGTCAGCATGACCACGCCCGCCGCCAGGCCCAGGAACGGACCGTAGGGCACCTCGTGGTCGTCCTGGCGGAGGAGGTGCCAGATCCCGTACGCGAGGCCGAAGAACGGGGCGATCAGGAACACCAGCGCCGAGGCTTCCCACCCCAGCGTGCCGCCGATCGCCGCCATCAGGTAGATGTCGCCGGTGCCCATCGCCTCCTTGCGAAACACGGCCGTCCCCAGGACCCGCGTCACGAAGATCAGGCCCGCCCCGACCAGCGCCCCCACCAGCGCCAGGAGCACCGCGTCGGCCCGGGCGTACCCCGTCCAGTCCGGCAACTGGTGGTCGAACGCGCCGAGGGTCTGCACCTGCGGCCACACCAGCGAGCCGATCACCCCCACGCCCAGCGCAAGATTCGTGACCGACGGGTATATCTCCTTGCGCTCCAGGTCGATCACCCCCGACACCACCAGCGCCCCGGCCAGCGCCATGTGCACCACGTACACGCCCACGTGGTCCGCCCCCTCCCGCAGGCCCAGCGGGAAGTACGCCAGCCAGTATCCCAGGAACACGAGGCCCGTCGCCAGTTCCACGACCATGTACCGGGCCGAGAAGGGCGCCCCGCACGTCCGGCAATGCCCGCGCAGAACGAAGAAGCTGACGACCGGGACGTTGTCGTACCAGGCGATCGGCGCCAGGCACGTCGTGCAGTGCGACGGCGGCCACAGGAGGCTCTTGCCCGCGGGCAGGCGGTGGATGCAGACGTTCAGGAAACTTCCGACGCACAGCCCCAGCAGAAAGACAAACACGCCGACCGGCCATGCCACGACCATCTGCGAAAGGTGGTCAAACATTCCCGTCCGCCAATCCGTCCTCGACGACACCGACTTCCCGGGCGCCGCCAATCTAGCACTCGCCCGGAGGCCATGCAAGGCAAAACGATTCCGCCCCCGGGGGCCATATCCGTTGACGCCGGCGACCCGCCCCGCTAGTCTCAGACCGCCGGCGGATCTCCTTTGAGGAACCACTCATGGAACTGGAACGCAAGCCCGACTTCGAGGAAGCCTGCAAGCGGTTCGAGGCCTGGTGGCACGGCGAGATCCTCGATCGGCCGCCGGTGACGATCAACGTTCGTCCCGAGCGCCCGCCGAAGGTGGCGACGCGCAGGTATGCCTCCGAGCGAGATCGCTGGCTCGACGTCGAAGGGGCCATCGCCTGGCAGGAGGCCGCCACCGCCGTCGGCGTGTACCTGGCCGAGACGTTCCCGCGCTACGAGCCGAGCGTCGGGCCGGAGCTGGCGGCCACGGCCTTCGGCTGCGACCTGGAGTTCTCGCCCGACTCCAGTTGGTCGAACCCCATCGTCTCCTCGTGCCGGGAGATCCTCCGCCTGGCGCCCAACCTGGACAACGTGTACTGGAACAACGTCCGCGCCAAGACCGCCCTTTCGCTCGAGCGCGGCTGCGGCAAGTGGCTCACCTCGATGTACGACTGCCACACGAACGCCGACCTGGTGGCGGCCCTGCGCGACCCGGCCGGGATGGCCCTGGACCTGGCGACCGACCCGGAGGGCGTCCGCCTGGCCTGCGACCACGTGGCCCGGTTCTTTCCGATGATGTACGAGGATATCTACAACCGCATCGACGCCACGGGCCAGCCCACGACGTCGTGGACGCCGTTCCTCCACCGGGGCAAGGCCAACACGGTCCAGGCCGATTTCGTCATCATGATCTCGCCCCGGATGTTCCACGAGGCGATCCTGCCGTCGCTCCTGGTGGAGTTCAGGTACCTGGAGCGGAGCGTGTACCACCTCGACGGCCCGGGGGCCCTGCGGCACCTCGACGCGCTCGGCGCCATCCCGGAGCTGAATGCCATCCAGTGGGTCTACGGAGCGGGCAACGGCCCGTCCGCACGGTGGATCGACGTGTACAAGCGCGTCCAGGCCGCCGGCAAGGGGATCCAACTCCTCGCCGAGGACCTGGGCGACGCCCAAGCCGTCGCGAAGCACCTCAAGCCCGAAGGCGTCTGGTTCTGCCCCGGCGGAGCCTACTCGCGCGCGGAGGCCGAGGGCTTCATCACGTGGGCTTCGCGCTGGGCAGCAGGGAAAGAGTGACCCGGCGCACGCCTCCGGATCAGCCGGCGGGCTGGCCCGCCGCGCTTCTTACTTCGTCGCCGGCATGCCGGCCTTGCCGCGGGTGATCGCCTCGTTCAGCGACTCGGCCTCCTCGTGTTTCGGATGCCGCCAGTCTTTCGGGAGTTCCTTGCCGTCGAGGCGGGCCTTGGCCTCGGTCTCGCGCCGGGCCTCGTCGATCTCCGTCTTGTCTTTCTTGTACATCTCCTCAAGATCGGCGAGGAGGTAAAAGTCCCCCTTCCACTCGACGATGCTCTTGCCGGTGCGCAGGGTGAGCGGCGCCGCCCGCAGCGACTCCTCCATGGCAGCGGCCAGGTTCGTCTTGGACGCCGCTTGCCGCGGGGTCGACCGCAGTTGCTCGTTCAGCTTGGTCCGCTCCTCCATCAGCGGCTTCTCCTTGACCTTGCGGGCCGCCACGAGTTCGGAGAGCTTCTTGTCGCATTCGGCGATCTTGTTCTTGGACTCCTCCAGGGCGGCCGTGGCCTGGTTGCGGTATTCGTTGTAGCGGGCAAGATTGCGCTGGTACGCCTCCTGCCGCCGCTGGTTCTCCGCCCGGACCCGCTCCGACTCGCGCTGGTAGTGAGCGTCGGAATCACGGTTGCCCCCGCCGCCGCCGGCGTATCCGCCCCAGCCCCCGCCGCCGCCCGTGGGTTCCCGAAGTAACTGCGGCGGCTGCGGGGGACGGCTCGCGAGGACCCTTTCGGCCAATTGCTTCTTCGCGGTCGCCGCGTTCTTCTCATTCTCGACCGGCTGCTTCTCCTTGCGCCAGTCCGAGAGAATCTGCGCGAGGGCCTTGTTAATCTCGGTCAGGCGGTCCTTGCCCCCCTCGCCCTTCTCGCCCACCGCCTTAACGTCGGCCAGCGCCTTGCGGTACACCTCGAAGAGTTCCATGAGAGGCATCCACTTGTCGGCGTACTTCACCTCGCCGGCGGCGTGGTGCTTCTGGACCTCCTCCGCGCTCTCCCCGGCCGCCGGCTTCTCCGCGCCGGCGACCGAAGAAGCAGCCGGCGCGGCCGGAGCAACCGGCGCCGCGGGCGTCTCGCCGGCATGGACGGCCACGGCCATAAGAAGCCCCAGGCCGCCGGCAACCAGGACGAGGTTCCACAACTTGACCACGTTACGCATGTTCTAACCTCCCCGCGATGTGCGACCGGCGCCCATTCTCCCAGACATCCCCACTACAGTCTATACGAAAATCGGGCCGCCAAACGCGGCGGCTGTGCCAAGACTCTTGGCAAGGGTGCCATGCCCAGTCGCCGCGGCGACCCCGCCGTGGCGGGCCGCTGTTGCGTGGGCATGCTCTTCCCGAAGGGGGGAGAACACGCCCAGCGAACGACGCGCTGGGCACGCCACCCTCGGTGACCAAGGCTTGCCATGAAATCTTGGCACACCGGGCGCGGCCTCTTAACGCTTGAACGCCGCTTGAGGCCCGCTTATTGCTGTGAATTGCGACCTCGTCGGCCCCGGAGAACTCTCGCAACGCCCGCCCGCGCGCGTTAACATCCGCGGCCTATGGGAAGGCCGTTCCACAATCTGGGGTGGCTTCTGCTCGTGAACCTGGTTTACGCCCTCGCGGCGCTGGTCGCGTGGCCGGTGTACCTCTTCCTCCTGGCCACGCGGAAGAAGTATCGCAGCCGGTGCTGGGAACGGTGGGGGATTGTGCCCAACTTCGCCAAGAGGCGGGAACAGGGAACCGGTAACAGGGAACCGGAAAAGAAACTACAAACAGCGGCGCCCACGACAAGACAGTCCAAGCGGTTGTGGGTCCATGCGATCAGCGTCGGCGAGGTCGAGGCCGCCCGGACGTTCGTCCCCGCCCTGGCCGAGGCCTTTCCGGATCACGAGATCGTCCTCTCCACCACCACGATGACCGGCCGCGAGCGGGCCCTGAAGCTTTTCCCCGGCCGGCCCGTCTTCCACTTCCCGCTGGACCTCTGGCCGTGCGTGGCCCTGGCGCTGCGGCGCGTTCGGCCGGCGGCCGTCATCCAGGTGGAATCGGAATGGTGGCCGAACTTCTTCCTGATGGCCGCGCGGCGGGGCATCCCCGTTGCCTGCGTCAACGTGCGGATCACCGAGCGGGGGCAGCGCGGCTACGGCCGTATCCGCCCCCTCATGCGGGCGGTCTTCAACAGCACCCGCGCCATTGGCGTCCAGGCGGAGGTGTACCGCAAGCGGTTCCTCAGCCTCGGCGCCGCCCCCGAGTGCCTGCACGTCACTGGCCAGATGAAGCACGACACCGTCACCTTCGCCGACACTGCCGCCGACGCCGACGACCTGGCGCGCGAGATGAACCTGGTGGCCGACGAGACGGTCCTCGTTGCCGGGAGCACCGGCCCGGGGGAGGAGGAGACCCTCCTGGCGGCCTATCGCGAGGTCCGGCAAGCCGACCCACACCTGCGCCTCGTCCTCGTGCCGCGAAGGCCGGAGAATTTCGAGGCCGCCGCCGAGGCCGTCCTGAAGGCCGGCTTCGGCCTCGTGCGCCGCTCGCGCCCGCAGGAGCGCCAAGGGCCAGGGGAGGACCCGCCCGTCCTCCTCGGCGACACGATGGGCGAGATGATGACGTGGTACGGCCGAGCGGACCTCGTCTTCGTCGGCCGCAGCCTCGTGCCCCTCGGCGGGTCGAACCCGATGGAGCCGGGCGCGCTCGGCCGGCCCCTCCTCTGGGGCCCGCACATGTTCAACTTCCCGATCGAGGCCCCTGCCCTGGTCCAGGCGGGCGCCGCCCGCGAGGTGACAGACGCCGCGAGTCTCGCCGCCGCCATCCTCGACCTCTTGACGCACCCCGGGAAACGCCGTCAAATGGGCGAGGCTGCGCGGGCCACCATCCGCCGCATGCAGGGGGCGACGGCTCGAAACGTCGACCTCTTGAGGAGCGTCTTGAGCGATCAGCGGCCCGATTCCACCGGGCGCGGTGGGTCTCCTGACCCACCGCGCTGAGAGCGGCGCGCACCGGGCGGGGACGCGTGCGCGCGGCGGGTCACGGCACGCGTTCAGCGTAATCGCGCTTCATGTGCCACGGGTTGCTTGCCAACCCGTGGTTACTGTAGTCTTCTTACCTTGTGGTGTTACACCATAGGGAGGAGAACCATGATAACCACGGGTTGACAAGTCGAAGAACCGCCGTGGCGGGCAACCCGTGGCACATGTGAAGAAACGACGCTAAACACGTTCGGAGACCCGCCGCGCAAGCGGGCGTTGTCGTACGGGGAGGTCCAAGCACCGCCATGAGCCGCGAAGAGCGACAGGCCCTGATGGGCCGCGTCCGGAGCGTCGTCGTCAAGCTGGGCACAAACGTCCTCGCCGACGAGCGGGGCCTTCTCGACCCGGCCCAGATCGGCCGCCTCGTCGACCAGGTCATAGCGCTCGAAAGCCGCGGCCTGCGCGTCTCGATCGTATCGAGCGGCGCGATCGCCGCCGGCATGGGCGACCTGGCCCTCGCGGGCCGCCCCGAGGCGCTGCCGCAACTTCAGGCCTGCGCGTCCGTCGGCCAGGCCAAGCTGATGATGATGTTCGACCTCGCGCTCAAAGCCCACGGCCGCCGTGCCGCCCAGATCCTCCTCGTGCGCGACGACATGGAGGACCGCTCGCGGTATCTCAATATCCGCAACTGCATCGCCGCCCTTCACGCCTACGGCGCCGTGCCGATCATCAACGAGAACGACACGGTGAGCGTCGACGAGATCCGTTTCGGCGAGAACGATATTCTGGCCGCCATGGTGACGAACCTCCTGAGGGCCGACCTCCTGGTGCTGCTGACGACCGTCGAGGGCGTCTTCCGCGACAAGGCACGCCGGGACCGCTTCGACGTGGTCCGCGACATGGACGACGTGATGGGCGCCGCCGACGAGACGCGCTCGGCCCTGGGGTCCGGCGGCATGCCGACGAAGCTTCAGGCGGCCGCCAAGGTCGTCGCCGCCGGCGAGATGGCGGCCGTCGCCAACGGGCGCCGGGCAAACGTGCTGGTGGACCTCGTGGCGGGCGAACCCGTCGGGACGTTGTTCCTCCCCAAGACGGAGAAGATGACCGCGCGGCGGCGGTGGATCGGCCTGACGAGCCGCCCTCGCGGCAGGATTCTCGTCGATGCGGGGGCCGCCAGGGCCGTGCGGGCCCGCAAAAGCCTGCTGGCATCGGGCATCACGAGCGTTGAAGGCGCGTTTCTCGCGGGCGACGTCATCGCCATCGTGGACCCGGAGGGCCGTCCGGTCGCCCAGGGCCTCGCCAACTACTCATCAGAGGATATCGATAAGATCAAGGGCCTTCGCACGAGCCGGTTCGCCGCCGTCCTCGGCGAACGCACGTATGATGAGGTGGTGCACGCGGACAACCTGGTCCTGACGCCGTAGGGGACCGCTCCGGCCCCTCGCCTTCGGCGCGGCGGGACTCCGTACGTGTTTGGCATGCCTGCTGTGCACTCCCCTCTCCCCTTGCGGGAGAGGGGATGGGGGTGCGGGCGCCGCGGGCCGATCACCCTCACCCGGCTTCGCCGCCCTCTCCCGTCAAGGGAGAGGGTTGACTGCACCGCAACTCAGTCGGGTGTCCCTTCCTTGTCGCCCCCGTCGTCGACCAGCGACACGACATCGGCCTGGCCCGTCTCGCAGAAGGTCTCGACGTGCCACGGCTCGGGCCGAAGCTCGATCGTCACGGCGCCGACTTCACCCGTGTTGAAGGAAGCCACGCGGTTCTGGACTTGCCACTCCGGCTTTGCCGACGGCGTGAACGGCGGGGCCGACGAAACGACGAGCACGTGCGCACCGGAGGCCACGGCGAGGCCGCCCACCGCTTCCGGCGCGTGGCCGTGGTGCGGCCAGAGCATCGCGTCGGCGCGCAGGTCCGGCTCGGCCTCCCGGAGGGCCGCCATCCCCGCCGGCTCAAGATCGCCCGGCAAGAGGAGCCGTCGCCGGCCGTCGCGCACCGTCAGCACCAGCGACCCGTCGTTGATGGCCTTCGTCTGCGACTTGCTTCCGCGCGGCCAGACGGCCGCAAGGTCAACCGTGCCCGTCCCCGACAACGCGTCGCCCGCGCCGAACAACTCGACGCGGACGCCACGGGCCAGGAGCGCCTCGATCACCTTCTTGTCGCTGGCAAGCCGCTTCCTCAGGAACGTCGGCGGAATAAACACCTGCCGCACGCGGAAACGGTCCACCAGCGGCAGCACATCCTTGAAATGGTCGAAGTGCGCGTGGCTGAAGAAAACGGCGTCGAGGCGGTCCACGCCCAGGGCCCAGAGCGCGGGGGCGAGGGTCGCCTCGCCCGCCTTCGTCTGCGAGAGCGATGACCCGGCATCGTAGAGGACATTGCGCCCGTTGGGGAATTCGAGGAGCGTGGTGCCGCCGCTGCCGACGGCAAAGAACGTCGCCCGCGCGTGCGCCGGCGCCCGGTGGCCGCCCGTCCAGACAAACACCGCGCCAACGGCCAGAGAAGCTATCGCCAGGCGCCGTCGCGACACGCCCAGCCGCTCGCGCCACACAAACGCGGCCAGAAGCACATACGCCACGACGAGCCAGCCGAACGAGAGGCTCCCCACGTAGCAGTAGCCTCCTGGTACCTGGGCGAGCGCCCCGATGACCGCCGTCACAGTTCTGCCCAGGGCATCGGTTACCGCTGCCAGGACCGCGTAGACCCACGGATGGATCCATCCCACGGCCACCAGCGCCATGCCGGCCACCGTCAGCCCGAACGCCAGGGGGAACAGTATCGTGCTCGCCACCGGCGCCATCCACGCCACGAGATGAAACCGCTGGGCGATGAGGGGGATGTTGATCACCGTCGCGGCCACCGAAACCATGAGCGTCCCACGAAGGACCTTGCGGTAGAAGTAGCCCAGTCGCCCGCCCGGTCGGCGAAGCTGCTCGACCGCCTTCCGGCGCCGCAACAGAGTGTCCTCAAGCCCGTGCACCAGGAACATCATCCCCAGCACGGCCAGGAACGAGAGCTGGAAGCTCGTGGTGAAGAGATCGCCCGGCCGCACGAGGAGCACGAGGATCACCGCCAGGGCGAGCGAGTTCAGGCCCAGCGCCTCGCGGCCCATCACCCACCCGAGGCACAAGGCCCAGAACAGGATGGCCGCGCGGAGGACGGGCGGCTCCAGCGCCGTCATCAGCGTGAACCCGAGGACCGCCGCCGCGACGACCACGGCCGTCGGCTTCGGTCCCACGCCGGTCAGGCGAAGCACGACGAGCACCGCCAACGCCACCAGGCCCACGTTGAATCCCGACACCGCCAGCAGGTGCGTCGTGCCGGTCACCAGGAAGGCCCGCTCGATGTCCTGGCCGTGCACTTGCCCGGAGTCGAACTCCAGCAGGTCGCGCCGGCCGAAGACCATCGCCGCGGTGATGGCGCGGCCTTCCGCGGTCGGCAGGCGATCGAGGCTCGCCACCGCAAGCCGCTGCATCCCGCCAAGCGCCCAGCGGACCGGGTCCGCGGCGGGTTCGACCACACGCACGGCTTCCCAGTGATCCGTGAGAACCGATGCCCGAACGCCCTGACGGTGCAGGTACGCCGCGATGTCGAACGCCCCCGGATTCGCAGGCCGGCCGAAGGCCATCAGCAGGCCGGTCACCTGGACCCCGTCGCCCAGAAGCGGGACCGCGCGACCGTCCGCAGGCTGGGCCTCGCGGACCGTCACGCTCACCCGCCCGCTGGCAGGGAGCCACCGGCCCTCGGCAAGGACGCGGCGACAGTCCAGGGCGAACGTGCTGCGGATGTAGTAAGGAACCGACGGAAGGAAGACATCGTCGGGCGGCGAGGTCTGGCGGGGGGAGGTAACCACGATGCCTTCGACCCTGGCGAACCGCCGGCCGCTCGCCACGAAGCGCCCCACATCGTCCGGCGCCGGCTCCACAGCCGCGCGATACCGCGCCGCGCCCGCCGCGGCCACCAGGACCAGCAGCGGCACGAGCAAGCGGACCTCGACGCCGCCTCGCACGTACAGGACGAGCCAGACTCCAGCGGCCACCAGCGCCACGGCGCACCAGACGAGCATCCCGCCGCCGACGTACTCGCCGAGGATGATCCCGACGACAAACGCGACGGCCGCCGGCGCCAGCGGCTCGTAGCGCCGGACGGGTGCCGACATATCGGGCAGGCGACGGGACATGGCCGGGCCTCACCGGGTGATGCGCCAACGTCACAAGCGCGGCGGGTCGGGGGAGGTTCTTAGCGTCGTTTCCTTGCATGTGCCACGGGTTGCCCGCCACGGCGGTTCTTCGACTTGTCAACCCGTGGTTATCATGGCTTTCTTCCTTATTGTGTAACGTCATAAGGTAAGAAGACTACAGTCACCACGGGTTGGCAAGCAACCCGTGGCACATGAAAGGCGCTAAGCTCAACACGCTCAGTCAGGACACCCGCCGCGCAGACACACTGCAAACGCTCAAGTAGCGCCCTCACATCAGAACCGGTCGCGAAGACCCAGTTGTGGATGCTGGTTCGGAAACAGCACCTCGGCGAGCGCTCGCGCCTCGCCGGTGATCTTCATGCCGGCGAACTCGATAATGGCGGCGGGGTCGTCCGTGCCAATCAGGAGTTGGGCGATGCGGGCGTCGCCGCGGATGGCGTGCTCGGCCTGGCCGCCTTCGGAGACTTTGACGTGAGAGCGATCAAGGCGGAGCGTCGCTTCCCTCCGCCCGTCGACCACAAGGAGATTCCCGCGCCAGCGGGCCAGGTGCGACGCGGCCAGGCGCCGCCCGAGCTCCGGCGCCATCTTCGCCAGCGCCGAGACGAGGTTCAGCGTCGCGACCATCGCCCCGCCGCAGCGGCGATACCTGGTCTCGGCCCGGCAATTGCCCTCGCGCACGCGGCGGATGAGGGGGCCGGCCTCCGAGAACGTCGTGAACTGGATCTCCTGGCGGCCCGCGCGGTCCGCCAGGCGGGCGAGGACCCGAAGCACCTGCTCCACGTCGCCGCCCGCCTCGACGCACTCGATGCAGGCGGGCCTGACCCCAACCACAACGTACCCGACCGTACGCCCGCGGGCGTCGGTCCAGAGGTGGCCCTCCAGCCCCTCCCCGTACACGCAGCGCGGATACGTCGGTCTCACCGCCGTGCCGGTCTGCGTAGCATTCTCACGATTGTAGATGGCCGCAATATCGTCGCGGTGGAGCGGCCTGAACCTGCGAGGCGTGACCGTTGGCTTCTCCGCCGGCAGGTCCTCCCGCCGGACCGTCCATGTCGTTTCAGCCCACGCGCGCACGTAGGCGAAGCGGTGATAGAAATCATCGATGCCGAAGAGGATGGAGAGGTCGTAGCCGAGCTCGCGCATCGCCTGGACGGACGCCTGTGCGGTCGCCGCCATCAGGCCGCGCTTGCGATGGCCGCCATCGGTTCCGACCATCCCGATGCCGCCGGCGCGGACGCGGGCCGCGCCGATCCGCATCACATAGCCCCACACGCCGAAGTGCGCCACGAGGCGGCCGTCGAGAAGACCGATCCGCGAGGCGGACCAGTCGTAGTGACTACCGAGAACGTACCCCTTGCGGCAGTGGTCCCGCATCCGGTAGTACCCGCCGCCCGAGAAGAGCTTGGCGCCGAAGTCGCAGATCGCGTCGCCGTGCGTCCGCGGGTCGGGCGGAATAATCGTCAGGTCTCGGATGATGATCGAGCGTCTTGCCCGCATGCGTTCTATCCCTCTTGGTTTCCGTCCCGCCACACGGCCGCCGCGAGGCACACGGCCTCGAACAGGGCCAGGTGCGGCGGACGGTCGATCAGGTCTTCCGGGTGCCACTGGACGCCGAGGAAGAACCGGCCGGGCGTCGGGTCCTCGATCCCCTCGATGACGCCGTCGGAGGTGCGCGCCACAACGCGCATCCCCCTGCCCGGCTCGCGGACCGCCTGATGGTGCGAACTGTTGGCGACCACGGCATCGGTCCGCAAGATGCGGGCCAGAAGCGAGCCGGCTACGATCGCCACATTGTGCATCGCGCGGGGCCGGCCGCTCCCGACGTGGTCCAGCGTGGCGCTCGGTTCGTCCGGCACGTGCTGGATCAAGCGCCCGCCGCGGTGCACGGCCATCTCCTGGATGCCCAGGCAGATGCCGAGGACCGGCATGCCCGAGGCGTCGGCCGCCGCCACAATCGCAAGGTCCGAGCGCTGGCGGCGAGGGTCGATCAACGAGGTCTGGGCGTTCCGCGGCTCTCCCCAGAGGCAGGGGTCCAGGTCGTCGCCGCCGATCACGAGGAGGCCGTGAGCGGCGGCCAGCACCTCTTCGGCCGAGGCGGCGTCGGCGGGCGGAATCACCATAGGCGTGCCGCCGGCCGCCGCAACGGCCTCCACGTAGGCCACGGGAAGGTGCACGCGCTCGCGGCCGTCGAGCACCGAGAGACCGGCGGTGAGGGCAATGCGGGGCTTCATGAGCGCCCCCGCCGCAGGACGCGCCCGGGCGTGGCGCCGGTGTGCCGGCCGTCGGAGACGACGCGCTCGCCGTTGACGAAGACGTGGCGGATGCCCGCCGGCGGGACCCACGGCCGCTCGTACGTGGCGCCGTCGGCGATCGTCTCGCGGTCGAAGATGACGAGGTCGGCCCACGTCCCCGGCTCCAGCCGCCCGCGGTCCCACAGGCCGACGATGTCGGCCGGAAGCCTCGTCAGGCGCCGGATGCCTTCACGCCAGTCCAGGAGGCGGGCCTCCCGCACGTACGTTCCGAGGAACCGCGCCGCCGTGCCGTAGGCCCGCGGATGCGCGAGACCGCCCGACACATGATCGAGGTCCTCCGGCACGCGGCGGAGGCTGGCGTCGGAGCCGATCGCCACGTACGGCTCGGCCAGGACGGCCCGCAGATTGTCCTCGCTCATCGTGAACGCGATCGCGCTGACCTGCGTGTCGTGCTCGACGATGAGATCGAAGGCCGCATGGAGCGGAGGCCGCCCGGTCGCCTCGGCGAGCTGGCGCAGGTTCTTCCCCACGGCCCCCTGCGGCCCGCCGGGCTTGACCGAAGCAACGAGGACGCGCTCGAAGAACTCCGGCTCGGGATGCCTCGCGAGGATCTCGTCGACCAGCCGCCCGCGCGTCGCGGGGTCCCTGAGGCGCACGAGTTCCTGCTCGCGGCCGCCCTCGACGGCCCAGTTCGGCAGGAGGAGCGAGTCGAGGTCCGTCATGCTCGCCAGGTACGGGTAACGGTCGGCGGTGACGGCGAGGCCGGCGGCCCGCGCGGTCCGCAGCCGATGGAGCGCCTCCGCCATCTTCGGCCAGTTGGCGGTCCCGGAGGATTTCAGGTGGCTGAGTTGCCCGCGGACGCCCGCCTGTCGGACCACCGCCAGGAATTCGTCGATCGCCTCCAGGAGGCCCGCGCCTTCGCTGCGGATGTGGCTGGAGTAGAAGCCGCCCGCGCCGGCGACCACGCGGCAGAGGTCCGCCAGTTCCTCGACGCTCGCGTAACAGCCGGGCGGGTAGATCAGGCCCGACGACAGGCCGAAGGCGCCCTCGCCGAGGGCCTCCGCCAGGAGCTTCCGCATGCGGCGGCGCTCCTCGGCCGACGCCGGACGGTCCGCGTAGCCGATGACGGCCGCGCGCAAGGCCCCGTGCCCCGCCAGCATCGCCCGGTTGACGCTGCACGGTGCCGCCTCGGCCCGCGCGTAGAACTCCTTGGCCGACTCCCAGTCGATCGCCAGGCCGTGCGGCCCCCACTCGGCCCGGCGGCGCTCGCGGAACTCGCCCACCAGGGGAAACGGGCTCGCCCCGCAGTTGCCCGAGACGTCGGTCGTGACGCCGGCAAGGACCTTGCTCTCGGCCCGGGGGTAGACGAAGGCCGAGAACTCGCTATGACAATGAATGTCGATAAACCCAGGCGAGACCGTCAGGCCCATGACGTCGAGGTCCATCGCGCCCGGCGGCAGGTGCGGCGCGATGTGCTCGATCCGCCCGTCGCGGACCCTCAGGTCGGCGGGGCGGAGGCCCGCCTCGGCGTCCAGCAGGGTCCCCCCTCGGATCGTCCAATCCAGTGACATGAGTTCGGATGAACCTCTCGCCCGTCCCGACCACTCGTGGCGCGGTGGGCCTACGACCCGCCCGCTCTTAGCGTGGCTCTTTTCATATGCCACGGGTTGCTTGCCAACCCGTGCTGACCGTGGCTGTTCTTCCTTGTTGTGTAACGCCGTAAGGTTAGAGGCCCACGATGACCACGGGTTGACAAGCAACCCGTGGCACGTGAACGAATGGCACGCTAAACGGGTCCTGGGTCAGAGACCGACCGCGCAGCACGCCCTTCCTGGGACGCACTCTACTCGCCGCAATCCCGGCACGGATCCAGGGCCACCAGGGCCTCGTCGACGGTAGCATAGACCGGCATGACGTCGGCCAGGCGCGTGTGCTCGACCATGTGGGCGACGTCGCCCGCCGCCCCCGCCACGGCGAACCCGTAGGCGCGCCCCGCCAGGTGTTCGCGGATGTTGATGAGGAGGCCCAGGACAGCGCTGGTCATGAACCGCACGGCCGAAAGGTCCAGCACGAAGGCCGCGTTGGGAGACGCCTCGATGGCGGCGCGGAGGTCGCGGCCGAGCCGCTCGATCGTCTCGGCCTGCCAGGCTTCGGCCACGCAGACGCGCAGGACGTCGACCTGCCCGCGCTCGCGCCGCTCCACGGTGACCGCGCGCCCCCCCATCCTTCCCTCCCGGCCTATTGGCTCTTGCGCTGTGCCTCGACGGCGGCATCCGCATTCTTGTAAATATCGAACCACGTGTCCAGCTTGGTCTGGCGGAACGGCTCCATGAGGTCCTCGTTCAGGCCGGCCAGCTTCATGCGGGCCTGGCCCTGGCCGATGAGCCGCTGAAGCTCGATGAGCATCCGAAGGGCGCTCGAGGAGAGGAACGTCACGTGCTGGAAATCGAAGACGTACCGGCCCTGCGGGGTCGCGTTGACCAGTTCCTTGAGGTTCGAGGCCATCCGGTCGATGGCCACGGCGTCCAGGATATGCCCCTGCCGAAACGTAACGACATGGATGCCGTCCACCACCCGCGCGCTGTAGAATTCTTCCGTGGCCATCTCGAGACGCCTTTCCGTAGACAGCCTGCCCTCACCCTTTCAGCTATCCAAGCACGTATTCTGTCAGGGGCGGGGCGACCTGTCAACACAAAGCCGGCTTTGGCTGATGCAGGCCGCGGCAGCGCCGAGGCTTTGCCATCTCGTCCGAGCCCGCCGCGGGAGCGGCGGGAGACTCCCAACGTGCACATCTCCCCCCGCTTCCGCGGCGGGCTCGCAGGATGCCGTGGCGTTGCCGCGACCCACGTTCAACGAGAATGTTGGCGGCGTAAGGCCCAAGCGGTATAATTCGTGTGGCACAAGGGAGAAGGCTATGAAATTCTATTCCTTCCAGATCGTCATCGAAAAAGAACCCGAAGACGAGGGCTACTACGCGTACAGCCCCACGCTGCCGGGATGCTTCAGCAACGGCCGCACCGTCGAGGAAGCCAAGCGCAACATCCGCGAAGCCATCGAGCAACATCTCGCCTCGCTCCTGGCTCACCCCGGCGTGGCCCTGGGATGAACAGTCGGGCGAGCGCGCTGGCCCATGCTCAACGCACCGGGACCGCCTTGCCTGACAGCATCCTGAGCCTGGCCTTCTGGTACACAACGTCCCCCACGTAATAACCCAACCCAACGCGCCGAACGTCCGCCGCTCTGTAATCGCCTCTTGGCGGGGTGATCGCCGATTCGGGACCGGACCACTTGAGGACCGACTTGCCGTCCAGGAAGACGGCAATGGCGGCCTTGCTCGCACCCGTCCGTACCTGCACATTGAATGTGTAGGACCTCTTCGTCTCCAATCGCGGCGCCTTCGCCCGCGTGTCCTTGCTGCCGCTGATAGACTCCAGTGTAAACTTGGGCTGGTCATCATCTCGGCCTTCGTACCAGTTCAGCATTACGGCGCTGGAACCCACTGGAAGTAACACTTTGACCTCCCATGTGCCCCCACGCAGCATGAACGTGACCTCCAGGTCGTAATCTCCGACCACCAGGACCGGCGGCGCCGTCAGCCTGCGCCAACCACCGATGGCACCGCTTCCGACCAGGCGCACGCCATCGTCCTGGCGCTCAAACGTCCCCATAACACCGTCCTTGGCGGGGTCCAGCAGCTTCAGGAGGTCGATCCACTGGCCCCTTCCGAAAGTCGGCACATACTTGGCGCGCGGTTGCGCCGCCTTCGCGAAGTCGGCCTTGATGGAGTCCAGGGCGAGTTCCGCCTTGGCGCGGTCGGCGTCCTTCTCTGGGTGCATCTTGAGGAATCGCTCGTAGTATGTCTGGGCCCGCGTCAGCATGGCGGCCTTCCCGCACGGGCTGGCCTCCGTGGCAAGTTGGTAGTACCATTGCGCGAGTTCCATGTTGGCCAGAGCAGGGGCGCCCTCGCCATCTTTGGCAGCGGCGGGCAAGTATCTCCGGACATTCTCGTCGCAACTCTCGTCCAGGTACTTCAGACCCTCGGCGGGGTTGTCTAGTTCAACCAGGAAGAGATGGATGAGGTCACCGCGGGCCTTGGGGTTCGCTGGCTCAGTCTTGAGTGTGGCCTTCAGCCGGGGAATCGTGCCCACAACCTTTTGAAGTTCCTGTAAGCGCCTTATCTGCGATTCCAGGGACTCCATCTCCGTCAGGCGGGCCTCTCGGGCCACTTGCTGAGCCCGGGCACAACGCCTCTGGGCCTCGCCCATATCGCCTTCGTGGGCCTTGGCCAAGGCTGTCGCGATCAGGCAGTCGGCGTAGGCTTCGGCCGCCCCGCTTTTCCATTCGGCCGGGCTGGTTTTGTACTGACGCTCCCGGATCACGAGCACCGTTTCCTGCAAGGCTTGGGCTTTGCCGGGGGCCTTGTCGGCCAAGAGGTCGACAGCCGACAGCGCGGTGTCATAGCCTGTGGGATCGGCGGCGCCCAGTTCACATGCCCTCTCGCAAAGCAGGGCGTCGAGGCCGGGCACTGATCCGGCCTTCCTGGCCGCATCAAGCAGTTTCTCCGCCAAGGCGACCTTGACGCCGGCATCGCGCGACTTGACGGCCCGGTCATACTCCTTGCCGTAGAGTTCCTGGAAGACTTTATCCGCCCCCCCCGCCTCGGGGGGCTTGTCGGGCTCTGCGGCAACAACCAGGACTGGTGAGCAAAGGACCACCGCAAAGGATAGAGCAAAGAGTCTGAGCAGGCCGGCCATGGAATCCCCCTTTCAAGCACGACGCCCAAGGTGCAGAGTTGTCAGCAACCATTATAGACAAGCCGCCACGAAAGGCAACCAACAAGACCGCCAGCGGGCAGATATGCGCCGCGGGGTCGCCGCGAACTGCCGTCTCGGCGACCGCTTTGCGGAAAAAACCACCGCCAGACATCACCGGCCGTGGGACACCGAACAAACGCACAACCTGCGCGGCGGACTTTGCCCTGCCAATCCGCAATCGGCCTACAGCCCTTCCTTGAGCTCGCGGAGCTTGTTGAGGGCATCGATGGGCTTCAGGGTATCGAGGTCGAGGCGCCTCAGTTCCTCGGCGATGGCGGATTCGACGCCTTCGAAGAGCGTGAGCTGCACTTCGCGGACCTTGGGGCCGATGGAGGCGGAAGCAATGCGCGGCTTGCCTGAGGCATCGAGGTGGGCCGCCTCCAACTCCGACAGGATCTCGCGGGCGCGGTCCACGACCTCCTTCGGCACGCCCGCCAGCCGCGCCACGTGCACGCCGTAGCTCTTGTCCGTCCCGCCCGGAATGATCTTGTGCAGGAAGACCACCTGGTCCTGCCACTCGCGGACCGCCACGTTGAAGTTCGCCACGCCCTCCAGGACGTCGGACAGCTCCGTCAACTCGTGGTAGTGCGTGGCAAAGAGCGTGCGGCAGCGCAGGCGGTCGGCGATGTGCTCCGTGGCGGCCCAGGCCAGGGCGACGCCGTCGAAGGTGCTCGTGCCGCGCCCCACTTCGTCGAGAATCACGAGGCTGCGGTCGGTAGCGTTATTGAGGATGTTGGCGGTCTCGCTCATCTCGACCATGAAGGTGCTGCGGCCGCGGGCGAGCTCGTCGGCGGCGCCCACGCGGGTGAAGATCCGGTCCACGAGGCCCACGAGGGCGCTCTTCGCCGGCACCCACGAGCCCATGTGGGCCATGAGCACCAGGAGCGCCACCTGGCGAATATAGGTCGATTTGCCCGCCATGTTCGGCCCGGTGATGATGGCGACGCGCGGATGCTCGCCGCCGAGGCAGGAGTCGTTCGGCACGAACTCCGAGCCGAGGACCTGCTCGAGCACGGGGTGCCGCCCGTCGCGGATGTCGAGAACCGGCGCCTCGACGATCGCGGGCTTCACGTACCCGCGCTCCGAGGCCACGCGCGAGAGGCTCGCGAGCACGTCGAGCCGCGCGAGGGCGTCGGCGGTCTTCTGGAGCCGCGGGATCTCGGCCGCCAGGCGGGTGCGGATCTCCTCGAACAGCCGCACCTCCAGGGCCTTCGCCTTCTCCTCGGCCGAGAGGACCTCCACCTCGTGGTCCTTGAGGTCCGGCGTGATGTAGCGCTCGGCGTTCTTGATGGTCTGCTTCCGCACGTAGTCGGGCGGGACGCGGTCGCGGTAAGTGTTTGTGATCTCGATATAGTAGCCGAAGACCTTGTTGAAGCCGACCTTGAGGGTGGCGATGCCCGTCCGCCGGACCTCGGCGGCCTGAAACTCCGCCAGCCATCGCGCGCCGGAGGAGCCGATGTCGCGCAGGCGGTCGAGTTCCTCGTTGTATCCCGGCTTGATGATCCCCCCGTCGCTCAAGCGCAGCGGCGCATCCTCGGCAATCGAGGCGGCGATGATTTCGCGCACGTCGCCCAGGAGGTCGAGATCGCGCTCGATGGCCGCCAGCAGGTCGCTCTCGCGGGCCGTGAGGCGGGCCTTGATCGCGGGAAGCTGCGCGAGGGTCCGGCCAAGGCCCAGCAGGTCCCGCGGTCCGGCGCGGCCCGTGGCCACGCGGCCGACGATCCGCTCGACGTCCGCCGTATCGGCCAGGAGCCGCGCGAGTTCTTCCCTGAGGTCGCGCGTCTTGACGAGTTCCTCGACGGCATCGAGGCGCTCGCCGATGGCGTCGGCGCCCGCCAGCGGAAAGTTGATCCACCGCCGAAGCAGCCGCCCGCCCATCGCCGTCTGCGTGCGGTCGAGCACCCACAGGAGGCTGTGCTCGCGCCGCCGCTCGCGCAGGGTCTCGACGAGCTCCAGGCTCCGCTGCGTCGGCTCATCGAGGTAGAGCCACCGGCCGCTCTGCACCTGTTCGATGCGGCGGATGTGGCCCAGGCCGGTCCGCTGCGTCTCCTGGAGGTAATCCAGGACGGCCCCGGCCGCCGAGATGCCGCCGGCAAGGTCCGCCACGCCGAACCCGTCGAGCGAATCGGTGCCGAAGTGGGCCGTGAGGACGCGCTCGGCCTCGTCGCGGTCGAACACGAAGGCCGACCGCTCGGAGATGATCGCGCCGGTCGCTTCGCGGATGGTCCGCACGAGTTCGGCGGCGGCCTCAGAGGCGCCCTCGACCATCAGGCACTCGCGCGGCCGCAGGCGCGTCAGTTCGTCGACGACCGCGTCGCGCGCGAGGTCCCGCGCCCAGAAGCCGCCCGTCGAGAGGTCGACCCACGCCAGCCCCGCCCGCGCCCCGTCCAGGTGCACCGCCGCCAGGAAGTTATTCTCCTTGCCCTCCAGCATCGCGTCGTCGGTCAGCGTGCCGGGGGTGAGGAGGCGCGAGATGTCGCGCTTGACGAGGCCCTTGGCGAGGGCCGGGTCCTCCATCTGCTCGCAGATGGCCACGCGGTACCCCGCCCGGATCATCTTGGCAAGGTAGCTGTCGACGGCGTGGTACGGCACGCCCGCCATCGGCACGGCCCCTTCGCCCTTCGTGCGGCTGGTGAGGGCGAGGCCCAGCACCTTCGAGGCGATGCGGGCATCGTCGTAGAACATCTCGTAGAAGTCGCCCATGCGGAAGAAGAGGATGGCGTCGGGATACTGGGCCTTGAGCTTCTTATATTGCTGCATCGCGGGCGTGGTCATGACGCGTCATGCCTTCTTGGAGCGCGGGGTAAGGATAACGGAAAACAGGCGGGAAAAAAAGAGAGAGCGCAAGGTGCCTGCCCAATCGCACGCCGGGACAACGCCCCGGCCTACACACCCCGAGCCCGCCACGGGAGCGGCGGGAGAGGTCCCCTTTGACGTCTCCCGCTGCTTCCGCAGCGGGATCGATCAAGCACGTGCCGGGGCGTTGCCCCGGCCTACAGTCACTTTCGCCGGGCGGTTTTCGCCTGGTCCATCTGGGCGCGGATCATCCAGTCGCCCTTCGCGAAGGGCCGCGCTTCCCCGCCCGGCAGGCCAGAGAGCGAATTGCCGCTGCCCTCCTTGTCATGGCTCACGAAGACGCCCTTCGAGGCCGAGGGGTTGAAGCCCACGCAGACGATGAACTTCGGCGGCACGCGCGTGGGCGCCACGCGCAAGGGCACCCACTTGGCGGCCCCCCGCTGGAATGCGGCGTACGGCAGCGTGAAATCCGCGATGGCCTTGAAATCCTCGTCGCAGAGCCACACGTGGAAAGTGTCGCCCGGCGCCGCCGACCCGTAGGCCGAGCCGTAGACGGCCACGGCCGTCAGATACCAGTCCCCTGCCGGAACCTCGAACCGGACGGCGTGGCCGCTGCCGGCCGTGCTCGCCTTGCCAGCGGCGGTGCCATCATCATGGGTCAGCTCTGTCGGCTTGCCGCTGAGGTCCTTCAGGGCGATGGTTTTGGCGGTGAACGCGCTCTTCTCCCGCTTCTTCACCAGGACGGGCTCCGCCTTCTTCCACCAGGCGGCGAGGCGCGCGTCCTTGTTGACCGCCATCAACATCTTCTGAAGCGCGGGGCCCGGGTCGGCCGGATCCACTTCCAGTTGACCCCAGGCTTTGAAGATGGAGGCAATCCCCTTGTCGCCGACGATCTTGGCCAGTTCCTGCCAGAGGCCCGCGCCCGTCGGGACCTCGCCCGGTTGCGCGGAGGCCAGTTCCTGCGTGAGGCGGGCCGTTCCGTCCGCCCGGTAATCGTAGGCGTCGGGCCAGAGCTTCTCCCCCTCGCGGGCGTAGACGCCGTCGACCAGGCGCGAGCCGAGGTAGTGCGCCCATCCTTCCGCGCCGGCGGTCGTCAACCAGTCGTGCCGCGTGATGAGCCGGTACTGGGCCAGGTGCCCCAGCTCGTGGCACATGCCGTAGAGATGCCGGATCCCGCTCTCACTCGGCTTGCGCAGGTCCTTCTCGGCGGACACGGTCAGGGTGAACTGGTCCCGGCCATCCGTGAAAAGGCGGGTCTGCTCCTGCGGGCCGCA
>Ga0315294_10002300_pt1 | contig 20888 bp, 16 predicted proteins | sample YL17G13_40_MG_FD_203626 | JGI IMG/M metagenome (GOLD analysis project Ga0315294, IMG submission 203626) | Sediment microbial communities from Yellowstone Lake, YNP, Wyoming, USA - YL17G13_40 | ecosystem: Environmental > Aquatic > Freshwater > Lake > Sediment | place: USA: Wyoming | collected...
GTGCACCTGCTCGACCACATTCAGGACCAGGCCGCCGAAATCCTCGGCGAAGAAGCAGTCTTCGGGAAGAAACGCGCTTGAACATCACATCGAACAACGAAAGGAGAAGAACCATGGCAGACCGGTATCCCACAAAGATCCGCATCGGCGGACCAGTCAGGCGCAAGGCGGTCCCGGCGCTCATCCGCGCCATCAACGCGGAGGAACTGCAATCCGACTGGGGCAGCTGTCTCCCCGACATCACATCAGAGGAGCAACTTCTTAAGCACATCGAGGACGGCTGCTTGACGTTCTGCGACGAGAGCAGGGCCTGGGGAGAATTCCTGGACCTTGAAGGCTTTCTGGTGCGAGAAAGCATTCCTTTCAACCGCTGGCACGCTCCCCGTTACGAGTACGACGGCGAACTGGCCCAGTTCCGGACAGGAATGCAGGCGCCCGCAACGGCGGCCGTAAACGACAACGAGGTCATCGTGATAGATGCCCCCGAGATCCAGCGGGTTCGAGAGATCCTGAAGAACGCGCAGAACATGGAAGACGTCCGGAAGGCGATTGACGAACTCGACGCGCTCTGCTTCGAAGCCGACATCGAGCCGCTGCCGCCGTTCGAAATCACCGATTGAGACTCACACCCTCTCAATGAGTTCCGTCGCAACGGGAACGAAAGAGGATGGAGAAGAGCAAAGGAAGGAGGATATGAACATGCATTTCACGGAAAGACAGATTGCTCACGTTTTGGCCGCGCTGCGACTTAGCCAGGGAAAAGATCTGAGCGCTATGCCGCACTTCGATGCGGCCGGCCCGCCACTGAATGACGCAGAGATTGACGAGCTTTGCGAGGATATAAATTGCGGCAGAGGCCCTGATTTGGAGGCAGATAGCGGCCACCTCAAGCTCTATACCGTTGTGGGCCTATTCCCTCAGTGCGATTGGGACGGCTCAGTACGCGACGCCAGCTTTGTTGAGTTCGTTGAGGCAACCTCACCCCACGAGGCAGCGAAACGCGCGCGGATTGTCGCGGCCCGCAACCGCCTCGTGTTTGAGGAGAAACTGCCGGAAGACGAACTCCTCAAGGAAGCGGAGAAGCTCGGCTTTCAGATCGAGACACTGGCGGTATTCGAGGGCCATATCCCAGATCTTTATGATCCTGAAGGCGCTTCCCCTTCGGAGTGACATGGAAATGGAAAGGAGGCGCTTCAGCAGATCGCGGGCGCCTCCTTTCCTCTTCTTCAGGATTTATCCCTCGAAAGCGAGGATAAATCCTGGAGGTCGAACAAAATGGACGGAGAAATCCAAGAGCAAGAATCAGAGCGAATCTATCTGGCGATAGGCCGGAATCAGTCTATCGGGCCGGTCAGGAACGACTTTTTCGATGGCAAAGCGGAAGATGAGACGAGGGTTGCAGCTCTTCCCACGTGTCCCAGATGCGCCGCCAACAAAGGCCAGTGGCGCGGATACAGAGACCGGAAAAATGGCAGCCCAGGATGCTCTTGAGGAGAAGGAAGATGAATTCCCGGTCTTTCGTCCTGGTACTCCCTCCTTTTGCCGCCGTATCATGGTCCACCCACTATCAATGTATATGACTGCTAAAACAGGAGTTACGGGATTCACCCGGCCTGGACAGGAAGCCCCAGGGGGATGGCGGGTGATCTATTTGTATGGCGGTAGGGCCAATACTGCCCCATTTTTGTCTTGACATGGTTTCAATTCCAGTGTATAAGGGTCCCAGTAATTGGCCTACCGCGAGTCAAATGCGGTGCCTGGAATTGAGACGAAATGAGTACCGTCCCCCTGAAGTCCATCGCCGAAATCCTGGTCGGATACCAGAGCCGCAAGCGGGTCATGAGCGCCCCCGCCGGTTCCCACAGACTCATTCAAGGGCGGGATATCGTCTCCGCGGAGCTTCTCTCCATCGAGAATCTCCTCTCCTTCACGCCAGACCGCAATCCGGCGCTCGCCGAAACAGTCAAGTTCGAGGATATTCTTTTTCAGGCCAGGGGCGCCGTACACTACGCACATTGCGTGACTCAGGACCTCGCCAATACCCTCGTCTCCGGTTCATTCTACATCATCCGCCCGGACAGGGCAAGAGTCTGCCCGCGGTATCTCGCTTGGTGGCTAAACCAAGATCCCGCACAACAGCGACTCCAGTCCCAATCTCAAAGCACCACGATTCCATTCGTGTCGAAGTCCGTTCTTTCGCGTCTCGAAGTGAGGCTCCCAAGCCTGGAGACGCAAGAGAAGATTGCCCGGATCATAGACCTGCGGCACCGCGAAATGGATTTGCGCAGGCAGATCATGGAAAAGCGCCTGCAGATCATCGCAAGGGTCTGCATGGCCAGCATTCAAGAGCAAGGAGCCTGACCGATGAACTCGAAGATCTCCCAGAAGGAAATCAATGATGTGGTGTGGCGCGCGTGCGACACATTCCGCGGCGCCATGGACCCCTCGGACTACAAGAACTACATTCTCACCATGCTGTTCATCAAGTACATGAGCGACCTGTGGAAAGACAAGCGCGCCGCCTATGAGGAGAAATTCAATGGCGACCAAGCCCGTATTGAGCGCGCCCTCAGTCGGGAGCGCTTTGTCATCCCCAATGTCGAGCTGAAGGTCGAGAAGGGCAAAGTCAAAGACCGCTTTCCGGCAACCTACGACAGCCTCTATGCGCGTCGTGAAGCCGCCAACGTCGGCGAACTGATCAACATCACCCTGACGGCGATTGAAGACGCCAACAAGGCCAAACTCGAAAACGTCTTTAGAAACATTGACTTCAACAGCGAATCCGCCCTCGGCCAGACCAAGGAACGCAACAGACGCCTGAAACACCTCTTGGAGGATTTCGCCGATCCACGCCTGGACCTGCGTCCCTCGTGCATCGGCAATCGGGATGTCATCGGCGACGTTTACGAATACCTGATCTCCCAGTTCGCGGCGGGCGCCGGAAAGAAGGCCGGCGAGTTCTACACGCCGCCGGAGGTTTCCACCGTCCTCGCCAAGCTGGTGGCGCCGCGGTCGGGCGACCGCATCTGCGATCCCACCTCCGGTTCCGGTTCATTGCTTATCAAGGTCGGCCATGAAGTTCCGGACGGCAACTACGCTCTCTACGGACAGGAATCCAACGGTTCCACATGGTCCCTTTGCCGCATGAACATGTTCCTCCATGGCTGCGATTCCGCGCGCATTGAGTGGTGCGACACCATAGGCAATCCCAAGCTGCTCGAGAAGAATGAACTGATGCGGTTCAACGTGGTCGTGGCCAATCCGCCCTTCTCGCTCGAAAAGTGGGGCCACGATGAAGCGGCAAACGATCCCTTCAATCGGTTCTGGCGTGGAGTTCCCCCCAGGACCCGCGGCGACTATGCCTTCATCAGCCACATGGTCGAGATCGCCCTGGAGGGCGAAGGGCGCGTCGGCGTGGTCGTCCCGCACGGCGTTTTATTCCGCGGCGGCGCCGAAGGCGTTATCCGCCGCAGAATGATCGAGGACAACATTCTCGAGGCCGTCGTGGGGCTGCCCGCTCAACTTTTCTTCGGCACGGGGATCCCGGCGGCCATCTTGATCTTCAACAAGGCGCGCAAGCCCTGGGACAAGGCCCGCTCCACCCGCGACAAGCATCTCCTTTTCATTGACGCCAGCCGCGAGTTCGAGGACGGCAAGAAACAGAACCGCCTCCGTCCGCAGGACATCGAAAAGATCGTCAGCACCTATCGCGACTTCGCCGAAATCGAAAAGTACAGCCATCTCGCCACCCTCGAGGAGATCCAGGAGGCTGAGTTCAACCTGAACATCCCGCGTTACGTGGACACCTTCGAGGAGGAAGAGGACGTGGACATCCCGGCGGTGCAAAAGGAGATCGAGCAACTGGAGGGAGAATTGGCCGCGACACGGAAGGAACTCAACGGGTATCTGAAGGAACTGGGTCTGTCCAGTTCATAGGGAGCGAAGACCATGGCGAAGTGGAAACGAGAAGAACCAGAAGCTACCCCATCCGGTGAGGGTGAAATCCTTCTCTACCAGACCGATGACGGCCTGGCCACCGACGGCAAGACCTACCCTGAAGGAGGAGAACGCAATTATGCCTTCCAGCATGAGTTTCACGCTATGGGACGTTGAGCACGGCCTGGCAATCTGGATAAAGACTCCCGCCGGCCATAATCATTGGATCGATGCCGGCAAGAACTCGGGAACAGATTTCTCTCCGGCAGAGCATGTTGCACGGTTCGGGGAAACGTCTCTCGACTATCTCATCATCAGCCACCCTGACGCTGACCATATTGATGATCTGCCGGATGTAATTCGCTATCTCGGTGAACCACGTGTCTTGACCAGAAACAAGACGTTGCCAGACTACGAAAAATTCGGAGAGGGGAAGCGCGAATACGAGCAGGTATTTCGAGACCTGGATTCCCGTTATACTTGTGCTGTTCAAAAGGAGGAAAGCCCCACAAACCCGGCCTTCAACGGAGGAATACGCGTTGAAACAGGCTCTCTGACATACAAGGAGGCTGATGAGAACCTTAACGACACTTCCATTGTCTGCATGTATTCCTACGCCGGTTGGCTCTTTGTATGCCCAGGAGACATCATGCCAACAGGATGGCCGCATCTCTGGCAAAAGCACCACCAGGATTTTATCCCTCTGCTCAGGCGCAGCACAGTCCGAGTGCTGGTTGCCCCTCATCATGGACGGGAATCGGGATATTCTCAGGCAATGATGGATACTATTGAGCCGCATCTCGTACTGATTAGTGATGAATATGGGCAAGCGGATACGCATCCGAATTACCGGACAAAGCCTTTGGGTTTGGGAATCGGAAACGAGACCCACAAGTACTACTCCACTAAGACATCGGGGCGAGTCCGCATTGACGTGGACAGCACGGGCGAGGCCCATGTCAATGTGCAATAGGGAGAACAGTCGGTGAGAATCGGCCTTGCACTATCCGGCGGCGGTGTTCGAGCAACCGTGTTTCATCTCGGGGTCCTTGCCTGTTTGGCCGAAACGCGTCTTTGGAACGAGATAGCGCATGTCTCGACGGTATCGGGCGGGAGTCTATGCATCGCCCTGGTCTTCGCAAAGGCTGGCCGGAAGTGGCCAACAGCGAAGGAATATCGGGATATCTGCCTTCTGGAGATTCAGCAGGTCTTAACAACATTTGATCTACAGAAAGCATGTCTGTTGCACACGCTCTTGCATCCGTGGTTACTCACAAGGGGGCGGGCGCACGTTGTCGCCAAACTTATGGAGAACCATTGGGGCGTCACGGGCAACGTTGCGGATATGCCCCGCGATCCAAGGTGGACAATCAACGCAACATGCTATGAAACGGCGAAAAACTGGCGTTTCGCAGCCAAGCGAATGGGAGACTATGCCGCCAATTATGTCCTTGAACCCAGGTTTCCTCTCTCAGACGCCGTGGCTGCTTCCGCGGCTTTTCCAGGCTTGATTGGTCCGCTTGTGCTGCACACGGGCGAGTACAAGTGGCACAAGTATGAAGGCGAAAATCTGGTCAAAACGGGCCCCATTGCCAAGACGCTGTTTCTTTGGGACGGTGGGGTGTACGATAATCTCGGCCTGGAAGTGCTTTACAAGATAGGCAAGGGGTTTCGGGAAGGCGTTGACTTCTGTCTTGTGAGCGATGCCTCGGGATCCCTTGCCACCGAAGGACGCGGTGACTCCAAGGCCTGCTGGATCACCAAACTGTGGAGGGCGGGGAAACGCCTTATCGACATTCCGATGGATCAGGTTCGCTCTCTGCGCGCAAGGGAAGCCTTCGCGCTCTTCAAGGACAATGCCTGCGGGGGTTACATTCGACTGGGGGAGAGCGTTGCCACCATACTCAAGAATCTCGAATTCTCGTCCCCGCAGGTCATCCCGAGCAAAGATGCCCTTGCCGAACAAGAGGTAGCCCAGGCCGCAGCATTCCCTACATGCCTCAGGCAACTCAACAGTGATGAGTTCAATCTGCTTTTCAGACACGGACGCGAGAGTTGCGGCGCAGTTCTTGCGGCAAGAGGACACATATGAGCAAACGGAATGCACAAAGACCTGGATACAAGCACACCAAGGTCGGGTGGATTCCCGAAGAATGGGAATGTGTGCGGCTCAAGTCCTTAGACCCGTTTCTGACAAGCGGCTCGCGGGGCTGGGCAAAGTATTATTCGCAGTCCGGAAGCCTTTTCCTGCGAATTGCAAATCTGGTGCGAGGAAACGTTTGTTTGGATTTGTCAGATACACGCTTTGTTCAAGTACCAGAGGACTGTGCGGAAGCCATTAGAACACTTGTGCGATCTGGGGATATTCTTATCTCGATCACTGCAGATCTGGGGATAATTGGATTCATCTCGGACGACATTGCAGAAAGGACCGCATACATCAATCAACACATTTGCCTATTGCGGGTTCGATCTGAATCTTGTTCTCGAAAATTTGTGGCGTATTCCCTTGCAGGACCAGTATCCCAAAAGCGATTCTCCCGAATCGTCGATCAGGGGGCAAAGGCAGGTCTTAATCTTGAGGCTATACGGTCATTTCCTGTCCCGTTCCCCCCCTTGGTGGAGCAGGAGCGGATTGCGGAGGTGTTGTTGGCGTGGGACCGGGCGATTGCGTTGACAGACCGGCTCATCGCCGCCAAACAACGCCTGAAAAAAGGCCTCATGCAGCAACTCCTCACCGGCCGTCTCCGCTTCCCAGAGTTCGGCAAGCCCGCCCGCAGGCGGGACGAACTGCCGATAGGGTGGAAGAGAGTACGTTTGCAGGAAGTCGCACAAGTGAATCCCAGCCAAGCAAAACCTGGCCACAACGATTGCTGTGTTACCTTCCTCGCGATGGCCGATATTTCTGAACAGGGACGCATGGCCTCAAAGCAAGAGCGCCCGTACCTATCTGTGTCGAATGGCTTCACTTCGTTTCTGGATGGGGACATTCTGGTGGCCAAGATCACACCTTGTTTTGAGAACGGAAAAGGCGCTCACTTGGAAGGGCTGACGAATGGTATCGGTTTCGGGAGTACAGAGTTTCATGTCATTCGTGCCCACAATGCAGATGCACGCTTTCTTTTCCTTCATACCCAGAGCCGGCCCTTTCGCGGGCGTGGCGAAGCCAATATGACGGGTAGTGCCGGCCAAAAGCGCGTCCCCGCGGAGTTCGTTCGGGATTACCCGATTCCTCTTCCGGAACGTGAAGAACAGAGGCGCATCGCCGCAACCATGTCCGCCTGCGACCGCGAGATTCATCTGCTGGCCCAGAAACGCGCCCGCCTCCAGAAACAGAAGAAGGGCCTGATGCAGAAGCTGCTGACGGGCGAGGTACGCGTCAAGGTGAGATCTGGCCAGAGGAGAAGACAACCATGATAGGGGATCTGTTTCAACCCGGTGGACCATACAATGTCCGGAAGACAGGGCCGGACGAGTATTCGTTCAAGATTCCAATCCCTGAAGATGAGCACGGCCGAACCGCCCGCAAGTGTCCGAATGCGCAATGCTCCCCGGCATACTTCAAGGTCAAGATGGGTACGGGGATCACAGAGGGTGATCCTGCCGTGTTCTGCCCCTACTGCCGAACGACTGGAGAACCATCGGATTTCATGACCGACGAGCAAAAACGCTACGGTACCGAAATCCTTGGTCAAGAGGCCTTGAAAGGGGCAGAACGAGCGCTGAAACAGGCCTTGGGGATTGGTGCATCTGGCAAGAAACGAATTGACGCAGGTTTCTTCGCCTTGGAGATGAGAGTTCGCGCGGATCCCCCGAAGCCGATCCGACATCCCTTTGAAGAGGAGGTATTACGCGGAGTCGTTTGTCCCCATTGCGGGCTGGACCATGCCGTTTTCGGGCTGGCGACTTGGTGCCCTGACTGCGGCCGGGATATCTTCATGACCCACGTTGAGGCAGAATATGCGGTTGTGCGAACGACTTTGAGCGATATTGAGCGACGCCGTCAGGAGTTGGGGCCGCGCATTGCGGGTCGCGATCTTGAGAACTGTATCGAGGACATGGTGTCAATCTATGAAGCTGTCCTGAAAGCGATGCTCGTCAGGCACTTGCGCTTGGGCGGCATGACGGAAGAAGAAGTGGAGACTGTTCTCCGCAAAGAGGTCCGGAACGGTTTCCAAAATCCAGAGTGCGCGGCTGAAATCGTTCGAAGCCGGATGAATCTGGAACTCTACGACGGCCTTCCGTCCGAGTCGGTCTTGCGCCTGAGGAACACGTTCGAGAAACGCCATCCGATCACCCACAACCTGGGTGTGACGGACCGGAAGTACCTGGAAAAGGTGATGGCGGCCGAACAGGAGGGCAAGGACATTCGTGTTTCCAGGGAGGAGATCGAAGAGGCTATAGGTTTGTGTATGAACGTTCTGACGGCACTACACCAACGGGCATTCAGGAATGGAAACACTCAGACGGTCCCAATCCCTCAGTAGAGAAAGGAGATCGGAAATGTCGAAGAAAGCTGGTTCACACCATGTTGTGCCCAACCCCGATGGCGGTTGGGACGTGAAGAAGGGCGGCGCCGAGCGGGCGAGAGGTCATTTCGACCGCAAGCAGGACGCAGTGGACGCCGGACGGAGCATCAGCCCCCATCAGGAGACAGAGCTCTTCATCCATCGCCAAAATGGCCGGTTTCAACGGAGGGACAGCCACGGACACGATCCCTATCCGCCGAAGGGATAGGCCGTTCGCGAAAGGGCCGCAGGAAGGATACCTCATGAGGCACGCACCTCCACCGGACATGCGCGAGGACGCGATTTCGCAGGTTCCCGCGCTGCATGTGTTGCAGAACCTGGGCTGGCGATACTTGACGCCGGACGAGGCGCTGGCGCTTCGTGGCGGGCGGCTGTCGAACGCGTTCCTCGACGGCGTGCTGGCGCCCTGGCTGCGGGAGCATAATCGCGTGCGCCACAAGGGGCAGGACTTGCCCTTCACGGAAGGCAATATCCTGAGCGCGATGCAGGCGCTCAAGGATACGCCCCTGGACGGTCTGGTGCGGACGAACGAACAGGTCTATGACTTGCTGTGCCTGGGCAAGAGCCTGCAGCAGTCGGTGGACGGCGATGTCCGGAGTTTCACCCTTCAGTACATGGACTGGGATCACCCCGAGAACAATGTGTATCACGTGACGGAGGAATTCGCGGTCGAACGGACGGGTTCGCACGAGACGCTACGTCCCGATATCGTGCTATTCGTGAACGGCATCCCCCTGTGCGTGATCGAGTGCAAGGCCCCCTCGCGCAAGGACCCGATGGGGGAAGCCATCTCTCAGCACCTGCGCAACCAGAAGGACGACGGCATCCCGAAGCTGTTCCTGCCGGTCCAACTCCTGTTGGCGGTCTCCAAGAACGAGGCGAAGTATGGGACGGTCGGCACGCCGACGAAGTTCTGGGCGGGGTGGTGGGAACAGCGCGATGGTTTTGAAGAGGAAGTTCAGAACACGGTCAATGTGAAACTTTCCGAAGAGCAAGCAACCCAGCTCTTGGCTTCCTCGAATCTCATGGTCAGGGAGGAATCGGCAGTCTATGCTACAATCCACCGGCAGGTGACGGAACAGGACCGGGCCTTGTGCGCGCTCTGCCGCCCCGAGCGGCTTTTGGAACTGACTTTCCGCTTCGTGCTCTTCGATGCGGGGGTCAAGAAGATCGCGCGCTACCAGCAATACTTCTGCGTGCGCAAGCTGATGGAGCGCATCGAATCGCGCGACCATGAGGGACGCAGGCGAGGAGGGGTGGTCTGGCACACCCAGGGCAGCGGCAAGTCGCTGACGATGGTGCTGCTGGCCAAGGCGATTGCCCTCTCGGACATTCTGGACTATAGGATCGTCCTGGTGACGGATCGGGTGGATTTGGACGACCAGATCTACGGGACGTTTCACCACTGCGGGAAGGAGGTGGAACAGGCGCGCACCGGCAAAAACCTGCTGGAAATGCTGCAGGACTCCCGCCAGCGGATCATCGCGACAGTGATTGACAAGTTTGAGGCGGCCGTTGGACGGAACGCGGACCGCAATGAGGCAGCCGATATCTTCGTCCTGGTTGATGAGGGCCACCGGGGACAGTATGGTCCCCGCCACGCCAAGATGCGCCGGGTCCTGCCCAACGCGTGCTACATCGGCTTCACGGGCACGCCGGTCATGAAGAAAGACAAGGACACCGTCAAGAAGTTTGGTGGACTGATTGACACCTATACCATTGACCGGGCGGTGGAAGACAAGGCCGTGGTTCCGCTGCTGTATGAGGGACGCCACGTCGAACAGCACGTGGACGCCGAAGGCATTGACAGTTGGTTCGACCGCATCACCGCGCCTCTCACCAAGGATCAGGCCGCCGACCTGAAGAAGAAGTTCTCCACCACGGACCAGCTCAACAAGGCCGCCCAGCGGGTCATGGCAATCGCCTGGGACATCGGCCAACATTACCGCGACAACTGGCAGGGAACGGGGTTCAAGGGCCAGTTGGTCGCTCAGGACAAAGCCACCGCACTTCTTTACAAGCAATATCTCGACGAGTTCGGCATGGTGTCATCTGAAGTGCTGATTTCCGGTCCCGACGAACGGGAGGGCGAAGAGGACCTCTATGCGGAGAACAAGCAGGCGGTTCAGCGGTTTTGGAAGACCGTACTGCAGAAGTACGGGAGCGAAGAAAAATACAACAAGCTGCTGATCAACGCGTTTAAGAACGCCGACGAGCCCGAGGTTATCATCGTCGTTGACAAGCTGCTGACGGGCTTCGACGCGCCGCGGAACACCATTCTCTACCTCACGCGGAAACTCAAGGACCACACCTTGCTCCAGGCCATCGCGCGGGTGAACCGCCTGCATGAAGGCAAGGAGTTCGGCTATATCCTCGATTACCGGGGCATCCTTGAGAATCTGGATCGGGCGCTTGACCTGTACAGCGCCCTGCCGGAGTTCGAGAGGAGCGATCTGGACGGGATTCTGACCGACATCCGATCCGAGGCGGCGACGCTTCCTCAGAAACATTCTGTCCTGTGGGACACCTTCAAGGAAGTCCGCAATCGGAAAGATGAGGAGGAGTACGAGGTCGCCCTGGCCGACGAGGAGTTGCGCTGGAGGTTCTACGAGCGACTGTCCGCTTATGCGCGGACTCTGGCGGTCTGCATGTCGAGCATGCAGTTTCTTGAGGAAACGTCTCAGCAGAAGCTCGACGGATACCGCGACGATCTGAAGTTCTTCGCCAAACTGCGGGCGTCCGTCAGGCATCGCTATGCGGAGGTTGTTGACTTCTCGGAGTACGAGCCGAAGATTCAGAAACTGCTCGACACGCATGTGGGAACCGGAGAGGTCGAGCAGATCACGCCCTTGGTCAACATATTCGACAAAGATGCTTTCGAAAAGGAACTCGACAAACTTCCGGGCGCCGCGGCCAAGGCCGATACGATCGCTCACAGGACGGCGCGGACCATCCATGATCGAATGCAGGAGGACCCGGCATTCTACAAACGATTCTCCCAACTGCTACAGGAGGCCATTCAGGCTTTCCGGGAACAGAGAATCCGGGCGAATGAGTACCTGAAGCGGGTCTCGGAGATCATGCACGCCGTGATCAATCGAACGGGAGACAATATACCGCAGAAACTGAACCACCATGATGTCGCCAAGGCCTACTACGGCTCCATCCGGGAAATCCTGGGGCGCGACGATCCGGAGTTCGGTATGGAGGATCGCCTTGCCGACCTGGCTGTGGCTGTCGACGTCGTTATCGAGCGCAATCGGATTGTGGATTGGATCGCCGACGCTGATGTTCAGAACAGGATGCGCAACGAGATCGAGGACCGGTTGTTTGAGTTCAAAGAAAAGACGGGGCTTGAGATCACCTTCGAGGATATGGACGCGATCATGGAGCAGTGCCTCGACATAGCGAAGGTGCGGAGGCCGTGAGCATGGATGTAGCGCTGGCGTTTGGCAGCCACAAGTTCACGGTGCATGTCGCCCTTGAAACCCGGAAGCGGCTTTCGATTACGGTGCATCCGGATTGTCGCGTGACAGCCAAGGCGCCGATAGACGCCCCACTTGCGAGAGTGGAGGCGGGGCTGAGGAAGCGGTCCCGATGGATCGCTGGGCAGCTGTCCTACTTTGAGAAGCACCAACCCCTTCCACAGCCACGACAGTATGTCGGCGGAGAGACTCACTACTATCTCGGGCGTCAGTATCGACTGCGGATACGCGTTGGCGGGAAGGCGCGCGTTCGCCTCGTCGGGCAATTCTTCGAGATGGAATTGCCCAACCCACGGGACCGTGAGAAAGCCCGAGCCCTGATGCTGGCATGGTTTGGCGCCCATTCCAGAGAGATCCTTGAGAGCCGCTTGGCGAAGCACATGCCCGATTTCCTGAAGCGAGACGCTCCAACCCCCCGGGTGCGCTACCGTCGGATGGCAAAACGCTGGGGGAGTTGCTCGCCCAAGGGCGCTGTCACACTCAACACCGAACTCGGCAAAGCGCCTTTGCACTGTATTGATTACGTTGTGGTCCACGAACTCTGCCACCTTCTGCATCCGCATCACGATCAGAAGTTCTACCGCCTTCTCAGCCGAATACTTCCCGACTGGGAGAAACGTAAGGACAGGCTGGAACAAGTGCCGATCTGAGCGGGGCGCTTCACCCAAGAGCAAGGGCCGACCGAAGAGGGACGACCCTGCCCAACCTCTCTCTTGAGCCGCAAGTGTGCCGCAGCCTGCGTACGCCCTCCGGAAGGTGCCCGAAAGCAGGGGGTGCGCCTTTTGCACGACTATCGTGCACAGGGGTTCGAGCCGGAGGGCTTGCGCCTTGGTGCGGCCCACGCGGCATGGTCGTGCGGGAGTTTGTGAGACCAGATCGCGACGGGAAAGGGGGGCGGACCTTGCAACTCATGTATAATCAATGCTGTATCTGTCTTCAAGATTTTTTGCTCAGGCATGCGAATAGTTCTTGACAGAGCGATATAGGTATGGTATGGAGCTTTCAGGAGCAGAATTAGTATCGGCAATTCGTCCGTTGTTGTCAGTGTTAGCATCTTCAATCCGGCAGTTTCGTGCGGCATGTGCGATGGGGGTCGCTGGATATGCGTACTGGCCAGGAAACGGAGGATTCTTCGGAGAGGGCTCGGCGGGCCGCGTGCGGGTTCGTCGAGCGTCTTTTGTTTTGCCTGCCATCGGGTTGAGCGTCGGGGGCCTCGAGCGGCGGAGCGGTCGCAGGTTGTTCCTTACGGATCGTGGGGGTCTTCCCGGCGGGTTGCGGGGATGGCGAAGAGTCGGCATGGGTTGGGGCAGGAGAGCAAGTAATGCTTGTGCGGGGCACGCGGGATAGAGAAGGCCGTGCTGGCTTGGGGAGAAAGATTTTGAAGGCAGGTGCGTCAGGCTTCGGAGGCAAGGACAAAGCAAGGGGCTTGGCGCGATAGGCGGGAGGGGGCGGATTCCCGCCGGAATGCGAAGAACTTACAGGAGAGGGGGAATGCGGCCATGTTTCAGAATCGTTTCGCTCAAACAAGGAATCTGACGAAGGGTGGGCGCGCAAGAGCCGCCAAGTGGTTCTTGCCGGCGGTGTGCGTGTGCCTGCTTGCGGGGCCGACTTTGGCGGGCGCCGCTTCGAGCTCGCGGGTGGAAGGCGATCAGACGGTCACGGGCAGCCAAACCGTCTCCACTAATCAGGGGGTGAGTGGCTACCAGACGGTAGGTAGCTATCAGACGGTGACGGGTAACCAGACGGTGGGAGGCAACAATACGGTGTCGGGGACTCAAACGGTGTCGGGCGCTCTTACGGCGAGCACGGGGGTGAATGTGGGGAGCGCGACGAGCGCGGGCAACGGCCAGGTGAAGTTGAAGAGCACGACGGCGTCCCCGAACATGGCGTGGCATTCCTACTACTCGACCAGTTCAAGCGGGTCAGTGGGACTGAGCCTGGGGGGCTCGACCGAGGATCCAAATGGCGCTTGGACAGACGAGTCGGAGGCGCTGTCCGAGACATCCGGGTATGCCTATACCAGCACAAAGGGATCGACATACAACCTGAAAGTGTACAACTTCGGTTTTTCCTCGATCCCCGGCGGGGCGACGATTACGGGAGTCGAGGTGCTTTACCGCATCATGGGCGATGGCATTGGTGGGGAGGCAAGCGCCGATGAAAACTACAAGGCCTTGTGCGTGATGCCGGACGACGTCTATTTCAATCTTCTTAACGCTAACCGGGCGGTCATGGGCACTGCCAAGTCCGTGGTTTTCGGCGCGAATGCGGATACTTGGACCTCGAATACCCTTGGAAGTTCCCAAGATACTTGGAGCGCCAGCATTACGCAGGCTATCGCCACGGACTCGGACTTTGGGGTTTGTGTTTGGATGCTCCATGGCACCTACCTGGACGTGGATTATGTAAAGATCAAGGTTTACTACTCGACCTCGAGCCTGACGGAAGGCCAGTGGATGGCGGGTTCTTACCGGACCGATGGTTCTTGGCGGCTGGTCAAGAACCAGACGGACTTGAACTCGAACGTGATGCTCGGGATCAATTCGAGCGGGAATCTCGGGATCGGGACGACGGGCCATGCGACGTATCCGCTTTACCTGTCGAACGGCGCCTACTGCTCGACGGGCGGGACGTGGACGAACAACTCCAGCCGCTCACACAAGCTCAACATCGCGCCGGTGCCGGTGGCCTCGGCTTGGGAGTTGCTGGACCAGTTGCTGCCGGTGGATTTTGAGTACCGGAAGACCGAGAAGCAGTTCAAGTTGCAGGACGGGAGCCTTGTCCGCGAGAGACCCGCGGATCCGGACCAAGTGGCGGAAGAGGTCACGGTGTGGACGGACCAGGGCAGCGGCGAGAAGCACCGGGGGTTCATCGCGGAGGAGATGCCGGCCCCGCTGCTGCAGGGCGAGGGCGTTTCGGCCCTGGATATCGCGGCCAACAACACGGCGGCGCTCAAGGAGGCGAAGCGGCGGATCCTGGAATTGGAGACAGCGATGGCGGCGCTCAAGGTTGGCGTCGTGGGAGGTTCCGGCGGGGCGGCGGGCCTGGCTGGCATTGCGGGTTTGCTGGAGGGCACGCCGAGCGACGAGACGATCCGGCGCCTGACGGAGTCGGTCCTGGAGAAGTTGGGCGTGGAGCCGTGGGTCGAGATTCCTTTCGCGGAAGCGTGGGCGGAGGTGGACGAGACGACGCCGGTCTCCTCGAAGCAGACGGTGATGCGTTACCGGGCGAACCTGGAGACGTTGCAGGTGGAGCCCTACACGGTGGAGGAGACGGTGACCCAGCAGCAGGCGACGGGGCGCAAGGTGAAGCAGCTCAAGCCGGACGTGCGTTTTGATGAGAAGACGGGCAAGTTCTACCGTTGGTGCGGCCTGGGCGGCTCGACTCCGCAGGAGACGGCGGCGGCATTGAGCAAGATACTGCCGGGTCCCGGGGCGCCGGATGCGGCGTGGGCCACGCTGGGCAAGCGGCTGGCGGCTTCCTTGGCAACGAAGGCGTCTGTGGGCGTTCCAGCTGCGCCCGAAAAGTAGGGTAGGCGTCTCGCCAGCCAAACTGCGGCCGAAAAGCAGGGTAGGCGTCTCGCCAGCCAAACTGCGACCGAAGAGTAGTGCAGGCGTCTCGCCTGCGAATGCCGTTCGTAGTGCAGGCTTTAGCCTGTCGTGCAGCGCGGGTGTTCCGTCAGTCCCCGCTGCTCGAGGATCATAGTTCATCTGAGGGAGACACAATAACATGAAGCGATTTCTCTCATTGCACTTGAAGGGTGCCGTGCGTTGGTCCCTTCTCTCCACCGGGGCCGTCATCCTCGTTGCAGGAGTATGTATCCTTCTCTGGCTCCGAAACGCTCCGGCGGTGGACCGGTACTGGGCGAAGAACGCGAGCGGGGAGGCGATGGGGAGTTTCACGGATGAAGGGAACCTCGCCCTCAAGGGGACCCTGACGCAGAGCCAGGCCACCATCACGCCCGACGCCAGCAAGGATGAATGGATCGTGTACAATTCCTCGGCCGTGCCCAAGGCGCTGATCCAGATGGACTCGACCCTGTCGGGGAACATGTACATTTGCGGAACATTGATCACAGGGACGATCAATCTGGCGACCATTGAGGAGATATTCGTGTACAAGAACTCGGCCGGGACGCCGGTCGCGGCTATTGACAGCACCGGGAACCTGTACCTGACGGGGATTCTGTACCAGAACGACAGCGACACGAGCCTGGCGGCGCCGACCAACCTGCAGGAGGAACTGGACACGAACGCGGACATCATGATCAGTTGGAACGACAACTCGCTCTACGAGGACGGCTATCAGATCTGGCGCGGGACGGATCCCGCCAGCATGTCGCTCCTGACGACGGTCGCGGCGAACACGACCCTGTACATAGACCAGGGCACGACGGTGAACACGCTGTACTACTACAAGGTCCGGGCGTACAAGGGCGCGGTGTACTCGGGTTATTCCAACCTGACGTCGGGTTTGGCGCTGGAAGTGGTCCAGTGCGCGGCGCCGTGAAAAGAGAAGGCGGAAGGATGAAGGCGGAAGGATGAAGGATGAGTGACGAATTACGAATTACGAATGATGAATGACGAGTGATGGGGATGAAGGATGAAGGTGGAAGGAAAGAAACGAAATCATCTTGTGCATCTTGTTCATCCTGTCAAGAACGGCTGTTCGAGAAACGAGTACGTAGTGCGGTCTTCAGACCGTTACTAGTGAAAGCGGAGGAATGGAAAATGATTTCGATCAAACAATCCAGGACGATGACCGCGCTGATTTTTCTGACGCTGCTCCTTCTCTTGCCGGGCGCCGCCCCGGCCCAAACCGAGGACCTCGATCCTGTCACCCGCCTCGAACGCGATCTGGCCGGGCTGGACGAGGAGGGCGTGTACCGCAAGGCCGAGGCGCTTAACCTGGGCGGCGGGTCATACGACCTCACGCGGCGCGCATACCAGGAGATCCTCAACCGCTTCTCGACAGGCCCCCGCGCGCCCAAGGCGGCCTTCCAGCTGGCGATCCTGGGACTCCGGAATGCCCGCAATTGGGACCAATCCATTGGCAAGCTGGTGGACGCGTCCCGGGCGTACCCTGATTCTTCGTTGGGCCGCCTGGCAGCGGACTACCATGAGGCCTTGACCGCGCCGAAGAACGCCTACCACATTGAGCTGCTGGCGGATCTGTTTCACCGCGGGCATCTTGTGGCGCGTGGACCGGGCATGAGTTATCAAGGCTATGTGGACTTCGTGGTGATGCTTGTGTCGCGGACGTTCAAGGAGAAACCGGTTCTGGACTGGATCGTGGCCGACACGGGTCTGACGGATCAGGACAGGAGCTTGCTCGCGTATGACGTTGCGGACATGCTCTACCGCGCGGCGGCGTTCGAGGTGTGCAAGACGGTGTGCGAGTGGATTGTGAAGCAGTACCCGGATGAAGCGGAGGCAAACGCGCGCGCTCTGGTTCTCTTGGGCCACATGCGCTGGATGTATGCGAAGGATCGTGACGGGGCGGAGCAGTACTTCCGCCAGGCGGCGGAGAAGTCTAGCACTTCGGATCTTGTTCCGGAAGCCTTCTGGTCTCTGGCAGAGAACCATCTTGGCGCTGCAGCCAATCCAGGCAAGGCGAAGGCACTGCTGGAGGAAGTTCGGACGAAGTGGCCCAAGAGCGAGTGGTCCGTGAAGGCGCGGCAGATGCGGTGTCGAGGCGACTTGGTTTCCCTGTTCGGTCAGCCGACCTCAGCAACGCCGGATGAAGAGAAATGGCAGGCGTTGAGGAAGTGGGAAGCCAATCCTTTAGAGGCGTTGCCGGAGGGTCTCGAGGACGTTCATCTTGCGAAGTTCTGCGGTCCGTGGTCCGTGCGGCGTGTCTGCGGGCAGTTGGGGGTGGCAGTGACGCCGGCGGAGGCGATGCGCCGGTGCCCTTCCAAGCCGGGCGGGATATCGTCGTTGGGGGACTTGACGCAGGCCTTTGAGGCGTCAGGTCTCAAGGTGACGGCTCAGGAGATGGGCATGGAAGAAATGAGGGCGCTGGCGGCCCAGCCGGGAAAGAAGTTGATTCTCCACATGCCCCGACACTTCATGGTGGTGGAGTCGGTGGATGACAAGGGCGTGGTGCTCAGCGACTCGTCGAATCTCTCGCAGCGGCTGAGTTTCGAGCGCCTTGCGATCTATTGGGACGGCTATCTTTTGTGCGTTGAAAAGTAGGTTCTTCTCTGTGTCTCTGTGTCTCTGTGGTTACTTCATTCTTGTCAGGAGAAATCGGACATGAGATTCTTCGACCCCCGCAATTCCCACTGCAAATTCATGGCGCGGCTCGTGATTTTTAGCCTTTTGGTCCTGACCGCCGGACCCGACTGCTGGGCCGCCGCCGTCCAATCCCAGAAGGCTCAGAACCTCGACAAGGAGTTCCTCGAGGTCGTGCAGGGCGGGACGGGCGCAACCCCTCCAGGACAAGATTTCACCACCTGGTGCCCCAACCACAACAGCAACCGGGTGGGAACAGATGGCCGTTGCCCGGGGGGCGATTGCGAAACAGAAGGCTGCAGCACCATGGCGGGCGGGAACACGCCCACCAGTTCCTTGGGAGTGGACGCGGGCTTCGGTCAACTTTACCTCGATGCGACCGACCTGGTGGTGGCCGGCAGCTACGGCCCGCCGATCGTGATCGGCCGCAAGTACGTTTCCTACTGTCCCCGGATCGGCGAGGAGGCCAACTACCCCCTGGGCGACCCCTGCTGGCTTTTCTCGCAGGACAACAGCATGATTTGGTACACCAATGGAGGGCTTTGGGGATCGTACACCAGCGGCGCCATTCAATGGTACGACGACAACAGCGTTGACGGCCAAGGGGTGACGAAGTATGTATCCCACGAGGGCATGGGGCACTACAGGACGCTGGAAAGGCACAGTACGTTCAACTTCCGCGAGACTTACGACGACGGCGGCATCAAACTCTACAACGTGGATGGGCGCCTGACAAAGGTCCAGGATCCCAACGGCAACGCGGTAACCTATGAGCGCGCGACGTCGGACAGCCGGAGCCCCACCAAGATCGTGACGGCCGACGGCAACCACGGCGTGGCGCTCGAGTACGACGGCTCGAACCGGTTGACCCGTGTGCGGGAGCTCACGAAGTCGGGCGGCTCGATGGGGCCCTGCGGGCCGCAGGTCGTGTATCGTTATGACGGCGGTCCCGTAACAAAATCCGGGGTGACGAAAGTCTCGTGGGAGGATGGCCTGGCCACCAAGTGCTATCGTTATGAGAAATACGCCTATGAATCATCGGGCGACAAGCGGCTCACCAAGGTTTGGCGCAGCGACACCGGCGCGGATGAGGACCTGCGGGAATACCGGTCCGTGGCGTATGCCGCGTCGGGTCCCAGCCTCACCAAGATCCAGGGCGCTCTCATCGGGGGCAGCCCGTCCACCCTGATCGAGCAGGACCGAGGCGACACCTGGGGCACAGTCAAACGCTATTTCGGCACATGCGATGCCCCAAGGACGAGGTACCAGAGCGTGAACGCCAGCAGGGATTTGCAGATGCAGTATGAATCCATGCCTGGCTACGGTAACTATACCCAGAAGCTCTACCAGACCCTGGAGGGCAACCGCCTGATGACCCAGCAGACTCTCCCCGGCGCGCAGACAAAGCTGCTCTCCTACAGGCCCAGGGAGGATGACTACTTCGAGAAGTGGCGGCACCAGGACATGCTCACCAAGTCGCAGGACGCGGCCATGACGAAGATCTACGGGGCAAGCGTCGCCGCCAAGATGGAGTATGTCTCCATGTCCAGTTCCAACATGACGAAGTACACGGGTTACGACGGGCGGGTTGTCGCCTTCGAGCATGATACCGCCGACCGCGTCACCAAGAAAATCGGCAACTTCCAGGCGCAGGACGCGAACAAGCGCGTCACCAAGGCCACCTTCTACAACGCGAAAGGCCAGGTGCTGACGAAGGCCGAGGACTACACCGGGCCGACGACCCAGCTCAAGAGTACCTACGAGTATGACGCATCCAGCCGCCTGACCAAGAAATCGGCGTGCGGGGGGTGCGGCGGCACCGGCCAGGTCATCTATTCCTATGACACCTGGGACCGGGTGACCGGCGTGCGCGTGCTCGACAGCGATCCGATGTCCGAAATCTATTACGACGTCTGGTCCCGCGTGACCAAGGTCCGCGCGCCCATCGGCTCGTCCGCCAACGACTACGTCACCGCCACCACCGACTACAACGGCGCCAACGCGGTCACAAAGTCCACCGCCCCGCGCGGCTACTCGACCACCTTCCTCTACGACGCGGACCGCCAACTCACGAAGGTCACCGACGCCCGCGGAAAGACGTGGAAGTACTACTACGACCTCGCCCACCAGCCCACGATGATCAAGGACCCCAACGACCGCCAATACGCCTATTACTACGACGCGACCGGCGCCCTGACCGCCCAGGCCGACCCGCTCCAGAAGGGCGTGTTCTACTACTACGACAAAACCGGCGAAGGCCCCTATGAAAACCTCCTGATGACCCGCACCGTGTACAACCAGGGCAACAACGGCATCCTCAAGTTCGGTTATGACGGCATGCGCCGCGTGACCGCCGTGAACGACGGCGCGGACGTTCTCATGACCAGCGTCATGTACGACGTCGGCGGGCGCGTGACCAAGCAGGACGACGGCGCGGCGTGGGGCGCTAACCGGACCCTGAATGTCTATACGTATGACTCCGACACCCGCGCGCTCACGAAGGCCACCCTCGGCTACATGATAGACGCCGCCAGCCGACTCTCGAAGCACACCCTGAGCTACGACCGAGTGGGCCGCGCCACGAACCACTACTTTGGTTCGGACAACACCAGCAACACGCACCGCATGAGGTGGCAATACAGCTATGACGACTCCAATGCCGGGCGGCTCACCGGGATCGCGTCATCGAATGACGATGGCCTGTC
>Ga0315294_10002301_pt1 | contig 20886 bp, 16 predicted proteins | sample YL17G13_40_MG_FD_203626 | JGI IMG/M metagenome (GOLD analysis project Ga0315294, IMG submission 203626) | Sediment microbial communities from Yellowstone Lake, YNP, Wyoming, USA - YL17G13_40 | ecosystem: Environmental > Aquatic > Freshwater > Lake > Sediment | place: USA: Wyoming | collected...
TGGGGGGCGACCGCTGTGGCCTATTGTCGGGGGGGGTTTCCCCCCCGCCCCACGGCCGCGCGGGGCATAAAGCCCCGCGCTACATAATCCCCTGACCAACCGTAACTGACGCCGTACCCGCCGTCCTGCTATTATAGTAGCGAATTCTGCATTCTGCGCTCTACACTGGCCCTCCGCACTCGTAACTCCTTTCCCCGCCTTACTTTACGGCCACAGGTGTCCCCAGGTTTCCGCCGCCCCGGCCTGCCCGCCGTAGTTCAGGCTTGCTCGTGCTTCGCAGCGAGCCTACTCCGCCGAAGCAGCCTCGGCTGCGAAGGCTGGAAGCGTTGCTTCGCAGAGTAGCACCGGAACGAAGGCGGGTTCCCGCCTTTGCCCCCCGGCAACGGGTGTCCCCAGGTTTCCGGCGCCCCGTTTTCCGCTCCCCGTTCCCCGCTTTTGGGAGTTATCCACAACGGCGTATGCCCATCCGTCCATGCAAAAACCGTTAAATTCGGGTCAAAATCGGTCAAAACGGCGACGTTTTCCGTCAAAAAGCGATCAAAACCGAGCGCATTTCGTCATGCCCATCTTAACATTTTGGGGGGTCACCCCCTCTGGCGCTAGCGCCAGGGCCGTTTTTGCCTTCCCAAAGGGCAAAAAAGCGCGTTTTGGAGGCGCAAAATGGCGTCCGGAAAAGTTATCCACAAACAAGGCCGGGAACAGGGAACCGGGAACAGGGAACGGGGAACTGGGAACAGCGAACCGGAAACGGCCGGGATTCGGCATTCGGGATTCGGCAAAGGACGGCGACAGGGGTTCGGAATTCGGGGTGCGGCAAAGGACAAATGACAAAGGACCAATGACCAGTAAGCAAATGGCCCGGGCTACCCCGGCCCACTCAGTCCCTCAGGCACCCAGGCACTCAGGCACTCAGGCACTCAGGCACTTGCCATCGTTCCGCTTGACCTTGCGGCGGCGGGGGACCATAATCGGCGACCAGAAAGGGGTTGCCATGGCGCCCGTGATTACCTTGCTGACGGATTACGGAGTCGAAAGCACGTATCCGGCCCAGATGAAAGGGGTCATCCTGGAACGGTTCCCGCAGGCCGTGATCGTCGATGTCTCGCACGGCGTGCCGCGACACGACGTCCGGACGGCCGCCTTCATGCTGGCCTCGGCGGCGCCGGCGTTTCCGGAGGGGACGATTCACGTGGCCGTTGTGGACCCGCAGGTGGGCAGCCAGCGGCGGATCCTGGCGGCCAAGGCCGGCGGGTTCATCTACCTGGCGCCCGATAACGGCCTCCTGACGGTGGTGACACACGGGGGGCTGCTCCAGGCCTCGGGGGCGGGGCCGGTGCGGATCATCTCGGTCGAGAACGGCTCGTTCTTCCGCACGGAGGTCTCGAGCACGTTCCACGGGCGCGACATCTTTGCCCCGGTGGCCGCCGCGATCGCCGGCGGGGTGAACATCGACGACCTCGGCCCGCCCGTCGCCGACATCGAGCGGTTCGACCTGCCGATGCCCGAGCAAGAGGGCTCGCTCATCAACGGCCGCGTCCTCTACGTGGACACCTTCGGGAACCTGACGACAAACATCTCCGGCGCCATGCTGGCCAGGTGCGATGGCGGGCGGCTGGAGGTGCGGGTCCTCGGGGCGGTCATCCGCGGCCTGTCGCGGGCCTACAGCGACGTGCCGGCCGGGGCGCTGCTGGCGTACGTCGGCAGCGCGGGCCTGCTGGAGTTAGGCGTCAACCGCCAGAGCGCCGCCACGCGCCTGGGGGCCGGCGTCGATACCCCTGTCAGCGTGAGCCTGCCCGCATGAGCGACCGCCCGCCCGACACCACCTGCCGCCTGCGCGCCGCCGACAAGGCGCACCTGTGGCACCCGTTTACGCAGATGGCGGAGTGGGCGGCGGGCGACCCCGTAATCATTGCGGAGGGCGACCGCGAATTCCTCATCGACACCTGCGGCAACCGCTACATCGACGGCGTCTCGAGCCTCTGGTGCAACCTGCACGGGCACCGGCGTCCGGAGATCGATGAGGCCGTGCGGCGGCAACTCGGCCGCATCGCCCATTCCACGCTGCTGGGCCTGGCCGGCGAGGCGTCGATTGAACTGGCGGAGCACCTCATCGCCGTCGCCCCGCGGGGCCTGACGCGGGTTTTCTACAGCGACTGCGGCGCCACGGCGGTCGAGATCGCCCTGAAGATGGCGTTTCAGTACTGGCGGCAGTGCCCGCAGCCGCAGCCCGGCCGCACCAAGTTCGTCGGCCTGTCGCTGGGCTACCACGGGGATACCCTCGGGGCGGTGAGCGTGGGCGGCATCGACCTGTTCCACGGGATTTTCCGGCCGCTTCTGTTTCAGTGCCTGCACGCCCCCGCGCCGTACTGTTACCGGTGCCCGCTGGGCCTGAGCCGGGAGACCTGCGGCATGGCGTGCGCGGAGGCGATGGAAGATATCCTGGCCGAGCACGCAGGCGAGGTTGCGGCGGTCATCCTTGAGCCGCTGGTCCAGGGCGCAGGCGGAATGATCACCCATCCCGACGGGTACCTGCGGCGGATTGCCGACGCCTGCCGCCGCCACGGCGTGCTGCTTATCTGCGACGAGGTGGCCACCGGTTTCGGCCGCACCGGCCGCATGTTCGCCTGCGAGCATGAGGACGTGCAGCCGGACCTCCTGTGCCTGGCCAAGGGCATTTCGGGCGGATACCTGCCCCTGGCCGCCACCCTGGCAACGGAGCGGATTTACGAGGCGTTCCTGGGCGATCCTGCGGAAGGCCGCACCTTCTTTCACGGCCACACGTACACGGGCAACGCCCTGGCGTGCGCGGCAGGCCTGGCCAGCCTGGAGGTGTTCCGGAAGGAGCGCGTGCTGGAGCGCATCGGCCACCTGGCGCCGCGCCTGGCGGCGCTGCTTGCGCCCGTGGCCGAGTTGCCGCACGTGGGCCAGGTGCGCCAGCGCGGCCTGATGGTGGGCATCGAGTTGGTGGCCGACCGCGCATCGCGGCGTCGGTATGCGGCGGAGGATCGCCGCGGCTGGAAGGTGTGCCTGGCGGCCCGCCGCCGCGGCGTCTGGATTCGCCCGCTCGGCGACGTGGTGGTCCTTATGCCGCCGTACTGCATCTCGGACGACAGCCTCGTGCGGCTGGCGCAGGCCGTGCGGGTGGGCATTGAGGAAGCCACGGGGTAACGCTTGCAAAAGCCGTTTCACCGCCGAGTGCGCGGAGAACGCAGAGACGGCTTTTTGGTAAACAGAAAAGGACTGCTGCTGGGATAGGCTCCGAGCGCCGTTTGTTGCTCGTTGCTGTTCCTCAAGCATGGCTTTTCTCTGCGTTCTCCGCGTTCTCCGCGGTAAGAAGCATGGCCGGACGGCCACGGTGGGGCGAGAGGCTCAAGATGAAGCCAGGGCTTTTCATCACGGGCACGGACACGGGCGTCGGCAAGACGGTCGTCGCGGGCGCGCTGGCGGCGATGCTTCACCGCGGCGGCGTGGACGTGGGCGTGATGAAACCCGTGGCCACGGGCTGCGTCCACCGGCGGGAGGGCCTCGTGTCGGAGGACGCGGAGTTCCTGGCCTACGCGGCCGATGCCCCGGAGCCGCTGGACGAGATCTGCCCCATCCGCCTGGCCGAGCCGCTGGCGCCCTCCGTGGCCGCAGCCCGCGCCAAGATCGAGATCGACCTGGCCCCGATGTGGGAGGCGTGGCGGCGCATCCGCGACGCCCACGAGGTCCTGCTGGTCGAGGGCATCGGCGGCATCCTGTGCCCCGTGACGCCGAAACTGTTCGTGGCCGACATTGCGGTGCGGATGAACCTGCCCGTGCTGGTGGTCGCGCGGCCGGACCTGGGGACGATCAACCACACCGCCCTGACGGTCGAGGCGGCCCGCAGCCGCGGCCTCGACGTGGCCGGCATCGTCATCAACCGCTACAACCGCGACACCGAGGACGTGGCCCAGTTGACCGCCCCGGACGAAATCCAGCGCGCGACCGGCGTCGCGGTCTGGGGCCTCGTGCCGGACGACCCGCAGACGGACCCGGCCAAGCCCCACATCGGCGAGGACGTGCTGGCGGCCGTGCGCCAGATGCCGCTCGGGCGGCTGCTCCGGTGACAGTTCAAGGCCGAACGATTCACCGCGGAGAGCGCCGAGAGCGCGGAGAAAAACTCAATCGTTGTTCTTGAAAACAGGAAAGCCGTTCTCTGCGTTCTCTGCGATCTCCGCGGTTAAACCCCCGGCCTGCAACCGCGTAAGGTGAACACGTAAGGGTGAATTGGGGTTGACAGTTCGTCGCGGGCGGTTATTCTTATACTCGCCCGACCCATGGGCGATTAGCTCAGACTGGCTAGAGCGCCTGCTCGACACGCAGGAGGTCACTGGTTCAAGTCCAGTATCGCCCACCAGTTCTTTGGAGGGGCCTTGTGTCCGCCGGAGGCCGTTGCGCTTTAGGGAACCGCTTGCCGCTCGGCCCGCGCCAAGGCGGTGTCTCATCTTGACTTTGTGCGGGTCTGGTGTATCTCTAAAGGTGCGGTAGCGCGGCTTTCGGCCAGCCGGAGGGAAGTCGGGGGCTTGGCCGACTCGGCCCGCCGCAATCCCATGTTTGTGTGATAGGCGACTCCCGGGGAGCGTCCTCCGGGGTCGCTCTCTTTTTTGGGGTTCGCATGGCAAGGAGGAGGCCAAACATGAACTCTCGGCGAAGGCATGACGTTGATTCGCCGCAGGCAAGGCTCTTGCGGTTCCGCCGCCTCAATTGGGCTCAATGGTTCGCCCGGTCGCATCTTGCGGTCGTTCTGCTGGCGATGGCGGCCGTTTGCGTCCCAGCGACTCAGGCCGCCGGGGAATGGGTCGTACTTAAACTTGAAGCCTACGCTCCGAGCACGCTGCCGACCGTAAGCACGACGATTGATGTACCGGATATTGATGATCAGTTGGACATATCGCGGCGAGGAGTCTTGTTTGCCATAGCGCCCGAGGGATGGGACCTTGGGCGTTTCGGCGGGTTTCTCATCCAGAGGGACCCGCCGCTGTGGACCGCATCCATCTGCCGCGTGGAAATCCCCGCTTCAGACCCGCAACTGAGTACCCTTCTCGGCTATGATTTGAACCAAGAGGCGAGGGATTATGGTCCGCCGACCTTCGGCCTGTGGTTTCACACAGACGCATGGTGCGAGCGGCTTTCGCACCAGGTAGGCGAATCACCCAACAACTACGGCGTGATCAGCGGCGCCATGGGAGGCATCTGGGAGCAGTGTCCGGTTCCGAACTGGGGCAGGTTCTCAGTCCAGCCCGTGCCGGAACCGGCCACGCTGGCACTTCGGGTCGTCGGCGGCCTCTTGGTGGCCCGGCGGCGCTGGTAGCGGTTCTTGCGCATACGGCCCGTGGGCCGCAGGGTTCCCGTCCCGAGGTATCCCTTTGTGCGCCCCGGCGGCGGGGGCTTGCCGGGGCGCGCCGCAGCGGTAAAATGTGGGAAGTCAGCCCGGCAACGGCCGGGGGCACAAGGGATGATAAGGGAGAGGTTCAGGTCAGGTTCAGGTTGTGCCGCTTGCAGGCACGCAGGACACGGATAGGAGCAGAGAATGAAAAACAATCCGACGGCAATCTCTCGTGAGGCTTCGTCAGGGCCGCGCAGGTCGGCAAGCCCTGTCGCTCGCCGGTTTGGGCGTGGCGCCGCAGCGTTGGCGGCGTGCGCGGTCGCGGCCCTTGTGGCGGGGGGTTGCGGCGGCGCCAAGACCGTGCACCTCAAGGAAACCGCGGCGGACTTCCAGCAAGAGGTCCTGAAGGCCGACAAGCCGGTCCTGGTGCACTTCTTCAAGGAGGGGTGCCCGGCCAGCGGCCTGCTGGAGCCCGCGATGGACCAGTTGGCCGACGAGTACCGCAGCCGCGTCGTCGTCGCCGCCTTCCGGGCCTATACCTTCTACTTCGGGGTCCCCTGCGACGAGATCAAGAGCCGATATGAAGTCGTTCTCGTCCCGACGGTGATTCTCTTCGTCAACGGCCAGGAGAAGCACCGGTGGTTCGCGGATTACAGCGCCGACTCCTACCGCAAGGTGCTGGACGAGGTCCTCGGTCCGCCGGCGCCGAAGAAGCCGCCGGCAGCGGGCGAGTCGCCTTCGGGAAAGTCCTAATACTACAGCACAACTCGGATATGGGGGACAGCCACCTATTCCGTTTATTTCAGTTCGCCGTAACGCCGGCCCGCCCGCTTGCGCCAGATGGGGCGGAGGCAAAACTCGTCTCACGGCCCCGCCGGGCCGCCGTGCTCGGCCACGAGGCGATCGATGGCTTCCTTGAAACTCGCCTGCCGGTCTTTCTGGCGTGCCTCGTCGGTGTCGCCGCGACCGGAGAACATCGACGCTTCAAGCATCGTGCGGCGAGGCAAGTCATAGGCCACGACCGGAGCGTCGGCGAACCAGAGGACAATCGCCTGGCCGTCTCGCGTCCAGGCCAGGCGCGAGTTCCTGCGCAAAGCATCTTCGTAGGAGCGGTCCTCAGGCTTCATCTGCATCCGGCGGTCGCCGCCGAAACTCGTTACATCCAACTTGCGAGACAGGAGCGGATGCGGGCCGCTCGACTCCAGTTCCACATAACACGCGGCATCCAGCCACGTGATTCGGAAGGCCGTGGCGCGCTCGCGGCCGTCGGGGCTCACCGCCTCGGCGAGCGCAAGCGGCGCCTGAAAATCCTTAAAAACTTGGAAACACAAAGCCTCGAGCAGCGCGAGGGGCAGCATCACGGCGCACGTCACCGCGACGACCTTGACGGCAGCCCGTCGCGACGGAAACCGCGCCCCCTTCAGTAAGAGCACCGCCGCCCCGCCAACCATCCAAAGAAAGACGGCGGCCAATCCGTGGGCCTTCCACGCCTCCCGGATCCACGGCGCCAACTCGTAGCCCCCCACCGGCACGATCACCAGGTAGGCCGATGAAATGACGTTGAGGGGGAACGACGCCAAGGCACAAAGTGCAAGAATCGGCAGCGCCCAGCCGCGCAGGATCAGGGTGCCCTTGCGGCCGGCCTGCCACGCCAGAACCGCCAGAACGGCCAACGCAATAAGGATAGGCACGATGAGGATCGTCATGCTTGTCCCCGCCGGAATCGGCCGTCCGCAGGGTATTGTGCCGCCGCTGGCAGAAAGATGCAAGAAAGTCCTGGCGGGTTGCCCCGCCGGGCCGCGCCTTACGGGACCTGCGGCTCCGCCACGCCCAGCAACCGCATCGTCGCTTCCTGACCGTCTATGTCGAGGGTAACGGTGTAGTTGTCCGAGACCTTGGCGACCATATAGGCCTTGGCGTCGGGCGGTTACTTCGCCGGGGCGCGGCGGGGGCAACGGCCGCTTCACCCACTTGGCTTCATGGCATGATGTCATAGGCCGAGAAGCGTTCGCAGCAATATTTGTGCTTGCAATTGACGGCGCGCCCGCTATACTGAAATGGATATTGCGGAGGCGGGTGGCAAGTATCCGAGGGGGTCTCCACTTCGGGTGTTGGCCTCGCCACCGGACGCTTGAAAGCGCACAAGGGTAAACCAGGGGGGCGACAATAAGAAAGGAAGTATCGATGGCGACGAAGAAAAATCTGCTGGAACTGGCACGCGGGTTCTCACTTCTTTCGGATGCAACACGGTTGGGCATTCTGAAACTGCTGACCGGCGGTCCGAAGAACGTCACCGCGCTGTGCAAGAGGCTGGGCCTGAAGCAGCCGACCATCAGCCACCACCTGGGCCTGCTGCGCATGGGCCGGCTGGTCATCGGCAGCCGCAAGGGCAAGTCGGTTGTGTACGTGACCGACAAGGCCAGCATGAAGGACCTGGCGGTCGGCATCGCGAAACTGACGCCTGGCAGGTAGAAGCGGACGATGGGGCGGCGGCGCGCCGTGAGCAAAGGGCGCCGCTAAGACGGCGCGCCCGGCGAAGGTTGTGCGGGGCGGGACTGGTCGTGCCTTGGAACCCCCCTGGCAGCGTCGGCACGGGCCCGCGACGGTGATGGCCCGGTATGACGTTGACCCTACCGGCACGAACCGTGGGGATGGCTGCAACCATCCCCACGATTTTGCTGCGCCACGTTCTGCCCCATTTCCTGCGCCGAAAGACCGTCGACACCGTCCAACCTTGCGGGTAGAATTCCGGCCGTGCCATCGGCCCATCGGCTGCGGGTCGCCCCGCCCTCAGTCCTGGCGGGCGGCGCGGCCTGCGCCGCCGCGGAAACAAGGAGAGAGCCATGAAGGTGCGCGTGGACGCCGACCTGTGCACGGGATGCGGCCCGTGCGCGGACGTGTGCCCGGAAGTCTTCGAGGTCCGGGACGACGTGTCGACGGTCCTCCTGAAGGACATCCCTCCCGCACTCCAGGACAAGGTGCGGGAGGCCGTTGACGCGTGCCCCACCGGGGCCATCATCATCGAGGAAGGGTGATCGTGCGGCGGACGCGCTGCATGCCGGCCCGACGCCGTGCCGCCGCCCAGTACGGGCGGGCGTACTGGCCCGCCGGTTGCCGTCGCCGTGCCGTCGCCGGGCGGGGCCGTGACCAGGCGCTTCCGCCCCGGGCGGCATACCTGGGGGACGCCGAGGATGTTTCAACTCCGTGAGCGCGGCAGCACCGTCTGGACGGAAATCCGCGGCGGCGTGGTTACCTACCTGACGCTCTCGTACATCCTCTTTGTCCAGCCTGCGGTACTTTCCGTGGCCGGGATGCCGCCTAACGATGTCTTCGTGGCCACGTGCGTGGCCTCGGCCATCGCGTGCTTCCTGATGGCCTTCCTGGCCAACTATCCGATTGCGCTGGCCCCGGCCATGGGCCACAACTTTTTCTTCGTGTTCACGGTCTGCCTGGCGATGAAGTTCACGTGGCAGGAAGCGCTGGCCGCCAACGTCCTGTCGGGCGCGTTCTTCGTCTTCGTGAGCCTGTTCGGGCTTCGCGAAGCCGTGATGAACGCCGTGCCCGAGGGCCTGAAGTACGCCATCGCCAACGGCATCGGCCTGCTGATTGCCTTCGTGGGCCTTCAATACGGCGGCTTGGTGCAGCACCACAACGTGACGCTCGTGCGCCTGGGGGACCTGACGAACCCCATCGCGTGGGTGGTCCTGGCGGGGATCGCGCTGACGGCCATCCTGATGGCCCGGCGGTTCAAGGGCGCGGTGCTGGTCGGCATCGTGGCGGCGGCCATCCTGTCGCTGGCGGCCAGCCACGTGTGGCAGGTGCCGTATCATCGGCCCGATGGCTGCGAAGTGATTCCCGCGGCCAGCCTCGGCCAGCGCGCTGGGGCCCTGGCGCACGGCCTGCCCGACCCCGTCAGGCCCGTGCCGCCGGAGAAGGTCCGGGTCGTCATGGCCGAGGCGGCGCCGCTGCAACTGCCGAAGTGGCCGAGCACGACCCTCTTTGCGGCCGACGGGCGGGCCCTCTTCAGCAACCACCGGCTGGCGGACGTCCTCATCGTCATTTTTATCCTTTTCTTTCTGGACCTCTTTGACACGGTCGGGACCCTCATCGGCGTGAGCGAGCGGGCCGGGCTCCTGGATGCCGAAGGGCGCCTGCCGCGCGCCCGCGAGGCCCTGTTCTCCGATGCCGCCGGCACGGTGGTCGGGGCACTCATGGGCACGAGCACCATTACGTCGTACGTCGAGAGCGCCGCCGGCGTGGCGTCGGGGGCCCGGACGGGCCTGGCGGCGGTCGTGGTCGGCGTGCTGATGCTGGCATCGCTCGTGATGGCGCCGCTGGTCCAGACCGTGGGCGCGGGCGTGCGATTCTTCGACGCCGCCACCGGCGACGCCCTGGTCCAGGTGGCGGCCGGCACGGCGGACCCGGTGGCGTTCTATCCGATCATCGCGCCGGTGCTGGTGGTCATCGGCGCGATGATGATGGGCACCGTCTGCCGCATTCGCTGGGACGATTACGCCGAGGCCGTCCCGGCCTTCCTGACGATCGTGGTCATGCAGTTCAGTTTCTCGATTACCGACGGCATCGCGTGGGGCTTCATCTCGTATGCGCTGCTGAAGGTGGCCACCGGCCGCGCGCGGGATTTGCACTGGATGGTCGCGATGTTCGCGGTTCTGTTTGTCATCCAGTACGCGGCCCGGGCGGTCCTGATTGGCGCGTGACGCTGGCGGTTATCGCTTGGGGTCGGGCATCTTCACGCCGCCGATAATTACGATGCCCCCACCGCTCTCGGAGTTCTCTTCCTCTATCCCCAGAACTTCGGAAATCCGTTTCACGTACATCTCCATACTTTCGCCTGGCTGCTTCCCGAGTGTCTTTGCCGATGAACTCGCTGGCTTCTTCTTGGGCTTGGATGTGGCCATGATAACTTCCTTGGACACCCCCATGCAAACAGGTCATTCCAGGCTTTCCTCATACGCCCGTTTCATCAGTTCGGCGAGGAAAGCCGCCTGGTCCTTAACATCTGCCTTGCAGAGGCGTATCTGGTACGAACCCCATTTCGTGTAGCCCGTCAAATCGAGTCCTTTCTCTGAAATCTGCTTGTCCACATCCTCCGACTTTGTAAGGCGGACTTCGAGCCGCAATGCGCGCTTCTGGGGTTGAAAAGTCGTGAAATTGTTGGTACGTCCATCCTGAGCCAAGCCAATGTAATATTGAGTGTAATTCAGTTGGACAGACGGGGCGAACGCGTGGATGAGTTCAAGAAGTCTATCTGCAAGCTCAACCGTTTCCTTGGTTGCATGGTTTTCCCAATAGGCACGGTCCACCACGATCTCAGGTGGCTCGCCCTCTGCCTCCAAGCCAAGCACCATCTGGTCGAGGACCTTGGTGCAATCCAGGGATATCTGGTCGCCACAGCGCAGCGCATGCATCTGGATGGCAACCAGAGGGATAAAACCATTGAAGAGGGAAATGACATTGAGGAATCGGCTTGTAATGTCCTCGGCGATAATCACGGCGGTGTGGTCGTACTGGGGGTAACGTTTTCGTTCGATATCCCAATACTCGATGGTGCGAATGATGTGGCTCTCATCCGTACTGCCCAGTTGGACTTCGACCTCGTACCTGCGGTCGGATTCTGGGTCCTGCAAGAGAATGTCAAGGCGTCCAGCCTTGGGCTGAAAACGTTCTTTGTCTTTCAGAATCAATTCCCCAAGACCGAGTATCGTAGGGTCTTCTGCAATGCGAGATTGAACCCAGATCTCGTTATACTCGGTGTTCTTCCCCAAAGGAACCCGCTCGAACTTCACGTACTTCAGGTTGCTCATGGGTCGGCCTCGCTCGTCCCTACTCAACTGGGACTCAGATGGCTTCCACATTTCCGCCGCATCAACTGGGCAAGGGCAGCCTCAAGCCGCCGCTAGACACGGCATGTTAGGTACCCCTAGATACCTGTATCCCTCGCCAAAGTCCAGACAAAAAGGAGCAAGCCTTACGGAACTCCGTAGTTGGCCGCGTAAGAACTGGGGTTTCGTTGTGGCGGGTTCCGTGATTCCTCTGTTAGAATCACCGACATGACCAACAAGTTCCATCCTCGAAGATTGAGCCAAGCAGGGAGGACCCTCATTCGCTTCCTTCAGGCCAGCAATCAAAGGCGAGAACGCCACTAGGGAAACGTAGGCATGCGAAGCCCCAAGGCCATCGCCGGCGCACTTGCCGCTCATAGGGGCGGCATCGAGCGTTTCGTGCGGCAGTTGGACCGCGATAAGGTTCCCTACCTGAGTTACAGCAAGATTGCTGCTGTCGAATTCTGCCCCTATCGGTACTACCTTGAGTACGTTGCAGGAGTGAAACCCAAGCCTGAACCCGCTTACCTCGCCAAAGGGCGGACTTTTCATAAGGCTGCCGACCAGTTGTACCACAGAACTGCCCGAGGGCTTTCGATTGGACACGAGGCTCTCTTTTTCCTCGCCGACAAACATCGCGGCGAAGACCGGCGTCACTTGCGAAACGCCATTCAAGTCCTTGTGGAGCAGGCGTGGACTGGTTATGAAGTGCTCGGCGTCGAAGAACCCTTTGTCTTGCCTCTGGGAAAAGGTTTGCCGCCCTGTATTGGCGTTGTGGACCTGGTACTTCGCAGAGACGGTGTCATCGCCGTTGTTGACCACAAGACCGGCAATCGTTTCAACAAGCTCGACACGATGCAGATGGCGGTTTACAGACAGCATGTTCTGCGAAAGCATAGAGCCAAGGAATGCAGCGCTTGGTTCGACCAGTACCGTTGGGTGGCCGACCTGGGACGCATCCGCAAGCCCGCCTTCCAGCGAACGCAAGTCCATCTTCGTTCCACATCGTGGACTGCCGCCCTCAGAAGGTTCAGTAGAGGTTACCAGCGCATTTTGCGTATCGAAGAGAAACAGGATGCCCGTGCGACAGGTTCCTGTCACTCATGCGCCTTGAAGGGCGTGTGCGATAAGGCTGTCCTTGAATATGGGTCTTGGTGGTAGGTTGACTTCCGTTTGCAGATAAAAGCAGGCGTGACTTCAGCCCAGGAGTGTGACCGATGCAAGGAAGATTCGACTCGTAAGGGCTGGGCGTGCCCGTGCCGGGGATGAGGCTACCGCCGCAGGAAGACCCGGCAGGGGGCGCCCTCGGCGTCCACGATGCGCAGCGGGCCGCAGAAGAGTTCGTACTCGCCCGTCTCGAGGCCCGCCAGGTTCAGCCACTCAATCGCCCCTTTGATTCGGCCGCTGCCCAGGATGGCCTGATGGGCCGGGTGCCCCGCCGTGCCGCGCGGGTCCAGCGACGGCGCATCAATGCCGATGAGCCGGGGGCCCAGTTCCACCAGGCGCCTGGCGGCGCCGGCCGAGAAGGCCACGAACTTCTCCTCGAACCGCGTGCTTATCCAGGCGGAGTTCGCGGTGCGAAACAGAATGCGCTCGCGCCCCGCCAGGTCCAGCCGGGCCAGCACCTCGGGCGTGATGATGTCCACGGGCCCTACGTCCACCAGCAGACACGGGCCCACGAGGACCTCGGGCGGAATCTCCGGGACCGTCGCGCCGCCGGCGATGAAGTGCAACGGGGCGTCGATGTGCGTCCCATCGTGCGACCCCATGCTGAATCGCGAGTTGTTCGACGTGGCCCCGTCGGCCAGCCGCCGGTACATCTCGAACGTAAACGGGGCATCGCCGGGGTAAATAGGCGTGCCGGGGCCCAGGGGCAGCGTGACGTCGAAGATCGGCATGGGCGTGTCTCCCGGAGGTTCCTCCGCCAGTATAGCCGCGCGTCGCGGAATTTTCGTGGAACTTTCTTTGGCCACCGGCGTCTCAATTGTAGAATCAGTGGAGGCCGGGCCGGCTTCTTTTCCCCCGGCTCCCGGGCGGCGTGTGAAGCGTACCGCTTACCTAACGGCGTTGCTCGCGTTGTGCGCGGCAGCACCTGCCGCGGGGGACGCCGTGCGCGACGACTTGGCCCGCGAAATCCTCCGGCGCGTCCCCCAGTGGCCGCAGACCCAGGTTGAGATCCCCATCGAGGTGTACGAGAAGTTCGTGCGCGACGAACTCCTGGGCCCCGTGCCGCCCAAGCCGCCCGAGGCCGCGTGGGTCGAGCGGGCCTCCTGGACCGTGCGGCCGGCCGAGGCCGAGGCGGTCGTCGAGGCGGCGCTGGACGTCGTCGCGCTGCCGGGCCTGATGTCGCGCCACGCGCGGGTCCTGGGGGCGGACGTGGCCTGGCGCGACGTGGCCATCGGCGGAAAGCCGGCCGAGTTGCGCCGCGGCGACGACGGGTGGTTCTGGCTCGATAACCCGCAGCCGGGCCGGCTCCGCATCACGGCCAAGGCGGCGCTCAAGCCGAAGACGTCGGGCGACCGGCGGACGATTGCGTGGCTGACCGCCCCGGCGGGCTGGTCCAGCGCCGCCTTTGAGTCCGATGCGGCATGGGAGGCCAGGTTCTCGCGCGCAAGCGCCCCCATCATCGGCGGCGGCGCCGGCACGCGCGGAACGGTGGGCCTGGTCCCCCCGTACGGGCCCGTACTGGGCGGCGACCGCCTGGAGGTCACGTGGCAGAAACCGCAGCCGGTGGTTCACCGCGCCGTCGCCAGAATTGAATCGGCGGCCGACATCGGCTGGACGCTGGCCGAGGGGGTCCACCAGGTGCGGGCGGTCCTGGCCCTGCGCCTGTGGGGCGGCGAGGTGGCGGAACTGACGGTCGACCTGCCCCCAGGCGCCGACCGCGTGGTCATCACCGGCCCGGACGTCCGCGAGGTCCAGGTCTTGGAGGAATCGGTCCGGCCCTTGCGCGATGCCCCGGTCGATTCACTCAAAGAGGAATCGGTCCGGCCCTTGCGCGATGCCCCGGTCGATTCACTCAAAGGCGGCGCAGCGCGGGTGTTCCTGCGCGGCCCGATTACGCAGCGGACGCGGCTGTCGGTTGCGTTTGAGTCGCCGCGGGCCAAGACGGGGCGCATGTCGCTGCCGGCCTTCGGCGTCCGCGGCGCGAGCCAGCGCGGCGGGACGCTGGCCATCGCCGGCGGCGCGGGTGCGGTCCTGCTGGAGATGGAGTCGCCCGGCCTCGCGCCGATGGCCATCCACGACCTGCCCGATGCGGTGCGCGGCCTGCTGGCGGCGGCCCCCGTGTACGCCTACCAACTGAGCGCCGGCTCGTGGGAGGCACGCATCGACGGGGTTGACATGGCCGAATTCCCCGTCCGCGAGACGCTGGTCGATTCGGCCCTCTACACGATGCTGTACCGGCCCGATGGCTCCATCATGACCAAGGTCGTTTACGAGGTCCGCAACCGCGGGCAGCAGTACATGAAGGTGGACCTGCCGCAGGGGGCGCGCCTCCTGGTGGCCCGCGTGGCCGAGCAGCAGAAGAACCTGGCGCGCGGCCCGGGCGAGACGGTCTTCGTGCCGCTCGAAAAGTCGGTCCTGACGATGGCGGGCCTCATCAGTTTCCCGGTGGAACTGGTGTACCTGACGAAGGGGCCGCCCCTGGCCCGCCAGGGCCGCCTCAGCCTGCCCCTGCCGCGCACCGACTTGCCGGTGGCCTACGCGCGGTGCGCCCTGGAGGTGCCCGACGGCCTCAACGTGCGCCGGTGGCAGGGCACGCTGCGCGAGGTCCCATCCTGGTCCGGCGAGACGGCGGAACTGGAGTTCGAGTACGGCCGCGGGCACCTGGCGGCGGGCCTGAAGCCGCCCGAACCCAAGAAGCCGCCGCCTGGCGCGAGGGCCGCCGGGCCTCAGGATCCCCGCAAGCCTGAGAAACCCAAGTCGCCGGGTATCCTGGAGGCCATCGGCGGTCTCTTCGTTGCCAGTGAGACGAAATACAACGCGGTGCTTCTCCGAAATCGCGAAGAAGATAAGCAGCGGATGGCGCAGGACGCCCAGGCGGCGGCGAAGGAGGAACGCCTGTCGCAAGGGGCACTGGTCCTCCAGGGCAAGAACTCCTACCGCGCGGGCGTCGATTACTACAACCGCCGCGAGTACAGCAAGGCCTCCGAACACTTCAAGAAGGTCATCGAAGTCGCGCCCAATTCCACCGAGGCCGACAACGCCAGGAAGTACCTCGGCAACGTCGAGATCGCCCTTGGCCGCGAGGACAAGGGCAAGACCGAGGACCGCAGCGTGCGGGCCCAGGCCAAGGCCGTCCAACTCAGCCAGCAGTCGGCCAACGTGGCCGTCGTGGAGAAGCAGCAGGAACTCCTTGAACGGGCCGAACAATCGCTGAAGGCCGGCAAGGAAGACCAGGCCGAGGCCGCCTACAAGGTGGCCGTCGGCCTCTCCGGCAAACTCCGGGCGCAAGGCGAGGAGTCCAAGGAGCAAGATGCCGTCGTCCGCAAGGCCAAGGAGTTCCTCCAGCAGCGCGAGGACCAACGCCGCCGGCAGCAGCAGGAACTGGCTCAACTCCAGAGCCAGGTCCAGTCGCTCAAGCAGAACATCGTCGAGAAAGGCGGCCAGAACTTCAGCATGGCGATAGATGCTCTGGTCGAAGGCCGTGAGCCAGGCCAGCCGTCGCCTGTCTTGACGCCCGCGACGGTGGTAGTGAGGTCTCCTGCGGCCGTCCATGGCGTGGAAGCGCCGCGGTTGGAGCGGCCCATGGACCCCTCGAGGCAAGAGCCGGCAGGGGCGCAACCGCAGACTGCCTGGACAGGGGCCGCCGGATTGACTCCGCAGCCGGGGGGGCGGCAGGTCCAAATGGGCGAGGCCATCGCCGAACAGCAGGTCAGGGTCGGCATTGCCGCCGGCTACAAGTTCATTAGTCGCGGTGCTGACCGGGTTCCCGCCTTGACGGCGGAAGAGGTCCCGACAGCCGTGGACAACCGCGTGGAGCAACTCCGCCGCCAGGTGGAGGAACTGAAGACGATTCACGAAGAGTTGGGTGTCAAGGGCAGCCTCCCTTGGGTTCGTGTTCAAGGTGCTATTGATCAAGGAGCGGATGCCACCCTCCGCACCGGAGGCAAGGACACTGCGTTGCTGCTCGGCCGCAAGGTGGCGGAGAAGGCCAGGCAAGTGGCTTCGCAGGCCGAGCAGGCGACGGAACTGGCCCGCCAGGGCCGCATTGCCGAGGCCCAGGACCTGATTCAGAACCTCGAAAAGGATCAGGAGACCAACGTCCGTGCCGCCCAGGCGCTGGCGAAGACCGGCACCCCCCAGGCCCTCACGAAGGCCGGCGCCGGCGCGATGCTCCTCGATGGTGCCAAGAGACCCGCCGGCGCGATAATCTCCGAGGGTGGCATGAGAATCTACATCCCGGCCGCCGCCGCCGCCGCCGCCGCGCCGCGCTTTGAAGTCGCATCTGTGGTGGCGCCCGCAGCGCCTCCGGCGCCGCCGCCCGAAGCGAGCACCGTGGTGAGCACCGACGCGTTTTGGACGAGGGCCACCGAGTCGCGCCAGGCGATGCAGGTCGGCGAGAAGACCCAGACGCTCGACCGCCTGATCGCCATCGACCCCAGGGACCAGCGGGCGTTGTGGGCTAGGGCCACCGAGTTGCGCCAGGCGATGCAGTTCGGCGAGGCGATCCAGACGCTCGACCGCCTCATCGCCATCAACCCCGAGGATGAGCGGGCCCGGCGCTGGCGCGAAGACCTGGCCTACCTCGAGGCGCAGTCGCGCCAAGTGACGGCCAGGGAACGCACCACTGCCGTAGCGGGTGTCTCGGCGGCAGTGCCAGTGGCACCGGGCCAGCCCGGTGGCACGGTGACTTACCTGGGCTATTCCCAGACGCAAGAAGGAAAAGACCTGACGCTGTTCCGCCGCGAATTCGTGAAAGGCACTGCCGCAGAGCCCGCGGCGGTGGCCGAGACCCGCCGGCGACTCGGCGAGGCCATTGACCTGGACTTCCAGAAGACCAGCCTCGACAACGTCCTGAAGTACATCAGCGAGGTCCAGCGGGGCCTGAATATCGTCATCGACCCCGACATCGCGGCCGCGGGCGTTGACTTGACGACCCGCGTCGTGGACCTGAAGGTCAAACGCGTGTCCATCGAATCGGTCCTGGGCCTCATCCTCGGCGCCGACCTGGGGTACGGCGTAGGGCCTGGGTACGTGCTGATCACGACCAAGGACAAGTTGCAGCAGAACCTGCCCGTGGTGACGTACCCGGTGCAGGATGATCTGGTGGCCCAGATTCCGGACTTTTCCGACCAGGCGCCGCGGTTCGAGGTCGCTACCGTCCTCCAGGCGGCGGCGCAGGCAAGGGGCGGCGGCGGCGGCCTGTTCGGTGGCGGCGCGGCGGTGGCCGAGACCGGCGTGCCGGCGTCTGACGAGTGGAAGGCCCTGACCGAGACCCGCCGCAAACTGGAAGAGGCCAAGGCGGCCGTTGCCCAGAAGAAGCAGGACCTCGACAGGGTCCAGTTCAATGTTCGGGACCTGACGCGCAGCAGCGATGAAGAGAAGAGGCTGGCCAAGTTCGTGGCAAGCAACTACTCGTGGGCCTTGCATTCGCGCTCCGCCGCGGCAGGGGGCGGAAGCGGCGGCGCAGGCGGCGGCGCAGCGCCTCAGGGTGGCCCCCAGCCGCCTCGCACCAGCGTTCCGGTTGTCGCCCGGCAGTTCACGCAGAGCCCGTTCCCGGACGTGGCCTCCAACAACTTGGTGCAACTGGCCGAGCAGGGCGTCCGGGTCAACCTCAACGCGGCAAACGCCTACACAGGCGCAACAGTGGTCAGCGGCGGCACACTCACCATGGGCGGCATCGTCGTGGACACGAATGCGGCCGCACGGATCGTTCAGTCACAGGGGCAATTGAGCCTCGGCGGCGGAACGTTGATCCTCCGTAACGGCGCCTACACCACCTTTGACGGCAGCGACAGGGTGACGCTTCAGGCCGGCGACGGCAACCTGGCCGTGGCCAATGAGGCCACCATCGCCGGCAACGTGGAGGTGGTGCTGGAGCGTCTGCGGACGAACCTGGGCCAGCGCGTGGCCGTGGGCTCGCGCAACACGCTGCTGACGGCCGACGCCGCCCGCGCTGCGGGCATCGCGTGGCAGCAGGGCGCCAACGGCGTCACCTACGCCGTCATCAACGAGGGGCAACTGCTGAGCCTGATGGACATCGAGCAGCGGATGCCCGTCGGGCATCGCGCGGCGGCCCCGCAGGGCGAGGTGCGGCAGGAGGCCGTCGTCGGCACGCCCGCCGTCCTGGCCAACGGCGGCATGGTGTCCATCGCCCAGGCGGCCGATGACGCCAACAGCCTTTCCTATAACGGCAACACCCTTCGCGTGGCGCACGACGACTACCTGCTCGTGGACAACGGCCGGTACCTGACGGCCGTCAAGACCGGCCGCATGCAGCACTGGGCGACCGAGGCCCCGCCGGTGCGGTTCCCCGGCGTGCCGGCGGCCGTGACGGTGCCCGTGGTGGGCCGCACCGTGAAATTCGAGAAAACGTTGCTCGATCCGGGCGATTCCCTGGAACTCGTGGCAGAGTACACTTGGCAAGGAGAAGAGAAATGAGAACGGCGAAAGGGTTGATGGTGGCGGCACTGGTGGCGGTGGTCCTGGCAGCCGCGGGCACGGCGGCCCGCGCCGAGCAGAAGGCCCCCGCCGCCGACGACAAGGGGCAGGTGGTCCTCCCCTGGGACCTCTTCAAGAAGATCACCGGCTACGACGAAGCGCGCGGCCCGGGCGAGGCCGGCATGTTCACCCTCTCGTGGGAAGAGGTCGAGGGCCTCCTCGGCATGAAAATCCAGAACATGGGCCAGGCGAAGGTCCGCATCCCGTGGCAGGAATTCAAGGCCCTCCTCCAGTGGAGCCTGGAGCAGAAGCAGAAAGGCGGGCCGCCGCCCGCCGACTTCGCCGTCACGGCCGCCGACTACGAGGGAGAACTCACGAAGGACGGCGCGGTCTTCCAGGCCACCTTCAAGGTCTCGGTCCTCAAGGAAAAGGACTGGAAGAGCATCCCCATTCTGCCCGCCACCGTGGCCATCCAGGAGGTCACGCTGCCGCCGAACGCCTACCTGCGCCTCAATAACAATATGTACGAGGTCCTGACGACCGGCACCGGCCCGATGGAGATCAAGGTCAAGTTCGCCGTGGCCGTGACGGAGCGTGCCGGCGCGCTGACGCTGCAGTTTAACCGGGTGCCGTCGTCCACCTGCGTCCTGGACCTCAAGGTGGCGCAGAAGGGCGTCGATATCGCCGTCACTGGCGCCCAGGCGGTCGTCAAGAAAGAGGAGGGCGGCGCGACCCGCGTGATGACGGCCCTGCCGGCCCAGTTTGCGATACAAGTGTCGTGGGAGCGGGCCATCCCCGAGGCCGAGAAGGTGCCGCCCAAACTCTACGCCGAGACGCAGACCCTCGTGGCCGTCGGCGACGGCATCATCGTCTGCCGCGAACGCATCAACTTCAGTATCCTCCACTCCGGCGTCCGCGTGCTCAAACTCAAGGTGCCCGACGGCGTAAGCATCCTGGAGGTCAAGGGCGACCGCGTCCGCGACTGGCGCGTGACGCAGTCGGAACTCAGCGTGGCCCTGTCGAACGAGGCCCTGGGCGATTACGTGCTGAACGTCACGTACGAGAAGCCCGCCGCGGCCGCGGCGGCGGGCGTCCCCGCCCCTGTCCTGCGGACCGTGGATGTGGTCCGCGAGAAGGGGCACATCGGCGTCGTTGCCCTGGCCAACGTGGAATTGTCGGCCCCGAAACTCACCGGGGCCACCGCCATCGACGTCCGCGAACTGCCGCCCGAGATGATCGCCATGACCGGCCAGCCCATCCTGCTGGCGTTCCGCTACGTGGCCGATGCGTTCGACATCCCCCTGGCCATCAAGAAGCACGAGGACGTCAGCGTCCTGGTGACCCTCGTTGACTCGGCGGTCATGACCACGATGCAGACGATGGACGGCCGCCGCATTACCAAGGTCGTTTACAACGTCCGCAACAACCGGCAGCAGTTCCTGCGCCTGGCGATGCCCGAGGGCGTCGACATCTGGTCCGCCAGCGTCTCCGGCAAGTCCATCCGCCCGGCCAAGGATGAGCAGAAGCGCATCCTGGTGCCGCTCGTCCGCTCCGAGGGCATCTCCAGCGGCCTGGCGGCGTTCCCCGTGGAGATCGTTTACGTCGAGAAGACCGACGATCCGGCCAGGAAACTCCTGCCGGCCGGCACGCTCCACATCGAACTGCCGCGCGCCAGCGAACCGGTCACGCACCTCATGGTGAACCTGTACCTGCCGAAGGAAGGCAAGTACACGCGCCCGTGGTCCAGCGAGCCGTGGCTCGAAGGGCCGCTGACGGTGGTCAAGGAGTTCCGCCGCCTGATGGGCATCCCGGACCAGCCGCCCATCGACGCGCAGGTGGCGGCCACCGCCATCCAGGCGGCCGCGCAGGCCCAGGCCGACGCCACGGCCACCCACGCCGGGGCGACGCCTATCCGCGTGAACCTGCCCATCGACGGGCAACTCTTCCGCCTGGAGAAGATCCTGTTGCTCGACGACCCGCTCTTCATCGACGTGCACTACAGCGGGTGGGAGAAGAAGTAAAGCATTGCGTTTCGAGCCCGACGCGGAAGCGTCGGGGCATCCGCGGCGGGCCGGGTCACCCCCAAGCGGG
>Ga0315294_10002302_pt1 | contig 20878 bp, 43 predicted proteins | sample YL17G13_40_MG_FD_203626 | JGI IMG/M metagenome (GOLD analysis project Ga0315294, IMG submission 203626) | Sediment microbial communities from Yellowstone Lake, YNP, Wyoming, USA - YL17G13_40 | ecosystem: Environmental > Aquatic > Freshwater > Lake > Sediment | place: USA: Wyoming | collected...
TTTAGTTACAGCTAAATTACTTTTAGCCCATCCTCATTAGGACATATCCTCTCCAACTCAAACCACCTACCATTATTAGGCCTACTCTTAGTGTATACTAAAGACCCACTAACTGGATAGCCTTTCCTATTTATTTTGACATAATATCTCATATACAATACAATATACAAAATACCCCCCACATTTCCTAAAACAGAATTTACCCCCTCCCTACAAAATGTTCCGTGTTAGAGAATGTGGTGGCCTACTACTAAACTACTCCCCGCCTTACTTATAGTGGTAATGTTGCCCCTACTAAATTTTATAAGTCATGATGACAATTGCTGAATTTAAGAAAGTTTGTGGATTGGAAACAATCAAGTTGTACAAAGGTAAAGGCCGTGAGTTCGGAGAGACACCTATTGGTAAGGTGTTTGTGGGTGATAGCACGGACTGGAGTAAGGACGTGTTTGTGATGGCAGGAAGTGGTAAGACCAAAACTGGTGACAGTTTAGTGGGTACTTACTGGTTCGTGAATTCGTCAGCCCAATTGAGCAGAGAAGTGTAAACTTCTCTGTCTTCAAGGCCGGATTTGCATCTTACATTCAAGCAGACAGTGTATATGTCTGCTTGGGTGTAGGATTTTTTGTAATGCATCAAATCTATTTTCCAAGGATAGACATTGTATATTGATTGGGAGTCTGATAACATATCTTCAGATGTACACCAAGCAAATAGTAACAATATACAATGAATGCAGAGGACAAAGCAAGTTACCACTCCATTCCCAATTACAGTTACAACTAAAACTATATATGGCAACTATCACTAATGATGGCTGTGTTATATTCATTGTGTCTCTTGCAGACTTGATGGATGTAGCTACAGAACTACGTGAAGCATAGTAACGTAGACCTCCACGGTTATTCTTCACCCGTGTTAAACAAAAAGAATATTCATAAGTCATTGATAATGTGTGTGTTACTGTGGTTGACAGACACACACATTCATATACTTAATGAATCACAGAGTTGGTTAGATTAAAAAATTTTTGCGGATAAGATAGCTATAACTGAACAACACGTTAGACAGAGGTCTTGAAATGATATATAGTATCTGCACCTAACTAGTAGCCAAGAGAACAACTATGAATAGAAGAGAGTCATACTCTCATTGTTCTCACATTTTATCATTCATCATTAAACCAACATAGGTATGAAACATGTTTACGTATTAGTATACTCTTATGATAATAAGACTATATCAGACTTTATGTTCTTCCAATCAGCACAAGATGCTATTAATTGGAAGAAAGATATGATTGCTAACAATGAGTGTGGTAATCCTATCACTGCTTATAGTGTTAAATGTTTAGAGAGCCTGTAACAGGGCTCTCTTTTGTTTAATGCACCAAAATCCACTTCCCAAGGGTGGACAAATGTAATATACTACCTTTATACTGGGTACTATCTGGGGCGTAGACGTCAGATTATATTACATTTGAGTGCAGAGGGAACAATTATTCATTCACACTAAACCCAAATCAAATGGAAGTTTATTTAGTTTATTACGACAATGGATGTAGTTATGAAGACCACCACACATATGTGGATAAAGTCTTTGGTTCTAAAGAATCTGCAGATAAGTATGCAGAAGAGAAGAATGCACCAATGCAAAAGTATACACCTTCTGTTACAGAAGAGAGATATATCTCTGAAAACTGGGCTGAAGACACTCATTGGAGTTATGCTCAATTCATAGAGAACGAACATTATGAATGGAGTATTAATGTAGATGCAAAATATTTTGTAGCTGCAATGGAGGTTTTATAATTTACACACACACACTATAGGGTACGTCTTCCTTTAATAGACACAATAGGTTATGAATACAATTATTTGTCAAATCGGAATGGTAAACTACGGGTCTAAAGACGATGTAGTTTTGAGTCTTAATGACTTGGAAAACATAAGTGCAGAATATGTAAGTCTTGGTTTTGGTAAAGGAGAAATCCACATCCAAGTACCTGATGACTTTAGTGTGAATGATGTGTTGTCTCTTGGACAGTACATTGGTGGTATACAGAGTATGCAGTTGATGTCTTAGTATTAATGGGCTGTGACAGAGCCCATATTTTTCCATTCATTAAAACAAATAGGTTATGAGAATAATAATATCTGATTATAGTGGGTTCTATGAAAGAATACACTCTGTGGAAACAAAGAGTCTTTTCTTACTTAAGTTGAAATACCAATTGAAGGGATACCGAGTGTGGTGTTTTCCAACCCTTTGGATGGCTAGGTTAGCAAAGAAGTGGTTTAATAAACGTATTTACAAAGGTACTAATGTGTCTTTTGAAAAGTATGTACCTGGAAGTGATCAAATCACTTCTTGGGAACCTTGGATGAACGCATATTAGCCAAAACAAGGGTCATAACCTTGGGGCACGGCTGAGAGCCAATGAGAAGACATAGTGTCTACACAGAACAGTAGTAGAAGATACAACTCTTGTTGGGTAAAACTCTCAGCCACAGCCTTATTAGTAGTGTATGCAATACATTCAATTTATACTAGAGGGCAATTCCAATAAGCAGTTGGATGCTCTATCCAAAGAATTAGTCTCTGCTGTAAGAAAAGTGGGTGGCATCAAAGCCGGACCTATTGCTTTTAAAGCTAAGAGAATAATTTATGTTTATAGTAATGATAATAAGACTATCACTGCACTTTTAGGTATTGATGCTAAGAAGTACAAGAAAGTAAGTAACATTAGTGTGAACATTTTGGAAAGACCTCAATAAAAGGGGCCAGTTGGTGCTGAAATAACTGTAAAGCATTATTTAATTAAACTAAAAATCACATTACATATGGGAAAGTTTAAAGATTTAGGTGATCCAGCCATCACACTAATAGAAGAAATGGCTGAAGTTACACAAGTTATATCTAAAAAAATTAGATTTAATGGTAGTTGGGATGAGATTCCTGAAGGTAAAGAACACTCAAGATGGATGGATTTACTAATAGAAATGGAAGATGTTATGTACCAATGGGAAAGATTAAAGAAACAATATCATACAGAACAACTAAACAAAGAACCAATGAGATACGATATCAAACTGTTTGCTGGTCTGACTGATGATCAGAAAGCATTGGCTTATAAAATTATGGGATATGTTCTTCTAGACTACAAAAGAGAACATTGTGTACCATTAACTGTTGTTAGAGAACTTCAAGTTAATCAATTACTTGAGTCTTTCAACGTTGTAATGGTGATGTATTAACAGATTTTTGACAGCTCACCAGTGAGCTCCATAACATACCATTACTATTATAGTATTAGTATAGTTAGGGGGTCATCAGTGAGCTGTCACAAACTTAACCACATTTACAAAAACCTACAAACATAAAGATATGAATAAAGATATAATACTTAAATGTTGGAATTTAATCAAAGATGCTATGAACCCTAACAATTCTTTCATTGTTAAGATGGCTACCGATGATTTGTTTTTCCGTATTGAAACCGATAGAATGAAAGATGTTGAAGATTTCATTTCTTTCAAACAAGAATGGTATTCTCAAATGAAAAATAAATAATTTAACCACACTATTAGTCGTACAAAGGACTGATATGCAACACAGATGTCTTCTGGAGTGGTGAATATTCCTAATGCAACAGATGTTGGACGGACATCCATATACTAGTAATGTCTAGTCACTGGCGGACATCTGAAACAGGTGTGACAACTACAGAGCTTATGTATCAATACAACTTCATTTTGAAGGATACAAACCTACTGATAATAGATTGTTACACCTGTTTGCGTATAGGAAAAAATATTAATGTAATCTTGGTACTGTTGAGCTCCATTTAGATTCAGTGTCACACCTAGAGTGATAAGTATAGTACTCAATGCTTATCATGCTTTCAGTGAGGTAAAACGTACAAGTCTATCTAAACTAAGACCCCTAGGACTCAAATCTGGACACGGTGTGCTAAGTTTACATTATTTCTTAATGCTACAGATGCAATAGTAAAAAGTAATGCACCAAACGTGGTGTGTGAAACCTATCTCACTGGATTTAACCAGTATAGGCTATTGTGTTTGTATGCATTTACTATTTCTTAACAACCAAGATGGTTGTGTCACCCAACCTTAAAGGTGAATAAGTTATCTGAGAACTATAGTTGATATCAGTAATGAACACAAATGTAACTAACTTCCTAATGCAACAGATGTAATATGTTGAGTTATGTTCCCAAGGTTTTGTCAGCTACATACACTCATTAAGTCTAACTAAGGAATTGACAGTTTCCTTTACTGGTTAGAATATTACATTTGTTTGCATATAGGAAATAACCAATTAATTAATTCACACACATAAATTAAAAAACATGCAGTATCACATTTATCACGCTGTAAAGCCAATCTTTGAAGCAGTGGAATCACAACCACGTCAGTATGTAGGATATGTTGAAGCAGACACACTCAATGAGGCATTTGCCTTAAGTCAAAACTTTGACAAATCTTGGAATCCTTATAATCCCTGTAGATCAACATCTGTAGGAGATGTAATTCATGCAACAGATGGTTTTCATCTTGTATGTGGAAATGGCTTTAAGAAACTTAATTATTAATTAAAAAAATTTAAACATGAGACATATACTCATTTTTCCGGTGTTTATAACACTATTTATACTTTCTCTCCTATTAGGAGGAATATGCTGGTTATATAGATTCTCTAAAAAGGACTATTTAAAAGGAACAAGATTTATTCATTCACATATTCGTTTTACCCAATGGTACGAATATACATCTAAAAATTGGTAAAATATGAAAAGTTTAATAGTATTCATCATCTATGTTAGTACATGGATGTTAGGATTTTTAACATTAAGCCTAGTTGGCTTATTGTGGGTGGATAGTTATCATCAGATAATATCCAACCCAAATTGGTTTATGATGTATTCACTTCTTATAGGATGGTGGTTATCCATACTACCTGCAAGAGAGTATTACAGTCACAATGAACAATATTTCAATAAACATTTTTAAATTTTAAACCATGGACAGAAGTATGTTAGACAGAATGCAAAGAGCCACTCAATGGAACAAAAGAAGAAGATTTCTTATGTTTATGACAATCTTTATGATTGTTATAACAACGGCAATGATGTTTTTAGGGTTTGCTTATCTACCTGTAAGTAGACAAAGCTTTATTCTAATCACCTTTATGAACTTGTTAGGATATGCAACAGCTTTCTGTTACTATGATTCCTATCAAAAGATGAAAGGAGGTGATGATGAATAGATTAATAAAACAACTAATAACACCAGTTATACTTGTTTCAGGTGTAACTTTTTTGTTTATATGGGGATGTTCATCTGAATTTAATCCCTGTGAATATCAATTCATTGTAGTTGATGATTCAGTGGATGTTTTTGATGGTAAAAGATTCGTTGGCACTGTAGAATTACAAGGTCAACTTGATAGTTTGATTACAGAAGATAATAAATAATTAGTGTGTGAAAGCCTGGAGATAGTATCAAAGGGCTTCACACTTAACTTTTAAACTTAATCATTTATGTGGTATTTATTAGATGAAAACAAAGAACCAATTCCTGCAACAATGGAAGAGGTGATGATAAAAAGAGAAAACGATCTTGGTTTAAGACAGACAGCTTATAATCAAATAGATGGTGTAAGAGTGTCTACTATATTTTTAGGTATGGATCATGGATGGAGAAATGAACCAAATCATGTTCCTGTATTATGGGAAACTATGATATTCAATGGAGAACATGATTATTATCAAGAAAGATATACATCACACCAAGATGCTCTTGAAGGTCATAAAAAAGCATTAGGGTTAGTTATGGAAGATAAAATTTTAACATTGTTAGCAGACGAAGGTGATATTCCTCCAGGATACATTAACGACTATATCAAAGACATAAAAAGTCGTAACATATTTGATAAGTATGCAGATATGTTAAATGAACAAATTATTTCTGACTGGTCTAATTGGATGGATAATACTTGGCAATTTAAAGATACGGGGGTTGTGACAAACCCTAGTCCCGTCCTGGATGATGAGAAGTGAGATAGTCACACATGGACCTGCTTCACCCTAGATGGTAGGAATAAAGGGTCAGGTGATATCCTGGGACTTCTTAATTAAGTTCAAATTATCTATTCCTAATCTATACCTGTGCAGAACTAGATAGAGACAGCCACGACACTTGTAGTTGGATAAAACAGAGTGTCATTTTTTATTAATCATTTAAACTTTATTCTATGATAATAGAACATACAATTAAAAATACATCAGGGGCTCTTGTAGAACATATAGAAGAAAATATATGTCATAGAAATGGTGTAAACAGTATTAAAGTTGAAAGATTTAATGTACATAACGATTATCTTATAACTATTGATGTAGATTCTAAATTTGCATTTGATATAGGATTATTAATAGGTCATTATGAATTAGCTTTAACACATAGTATAATTATTCCAAGAAATGTAAAAATCTACGGTAAAACTTACAAAAAAGATTATCCTCATAAAATCATTTAAACTTTAAAACGTGAATAGATACACATTTATTAAGATTGCAATGATAGCAATTACATTAGGGTCTCTAGCATTATTTGTATTAACAAGCTGTGGTGGTCCAAAGTATGGCTGTGGAAACGGTCATCCAAGAGAAAACTGGAACAAGATGGTTAGACGTATAAACTCTCCAAGATAACATGAAAAGAATAATCATCCTTGGGCTTTTTGCACTCACCTCTTGTACAACAAACAAGTTATGCAGTAAACCAACCAAAAAAGAAATTAATAAGGCAATGAGTTATTCTACATGGGAATACATATTGCCTAAAACACAACATTAACCTAAAATTTATAGAAATGGAAACAGTACAATTAGTGTCACCACAACAAGAATATCTAGATTTTATGGCTTTACCAGACGGTTTAGCAAAGAATGTAACCTATTACAATAACTTTCAGAGTAGAAACTTTAACGAGGCATCTATTACCAGAAAAGATGGATGCATTTACTATGCAGCCAATACATTTAAAATCGTAAAATCTACTAAAAGTAGTTATTATATCAAAAGAGTAACTAAAGATGGTTTTACAATTGATGAAAAAGGTAAGGTGAGCTTTTGGTTTAACAAAAGTGTATTTCAAATGCCTCATATAAGTCAGGTATTTATGCATTTTAACTTTAACTGGTTGGATGTTAAGCTGTATTCTTTTGTAACTAAAGGTATATTTGAGAAAATGGTTGCCGGTAAGCTTACAAACAACACAGATGTTTGTAAAGCATATATTAAAGCAATGAGACTAAACTGTAGTCCAAGTTTGTTTTTGCAGTTATTTCAGACAGGAAGTATATCTAAACAAGATTTCCTTCGTAGAGCATCAGTTGCCAAAGACATTAACCATTTTATTGAACATCTATTATTACCAAATGACAACAGAAGTCTTTTGGTTTATGAAGATATGGTGAAGGAAGCATTGATTCTTGAGAAGAAAATAGATTACAAGTGGTCTGCTAAAAGACTTACAGAAGAACATAAGGCTTGGACAGAACAGATTATGCAAGTGGAGATTGATGCCCTTGATGATAAAGTGATTCCATTTGTAGATAAATTTGCTAAATATACACCTTATGGGTTTAAACTTTTAAAAACACAGAAAGAAGTTTTCTATGAGGGTAAAACTATGAAGCACTGTTTGTATACAGCCTATTGGAGTTCTATAAAAAACAATAGTTATATTGCCTATCACATTACATCAGGTGATGAAGAAGTTACTCTTGGTATTAACATTTATGATGATAAATTAAACTATAATCAATGTTATAGCAAGTATAATGGACCCATTAGTTCTAAAATGCATGTTAGAGTTACAAACTTTATAGAACAGTTAAATGAACAAGTGGAACGTGATGGCATTCTTAAATATAAACAAGAAGAAGATAGCCAAGAATACGTCCAAGTAGAAAACAATATTATTAACGAATATTTACCATTTTAAACCATGATTAATTTAAGTAAAAGCAAGTTAGAACCTATTCCTGATCAAATAAACACAGATTCAGGGCTGTGTATGTGGGAAGTTAAATCTATAAAAGATGACTGTATTTATAAGATATGGGCTAATTCTTATAAAGAAGCACTTGAGATGCTTCCACAAATTGAATCATTCTAAAAACAGTTTTATGGAAACAAAAATCAAAAAACTAATATTTGGAGAACCAATAAAGGGGGAAAAACTGCCGAAAGCAGTTCCCCCTAGAGAACGACCAATGAATACAAAAGACTTTGCTAATTGGTGCAGGGAATTCAACGTCTCTCTGTTGTATGATAAAAGAACAATTCACATTAACTAAACCACATTTAAATTTCATTAAAATGAAAAAACAGAACTTGAAAATGAACATTATTTATTTAAAAAATGATTCAAAAAAAGGATTTAGAACCTTAGACAATGTTAACAGAGCAATTGTACCAGCTCATGTAACAAAAATGGCTGAAAGTATTATGAAATTAGGTATATTACGACCTGTTGTTGTAGCAAACCTTGATTTTAAAGGTGTAAAAGATGATTATATAATAGATGGACAACACCTGTATCATGCTCTTCTTAGACTAGGATATGATATTCCATATGTCACTATTGATGTTAATGATAATGAAGATTTAATTGCAGCATTAGCACTTCTTAACAATAGCAGTAAATCTTGGACTATGCAAGATTATGTACAAGCATGGAGTTTTACTAATCCCGATTACAAAACATTAATCAAGCATTTTAATGTATATGATCTTGAGTTATCTATTATTGCTACTATTCTGCATGGTAAAATAGAAAATATGTCTAAAGTAATTAAAACAGGTAAGTTTAAAGTTAATAATGAAGATGTAGCTGTTGAACTTATGAATTTTACTACAGATTTGTTAAAAATAATACCTAGACAAGATAGAAGTACTAATAGACGTTGTGTAAACAGTTACATTATGTTTGTTTATCACAATTTTGATAAATATGATCATCAAAAATTTCTTGTAAAAGTTAAAAAGAACATTGCACGTTTAGAATTTATTAATTCATCTGATGATGATTTGACAAATTTCTTTTCTGAATGCATTTAAAGAAGGTGAGGCTTGCATTAACAAGCATCTACAGACGTCTTAGACACTGTAGTATTTAGGGGCACATCCTTGCCCTAACCTAATGAACTTAGGACACTGATCAACCATGGAAATGTGCTTTGACAAGATTCTTAGCTAATCAGGGATGAAAACATAACCTGTAATAATACTTAACCAAGTATTCCCCTTGTCGGGCCTGGGACTTCGTCCTTACACTACCTTATGCAGGTTCACAGAACGCTACAAAGAATAGTACACTGACAGCATGCAGAGTGGGTTAAGCTCTGTATTTTTATAACCATTTAAAAATAAACAATGGAAACATTTCAATTTAATCATGACAATGAAACAATTATCAAAGCTCTTGGTGTAACAGAAGAACTTGATTTAAAATGTAGAGAAATAATATTTTTTTCTATGATTAGTAACCATTTTATGGCAAGAGAATTATTTGATGATGCAGCTGATGCACCTAGAGCATTAACTACAATTACCGGAGATCTTGAAAAGTGTATTAAACTATGTAGCAATACTATAGAAAGTAGTTATGTGTTACTAACATTCAAAGACTTCCATAGAATGGGGCTTGATGCAATTGCAAAATATACTATTTTTACAGAATCTAAAGATGAACGTAAAAAGGAGATAGAGCTAATGTTAAAAATATTAGAGCTAGATATCATGAAACAGGCATCAAAACATGATTCTGATTGTATGATACCAACAGATATATTTAAGAAGATAGATCTTGTAAAGAAATCAAGATATAGCTTTGACAAATATCTTCAGTTGTGTAACGGAGAATCAGAAGTGGACACTATATTAAACAACATCTTTAAAGATGACCAATCAACGAACTAAAAACGGATTTGGACTGGTGAGCTGTACAGTGATGCGTGACCCTGAAGTTTCTTTAGGGGAGAAAGCTGTATATGCTCATCTATCCACTTACGCTGACAGTTCAAACAGTCTTTTTGTAAGTATAGATAGAATTGCTACAGAATGTGGCATATCAACATCCACCGTAAAAAGACAATTATTTCTTTTAGAAAAGAAAGGAATACTCTCTCGTGTATCTAGAGGACATAAATTAACCAAAATCACAATCTTAATTAAATAAAATGAAAGAATCATTCAAATTAGAAATCAATGCTACATCAATAGACGGTGAAAACATAGAATGTAAAATAGAAGCTGCCGTGTCATGTTCAAGTGAAATGGCTATTGGTGTATTAGTACAGCTTATTAAAGGAGACGAAAATGTAAAAAGATTGTTAATGAGAGCTATGATGCAAGAATTAACATCTTCGGTAAAGGCTTCTAAAGATGATTCTGAACCAGAATTATAAAATAATTAGTATGATTGAGGGAGCCATAGTATTTTAACTTGAGAGGCAAGTACGTACTGTTTATAAGAGAGTGTTCCCTGCGTGGCTAAGACGTTTTTCTTATAACTTAAGGTCAGAGCACTGTCTAAACTAGATGCTATGTCCCTTCAATATACTATATTGTAAACCAAATTAGTTTATATTTGTAAAATAGTAGTCAAGTAGCTCCAACTCTTAGAGCCCCATCATTGTAGGTGGGAGGTTATGGGTGAAAATCCCATCTTGACACTTTTTAAACTTTATCTTATGGTAGAATGTGTATGCATTAATGACAAGAACAGACCCAAAGAAATTCCTGCTAACAAATGGGTAAAACAGGGTGAGCCGTATACGGTGATATACACTGTAACAGTGTTACCACAGAAACAATTAGCTTTCCATTTAGCAGAAATAGACTTAGATGAGTCTAATCTTCCATATGAATACTTTCTAGCTAATAGATTTGCATTTACAGAAGAAAACTTACAAAAGTTAATAGAACTAATAAAAGATTGTAACGACACTGATTTTAGTATGGATGAACTCCTGAAACAAACAGAGTTGGAAAAAGCTTAAATCTGAAGGGGTTTAAGAAGGATTTTGAAGGAACCACAGTCCCTTGTTTCTACTCGGGACTCTTTTTTTTTCGTATATTATAGTATAAAGCTTATACTATGAAAATCCTTATCTATGCTGCATTACAACTGTTTTTTATGTTAAGCCTTGATGCTCAATGTGTTGATGTTTATAACAATAAAACAGCATGCCCAACAGAGGCTGATAGTCTTGTTTTATATAACAATGCAATCAAAATTGTTAACTTCTATGAAAGGCATCCTGATTATCAAAAAACTTCTTCAGAAAAGATTATTACACCTTATGATAAACTACAAATCTTTCAACAATTAGCTGATGCACGTAGGATGTTTAAAACTATAAGAAAGTTATATCCACCTCCTCCAAACAGTAACCTCAAAGATTTTAAATACGAAGAATACTATCAAGAAGTGGATGAATATAGGTTTTATCAAAGAGAACTTGAAAATCAAACTCTTAATAAAGAAGCTTTACCATCATTATATGATTTAAGAATTAGCCCTGTTATAGTTAATAGGTATAAATGTATCAACCCTCTATCTGTATACGATGGTGATCTTGTAAACATTCCTTTGTATATACCTGTAATAGTTAAGCCTTTTATGATGCTTTCTGACAGTGAATTAGTATTAAGAAATGCATTACTAGGAATCACAGCTGTTGCTCCACCTAATTTTGTTAAATATGTACCACAAATGATAAAAGTGGACACGTTGCATCCTATGAGAAAGACACCTATTGAAACCCCCACTCTTCCGGAAATGAAAGCTATTACAGCAGTGGATGATAAAAAGTATAAGTTTTTATTAAAATATAACACAGAATCTCCTGTATATTATTTTGAAGATGCATCATTAGGAGGACCTTGTTTGATAGGATTTATAAGTAATAGAATATTTGTAAGAATCAAGAAAGAAGATTATAATTCATTTGCTGTACCAAAGTGGGCTCAGAAATTATTAGAAGACGATGAAAGATTAAACAAATTTATAAAAGTATTGTTTGGTGATTACGTTGAATCAATTAATTAATTTTATAATCTGCTCAATCTTTTGTATATTATATTATACTAAAAACTATATACACATGAAAAAATTATTACTTGGGTTAGTCTTACTAATCTCAATGAATGCAAATGCAAGAAAATTTTATGTAAGTTCGTCAGGTAGTGACTCTTACACTGTTACACAAGCACAAAATCCAGCTACACCATGGCAAACACTATCTAAAGTGCGTAATAATATAGCTGATGGTGATTCTGCATTATTTGCTAAAGGTTCTAGATTTAGTGGTTCAATGTCATTATCAAGTAAATCTAACATTTATTTTGGCGTTTATGGTACAGGTGCTGATCCATTATTCTGGGGTACAGGTTCTACTGTAAGTTCATTATTTACATTGAATTCTTGTACAAATGTAACATTTTATGGTTGGAATATTAGTGATACAACTATATCATTCACTGATAGAACAATACAGGCTAAAATACAAAATGTATTTGTTTCATATCAAGGATCTACAGGTATAGTTATTAGAAAATGTACAATGGATAGAATTGGATATGGTGCATATTTTCCAGATTTTTGTAATGGCAACACAATGGACTCTTGTAGTATTGGTAATCTTAGAATGATTAGAAATACACCAACTTCAGTTAATGCTGATGATGATTATGGTGGGGTTCCTATTCAGCTTTCAAGCAGAAATAACACTGTTACTAATAACTACTTTCACGATTGCTGGTCAATTAGTTATGATTATGGTTATGATGGTGGTGGTGTAGAGTTTTTTGAAGAAGGTGATAGTGTTAAAGGAAATGTTATTAAGTATAACACATTCTATGATTGTAATGGTACATTTGAGTTTGGTAGTAATAGTGATGGAGTTGCTAATAACACTCATTCAGATAATGTTATTGCATACAACAAAATTATTAATTCTAGTTCATTGATTTACATTAACAATAATGGACAATATAAAACAAAGGTTACAAACTTACAATTGTACAACAATGTTTATATTCAAACTGTAACTAGTCGTACAGGAGATATGAATGCAATATCAATGGCTACAGCAGATGCTACAGCAGGAATTGTTGTTCTTAAAAATAACATATTCCAAATAAGTAATGGTGCTTCTGTTACAAGAAGTGGACAGTGGACTGGTAGTAACTTAACACATACAAATAATATTTATAAACTTTCTAACGGTAGTGTATTAAACTTTACTTTAGGTGGTACAGAATTTTCTACATCTGCTGCTATTTGGGTAAGTACTACAGATGCAAATCCTATAAATTGGAATTATAATTTAATCAATACTTCTCAAGGTATAAATACAGGTGTAGCTATTAGTGGTCTTACAAGAGATTTTAATAATCAAGTTGTTAGTAATCCTCCAGATATGGGTGTTTTAGAATATAGTTCTGGTAATACACCGGTTGCTTGTACAAGTTGGGTTTATTCACCTTGGACTGCTTGTGTAAATAATTTCCAAACTAGAACAGCTACAGGTAGTCCTGCAGGATGTATAGGAACACCTGATAGTGCTTTATCAAGAAGTTGTGGTAGTTGTTTAATTGTTTATTCAGCTTGGTCTGGATGTGTAAATGGTGGTCAAACTAGAACTTATACATTAAATGCAGGTTGTGTAACAGTTCCTCCTATAGACAGTCTTCAAAGAAGTTGTGAAGTTGTTTGTACTTCTTTTAAATATAGTGCATGGACATCTTGTATAAATGGCATTCAAACTAGGAGTTATTCAGCATCTCCATTAGGATGTAATGTAGGTGTACCTTCACCGGATAGTTTATCTCGTACCTGTACTGTTCCAGATGTTACTTTAACAACTGTAAGCGTCAGAAGAGCTAGTTGTTTAAATAGAGCAGATGGTCAAATTAAAATTTCTATATCAGGTGGTGTAGGTCCATATTCTACAAGTATTAACTCTACTATTGTTTATGTACAGGGAAAAACTACATTTAGTGGTTTACTTCCTGGAACATATATAATTAGAGCAAAAGATTCTACAGGTGCAGAAAAAGTAATTGCTGTTACTGTGGGATCAAGAAGAAACAGAAGATGTTAAAATAAAATAATTAATATGTAGCCCTTAGCTAATAACTAAGGGCTATTTTTTTACACTAAAAAACCAACTAAAATGGCTACAAACAAAATGTACAGAGTGATGAACACTTATGATTACAAAGCAGAAAATAAAATTGTTCATGAATACACTATTAGTGTAACTACAAATAACAATGGTCATAGAGTGACTGCACTTAGCAGAAGTTTTGATGATGTATGGTCTGAAGATATACGTGGTGAAGAAGTGGTATCTATTATAGATACAGGAGATATGGTAATATTTCCTAAAAAAGAATTTGCTGGTGACGTATTATATGATAGATTTGCAGAGTTATATATACTTTTAAGTTTTATAAACAAAACAGAACATATGCCTTTATATCAAGGTGATATAGAAGAGATTACACCAGGAAAATCATTTAATATATAAATTCTATGAAACAATCATTTTTAAAGAGGGTGTTAGATAGTAAAGACACTGCCTCAAGTAAAAGGCTTATTACGTTAATTATAGCATTACACTTTGCATTAGCATCATTTGCTATATTGTTTTTAGTGTGTTATATAGCATTAGTGATGCCCAAGGGTATAGTTGATCTTACACTAATATCCTCTTTAGAAAAGATTCTTCAGTATGATTTTTATATTATACTTTCCGGACTTGGATTTATCACATCAGAAGGATTACTAACAATGATTTTAGGAAAGGGTTTACCCACTCCCACTGTTGTTGATGAAGTGGTACTTCCAGAAGAACAAATTAATCAAAACCCAACTTAAATGACTCCAGAAATTTACGAAGAACTAGTAGAAAACTATCTAGATCATATAAAATTATATATGAAAGACACTGGTGGAATATTTCCACACATTGTAATATTTGCAGAACACAAAAACCCTGAAGAAAATCAACCAGCAAATTCTATTATTCATATTCCTATTCCATCACAGTATATGGATACAGAGGGGGGTAAGGATGAGCTTGTAGATGAAATATTCCCTACAATATTTAAAAAAGTGAATGAAGATTTTATACCTTCTGCCATAGGATGGGCATCAGAAGCTTGGATGAGAACTGCAGGAGCTGATTTTGATATAGACAAACAAGACTACAAAACACTTCCTATACAGAAAGAAGTGTTATTCATCTGTATTGAATCTGCCACCGAATCTAAAACCCATGTATATGAGGTGAAGAGAAATGGTCAACAAATTAATTCTGATGGAGAATTAGTAGATAGTATTGATTTAATAGAAATGACTGAAATGAAAGATGTTGATAAAACAGAAGGTAGATTTTCAGGATTGTACAAAAAACTTAACGTATGCTAAAATTTATAAAATCTTTATTTAACAAAAGTAAAATTACAGAATTAGAACTTGAAAATAAAGAGTTGAAAGATAAACTTGTAAAAAGACAAGAAGTAATAAACGAAACTAATGCATATTGGAAGAAGAAATTACATGCATTAGAAGCAAAAAAGAAGAAGGTGAAGCATCCTTCAAATGATTTATAGCCCTATACTCCAACATTTATATATATAATTGGATATTTGATGTTAATATGTTCTAGCTTTATATTATATAAAGCAACACAATGTTATATCAACTACCCAATGGAAAGGTTATAGAGATGAGTACAGAACAGTACTTAGAAATGACAGATGAAGATTTTGAATATCTGATAGCCTATAATTATGGAGAAATGCAAGAAAACCCGTGGTTTGGATCTGTTATAACAAAGAACCCTCCACCGGACATCATTTTAGAAGAAATAACACCTGAGCTAACAGATATGTCACAAGATGAAAAACTTCTTGATCTTGATCTTGACAAAGACTTATTAGAAGAATAAGAAAATCCACAATTTAAACAAACAACAATGGTCCTCAGAATAATCTGAGGATTTTTTATTTAACAAAAAAAACAAAAACTATGACAAAAGTTACAGTAGCAGCAGACAAAACTGGAAATGTAATTGGAGTATCCCAAAACAACCCAGAGTATGGATACATCCGTGTAGAGCAACAAGCTATCCAAATCAATGACCAAGGTTGGTTAAGAAATGTAAAGAGATCAGCTCTTATCAAAGGGAAAGTAGAAGATCTTTTACAAACAGGGTATCAAGAAGGTACTGAAATCGTTGGTAAAATTGTAGTGATAGAATCACTAACACCATTTAATGATGTTAATCCAGATCGTGATCTTAAAATTGCAGGAGACACTGGAGTTATTTGCCGTGTAGATGACCAACCAATTTACCGTCAAACATTCTTTACTACTAATGTGAATTTACAAGATGAGTTTATCACTCATAGTAATTCTTCAGAGATTAGAGATGTTCAAGGTGCTCAAAAAGCTATTATTGGAATGACATCTAAAAATGGACAATTGAGAGAAACAATAACATTGTAATTATAGAAATAACAGCCTGGGATACTATTTCCCAGGCTTTTTATACATTTAAAACATAAGAAAATGCGTAACAAGCAAAACAAAACCGTTTCTGTAAACGGAAAGGGAATGATTATTTCCTACACTGATTCTAACAAACACATGTTTGTAAAATTTGAAAACCAAGATGTTCCTAAAAGAACTTTTGTAAGAAATCAAGAAATTGAAAAACCAGTATTTAATCAGAGACAACACAAAATGTATTCTGAAGCACTTTATGGATTAAGTAATTTTCCTGAAAGTATGGTGGCAAAAATGCCTAAAAAGATTTCTATGAAAATAGCTTTACGTTGTGATATGGTACAAAGAGCTATTAATTTATTAAAACAAGATATTGTGAATCAGAAAGTGGATAGTTTCTTATTGTCTATGTTTCCTAATTCACCTCTAGTAAAAAGTATTGTAAACATGGAGCCAGATGAATCTGTTAAATGTAATTTTTCATTTAAAGAAGTTGGTCTTGATCAAGAAAAAATTGCTAGAAAGTTAGTATCTTTAAACCTGTTACCTGTAAACTTTTTTGATTTAGCATGAGTATAACACCTAAACTTAAAAAATGTGCTGGATGTGAACAAATGAAACACATCTGGAAATCACATGGTAAAGATAAATACTGTCAGCAATGTTGGTACTCTATAGAAAAGCCTAAATCTATTTCCCCTGTCTCTGAAAAGAGACGGGGTGAGATGGATGAGTATTCTAGACTAAGAGATGCATTTCTTACAGCTAAGCCTAGATGTGAAGCTAAACTAGTAGGCTGTACTGGTGCATCAACAGATGTACATCATAAAGCTGGTAGAGTGGGTGATAACTATCTCAAGATAGGTACATGGTTATCTGTATGTAGATCATGTCATGGTTGGATAGAAACTAATCCATTAGAAGCTAAAGAACTTGGGTTCTCAGAGTCAAGACTTAATGAGTCATAAGACACCCAAAATGTATGATAAAACCATCATTAATGACACATTATGCCCTTAATGTTGGTTATATTGTGCAAAAACAGCATTATTGTAGATAATATACAACAAACTAGCTACGTTGGCCAGTAGATCGTAAGTTCAGGAACACCTCTCAGAATGGAGTTCTACTCCTGCACAGGTGCAACAGTCCTCTAGATCGTAAGCTAGCTGTATTGGCAACTTGTACAGGGAAGTTATAGTTGTAGGTTTGCCCATTTAAAACCAAGCAGATAGACATTAACATAGACATTGTGTCTATGTTATATCGTTGGTGTCCTTAAAAATGGGTCTTTTTTTATTTAAAACTAAACAAATGACATCAATAGAATGGTTAATAGAAGAAATGCTTAGTAAAGGGTTTTTCAAAGAGTCAGTAACATTGACTAATATAGACCACTTACAGTATAAAGCAGAGGAATTACACAAGCAAGAGATGGCTCAACTTCCCCAACAAGAAATATCAGATGAATCTTGGGAGGGTTGTGATGGATGTACAGAACAAGATGAGATTATGTACAAGAATGGATATGTAAAAGGATATAATGCTGCATCTTCCCAAACAACATCAGATAAATGGAATGAATATCAAGATTGGTTAAATGAACACCCCGAGGATAACCTCGTAGAGATAACTTATACAGAAAAAGACATTAGGCTTGCCTATATGCAAGGATTTAATAGAGGTGTAGATGGTAATCCTAATCATATGGAGGAGTATATAACTCATCTAAAATCTACAAAAACACCTGATGTAGAAATATCAGATGAAGAAATAGAGAAAGAAATAAAAAGTAGATATGAAACACCACATTATAATAGTGGATTTATGGATTGTGCTCAATGGTATAGAGAACAATTAAGAAAAAACCTATAACTTGGCAGTAAAATGAGTTTGCTGCCGTAAATTAAAACTATGATAGAATTCTTACAATGGATAGAAGATAACCACTGGTACATGTACAAAGATGGTACATGGTACACAACACAAGAACGTCCTTATGTACAAGGATCTTCTAGAAAATACTATACTAAAGAAGAATTAGTAAAATTATTTTCCACTAAAAGCTTAAATTCATAGAAAATTTTCCATTATGGCAACAATTATTGACCCACCATCAGGGTGGAAGTATGGTTTTCCTAAACCTATACCTGAAGACAGACGTTATGACTCTTTAACATGGTTAGTAGAACAAGGTTATCCTCAATCAGAAATAGATGCATTAGGAGAGCATTTCTACTGTCGTTACTGGGAAAAACCAGATGATGAAGGTGAAGAATAGTCAAGTTTAATGCACTAAAAACTTCTTGACAAATCTGTTACCAATTTAAGGAAATTAGTAACAATCTTGTCTCAAATATAGTAGATATTTGGGACGAAACTGCATGTAATTTTTGGTAAAATTCATGCAAATTATATACTAAACGTCAGCTTAAACCTGACACATAATCTATAAAAGATGAGTAATGACAAAGACACATATTCCTTGGCTAAAGCTCTACATCATTTAAATATTGCTAAACAATACTTTGAAGATGTGAAGCTTGGTTGCACAGGAGATGTAAAGAATACGTTTAATGGTTATGTAAACAAGTGTGATTGGATACTTAATAATGTATTTGATAAGCTTAGTCCTGATAGACGTAAAATATATAAACTAGAATTATCAGACTCATTAAGTATAGATGCTATTAACGATCAACTTATGATGTTAGATATTGAACAACGGGCAGAAATAGAAGAAATGCTAGAAGCAATTCTAAAAGGTAAAAAAGTAACCATAAAAATAGACTAATGGAAAAAGCTATTGTAAAATTTAATAACGGAAACCTAGCTGTTCTGTGTTCTTATTGTCATAAGATACTTAAGACAGGAACAGACTTAACTAATGATGAATTATTTTTAGTTTTATCAGAGAATGAAAAGGATTTTATCCCAGCACAATATTGTGAAACTTGTAAACCAAAAGAATGATTAAAGAATTACAAAAAAGAGGTAGAAAACAGATACCTGAAAATCAAAAGAAAAAACCTGTTTTAATATATCTTAGTACAGAACAAACTGATATATTAGGAGGAGCTACCAAAACTGCAGAATTATTACAATTATTTGCAGAATTTAAAATTAAAAAAGTTTTAAAAAATAAAAAAAATGGAACAACAGACAACACCCCCAGTTGATCAAAGAAATAAAGCATTTGAAGCTCTTAGAACTTTAATATTGGAATGTCCAATGAGTCATGATTATAAAATTCAATTACTAGATGCATTTAGTGCATATATAAAAACATTACCATAATGTCACATCCACTACACCATGCAATTTCAAGTCAGAAAAAGCATAAAGGACATATAGATGATTATCTTCCCATTCATAATTGGTTTGATGAGACCAAGGCTCACTTCCCAGACATGAGACATAGAGCACTACGTCATCATGCTGAAGGTATATTCTGGTGTGAAGAAAAGTTTGGAACATATATAACAAATTCTGATGGTAAAATGATACCAGTAAGAGCTATAGCAGAACAACATGTTATGGAAGACATAGGGTTTATACCCACTATAGCAAATTATTTAAAAGAAATGAACCAAGCTGGTTGGATGTATAAACCAGGAGAAGGTAGAAAGATGCTAAGAGAAATAGCAGATGAAAAATTAGATTACACAACAAACATTTAAATTATGATTTGGGAAATACAAAATTTTAAAAAAGGTTCTACTAATAATCATGTCATACTTAAAATAGAACGTCATGAACCTTTAGGATTATTAGAAGAAGTACTTAATCCTGGAGATTTAATAACTTATGATAGATATCAAGGAGAAAAACTTAAAATAATATCTATTAATGATAACTTAATTGAAATAGTTATACCAGACAATTTTGATTCAAAAAAATATTTACAAAAAGGAATTAAATTATTTAAAATAAAAGACTAATGGAAAAAGAATTTATACCTTATGAACAAGCTTTAGCTCTTAAAGAGTTAGGGTTTGATGAACCTTGTATGTCTTCTAGAGATATGAATAATGGTGAAGGTCTTATACAACTACCACTTTACCAACAAGCATTTAGATGGTTTAGAGAGAAGTATGATTTATACCATGTTATCACAATAAAAGATCTTGGAAAATATGAAGAGGGTACTCCTGATTTTCAATGTGCCATTTATAGTAATTATCCTGTATTAATTACAAATATGGATAAGTATAAAACCTATGAAGAAGCAGAACTTGCTTGTCTAAATAAATTAATAGAACTA
>Ga0315294_10002304_pt1 | contig 20866 bp, 16 predicted proteins | sample YL17G13_40_MG_FD_203626 | JGI IMG/M metagenome (GOLD analysis project Ga0315294, IMG submission 203626) | Sediment microbial communities from Yellowstone Lake, YNP, Wyoming, USA - YL17G13_40 | ecosystem: Environmental > Aquatic > Freshwater > Lake > Sediment | place: USA: Wyoming | collected...
TTTTTTGCTGAATATCGCTGATTGTATCCTTCATGTCTAATTTTCTCCTAAGCTAACAATGCTTATACAGTCTGTATAAAACGGGAAATACAGCTACCGCATGGGCTAAAGCATCCTACCGAACTTCAAAAGCCGCATTCCGGTCTTAAAGCAACATTATACCATTAAATGACGAAAGGATACAGCGTTTTTTATTTACATAATCCGCCTTCGTCGAGACTTCCACCTTCGCCAAGGCTTCCGCCTACCGCTCTTCGAGCTACGTCGGACAGGACGGTGGACAGGACGGCGGACCCTCGGTTTGTCAACTCCCCGGCCTAAAGCATGCCGGGGCAAGCAAGGAAGCTCACCTCGAGGGCAGGCGGGACGGTGGACAAGTCGCAGGGCGAGCAGAGCGGCAGCCGGTTTTTTATAAGTTTTTAATTAAACTTGGCCGCCACAGGGGGTATTGGGGTCTGAAAAAGCTGTTTTTCAGCGTTTAATAAGCGGATTTTGCGAAAAAGCCGGCTTTTTGAGGTTTTTCAAAAAAATAGAAAAAACAATAAAAATCACTTGACATTTCAGAGATAATGCTATAAGATTGGTTTGTTCAATTTGGGGAAAGAGAAAACTCACCTAAAAGGTTTTTTTGTGCAATTAGTGTCTGTCAGGATGTTTTGACAGATAGAAAGTGAAAACTCGCAGATTACAGGAAATTTCATCTGCTAAACTCCAGGTGAAACTGCCGCTATACCAAAGGTAAAGGCGGCTTAAGCACGACGAAACCATCATAAAACGGGGAAGAAAACTCCTTGGAATCGAATTTCTGCGCATAAGTCCGCAGAGCAAGTGAACAGGTTTTAAATTCTAAGGAGCAGGATGATGAACAGGAAAACATTCGTCTCGGCGTGCTTATTTTTAAGCCTTTTTACCCCGACATTAAATGCCGCCTATATTTACGATTTTCATATCTTCAATAACGCCGATTATGAAGACAATCCCAATCTCGTGTTTACAATAGAGGTTTTCGATTTGGGGGGACAGGCTGCATTTGAATTCAAAAACAACAGCACCATAAATTCTGTCATTACGAAAATATACTTTGATTCCGAAGGGCTGCTTGAGCTTGACCATATCACGAATTACATAGTAGACGAAGACAATAAAATCGGGACAAAGTTCGAGAGCGGCGATGTTCATCCTTCAAATCTGCCGACGGCTCACCTGCTCGACCCTGATTTTGAGGCCAACGTGAATTTGTCCGCAGAAGCCTCTAATCCGTCGCCCAAATGGGGTATAGGCCCGGACGAAAAACTTCAAATTGTCTTTAACATAGAGCAAGGACATAATTTCTCAGATATAATAGACGGGCTGAACTCCGGGACGGATTTGCGTATCGGCTTACACATCCAGTCTGTCGGCACAGGAGTCGTGAGCGTATCAGCGGTAAACAAAGTTCCTGAGCCGATTACGGTATGCCTGCTGAGTCTGGGCGGGCTGGCACTGCTCAGGAAACGCAGGGCCGGGACGGCATAATCACAATTTAACCGGGGACGGGGATTTTTCTTCACATCTAAAAAGGCGTTTACAGCAGAGCGATTCGCCGCTATCATAACTGCCTGCACAAGTTACAAAGAAAAGATTATGCGGGACAATTTGCAGCAATACGGTTACAGGCGGGTTGGAAGCCCGAATAGGGAGGCTTCGCATAAATCACCTTCCGGACGGCTGTCGACCGTTATCTGCGCTGCGTTGATTCTGGTTACTATTGCCGCTTATGAGCCGCTGCGCCATAATGGTTTCATCAACTTAGACGACACCCGATATGTTGTTGAAAACAATAACATTCACGGCGGACTTTCATATAACAGCATAATCTGGGCTTTTAAGACATGTTACGCCGGCAACTGGCACCCGTTGACCTGGCTGTCACATACGCTCGACTGTCAATTATTCGGGCTCGACCCCGTACGACAGCACTTCAGCAGCTTGTTGCTGCATATAGCCAATACCTTATTACTGTTTTGGGTTTTGGTGAAAATGACCGCTGATATTTGGCCAAGCGTTTTTACGGCAGCACTTTTTGCCCTGCATCCGCTGCACGTTGAATCGGTGGCGTGGGCTGCGGAGCGAAAAGATGTTTTAAGCACCCTGTTTTGGCTGCTTACGATGGCCTCATATCTGCGTTATGTAAGGCGGCGCAACGTAACCTGGTATATAATGACACTGGTTTTGTTCGCACTGGGTCTTATGGCCAAATCTATGCTGGTTACGCTGCCGTTTGTTCTGTTGCTGCTGGACTATTGGCCGCTTGGCCGCCCGAACCGACATACGGCACACAATATACGATATATAATTTTTGAGAAGCTGCCGTTTTTCGCCCTTTCAGCGGTTTCGAGTGTGATTACCTTTATGGTTCAGCGTTCCAGCGGAGCGGTAAAGTCGGGAGAGATATATCCTTTCGGTATTCGTGTATCAAACGCTCTCGTTTCCTATGTGAAATATATCGTTAAGATTATATACCCAGTTGACCTTGCGGTTTTGTATCCGCACCCAATTCATAGTTTGCCGCTATGGCAGCCGATAGCTTCGCTGGCGATACTTATCGGCATATCAGGCGGCATAATTTATACGGCTCGAAGGCAAAAATACCTTGTTACAGGCTGGCTGTGGTATCTGGGGACGCTTGTGCCTGTTATTGGTCTTGTTCAGGTAGGAAATCAGGCTATGGCGGACCGGTATACCTATCTGCCTTCAATCGGAGTATTCATTATGATTGCCTGGGGCGCTGCCGCCCTTTCGGCCAAGCGGCGTTTCGGGAAGATTATCTTCAGGACAGCGGCGATTATAGCTCTTGCTATTCTGCTGATGTGTACTCGAATGCAGGTAAAGCTTTGGAAAAATAGTTTTACTTTATTTGAACACACACTCAAGGTGACCCAAAACAATTACATCGTGCATAATAATTATGGAATTGCACTAAGTCAGGCCGGTCGGCTCGATGAGGGCATTGCACAATTCCGGCAGTCGCTGCAAATCAATCCACAACGTCTCAACACCCATTACAATTTAGGACTGGCACTGGCTCAAGCAGGACATCTGGAAGAGGCCATTGTTTATTTAAGAAAATCTCAGGCGTCTGATTCGAACAGCCCGTCCACGCTAATCAATCTGGCGAGCGTGCTGGTTATGGACAAAAATTCACGGGGCAACAACTACGCCGAGGCTGTTCGGCTGGCGGAACGCGCTTGTAAGCTCACGGATTACAAAAATCCTCAAATGCTCGATATACTCGAAAAGGCGAAAAAAGCCGCCTCTTCGCAGGCCGACGGCAATCATCCAATAAAATAATCCAGTCGGAAAACCCGCAGGGGGCGAATTTACTTTTCGGAAAATATCAAAAGTGGTATTATGATTCGGCTTTTTGGTTAAGGAGCAGGATATGGATATACCCGTAATTGCTATAACAGCCCGCTGTCTGCCGGAGGCGTGGGAGAAGGCTGTGCTGGCGGTCTGGGACAACGGTCTCGAAATCAGGACCCAGTATGACAAGGCCGGAGATAAACTGAGCAGGGACGCAACGGTTGTAATTACAGTGGATGAGCCTTTTGCCGAGCCGAGGATTCACAAAAATTTTCCCGGCGGCCCTGCGGAACTTGAGGCGTATCGGCAGGAAGTAGTCAACGGCATTCACGACCACTGGATAGACCCTGCCGCCGGCAAATGGACCTATACATATCATGAACGTTTATTCGCATATTGCCCGGTGGAGGAAATACGCAATGCCAAATCACGCAAGCCCTTTAGGAAAGTAAATCAGGTTCAGTATATCATCGACAGCCTGTCGGCGGTAAACCACACCCGCAGGGCGCAGGCGATAACGTGGATGCCAACAGCCGACCCGCAGACCGATGACCCCCCCTGCCTGCAAAGGATTTGGTGCAGGCTTGTGGCAAACAGCGGCGGCGGCCTTTCGCTTAATATGAACACCCATTGGCGCAGCAGAGACCTCTACAAGGCGTGGTTTATGAATGTTTATGCCTTTACCGACCTTCAAAAGACAATTGCGGACCAGATATCTCTAAAAATCAATCAGCCGGTTACGGTCGGCAGATACGTGGATATAAGCGACTCACTGCACATTTACGGCAGCTATTTCGATGACGCGGCAAAAGAAGTGGAAAAGATGCGTAAAAGCCCCTATACCGAGCGTGCCTGGGAAAGCACACATCCTGCATTTGAGATGATGACACAGGAGGCCAGAGAAAATCTGGCCAAAGACCCAGACTGGTACGCAAAGGCCAGGGACTGAAAAAATCACTGTCGATTTTTTACACCGTTAATCGACAATCCAAACCGTTTTACAGGAGTTTTATAGGGCCTTTATAAAAACCAAAAAACATAATGCGTTCGTTTGTCTCTCCGTGATTTTTATACTATACTTTGATTTAGATTGGGCAATAAAGTGAGGCTGACCTGATTAGGCTCTTATCGAGCCGGGTAGCTCGTTATTAAAAAATCAAGCCCAATTCAACAATCCTGCCTGTGGGGGGCAAGGCAGCAGTAACCATGAGGCAGGATAGCAAATAAACCTTTGTATGATGCAAAGGCTTTTTATAGAGCTTTATGGGGGGGCCATATAAGTTTCTTTCCGAGTGGGGCCTCTGCGCATCTCCGCACGCAGAGGCCCTTGTTTTTTTCCCAAAAAACACACCCTAAACCCGCTCAAATCATATCTGTTAGTGCTTATCCGGCAGTAACTTGAGAGTAGCGAAACAGCGTTGGCTGCCGCCAAATTCAAACCCTGCATAAAATTCCCAAAAAATCTTTGACATACTACTTGTTGTGGTTAGAATGAATATATCAGCAAAATATAGTATGGCCTGGTTCGACAGGAGAAATATTTTAGCATCCGAATACTTGTTGTATCGGGATAAGATTAATCTGTGAGATGCCCGTTTTGCAAAGAGGACAGTGACAGGGTTGTTGATTCTCGTTCGAGCGAGAGCGGCCGGGTAATAAGGCGCCGCCGTCAGTGTCTGATTTGTAAAAAGCGTTTTACCACCTACGAAAAGGCAGGAGAGAGTTTCAAGCTGTATGTGATTAAGAAGGACAATATGCGTGTCCCCTACGAAAGGGAAAAGATTATCGGTGGTCTGCAGAAGGCCTGTTACAAAAGACCCGTCTCGGCAGAGCAGGTTCAGCAGATAGCCGACAAGGTTGAGGAGGACATATTCCGGAATTTTGACAAGGAGGTTTCATCGGCGTTTATCGGGGAAAGTGTAATGAAGCATCTTCGCGATATCGATAAAGTGGCATATATACGCTTTGCGAGCGTATACCGTGACTTCAAGGATGCCGACCAGTTGCTTGAGGAAGTAAGCCAGACCATACAGGAGGACAGGCGTGTAAAACAGCCGAAACTTTTCGAGGGATAAAAGGGATTTTTGAGAAGGGGATGGAAAATGAATCTTAAAGTCATTAAATCGGACGGCAGCATCGAGGGGTATCTGCACACAAAAATAGTAGGCACGATAAATAATGCGATGAGTTCAGCCGGCCAGGCGGATATAACTGTCGCACAGGAGCTTGCGGAGGCGGTAACATATTTTCTCCACCAAAAGAACAATTCCCGTTTTGTGGCCGCCAGCGAGATATTTTCTATAATCGAAGCGGTTTTGGCCGCCACCGGCTACGAAGAAGCTGCTGCCGCACTGAGCAAGCATCATTTTATGCGCAAACTTAGGCGCTCCCGGATTGAAGTTGTTTCAGCCGATGTTCAGGACCTTATCGATGCACAGGCGATTTGCTCTGCCGCCGCTGAAAAGACCAGATGGAACAAGTCGAAAATAGTCGAAGACCTCATAACCGAATACGATGTCCCCCGACCGACGGCCAGGGTCATCGCCTCGATGGTCGAAGAAAGAGTTCTCGATATAGGCGCCTCGCTGATGCCGGCCAGTCTGGTCAAACAGCTTGTTTTGAGTAACGCCGCCGCCGTTTTGCACGCCCAAAGACAACTGCAGGCGGTATAAGCCACTGCTTTGGGGGATAAATCCGTGTTTTTCGGCAAAATTTATTGAAATTTGTTGCAAAAACTCAATTTTTTCTGGACTAACAGGGCATTATGGTGTATATTACCGATGAAGATTATTTCCGGAGGGTATTCCGGCGGGCTTGAAAAATTGTGGCGAATAGTCAAGGGAGGTCTTTAATGTCTTGGTTTTATTAGGAGGGATTCCAATGTGCAAAAGGACTTTTTGGTTACTGTCGTATGTTTTTTTCATGTATTTATCTTTGCCGGCGCTGACCAAGGCTGCTCCGCCTGCTATGCAGCACGATGCCAACGACACCAATCTGGTTGCGCTGTGGCACTTAGATGAGACCGGCGGCACTGTGGCGGTCGATTCAAAAGGCGGAGATAATAACGGCACACTTTCAAACGGGCAGAATACTTACACCTGGGGTACGAGCGGGAAGTTCGGCACCGCCCTGACGATGAATACCTCCAACACGATTGCGGATGCCCGGGTAAAGTTTCCGCTGACGGGAATGAGCGCAACTGCCGGTTCACTTGCTATGTGGGCCAAGCTGGCAGCCCAGCCGAACCTGTCAACAACATCGGCCAGATACTTTACAGGCTGGCAGGGTTCAACCGTCGTGGCCACCAAGACAGCCGACAGGGTGCAGTTGTACCTGAGAAACATAAGCGGCGACCCTGATTTAATCAATGAGTTGTCGGTAGGTCTCGGCGACCAAAATCAATTAGACAGGTTCATAAGGCATTTGAATGTTGGCGAGTGGTATCACGTTTGCCTGACCTGGAATCAGACCGATTCCGCCACCGGCAGCGGTAACTATCAGGTGTATGTTAACGGTATTGATATGCCTTCAGGCACAATGGCTGCCGGTTATACCCCCGGGACTTACAAGAACCTCAAAAGTGTGAACCCGGGAAGCGGAAACGGAGGAAATTTTTTCAATAACCAGGCTGTCACAGGAGTTACAAAGAACGAAGGCGGCGCAGAGACCCTCGATGAGGTCGGTTTCTACAAAACTGCCCTGAGCCGCGCAAATATTTGCGCACTTGCCGGCGCCGACCCGAACAAGGCCTGGAACCCCACGCCGGACAATGGCTATACCGGCATTTCCATAAATCCCGCATTGAGCTGGTCGGCGGGCGCCGGTACGGCTTCGCACGATATCTATTTCGGCAGCGTTCCAGACCAGTTCCAAACCAACCAGGCAGGCACATTGTGGTCGCCGCCCGAAACTCTCAGCTATGCCACAATTTACTACTGGCGTATCGATGAGAAAAACGACAGCAATAATCTTACGGCAACAGGAGATACGTGGATTTTTACAACCATAGGAGGAAAAGCATTTGAACCGGCTCCGTATAACGGGCGATATAATGTTGCTGTTCCTGTTACTCTTTCCTGGAAAGCCGGTGATGTGTCCGGTATTACGCACGATGTTTACTTTGGCACCAGTTCCGCCAATGTGAGCAGTTCCGACAGAAGCGGCCCTGTGTATATGGGCAACCAGGCGCTTGCCAGCACCACTTATACTCCGAACAGTATTTTGCTGGATAAGAGGTATTACTGGAGAATAGACGAGGTTAAAAGCTATCCGACTCTTTTCAAAGGCGACCTCTGGACATTCACCATATCACCGATTTACTATGTGGATGATTTCCAGTCATGGGCCGATCTGGCCAAATTGAAGAACGCCTGGAAGGCCACCGGCACTGCGAACAACGCCTATATCTATCAAGGTATAGACGGCACAGACAAGTCAGTGCAGTTCTGGTATGACAATGTAACCAGTCCGTATTATGCCGGCATCAAGCGCAGTGCCGCAACAGTTCAGGGAACTTCTCGCGACCTCACTTTCGGCGGCACCGTACAATCGCTGCGGATTTCCTACAAGGCCGACCCCAACACCGACAGGATATATGTGAAGTTGTATGACGGCGCCACCTCGGTTAAGAAGGTTCATATAGTTATTGGGGATGGTTACTGGAGTGAGACATGGCTTAATCTCAGCGACTTCGGCAGTGTGGCGACAAATGTTACGGCAATTGAAGTCGGCGAAGGCAACGATACTGCCGGCTTGGGACAGGGTCACTTATATGTTGACGATATCCGCATTCTGGCGCCGGAGCCTTGTCCGCCCATCGATGGCGATATAAATTATGACTGCACGGTCGATTATAAAGACCTCGATGTAATGCACGACACCTGGCTCGCTCTACCGGTGAACCTGGTGAAGAATTCGGGGATGAATCAGGAAACGTGGGGCAGTATACCATCTAATCAGCCTAACGGCGGCAGTGACCCGTGCAGCGTCAACTGGCCAAAGTATTGGTATCTGTGGAACAACACAACTGCCACACAGGACCCGAATTACGTCCTCAAAGTAGATACCGCTGACTCCGCACACAAGACGTGCGCAAGAATTGACCTTGATGGACCGACGACGTTGTGGAACGACGGCGATCTTAGACAGACCATAGATGTTTGTGATTATAACGGCCAGGAAATGCTGGTATCCTTTATGCACAAGGGCGACATCACGGGCCAGGACAACACGATGTTCGAATATCGTCCGGGTATGGATGGCTGCAGCACAGACAACAGCGGCTTTTCTCCGATAATCAAGCGTGCCTATCGACCTCAATGCCCAATCTACCCCGATTGCTACGGCGCAACGAGCTGGGATTGGGAGCCGTATACCCATATAATGACTGTCAATCACGCCAATCTCGACAACAAGGGTAGATATAGCAGGTATCTGCATCTTGCCTTCAGACTGTGCGGCAGGCAGGATTCCAGCGCAGATCCGCCGCAGTATCTCAAGATTGATACTGTTACCGTTGTGAAAGTCGGAGATGAGATATCCATCGGCGATATTGACCTCGATAGCGAGGTTAATTTCAGAGACTTTGCCATTCTGGCAAACAACTGGCTCGTGACCGTTCCGACATTCCCATAATCCGGACATTGTGGCTTGCAATGCTGCCCCCTTTAAGCCGCAATTAAAGATTATGCGGCGTAAAGGAGAAGGGCGCCGACGGCCAAAGGAACAAGAGCAATGATGCGGAGAACAAAAGGCGGCTGACTGAGAAGGCCGTCGAGAATCGCTCTTATTTTCTCGGCGCTGATTATAAATATAACCACAGCCGATATGAGAAATATAATCCCGAAGGCGGCTACTATGCGTGGGTGACGGCATTGGCCGGCAGCGAGCAAAAAGATAACGGCCAGGACAAGCCTTATCGCCGCCGCAAAGTACATTCGCCATCCCTGCCTGAAGAACTGCATCACACGCTTCATAAAGTCGGGTTTTGACAGATACACAACAGCGACAAGCATCATCGCTACGCCCAGAATTTTAATGAGAGTAACCATAAATTTTCCCCTTTATTTTTAGTCGTTTAGAATTTCTATCATATCGGCGTCGACTTCGGCGCTGGTCGCCTGGCCGAGCATATCTATCTGCAAAACCAGCCTCGCAGAACCCTTCGTTTTTACTATGATGCCCTGCAAATCGGCCAGCGGGCCCGCAATGACGCGACAGAGCTGACCGGCTTTTATATACTTATGCGGCAGCAAAGATGCGCCGGCGCGAAGCGCCTGCTCAACCTGGAGCAGCTCGGCCACGAGTTTACGCTGGTCTTTTACCTCAATCAGGTTTGCGACACGATTTGTCCGCAATACCTCGATGCGCTGGTTTTCCTGTCCGCAGAAAAACAGATAACCGCTGAACAGCGGCAGAAGCGAGCGGAATGTCCTGCCCTTTCGGCGGTGTGCCCGCCAGCTCATCGGGAGAAAATAGCTGATGTTTTTTCCGATAAGGTCCTGAGCGAGGGCTTTTTCGTTTCTGCTTTTTGTGTGTGCGACCCACCACTGGTCTGTAAAGTCCCCGATGGATTTGTCCGGCGGCCAGCTAATCGGCGGATTTTCGGACTCCTTAAGCAACTTCGGCCTCCCTAATCGGAACCGTAAAATTTAAGTATGGTTTCGGCTGCATACTCAATCTGCTCCGAAGTAAGTTCAGGATAAATCGGCAGCGACAGAACTTCATCAGCGAGTTTTTCCGCCACAGGCAGGTCACCTTTTCTGTAGCCGAGAGATTTGAAGCATTCCTGCAGGTGCAGCGGTCTGGGGTAAAAAATCGATGTGCCGACCCCTTTCTCGGCCAGATATTTCTGTAAATTGTCCCTTTTTGGTGCGGCAATGGTATATTGGTGATAAATACATACATTGTTTGGGTCGATTTTGGGTGTTTTGACAGGCGAGTCGGCCAGAAGTTTGTCATAAACGGCGGCATTTTGTCTTCGTTTTTTATTCCACTGTTCAAGATATTTGAGCTTAACGGAAAGTGCCGCTGCCTGGATGCTGTCGAGGCGGAAATTGCCGCCGATTGTTTTGTAAAAGTATCTTGGATTTTGGCCGTGGTCGCGAAGGATTTTGATTTTTTCGGCAAGCTTGTCGTCATTAGTTGTCACCAGACCGCCGTCGCCGAAGCCGCCGAGATTTTTGGTCGGGTAAAATGAGAAGCAGCCAAACCGGCCGAAGCCACCGGCCTTAATACCATCTTGCGTTGCACCGATTGCCTGTGCAGCGTCTTCAATGACGGCGAGATTGTGGCGTCCGGCACTGTCCATAATGGGTTTCATTTGTGCAAGCTGGCCGAAAAGATGCACAGGAATTATTGCCCGGGTTTTTTTTGTGATTTTTTCCTTAATTTTATCAGGGTCGATATTGTAAGAGTCCGGCAGCACATCGACAAAGACAGGCTTAGCGCCGAGTCTGGCGATAGCACCGGCGGTGGCAAAAAATGTAAAGGGCGTGGTTATAACTTCATCGCCGGGCTTTATATCGAGCGCCATCAGGGCGACAATCAGCGCATCCGAACCGCTGGAGACGCCGAGAGCATATTTGCAGCCGCAATATTCGACGATTTTTTTTTCGAACTCGACCACAGCGGGGCCAAGACAAAACAACTGGGTTTCGCAGACATCGGTTATTGCCTGCAAAACCTCCTGTTTAATGCCGGCGTATTGTGCCTTTAAGTCCAGAAAAGGTACCTGCATCAGTCCCCCTAAGCCTTCACAATTTTGCCGCGGCCTGTGCGGACATTTGCCGTGGCGTTTCGGGTATCGACAACAAGCTTTGCGTTTTTAACTACCCAGTTATAGTCGTAGTTACTATGGTCGGTGGCAATAAGAACCACATCGTAGCCTGCCAGCATCCTGGCTGAAAGCTCTTTGCTGGTCATTTTCAGGTCGTGCTCACGCTGCCTGGGCGTTTTGGGAATGTACGGGTCATTGTAGTCGACGGCTGCGCCTTTTTTGCGCAGTAATTCAATCAGTTCTATCGAGGGAGATTCCCGCAGGTCGTCTATGTCCTTTTTATAAGCCAGACCGAGAACAAGCACTTTCGAGCCTTTCAGACTTTTTTTGCGTTCGTTGAGGGCATCAATTGTTCTCTCGACCACATAGTGCGGCATATTGGTATTGATTTCGCCGGCCAGCTCAATGAAGCGCGTTGCCATACCATACTGGCGGGCCTTCCAGGTCAGGTAGAACGGGTCGATAGGTATGCAATGGCCACCAAGACCCGGCCCGGGGTAAAAGGGATTAAAGCCGAACGGCTTGGTGCTTGCGGCCCTGATGACCTCCCATATATCGATGCCCATCCTGTCGAAAACCATCTTCAGTTCGTTGACCATAGCGATGTTTATGCAGCGGTAGACGTTTTCGAGGATTTTCGCAGCCTCTGATGTTTCGAGACTGGAAACCGGCACAGTTTTGACTATGGCAAGACTGTAAAGGGCCGAGGCAATGCCGCAGCACTTTTCGGTCAGGCCGCCGACAATCTTGGGAATAGTTCTGGTTGAAAAGTTTTTATTGCCCGGGTCCTCGCGTTCGGGCGAGAACGCAAGGTGAAAATCCCTGCCTGCCTTAAGACCTTTACGTTCGAGTATTGGTGCGACCAGCTCCCGCGTGGTGCCGGGATAGGTTGTGCTTTCGAGGACGACCAATTGGCCTCTGCGAAGGTATTTGGCAATCGTTTCGGTAGAGCTGATTATAAACTGCATATCCGGCTCACGATTTGCCGTAAGCGGCGTAGGCACACAAATCAAAATCGCATCAACGGTTCGCAGTAATGCCATATCAGTGGTAGCTTTAAACAGTCCGCTTTTTATCATCTGCCTGATTTGCGAATGCGGAACGTGTTTAATTATGCTCCGGCCGGAATTCAAAACTTTGACCTTTTTCTTGTCAATATCGAAACCGACCACCCTCAGGCCTGCCGACGCAAACTCCCTGGCCAGCGGCAGACCGACATATCCGAGACCAAGAACCCCAACAATCGCCTTCTTATTCCTGATTTTTTTCTCTAATTCCGCCACAGGTATTATCCTTAACCAATATCCTTGTTACCGATAATCCGCCAATCTCCGGTAGATTGGGCCGGATTAAAGCAGTCAGTTTAGGTCTATGTGGTCAAAAAGTCAAAGAAATTAGCTGCCGGCACTGAATTGACGGTTTTAGATTGACGATAAACCATTAGCCGTTTACTATATTGAGCAGTGGTTGTAACAGGAAAACTCACGCTAAAACCGAAGGCCAAATAGCTTTGTGATTGCAGGAGGAAATATCGTGTCTATGTATCAATCGGGCGCCGGGAGGTTTAATATTTTGTTTACCTCCGTCGGCAGGCGGGTTTCACTGCTCAATAGCTTTCGCAGGGCGGCAAGACTGTTAAAAATACCAGTACAATTCTTTGGTACAGACACCAATGAACTATCCCCGGCTTTTCAATTTTGTGACAATAAACTGGTAGTCAGGCCCATTAAGGACAAGGGTTATATTCCCGACCTCCTGAAAATTGTGGACAAAAACAAGATTAAGCTGCTCGTGCCTACCATAGACACAAACCTGCTGATTCTGGCGGAGAACAAGGAAAGATTTGCTATGCTTGGCTGTCATATACTTGTCTCCGATCCCGACATCATTCATATCTGTCACGACAAAAGAGAGTCGTATCATTTTATGAAAAAGCACGGCTTTGATACGCCTGCAACAATGAGCGTTCAGTCGGCTCTTGCGAAGAAGAATCTTGACTGGCCGATATTGCTCAAGCCCTGGGACGGCTCGGCAAGCAGGGGGGTCACTGTCGTTAACAACCGGCAGGAACTGCTGGTTTTCAGTAAACGGACGCCAAACTGTATTGTTCAGGAATTTGTCGAAGGCGTGGAATATACCTGCGACGTCTATATAGACTTCGATATGAAAGTCCGCTGTGTTGTTCCGAGGAAACGTATCGAAGTAAGGGCCGGTGAGGTCAGCAAGGGACAGGTGGTGAAAAACGAGGCGATTATGAATCAGGTCGCCGAGTTTGCAAAAGCTCTCAAGGCCGGTCCGGGTGTCATAACCATCCAGTGCTTCCTTCAGTCAGACGGGAAAATCGTTTTCACTGATATAAATCCTCGCTTCGGAGGCGGTGTGCCGCTGGCGATAAAAGCCGGCGCCAACTTCCCAAAATGGATTTTGGAAGAGCTTACCGGCAGAAAGCCGAGAATTAGGTTTGACGGTTTTAAGGACAATTTGATTATGCTCCGTTATGATGCCGAAGTTTGGCTCGACGGCTCTTAAGGTGGAAAATATGCTTAATGGATTTATAGGCCCATACAGAGATACGGACTGGATACTGCGGTTCTGGTCTGTGCCGGTTTTTTCGTTTGTTTCCGCGCTGGGGGCCACCTGGCTGTGCAAGAAAATCGCTATCAAATACGGAATTACCGACCAGCCTGACAATCTCGTCAAGACACATAAAGAGCCTATCGCCTATCTTGGCGGCGTCGGCATACTCGTTGGATTGGTGGTTGGTGCGCTAGCGGGTATTTATTTAATGCGGGACCAACCCTATTTCAGCTCATCGCTCAAATGGCTCTTCGGCATATTGGCAGGGGCGGCAATCGCCTGCTTTATCGGCGTTGTGGATGACATTTTCAACCTGAAACCATGGCAAAAAATATTAGGACAGGTTGCAGCAGCAATTGCCTTGATTCAGGTTGGTATCAAACCGGCCTTGCACTACCTTACTATGCCATTCGGCTTACCAATGCCGCAAGGCGTTGAAACAATCCTCGGTATTCCAATTGTAATTATATTTGTTCTCGGGGCGACAAATTCTCTTAATCTTCTGGATGGTCTCGACGGCCTTTGTGCAGGTGTGACGGCCATAATTACCGTTGCTATGCTGATACTGGCGATACATTTGAAGACCTGGGATTTCAGCGAGATAGGCGACCCCGTGCGTCTTATAGTGTGCCTGGCCCTTGTCGGAGGCGTGTGCGGCTTTTTGCCTTTCAATCGCCATCCGGCCAAGATATTTATGGGCGATGCCGGAAGTATGCTGCTCGGATTTGTGGTGGCCGCCCTTATGATTTTGTTCGGGGAAAAGATTCCAAGATGGTGGATGGCTTCGGTGGTTGTCTTCGGTCTGCCTATTCTCGACACCGCTGTTGCGCTTGTCAGGAGACTGATTAATCACCGGCCTTTATTCGTTTCCGACCGCGGCCATATCTACGACCAGATGATTGACAGGGGAATATCGCTTAAACGAACGGTTGAAATCTGTTACGCATTGGCCGGCCTTTATGCCTTGATTGGCCTGGCAATGAGCCAGATAAGAACCAGGTATGCCGCTGTTGTATATGTCTTTGTCTTTGTAATTTCCGCCCTTGTTGTATGGAAAAAGGGCTATCTCAAAATGGAGGGTCTGCGTGGAGCAATTCGGAAAAATGGTGTGAACAATTCCTGAATTTATCGAATGTTTCCCGCCGTCGTCAGACCTTTTGCTGCAAGTATGGAAAGTAAAGGTATTGTGCCAAAAGTATAAGGGCTGTGTGCTATAAAGCCGGTTGCAAATGGAAAATACCAGACTGCATAAATAAATATTCCCGCCAATAATAACAAGCTCTTGCGCCAGCAGGAAAAAATACTCACCCCAGCGGCAACCCACAAAACCAAATGAAAGATGCTTAATACTATCTGCTCGCTCGTTATAGTCTTTATAGCAAGAAAAGGCTTTACAAATGCGGGGAAATAAAATTCTATCGCATTTAAAATAAATTTCTCCATAAACGGCACCGGATGATTCCTTATATGTTCAGCCATTTTCTTATCGGCCAGCTCTTCGTATTTGATATCCTTAAACCCTTTCCAGTGTGTATGTGTCTTTTCAGTCCCGTCAATTCCGAGAACCCTTATGCTTGCGTCAATGTAGCTTTCGCCCGGTCGCTGTGGAAATTCTTCGATGCAGGACCAGTGGACATTGCCGTTAAAATATGCCAGACCCCCGCCGCCCGCAATGGGTATAAATCGGTGGAATACCACCCAGTTCCTGTAAGTCCACGGAGCAATCAGTACGATTGCAATAACGCCTGCCGAAATGAACGTTAAAAACAGTTGTTTACGTCTCTGTGTAATCGCCACCACCGAGACAATAAAAAGGTTCACTACAACAACCACAAGCATTGCCGCATGCGTAAGGGCTATAGCTGCTGACGTTGCGCCTATAACCGCTGACTTAAGCAGTGGGCCGCCTCCGGACTGTTGTGTTTCACTGGTTTTTACAGGAGGAAAAAGTTCATTACCAACCAGCCAGACAAAAGCGGCATACAAAAATCCCTGCAGAATCTGCGTCATAGGATTTTTTGCGTTCCAGTAAACCCAGGGATTTATCAGAAAGATAATAACAGCGATTCGAGCAACGGACAGGTTGAAACACCTTTTTGCAATTTTAAAAATTAGAAGACTAATTAGACCTACCAGAAGGCTTTGAGGGAATATCAAAACGAATCTCTGCCAATTTACGGGGAATATAGCAACAGGCACAAGAAAGAGCGGATAAAACGGGGGACGGTGAAAAATCTGCGATCCGTCTTTCTCGAAGACGTAGCCATTGCCCCGTACCAGATTTTCGGCTATCTGAATATAACCGTCATTGCCGCTGAAGTTTTTGCTCAGGCCGGTCAAAGGTGATATCACGAAAATTATAATTAGGCACAAACTGAGACATAATGCTGACGATAACCAGAATACCCCTCTGTCGGTTTTCAGCACAATCCTGTTGAGACTGTCTATGAGATTCATTTTTGTTCCGACCTTTCTTTACTGGCTATTATGTAAATCTGGGGACCAAGTTTTATCAAATCGTGGATGTAAAACAGTATGTTTGCGATTCCAAAGACTATTTTCTTCCGTAAAGTGAGCCTGCCTTCAAGATAATTATTCCTGATTTTGCCAAAATTGAAATTCGTGAGATACTTCTGAAGCGTAAAAAACGGCCAACCCCATAGAGAAGCATATTCGATATTGAAACCCATATTCCTAAGAATGGCCTTCAGATGCGCAATCTCGAAATGCTGCGCATGCCCGGTATATCTGTCTGAACGATGTATTCTGCCGGTTTGTGTCGTGAGAATAAGCCTGCCGCCGTCAGCGAGGTTGTCTCTTATCCAGAGAAGTATGCGGAAATAATCCTTGGTATGTTCGAGAACTTCGCAGCATATAATAATGTCGCACCTGCGATTGAGAACAGGAAAAAGGTCGTTGTAAAGATAGGGCGTATCCAGTTCTTTTTTTGCGATATCAATGGCCCTGGCAGATATGTCACAGCCCCCGAAATGCTCGCAGCCAAACCGGAAAACCTTTTTTACTTCCTTCAAAATAGCCCCTACCCCGCAGCCATAATCGAAAATTAACGAATTGTCCTTGAGCCTGTATTTTTTAATGGCGTTGATTATAAATCTTTTGCGGTGACGCACGCTGGGATAATATGGGTATGAAACACCTGCCTGTTCCCAGTACAAATCCGGAATATATTCTGTTTGTTCTTCTTGCATTTACAGACCCTGAAACGTTAATCCGGTTACCTTTATTATTGAAATCAATCCTCTCGCCGCCAGAATGGAGAGAAACGGTATGGTCCCGAAAGCATACAGGCAATGCCCTATAAACGTTGCAAACGGTAAATACCATATCGCATACAATGCCACCGCCGCGAACATCAGCACCGGCTCAACCCAGGAGATGTTCTCACGTTTATTCGGCAGGCTGCCCATCAATGCCAATACCCAAAGCGCCAGATGATATATTGTTATTGTCAGTTTGTGAGTGCGAAGTCCCTTGTAAAAATCTGTCGCCAGAAACGGATACGTAAGTGCGGGAAAATAATACTCAACAGCATTCAGCAGCACCTTCTTCGCAAAGGCCCCCGGATGCGCACGCAAATCCTCCATCATTTTCGCATTCATCTTGTCTTCGAGTTTTATATCTTTGAATCCCTTCCAGTGAGTAAGGGTCTCTTCTGTTCCTTCAATGCCGGCCACTCGCAGGCTCGCATCGATATAACTCTCCCCTTCACGCTGCGGCTCCGGCATTATACCCTTCCAGTGAGTGTTTCCATTGAAATATACCAGGCCTCCGCCGCCCGCAATGGGTATAAATCGGCCAAATACCACCCAGTTCCTGTATGTCCAGGGGACAATCAGGATTACCATAGTTATTGCGGCTGTTATTGAAGTTTTAATGGCTCTGCCATTGCGACGTATGACAGCGAAAATAAAAAATATCAGCAGCAAAACCGTAGTAACAGCAAGCGTAATGCCGTGCGTTAAAGCTAAAGCCGCACCTGCAACTCCTATGGCCAGCCGACGCAGCCAGAGCTTTGTCGTGCTTGTCGCTGTACTGTCACGTCCAAGCATAAAAAGAAATTCACTGCCCACCAGCGCAGCAAACAGAATATACAGCAACCCCTGTGTTATCGTTGTAAGAGGATTTTTGATGTCAAAATATACCCAGGGATTCAATATAAAAATAAAAACGGCCATTATAGCCGTTCGCCGGCCGAAAAGATGTTTGCCAATCTTAAATATCAGTTCCCCGATAACCCCCGCCATCAGGCTTTGTATCAGCACCAGAACCGGACGCCGCAAGTATTCCGGGAAAAATGTTACAGGCACCAGTAAAAGCGGGTACATCGGGGCACGATGAAAAACCGGCGGCCCGCCTTTTTCAAAAACGTATCCGTTGCCCTGCCTTAAATTGTCTGCAAGCTGGATATAGCCGTCGTGGGTCTTGCCAAAAGTATAAGGAATTTTTTTTACTGGTATGATGACCAGAATTATAAACATCGTGCCGACAAAAAATGCACAAAACGACAACCAAAATGCGCCTTTGGCTGTTTCGGGGATTATCCTCAAATTACTTCTCCTCGTGATATTCCTGTTCGGCATTTACAGCCCATATATTATCTTTTGTTTTTACATTGGCAATTATGTTTTCCACCGCCGCCATTGCTGTCAGCATCGAGTGGTCCTGGTTGTTATACTTGTGCATACCGTTTCTGCCGATAAGAAATAAATTTTCAAACTTATCAAGGTAATTTCTGATTATGTCGAACCTGTCATAACTGCCGAAATATGCCGGGTAGGTCTTCGGCATCCTGATTATTGTGCTGTCGAGGACGTCCCCTTTCTCGATTATGTCGATTTTGGCCAGCTCATCGATAGCGAACTTTATGAGCTGCTCGTCAGGCTTGCTCCAAAGCTCGTCGCCCTCATTGCCGAAATATTCCAGTCCTATCCAGACGGTGTCCCCGTTCTTTACCATATACGGGCTCCAGTTGTTGAATATCTGGAGTCTGCCCAGCCGCACGTCCCTTTCCTGGATATATATCCAGTTGTCCGGCACAATATTATTTATTGTCTTTATCTTCGTTTCGTTTTTAATCTTCAATTCTTTAAGCAGCAGCCCTACCGTTATAAAATCGCGATAAATCAGCCCCTCGGCTGTCTGGCGGACATCCGGCGGCGCAGGCTCATCGAGCGATGCAATCAGGTCTTTGACAGGCATCGATGAAAAAAAGTAATCCCCGCTGAAATTTTTGACCTCGCCGGTGTTCCCGTCTTCCGCCTGAATTTCAATAATTCTGTTGTCACGCTGTTTAATTCCTTTGACCTTATGCCGCAGATATACTCTCCCGCCTTTTGACTCGATAATTTTGGCGACTTCCTCCCATAACTGGCCTGGACCGAATTTGGGGTATATAAACTGGCCGATAAGAGTGGTCTCGGTCTTTTTCTGCCCCACTGACGTATCTTTTGAAAAAAGATTCCTCGTTGCGTGGGCAATGACCCTGCTGATAGACAATCCCTTTATCCTCTGGGCGCCCCACTCAGGTTTTATCGCAGAGCAGGGGACACCCCATACCTTCTGCGTGTAATCCTTGAAAAAGGTCAGATACAGCTCTCTTCCGAACCTGTTTATTATGAAATCCTCGAGGGTTTTTTCCTGTTTTACAGGGAAAAGCCTGGCATTGGCATAGCTGAATCCAATTTTGATGGTACGCAAAACCCCCAGGTTGGCGATTGTCTGCCATTTTAAGGTTATCGGGTAATCGAAAAACCTGCGAAGGAAAAATATCCTCGATATTCTTTGGCGAAATAAAAAGACCCTGTCGGTTTTCTCAGGGTTGGCCTCGCTGGTTTTTTCAGAAAGAGGCGGCATTCTGCCGAGAATAATGTCGTCTTTTGACGGGGCGGTCTGCATAGGAAGGATATTGAGCCAGAACTGCATCACCCTGTCGGATTTGGAAAAAAACCGGTGTCCCCCGATGTCCATTCTGTTGCCCTTATAATTTACCGTTTTTGAGATTCCGCCGATATCGCCGGTCATTTCAAGAACTATGGGCCTGACATCGGTTTTCTCAAGCAGCTCATAAGCAGCGGTCAGTCCCGCCGGCCCCGCACCAATTATGATTGCTGTTTTTTCCTCCATTCACGGCCTCTGAGGAATCTTCCAGAGATATATGCTGCTTCTGACGAAAATGCCGGTGACCAATAAAGACGAATCCGGCGAAAATGATAATCCTGAAATCGTATTTTTCCCGCCGAATTGAGTGACTTTTTGTCCGGTCTTGACATCCCACACAACTGCCTTTTGCGCCGGCTCAGTAGAAGCCGAAAACAGCCTCCCGTCGGGACTTGCAGCAAGAAGTATAATTGTCTGGGGGTTATTCGGCGCAGCCTCATATTTATCCATTACAAACTGCTTGGCAGCCTTTCCACTGACAGTCTCAAACACATATATATACCTGCCCGGCTCTGAAGTATAAACCCACTGACCGTCCGGCGAGAAAATAACCTTGTTAAGTTCTACGGAACTTTTCACGCTTTGTTCCCAAAGTATCTTTTTGCTTTGTGTCTCCGCCACGAAAATCCACCCGCCGCCTTTCGTGCCGGCAGCCGCCATAAAATTGCCGTCGTTCGATATGCTCACGCTGTTTATCTTGGATTTGTCCTCCATAATCTCTGTAACGACCTCCGAAACAGCGGTCAAATTCGGGTCAATCACCGCCAGCCGTATACGCCCCGCGTCGTAAAGCTCAAGTGCGGTAACAGCATATCTGCCGTTTGCGCTCGTCTCCAGCAATTTGACCCTTTTAACTTCTTCCAGAGGAAGCCTTTTCAATTCCTTATCGCCTTTTAAGTTGCTTACTACAAGGACATTGCTGCTGGCAGCGGGCACCCACAGCAGACGGTCGCCATAAAAAGCGGTCATCTTTTGTGCATCGACGCGACCGACCTGAGGCCAGCCGCTCAAATTGTTCCAGTCCCACACGTAAGTCTCATTTTCCCGCGAAATCGCTATCAGCCGGTTGTCAATTATAGATAATCTCTCCACCCCCGCATCCGGCCCGCGAAGTACCTGAACTATCGGTGACTTATAGTTGATTATAACCGTCACTACCACAAGCACAGCAAACGCCAGCAGGAACAATAAAGCTGTATTTTTCTTTTTCTT
>Ga0315294_10002305_pt1 | contig 20863 bp, 24 predicted proteins | sample YL17G13_40_MG_FD_203626 | JGI IMG/M metagenome (GOLD analysis project Ga0315294, IMG submission 203626) | Sediment microbial communities from Yellowstone Lake, YNP, Wyoming, USA - YL17G13_40 | ecosystem: Environmental > Aquatic > Freshwater > Lake > Sediment | place: USA: Wyoming | collected...
GCCCGTGCCGTGGTCAATGAAAAATCTTTCGCCGATTGTCGCACCGGGATGAATGTCAATGCCCGTTTCATGGTGCGCCCGCTCACTCATGATTCTTGGAATCAGCGGTACATTTTTCAGATAAAGCTCATGTGCTATCCTATGGGTTGTTATTGCCCTAAGGCCCGGGTAACTTAAGACTATTTCCTCGAAACTGCTGGCCGCAGGGTCGCCGTCAAAAGCTGCCTGGATATCGGTCTTGAGCAATCTGCGAATCTTTGGAAGCTGAGCCAAAAGGTGTTCTGTAACCTCCCGGGCCATAGTACGGCAGCCGGTGCAATCACTCTGCTTCAATCTGCATTGATGGAGAAGCGCTCTTTCTATCTGCTCGGCAAGCTGATTCTGAATCTGGCACAAAATATCACCTACGACAAAACTGATGTTGGAACTGGTAACATCTCTTGCACCAGTATAACCCGGGAAAATCATTTCCATAAGCAAATTGAGCACCTCAAGTATTCTGTCCCGCAAAGGCAGATTCGTCGTATCGATAAAATTTATGCCCGACTCGTCCTGATAAGTGTCAACAATCGCCTTGACAATATTTTTAACATTATCGTTTTTCATCTTCGAGCCTCTTACTGAAAAAGTTCGGTTGAGATATATCTTTCGCCGGTATCACAGATAATCGTTACGATAACTTTTCCTTTATTTTCACTTCTTTTTGCAACCTGCAGCGAAGCAAAGACGTTGGCACCGGAACTAATGCCTGCAAGTATCCCTTCCTTTTCCGCAAGCAGCCGGGCTGTTCTGATTGCATCTTCATTACTGACGCAGATAATCTCATCGAAAACGGTTGTGTCGAGCACCTTCGGAACAAAACCTGCACCGATGCCCTGAATCTTGTGCGGTCCCGGATTTCCGCCGGAAAGCACCGGCGAATCAGTCGGCTCAACCGCAACGACTTTAACTGTCGGCTTGTATTTTTTCAGCACCTGCCCGCAACCTGTAATTGTACCACCTGTGCCGACACCGGCAACCAATATATCGACACTGCCGTCCGTATCGGCCCAGATTTCTTCTGCTGTAGTTCGGCGGTGTATTTCAGGATTGGCAGGATTTTCAAACTGCTGCAGCATAATCATATTGCCGGTATTGCTGACAATCCTCTGTGCATAAGCCACCGCTCCTTTCATACCCTCGGCGGCAGGCGTCAGAACAAGTTCTGCACCGAAAATTTTAAACAGCTTCCTCCTTTCAATACTCATCGATTCCGGCATAACCAGTATGAGTTTATAGCCTCTTACCGCGCAGACAAAGGCCAGACCTATGCCGGTATTGCCGCTTGTCGGCTCAACAAGAGTCGTATGCTTGTTAATCCTGCCCTGCTTTTCTGCCGCCTCAATCATTGCAAGGCCAATTCTGTCCTTAACACTGCCGCAAGGATTGAAAAATTCCATTTTCGCAAGTATCTGCACACCGGCCGGACCAAGAGAATTTATCCTTACCAGCGGCGTGTTGCCGATTGTTTCTGCCAGATTGTTATATATCTTCGCCATAGGTATCTCCAAAATTTTAATACCCCCCACTGCAGGGGTGGGGCTAAACCTCGAAATCCATATATTAAATCTGATAGTTGAGCTTTTCTTTTTCTGCCATCTCGACCAGGTCCGAAAGCGTCTTGTTCGTCAGCACATTTAATATCGCATCATTTACCTCAATCCACAGCCGTCTTGTAATACAGTCCGCGAAGCCGGCACAGGCTTCTTTATTTTCGACACACTCAACTGTAAACACCGGGCCTTCAAGAACCCTGAAAATTTCACTTAATTTTATATCTTCAGGCGATTTTGCAAGCACATAACCGCCGTGAGGGCCTCTTATGCTCCTTACAAGCCCGGCGGACTTTATTATCGCAATAAGCTGCTCAAGATATTTATTGGATATGTTCTGCCTTTCTGCAATCACCTTAATCTGCAGTGGACCTGCTTTACCTGCTTTATATGCAAGAGCGAGTTCAAGAATAGCTCGCATGCCATATCTTGTTCTGGTAGAAATCTTCATAAAAGTTTCTCCTATATTCCTATGGTTTTAGTAGTATTATATACATTCTACGAACTATTGTCAATCTTGTGCGTAAAAATGCCAAAGAAAGAGGAAAATAATAATAACTTGAGCTATTTAATACTTATTTGGTCCGGTTTTTATCTCTTGACAGGAAATCGCATCAAATTTAAGATAAACCCGTCATAGGCGGATAAACCTGTTTTAATTAGATTATAGGGGTTTTTCGAATGCCAAAAGGCTCGCCCAAAAAGATAGCTAAGATATCCTCTTATAAACTGCCCAAGCCATCCATAGAGCATCTTCAAAGGCTTACCGACGATACAGGCATATTACAGCATGCCAAATATATAATACCCGACCACCAGAACGGCTACTGCACCGATGACAACGCAAGGGCTCTTATCGTTGTCAGCGGGTATCTTAAACACTACCCAGATGCGGAGGCGAGAAAACTATTTGATATATACCTGGCTTTCCTCTATCACGCCCTGAAACCGGACAAAACAGTCTATAATTTCCTCGACTACAATAGAAAATGGAGAACCGGCGAATCAGAACATGACGCCCTCGGCAGAACTATCTGGGCATTCGGGTCGGTAATCGCCGCACCGCCAAACGAGGATTATATTCCTATTGTCAGAGAATTTTTTTACGATGCCTCACAACACATTCCGTCAATGCCGCCAAGGGGCATAGCATACTCAATTCTCGGTTTATCCGAATTTCTTAAAAAATTCCCAAACGACAACCAGACAATCACACTATTAACCACCGGCGCCGACATTCTTGTCAAAAATTACGTTAAATACTCCTGTGAAAACTGGAATTGGTTTGAAGACACCCTCGCATACGAAAATGCAATTATGCCCGCAGCTCTGTATGCCGCTGCAAAGATACTCGGCGAAGATAAATATCTGAACGTTGCAGAAAAAACCTGCTCATTTCTGCTTGGAAATACATTTAATGGAAAACACTTCAGCTTTATAGGCTCAAATGGCTGGTATCCAAAAGGGAAAAAACGTGCCCAGTTCGACCAGCAGCCGATAGAGGCAGCCAGTACCGTGATAATGTTAAGAAGTGCTTACGAAGCGACTATGAAGCAGGAATACCTCAACCTCCAGAGAAAGGCTTTCGATTGGTTTCTGGGCGAAAACGACCTTCACATGCCGGTCTATGATTTTCAGACGAAGGGCTGCTGCGACGGACTTGGCGAAGGCGGCGTAAATATCAACCAAGGCGCTGAAAGTATTATAAGTTTTCTGCTGGCACTGTTACAAATGGAAGAAATATCTTAAATTAGTTTAAGACATAAATGAAAATTGCTACATTCAATGCCAACTCAATAAGAGCCAGAACAGAAATAATCATCAACTGGCTGGCTGAAAAAAAGCCGGACGTTCTGTGTGTGCAGGAGACCAAGGTTCAGGACAAGGATTTCCCGGCCGATGTTTTTGCCAAGACCGGCTATAAGTTTGCGTTCAAGGGCGAAAAGAGTTATAACGGCGTTGCAATTTTCAGCAGGAGCAAACTTACCAAAGTTGAATTCGGCCTTGACAGCGAGCCGAAAGACGAGGCCAGAATGATAAAGGCAAAGACCGCAGGAATCACGATTGTCAATACCTATATCCCGCAGGGCTACGAGATTGATTCTGAAAAATATCAATACAAGCTCGACTGGCTTAAAAGGCTTCTACGGTACTTCAAAAAATACTTTGCGCCGACGGACAAATTGTTATGGACGGGTGATTTCAATATTGCGCCTGAGGCAAAGGACGTTTACGACCCTGTTGCACTTGCCGGCCATGTCTGCTTCAATCCACAGGTTACGGATTTGCTGAAAAAATTTATTGACTGGGGCTTTGTCGACCTTTTCAGAAAGCACTGCACCAGTTCAGGGCAGTTCACTTTCTGGGATTATCGGGAACCGAATGGTTTTAAAAGAAACCTCGGCTGGCGGCTGGACCACATAATGACTACAGAACCGATGGCGAAAATCTGCACAAACTGTTACATTGATAAAAAACCCAGGACACTTGAAAAGCCCAGCGACCACACATTCCTTGTCGCAGAATTCAGGGGCTGATATACTCAACCTCTTTTCCGGCCTAATGGTTATTTACTTTGGCGGCTTATCTTGTTTTCTTCTGCCGGGGCTCTTGCGGCGCTCGTGACCTTGATAACCGTATGAAAACTTCCTTCGGTCTTCTCCGCCGCGTCTTTCGCCAGGCTTTTTTTCAGGTTTATCCCTGTTGTTTTCCGCCGCCGGCTGCTGTTTGGACTGACCTGTTTTAAAATCCTTATCCTCTTTTTTAGCGTTATCGGACATATTCTTTATCTCCAGCTTTTTGCCTGTCTAAATAATAAGTTAAAAAATCATAAAAAGCACACAATATTTTTAAGTTTTTCTGCCTTTATTTTCTTTGCAGCTTCTCAGACACGGTGCATCATTTTAAAGATTGTTTCGTCCTGGAAGGTGATTTTCAGTTTCATCTGGTCTGCTATTTTGTCGAGGCGTTTGTGAATCTGCGGGATGCTGATTTTTGCCTTTGCGATGTCAACCGCCATAGTCATGACGAAGTACTTTTCCATAATTTTCTGGTTGACATCAACGATGTTGATATTGGCTTTCGCCATCGCACCTGCAAGTTTTGCAATGATGCCAACACGGTCCTTGCCGGTAACGGTCATAATACAAATTTGCGATTGTTTTTTGGCAGCCATAAAATTCTTCCTTAAATCACCATTTTATCTGATGCAATTTTTCCATATTTTTATAATCTGTCATATCGAACCCCAGGGCGGTAACGGTGATAAAGCCGTCAGTCAGAGCAAGCGTATCTGAAGGAATGTGCGTATCCAGATGTCCTCCGCCTGCGAGCTGATAGAGCACTTGTCCTGTATCGCTTTGTTTTTTTATAAAATGTTCTTCAAAACCCATTGTTGACTGCGGCACAACCCTGACTCCCTTTGGCTGCCCTTTCGAAAGTCTGGGGATATTAATGTTTATGACGCCCGACAAATTTACAGCCGGTATTTTGCTTATGACCTCGAAGGCATATTTCGCAGCGGTCTTAAAGTCCATCTGCTCTTCGTGGGCACAGCTTACCGCAATCGCCGGTATGCGGTAGAACACCGCCTCCATGGCTGCAGCGACTGTGCCGGAATAATATACGTTGATGCCGACATTTGCACCGTTGTTAATACCGCTAATGACAAGGTCCGGCTTTTTCGGACACAGTTCCATAATTGCAAGTTTGACACAGTCCGCGGGCGAACCGCTGACGCTGTAACCGCCAAATCGGTCTTCTATCTCGACCTTTTCGCAAACCAGCGGCTCAAAAACAGTGATACTGTGCCCTGCACCGCTCATTCTGTCGGCCGGCGCCACAACAGTTATATCACCGAGCTTAGTCAGCTCTCTGTAAGCTGCAGCTATACCCGGGGCAAAAATTCCATCGTCATTTGTCAGGAGGATATTCATACTCTCAATGAATATAGTACCTGATAGCCTGCAATAATCAATAGTTAATACAATTTATTGACGGTCTCTGAGTTGAGAGTATAATCGAAAACATGATAAGAAAATTTGACCGAAAGAACGATTTGGTTTTAACAAGGCAGCAGATGCGTGACTTTGACGCATGGGCGATAAATACCGCCCATGTGCCCGGCATAATCCTTATGGAAAATGCCGGCAGAGGCTGCGGGGAAGTTGTTGTCAGCGAACTGAAAAAACTCGGAAGCAGAAAGGTTTGTATCTTTTGCGGCACGGGCAGTAACGGCGGCGATGGTTTTGTAATCGCAAGGCATCTGAAAAATGCAGCCTTTGAAGTGAAAATTGCCCTTTGCGGTCCGGCCTCGAAGATAAAAGGCGACGCCGAAATAAATTACAAAATCATTTGCAGAATGGGCATTTTGATTAAGGAGTTTGATCTTTCTTCGGCAGATATTGAAAAGGCCGTTGAAACTTTTGCAGGTGACTGCGATTTAATTGTGGATGCGATTTTCGGCACAGGTCTTTCGGGCGAACTTAGCGGCGGATTCGACAGACTTGTCGATGCGGTAAATTCTCTAAACAAACGGATTATAGCTGTTGATATTCCATCCGGCCTGGATTGTGATACAGGACTCGCACTTGGTACAGCGATAAGAGCAGCAGTAACGGTTACATTTGCAGCGGCAAAGAAAGGTTTCATAAGTCCTGCATCAGCGGAATATACAGGTGAAGTTTACATCGCCTCAATCGGCATCGAACCGCAAGAATGTAAAATGAAAAATTTAAAATGGAAAAAGAAATGAAATTCCTCAATTTTTAATTCTTAATTCTTAATTCTTTTAATATGTCTTTGCTTTTGTGCCGGAGGCCAGGCTCTCATAACCAATGAAGTTTAGAAATCTTTTTACGCCAAAAACGGGGATGAAGAGGTCCTTTGCCTGGTTTTTGACTTCCTGATAGTTTTCTGAAGCCTTGATTGATGCTTCATATCTATCCGCAGCCATAGGGTCTGCTTCTATTTCATCGAGCGTTGGTTTTTTCTTTACTTGTGGTGGAGCGCCGAGCACGACAAAATCTGTATCTATTGTTGCGACATCTTCAACTTTTCCGCCCCAGTTTTCAACAAGCTGTTTGATTTTTGCAGCGCCGTCTGAGTCGATATTTCCATCGCCGTCGAAATCAAACTCTCCCGCAACAACGAACCTGTTGGCAGCCTTGCTGTCCCAGATAAGGTTTATAATTACATCACCTTCGGCAACAGGATTTTTTTTGGTCGATTTGTTCATTCTTGCGGTAGCGGTATTTTTATCAACGTTGAAGACTTCGATTTCAGCCTTGCCTGAACCGTCGGCGGGAACAGGGGCGTTTCTGTCATAGACGGAGAAAGTCAGGCCGGGATAAACCTTATCTTCGCTTCCGATATCGATGAATACTATGTTTGTGGAGGTATCGACGGTAATAATATGTCCATCCGGCTGATAAGCGGCGATATCTTCTTTGGGTCGCGGTTTTAATACATCAAGCCTGCTCAGAGCATCTTCGAGTCTGTTTTGTATGATGCTGAGTTTGCTCAAGGTTGTCAGCAGCTCCTGTCTGGTTTTGTTTTTCTCCTCTACGGCCTCATCTCTCTGCTGCGAAAGCATCTGTACCTGCTCGGTGGTTTTTTTGTCCATAATTTCGCGAAGCTGGTTGTAGCTCTGCTGGACGCTGTCGGCCTTTTCCTGCTCGGTGCGGATTTGAGCTCTCAGTTCTTTTTCTCTTTGCGCCGCTCCCTGTCTTGCAAGGTCGTATTCATTGTTAAGGTCACTGAGCTGCGAGGTCAGCTGTTCGGTAAGTTCCTGTTTTTGTTTCAGCTTGTTGTCGCAACTTTCGATTATGCTGATGGCACCCCATCCGTTGGCATCGTTAGCATCGGCAGAAAATGTCATTTCCTGCGGCAGTTTTGCCAGAACGTCCTTGTATTTTGTCTGCATTTGGGCCATTTTTACTTCTGCACTTGTCTCCTGAGGCTGAATGCCGATAAACATAACATACAACTGGTCGATATATCCGAGAAGCTGGCCAAGCCTGCTCTGATTTCGGTCTTTTTGTCCGACAAGTGAACCAACATTTCGCACCTGACTTTGCGAGGCAAACTCTGCCATATCCCGCTGACTGGTCAGGTATTGGTCCCGCCAGTCTTGCGATTTCAGATAGAACACAACTGCAAGAATCGCAGCAACAATAAATAAGGCGACAAATGTGATAACTGTATAAAGCATTGTGCTGCTTTGAGTCTGACGAACAACAGCCATCTGAAATCTCCTGAAACGGAAATAAAAACAGTTAATTTCGACACTTATGCACCAAAGGCGTTTCATAATTATCGGCCAAAATCGGTGTTTAGTCAACTAAAAACTTGCCCAAATTCTCAAAGTCTTTGTGGCATAAGTAGCTTTTGAATTGTATATTCAGATTAAATCCTTTTGAGAGTTTGATTATGGCCACAGAAAGACTGCACAAGATTCTTGCCGCTGCAGGCGTTGATTCCCGCCGAAAGTGTGAGCAGCTTATTCTCGATGGTCTTGTCAGGGTCAACGGCAGGATTGTCGATACGCTGCCTGCCTTTGCTGATATAGAAACTGATATTATTATGGTTGACGGCCAAAGGCTTAAGCCGGAGAAAAAAGTTTACTATCTTTTGAACAAGCCCAAAGGCATTATATGCACCAACTACGACCCCGGCGGCAGACGCAAGGCAATAGACTTAATTAACTGCAGACAGCGGATTTTCTGCGTCGGCAGACTTGATACAGATACGACCGGAGCGATAATTTTAACTAACGATACTTCTCTTTGCGACAAACTGACGCATCCCAGATACCATCTTGTTAAGACATACGTTGTTGGTATACAAGGTAAAATTACATCTGAGGTGGTTGAAAAATTGAAAAAGGGCATCTGGCTTTCAGAGGGCAAAACGTTTCCTGCAAAGGTAAAAATCTTAAAAGCTCATCATACCCAAAGTCTGCTCGAGATAAAAATCACTCAGAGTCTTAACAGGCAGATTCGAAGGATACTGGCCAAAGTCGGCTATAAGGTAACTGCACTGAAGAGAACACAGATAGGCAGAATCTCTTTACATCGCCTCGGCGTTGGCTGCTACAGAGAGCTTACAAGCTCCGAGGTGGATTACCTTAGAGGGATTTGACTTTTTGGAGAATAAAAAAGGCGAGATTTCTGAATCTCGCCTTTGAGTTTTTAATCTTCAAAACTATGCCTGCGGCTTATAGTTTCTTTTCAATGGTTTTTGCACCAGTCCCATTCGAATAGCCTTTGCTGAGACTCTTATTTTGCAGACCTTGCCATCGATGACGGCACGAACTTTCTGGATGTTCGGCTTGAATTTTCGTCTTGTTACGCCGGTGGTTTTCACACCGACACCGCCAAGATATTTTGCCTTGCCGCGGCGGGCAATAGAATTACCGCTGACCGTCTTTTTACCTAAAAAATGACAAACACGTGCCATAATTTAGCGCTCCGTTTTAGTTAAGCTTTGTTAAAACCTTTAGAGTTTAGTAAGTATAAGGATTTGACGGGACTTTGCAAGGTTAAAAATTAAAATGCCTATAAGTGCCTGCCTTTAAGCAGGTTATATTAAATCACCGGTACCCCAAAGCAATCTGGTATTTTTTGTTGTGTTTAAGGCTTTCTCTGCCGCGGCTGCAGGATGTACTTATAACAACCTGGGCTTGTTTATTCCGGCTGCTTTCTATCGTAACGCTTAATCGTGTGTTTCGTGCATCTATGCCAGCGGTATCAAGTTGAATTTCCTCCCCCATCTTTTTTATATTTCCCTTTTCAGTATTATATTTTGCCCAAATCAAGGCGCTCGAAATCAGATTTTGCTGGACCGCCTCGAGAAGAGCCCGGTTGGTTTGAAATATAATTTTATTCGAGCTGCCGGTCAGGACAAACAATTCCGCTCCCATCAGGCCGATTATCATAATAACAATCAATAAGACAAAACCCTTTTTCAATTTACCCTCACACCAATGTGATAAGTTTTGAATATTTTATTTTCGACAAAAATTTTATTTTCATTTTTCGATACTTCCCCCTCGCACCAATACATTGGTGTGAGGGTTTACTGCCTCCTGATAAGCACCTGCAAAATACACATGGGAATTGGGCATTTTCTTATCCACACGGTTGTAGCTTTTCAGTTCTACATACTTTTTTATTTCCACTGCGTAGCCGATGCCGTTCTTTCGCCATACCTGCCATTCGATTTTTCCGTCCGGAATCTGCCATGATATGTTTCCCCCCGTATCTCCAGAACCGTTGCCGGATATTATCAATCTTGATATTCTTCCATCCTGCAAAAGATAACAGGCTAAATTATTTTTTTGCTCAATGAGAAGACATTTTTCGCTTGTTGAATATATACGAAACGATTTGGGAAACCCTATTGCCGAGTTGATGTCTTTTTTTATATATTTCAGTGCGTCGAGAATACTGGTGTTGGATTCAATTAATTTTTGTGATTTTGGAATATCATACATCATAAATTTCGACAGTCTTGCAAGGGGTATGGATATAACTGCAATAACCGCCAGCACTGTAATACATTCAACAAGTGAAAAGCCCTTACGCATTATTAGTCTTTTCCTTTCGGGACAAGAAATCTGGCCAGTTCGACCGAAACTTTTTTATTGTCGGTTCCTGCCGTTGCCTTGACTTTGATTAACTCCAAACCCTGCCATTGTTCTTTTCCGGCTGTTTGCACGATTTCAATGTTCATTTTAGGCCATAATCTTTTAAAATCTCCATCGCTGATTGGTTGCCCTGTAACAGCAATACTATCAAGCTGAGCCTGTGCTGCGGAAATACATTGTTGTCTGGCCAAATGGTATTGATTGATATTTTTAAAGACCTTTAACATCATCGCCATACAGGCCAGAATAATCACCAGAACGGCCATGGCAACCATTAGCTCCGTCAGCAGAAAACCGTTATGTTTGATACCTTTGCTCATACGATGTCCGCATATTGAACAATAATCGCCACTACAGCAGAAAAAATTGAGTAAGCAACAAAACCAACCATTGCCCCCAGACAGATTGTTGTCGAGGGCAGTATTATAAATCTTGCAAGATTTACTCTATAGCTGTAATTCGAACGATAGACGGATTCGAGCATTTCCAGCACAGGCAGAGTATTTTCCGGATTTTCCTGCTGCTGGAAAGCCCAGGAAAGCGAATTTGCCAGTCCACATTGTCTTGCGGCATCGGCAATGTTATTCCCTGCCTCAATCTGCCTGAGCCATTTTTCAAGTCTTTTTCTAAAGTAGTAATTGACATCAAGATTGATTGCATTGGCGACAGCGCTATTAACAGTGCAGCCGGCATTGAGAAATATTCTTAATACCTCAACAAGCTGCAGGGTAGAATAATTATTTTCAAACCAATGAAGAATCGGCAGATGCCATTTAATAAAATCTCCAATTCGCGAAATCAGCAGCGGCTTTTGAGGCCTGCGAGGCCGGAACCTGACAATGACGTAAATAACAGATATTAAAAAGATGATTCCAACGACTACCAGCCAGCCATACCTGAAACAAATATAATCAGCAATAGCCATAAGAATCCGTGTGGACTTTGGTAGATTACCTCCTGCAATTTCATGTATAACCTGACTAAATTTGGGCATTATAGCTATCATTATCCCTGTTGTGATTAACGACAGAATGATTAACACCACAATAAAATAGGCGGCAGGATACACCGGTTTAACTCTTTTGCTGTCGTTGGCTTTTTCGAGCAGGTCTTTTTCAATGCTCCCGATGACCTGTGGCACTTGTCCTATTTTTTCGCCCGCGACTATCAGGGCGGTTATTCCTGCAGGACATCTGCGAAAGCCTCTCTTAATTGACTCGCTCAGTGAATACCCCTGAACCAGCCATTTGGATATCTGCCGTAAAATTTGCGAGTGCTTATATTTGATATTTTCCACAGCCGACTGCAGGGCCATCGGCAGAGGCAGATTCTGTCTGATACTTGCTCCGATGGTTGAGATAACAAAAGCAACTGTGGCATTGCGCTGTGTAACATTAACTCCCAAACAATAGCTAAACAAAAGCCCCAGAAAGCCAATAGCGGCGCCGCCTAAAGGAGATGATATTGCGAAAAATCCAATCAGCAAAATTATGGCCAGAAAGGTTATTATTATTCTTTTTGCCCATCTTTTCGGCCAGGGAACAACGTCAGCTTCATGCCGCATGAAGAGTATTGAAATGAGGGTAGCAGGAAAAATACATAACGCCACTCTTGCCGGTGCAAACAACTCGTTGTTCACAGCCAATATAAGCAGAATTGACCCGATAACAGGCAGGGTAATGATAGCAAATCGGGGCGTTTTAAGGCCCAGAAAGATATACAAAACCAGAACAAATATTGTTATAGCCAGCAGCATCTTTTTTATCTCACATCAGAGACGTAACAATCTTTATCATCGGCAGAAAAAGGCTCAGTATCGTTATGCCCATGAATCCGCCTACGAAAATCAGCATCACAGGCAAAAGAATTGCCTGCAGTCTTGCCTGGCTGCACCTTACCTGTTCGACATACATCTCTGACAGGCTATGAAGATTATCTTCCAGTTCGTTTCGCTGTGAGCCTAACTGAACAGAATAGAGGAAAAGTTTTGGTATTATCCTGCAGAACTGCCCTGCCTGCATAATATTAGTTCCATTTTCTATCTGTTCGGCGAGAAAGGCGGTTTCATAAATAAGTTTTTCACTGCCGCTTGCTTCGGCACTTAACCTCAGGCAGTTCGGCATATCGCTGCCTGTCGCAATCATTACCGCCATTGATTCAGCCATTTTGGCTAATATACTACTGTGATACAATCTGCCGATTATCGGGATACTCAGCAAAAACGACTCTTTGACCCTCCTGCCGGCAGATGTTGCCGACAGAAGAATATTTAAAATAATTACACCGCTGACCAGAGCAGCAATGCTAACCCAGAATGGTATAATGTTTTTTGCCATACTGAAGATAAGCAGCGTTATCGCCGGAAGGTCGCCGCCGGTCATCTCCCGAAGTACAGTTATAAACTGGGGAATAATCATTATATACACAAAGCTGATTACGACAGCAGCCATCGTCAGCACAACAGCCGGATAGGCCGTAGCCTCGAAGATGATTTTTCTGGTCTGATTTGACATTTCGATATGCCTGTTAAGATTTGTAAGCATCTGACTTAACCTGCCGGTCTCAACGCCGGCCTTTAAGATTCTGCCGTAAAGCGGCGGAAAATGTTTTTGCCTTTTCTCAAATGCCTTTTCGATACTCTCGCCCTTTTCAAGCTCATCTGCAATATCGATAACAAGTCTTCGCATCTTCTTTGAGCCGATATCTGCCGCAAGTTCGCGAAGGCCTCTTTCCAGCGGTATTCCTGCCTTTGTGATTGACGCAAGCTGCTGATTGAAAAGCAGAAATTCATTTCTTCCGATAGCTGTTTTTATTTTTTCAGGCCTGGCCTTTTCGAGTGAATTAACAACAAGCTTCATCTCCTTAAGCAGCTCGGCAGCTTCCTGGGGTGAAGCCGCTTCGACAGTTCCTCTCATCAATCTGTCTGCTGATGTAAGTGCACTATATTCAAACATTGCCATTTTTTATCTCCCAACCATTCATTCAGATTCTAACATGCCGCAAACTCTGTTCAACTCATCGACAGTAGTAACACCTTCTCTGATAAGTCTTTTGCCGTCGGCAAGCATATTTGTATGTCCCTGATTTTTAAGCAGTGTCTCGAGTTTTTCGAGGTCGGTTTTTCGGGCGATTGCCTTTCTAAGCTCGCTGTTAAGCTCGACAATTTCCGAAATCAATACTCTGCCTTTGTAGCCGGCATTCAGACAATCTTTACAGCCAACAATCTCAAAAGTCGCGGTTTTTTCATTTTTCTTTTTGCATTTATCACAGAGTTTTCTCACAAGTCTTTGGTTTAAAATTGCACAAACGCTCGATGTTACCTGATAGGGTTCAATACCCATTTCGAGCAGTCTGAGGAATCCTGCTGCAGGCATACCGCTGTGCATGGTACTCATCAAGAAGTGTCCCGTAAGCGCAGCTTCAATTGCAATCTTTGCAGTTTCTGCGTCGCGTATTTCGCCAATCATCAATACCTGCGGGTCCTGTCTCAAAAGAGACCTCAACGCCGTGGGGAAAGTCATTTCTCCGAAAGGTGTAATCTGAACCTGTGTAACGCCTTCGACCCTTATTTCCACCGGGTCTTCGAGTGTTACAATGCTCTTGCCGGGGAAATTCCTGAGGATAAATCGCAACATAGCCGCCAGCGTTGTGCTTTTGCCGCTGCCTGCAGGGCCGGTCAGCAAAAGCAATCCCTGATTTTTAAAGGCAACACTTTTGAGTGTTTTATATACCGTTTCTGAAAAGCCTAACTGCTGAAGTTCCGTCAGATTTCTGTGCTGGTAAAAAATCCTTACAACAGCCCTCTGGCCGTGTATCGTGGGAAAGACGGCGAGTCTTTCATCGAGGACACCCTGGCTGTTATGCCCGGTTATTTCGATTCGGCCTTCCTGCGGTATGTCGTTTCGATAAGTCAAAAGCCCGCCCAGCACTTTTAATCTTGCGATAATATTTTCCGACAGAAACTTTGGCAGTTTTTCCACCGTTTCGAGAACGCCATCAAGCCGATACTTGACAACCAGCCCTTCCTCTGTTGGCTCAAAATGAATATCACTTGCCCCTGCATTCATTGCTCCTTCAAGAAGGTTGTCAACCAAAGCTACAACATCCTGAGCCTTGCTTTGGGGATTTTCAGGGTCTTTATTTATATTTTCGGTATTCATTATTTTGTGATTTTCCGCAATTATAGAGTTCTCTACAGGATAGACGCGTATTTACTCAAAATGTTAGCTGGAAAATCGAACTTTTTTTGAATTTTCTTAAGATTTTGGATAACATAAAGGTATCCTGCACGTCTCTTTTATTGAGAATATTGATGATAAGCAAGGCGGAAAGCTGCAAACTATTATGGGATTTTGCCCTGCCGGAGTCGCTGACTGCGTCTCAGAAATGGGTTCTGGGCACGATGCAGTCTTACGGCCCCCAGCTGATTACGATGTTATGGCGGATACTCGGCAACGAGCAAGACGTCTGCGATGCGTATCAGGACACCTTTTTACATCTTGCTCATTGCGACAACGGCTGCAAAGTACGCAATACCAGGGCATATCTTTTCCGTTCAGCAAGCAACATGGCAATCTCAATTTTAAGGCGCAGGATTATCGAACGAAAGAATCTGCCTGAAATTGCCGCCGTTCAGAGAATCGAACCGACAGCGAATGATTTGGATTCGAGCCATTTACAACAGCAGCTTCGATACAACATTGCCCGACTGCCGGAATATTTGCGGGATGTCATTACCCTGCATGATTTGGCTGAATTTCCGTATGCACAGGCGGCAAAGATACTCGGAATAACCGAAACCAGTGCAAGAGTTTACAGACACAAGGCAATGCAATTATTGGCCGTATGGATGAATAAAGAAGAATACTAAAATGAAAAATAAAGAAACAACAAACTGTAAGGAAACAAGGGGCCGGCTGAATAAAATAATCGCGAGCTTCATAAGTTTTGACGCAGCATGGGTTCAGAACCATATCGTCAATTGTCCTAAATGTCAGCGCAGGCTTTCTTCTGTCGGCAGAGTGTATCTGGCGATGTCGCTTCTCAAATCCAGGCCGCATCAGCTTGATTTATTAAAGCAGGCGAATATTCAGACCATAAATACGCTTGCTCATTCTGTTCGCAGTACAGCTAAAGCCGATAAGCTCAGAATTGCCCAGCCTGAGCCGAAACTGATTGAGAGATTATCGCCACTTAAAGGCTCGCTTGCCAATACGGCAGCCTGTATTGCGATTCTGTTTTTTGCAAAGACGGGGATATTTTCCTCAATGGAGAAATTCCAGGCCGACAGCCAAAAGGCGATTGAGCATTATTATGAAAAGCAGGTAGGTCAGGAACTCTCAGACGAAATTTTCTCCGGCTGATTTTCTTCGTTTTGCCATTTCGTCAAGGCCGCCCAGGCACAGATTCGACCATGTTTCCATTGTGTCCCGGACCTGCTGCAATTGGGCCGGCGTCATAAAAGCCATTTGTGTAACCATCTGCTCACGCCTGGCGACCTTCGGTTCAGCCAGAGTCCAAAAGTGGACTATTCCGAGGTGCACGCTCCCCACTTCGTTGGATTCATCATTGAGAAGTGCAACTATGCAATCAGTATGGCTCGCTTCAACGGATACTTCCTCTGCCACTTCGCGCTCAACAGCGGCAAGATAAGTCTCGTAAAAATTGGCATTGAATAACGGCATATCGTCTGTGGGATTTATATGTCCGCCTATTCCGATGGACCTGTTCCCAACAAGCCGTGATTCGCCGGCCCTGGTGCCCCTGATATAAGTGAGGTATCTGCCGTTATGGCTCATAATTACATAAGGAATAAGCTGCTTGAACGAAGGGTCTTTTTCTACCTTCGACCTCGGCATAAAGTGCGGAACGCCGGCGACAAAGAACTTTCGGATATATCTGCTTACATCAAATTGCAGGCCCTGAAATATCCCGACATCTTCAAAAACCTTTCTTTCTACAACTAATACTTCTTCCTGTTGTGCCATTTAGATTCCTTTATCCAATTTCGAGTTCAAAATCTTCGCAACTACCTGCGGATTTGCCGCGCCTTTGGTCTTTTGCATCACCTGCCCCATCAAAAAGCCATGCGCCTTTTTGCTTTTTTTATCGCCGCTTCTTATATCCTCAACTGCCTTTGGATTTGCTGCTATTACTTCATCGACGATTTCTTCAAGTTCGCCTGCATCGCTTTTCTGCAGGAGATTGAGACTTTCTGCAATCTGTGCGGGAGAACTTTTGCTTTGTATCATTTTCTCAAATATTGTAACCGAAGCAGTAGCGCTTATCTGCCCGGCCTCAACCATTTCAGCAAGCTCAGCGAGCTTTTGCGGGCTTATTCCAAGTTCTGATACCTTGCAGCCCTTCTCGTTTGCGATTTTTAAGCCTGTCTGCGTGATAAGATTACAAAGTCTCTTTGCATCTCCACCCGCCTTTACAGAGCTGTCGAAGAATTCTGCCGTTGTTCTGTCCGCTGTCAATACAGCCGAATCATAATCGCTCAGGCCATATTCGCTGACGAAGCGATTTTGCATCTTCAGCGGCAATTCACAGAGTTTAGTTTTAATTTCAGCCAGCCATTTTTCATTTACCACAACCGGCACTAAATCCGGGTCGGGAAAATATCTGTAATCGTGCGCCTCTTCCTTTTCCCTCTGCAGAACGGTTACTTCTCGTATATCATCCCAGCCGAAGGTCTGTTTGTTGCCGCTTTGCAGACAAGTGCCGCTTTCGAGAAACTCATCAAGCTGTCTTTGGGCCTCGAATGCCACGCTTTTTTCCAGAGCCTTGAAACTGTTGAGATTTTTAATTTCTGTTATCGGCGTTTTGTATTCAGCGTTGTCTTTCTTTATTACGAGATTAACATTCGGCTCAAACCGCATATGTCCTTTTTGCATATCCGCTTCGGAGACGCCGAGGAATCGCACAATTCTTTGCAGCTCAACAGCAAGCAGTCTTACCTCCTCATCGCTGTTTATATCAGGCTCGGTTACAATCTCAAGCAATGGCGTACCGGCCCTGTTAAGGTCAACCTGAGAAAAATTCTCTGCGGTATGAATATTTTTTCCTGCGTCTTCTTCGAGATGGACCCTTCTGATTCTGACTTTTTTCGTTTTTTCGTCTGCCAGCGGAATTTCTATAAACCCGTTTGAGCCGATTGGCAAATCATACTGGCTAATCTGATAGTTTTTCGGCAAATCCGGATAGTAATAACTCTTTCTGTCCCATTTGGTAAGCCCCGCGATTTTGCAGCTAAGAGCGGCAGCGGTAAGAATCGCAAATTCGACCGCCTGCTTGTTCATCACCGGCAGCGCCCCCGGCAGACCCAAACAGACCGGACAAACCCTGCTGTTCGGCGTCTGGGCAAATGCAAGCTCGCATCCGCAGAACATCTTTGTCCTTGTGCACAACTGCACATGAATTTCGAGACCAACAACAATTTTATAATCTATATCAGTCATAATTATTTAATAACAGGACTTTTTGTATGAAAGTCTGTCTCGTTTTCAAACATACCGGCTACTTGCAGAAGTTTTTCCTCTGCAAAGGCCGGAGCAATTATCTGCATTCCTATCGGCAGATTATTTTTATCAAATCCGCAGGGAATACTGATGGCCGGCACACCTGCAAGATTAACGGCAATGGTATAAACATCCGACAGATACATCTGCAGCGGGTCGTTTGTTTTTTCGCCGATCTTAAAAGCTGTTGTCGGACTTGTCGGCATTATGATACAGTCGGCCTTTTCAAACGCAGCGGTAAAATCGCTTCGGATAAGATTCCGCACCTTCAGTGCCTTGAGGTAATATGCATCATAATATCCGCTTGAAAGCGCGTATGTTCCGAGCATAATCCGTCTTTTGACTTCCTGCCCGAGCGCCTCGTTGCGTGACTTCGTATAAACCTCGATATAGTCCGCCGGTTTTGCAGTCCTGTATCCATAATGCACACCGTCGTAGCGGGCAAGATTGCTCGATGCCTCAGCTGTAGCAATTAAATAATACGCAGCTATAGCATATTCAAAGTGCGGCATATTTATTTCGACAATTTCAGCACCGAGTTTTTTATAAACTTCGATTGCGCCTTTAATAGCATTGACAACCTCGCCGTCGGCGCCTTTGAATAACTGGGGCACAACGGCAATTTTTAATTCAGCCACAGGCTGTTCGATTTTTTCGAGCCAGTTGCAAAGCGGTGCGGTTTTTTCATCGACGCTGGTACTGTCTTTCTCATCGTGCCCTGCGATAACATTCAGCAATAGAGCGCAGTCAACAGTATTTCTCGCCAGCGGCCCAATCTGGTCGAGACTTGAGCCGTAGGCAACAAGTCCGTATCGCGAGACTCTGCCGTATGTGGGTTTAAGACCCACAATTCCGCAAAAGCTTGCCGGCTGTCTGATAGAACCGCCGGTATCTGAACCCAGCGCCGCAAAGCACATCTGCGCCGCCACGGCCGCTGCCGAGCCGCCGCTGCTTCCGCCGGGAACACGCGAATAATCCCATGGATTGACCGTTTTTTTAAGGCCGGAATTTTCAGTGCTCGAACCCATCGCAAATTCATCGAGATTTGTCTTGCCGATTATGACAGCATCAGCAGCGAGTAATTTTTCAATTACCGTTGCATTATACGGCGAGCGGAAATTCTGAAGTATCTTTGATGCACAGGTGGTTGTGCCGAAAGTTGTGCACATATTGTCTTTAACGGTTATCGGCACACCAGCAAGTGCGCCAACAGGTTTACCTTTACCGATTTTTTCGTCAACTTCATTTGCTTTTTTCAGGGCATCCTGTTTGAAAGTACTTAGAAACGCCCCGATTTTGGCATCGTGTTTTTCTATCTGTTCGAATACTGCCGAGACGGCATCGCTGCTTTTTACTTCGCCTTTAGCAATTGAATCCCGCAGGCCTCTGCATGTAAGTTTTAGAATATTTTTACTCATGATTAGTTGTCAGAACCCACCCGGCTCTTCCAGAATTTTCGGCACCTTGAAGAACTGCTCATCTCGCTGCGGCGCATTAGCAAGTGTCTTTTCAGTACCGAGCGATTGTTTAACTATATCCTCTCTGAAGCAATTATTTATCGGCAGACAGTGCGCCAGCGGCTCGACATCTGCCGTATCGAGCTGATTGAGCTTTTCGACATATTCGAGAATAGCGCTGAGTTGAGTGGCAAACTGAGCAATTTCGGCCTCGCTTAGAGCCAGTCTGCTCAGTTTTGCCACCTGTCTTACCTGCTCGATATCGATTTTTTTCTGACCCATACTTTCAATCAAAAATTGAGGTCCTTTGTTTTGCTCATACACTACTCCATCGGCGATGAATTTTCAAGTATTGACCCCGCACCTTCAAATATTTAATTATCCGGAATTAAAGAAGGTGCGGGGTTGACAATATCGTTTTATTAAAGTATTTTCACAAAGTTAATTAAAACAGGAAACAAATATGGCAAAGGAAATCAAGCTGCCGCAACTGGGCCAGACAATGGAAGAAGGGACTATCGTAAACTGCCTCGTTAAAGTCGGCCAGAAAGTCAAAAAAGGCGATTATTTATTCGAAATCGAAACCGACAAGGCTACGCTCGAGATGGAATCGCCCGCCGAAGGTTTCGTCAAGGCCATAATTGCCGAGCAGGGCCAGACCCTTTCGGTTGGAGAAACTCTTTTAATTCTCGGCGAGGAAAACGAAAAAGTTAACATGGAAAAATTTGTCAGTAAAAAGATAACAACTGCTCCCGCCTATACTGAAAAAATATCAGCGGAAAAAATAACCGAAGCGGATTTAACTGCTGCTGCACAATGCCAAACTAACTACAAGCTCGGCCAGAAAGTGCCGCTAAGCAGGCTGGCAAAAATCACCGCAGAAAAAATGCTCCGGTCAAAACGTGAAATTCCATGCTTTTATCTCAATATCACCATCGATGCAACTGAGCTGGTCTCATTTCGTGAAAAACTGAATAAATCAGCCAACACTAAAATATCATTCAACGATTTTTTAATGAAAGCCTTGTCCCTCGGCCTGAAACAATGGCCGATCATGACAGGCAGGCTCGAAGGCGACAGTATTCTGCTTGCCGATTCGATTGGTATAGGTCTCGCCATAGCTACCAATAAAGGGCTGGTTGCCCCAATTGTAAAAGACGTTGATAAAAAGAACCTCGCTCAGATTGCACAATACAGCGCCGCTCTTATCGAGCGCACTGAGGCGGGAAAACTGACACCAAGCGACCTCGAAGACGGATGCATTACCGTAAGCAATCTCGGTGCGCTGGGCATAGATTCATTTATCCCTATCGTTGTGCCGGGTCAGTGCAGTATTCTCGGCGCAGGACGAATAACAGATACCTGCGTATCGCAGAACGGCAACATCGTAGTTCGCAAACTTATGAAAATAACGCTGGCTGTTAACCACAAGGTAGCCAATGGCGCAGAAGCAGCACAATTTTTAAGCTATGTGGGAAAACTGCTCGAAGAGCCGGAAAAGCTAACATAGAAATCATTTAGCCAGAAGTGGTCATTTTGAGGTGTTTATAAGTTTTAAAATCATTATTGCCGTTCTCGGCGGCTTTTCAAGAATATATGTTATATACTCAATCAAAATATTCTGTATCGAAACAAGCACGGAATTGT
>Ga0315294_10002306_pt1 | contig 20862 bp, 19 predicted proteins | sample YL17G13_40_MG_FD_203626 | JGI IMG/M metagenome (GOLD analysis project Ga0315294, IMG submission 203626) | Sediment microbial communities from Yellowstone Lake, YNP, Wyoming, USA - YL17G13_40 | ecosystem: Environmental > Aquatic > Freshwater > Lake > Sediment | place: USA: Wyoming | collected...
TAACACGAACAGCCGGATCGCAATATGAAAATGGGACAATTACAGCCACCGAATTTCTTAATGCAATGAATTCTGAACGGCAGGCGATGATCAACTACGAGATCCATAAAATTAATCTTGCAATGGCTAAAATTGAATATCTGAATATAAGCGGAAAAGAAATAGAATGACCCCCCTGCCCCCCAAGGGGGGGTTAAATCAGAACATCTGAATAGCCCCCCCTCCGGGGGGGTTGGGGGGTGAAACAAAGGGCAAAAATAAGATAACAAAAAATATATCAATATGAAAACCAATCTGTTTTTAATCATCACTGCAGTTTTCCTGACTGCCTGCAAAAATAAATCAGACCAGGCTGACGCTTACGGCAACTTTGAAGCTACTGAAGTCGTTGTATCTGCTGAAACCAGTGGCCGCATCCTTAAATTTGATGTTACCGAAGGAACAGAGATCGACAAGGGTTCTGAAATTGCCCTGATAGATACAACACTGTTCCATCTTCAGAAAGATGAGATCGATGCAGGCATGAAGGGTGTCAGAACACGGATCAGCTCGATAAATGCCCAGAATGATATTCTCACCCAGCAGATTGATAACCTGAATGTGAATATCGCCAGGATTGAAAATATGCTGAAAGATGATGCCGCAACAAAGAAACAGTATGATGACCTCACAGGCCAGGTGGCAGTGCTGGAAAAACAGATAGCTTCTAACAATACTCAGAAATCATCAATTGCGGCTGAATTGACGGTGTATGAATCGAAGAAGGCAACACTCAATGAGCAGGCGACAAGAAGTAGTGTGAAAAGTCCGCTGAAAGGTACAATTATCGAGAAGTATTCGGAAGCAGGTGAGATTACTACGGCAGGCAAACCACTGGTAAAGATAGCCGACCTTTCGGTAATTAAACTGAAGGTTTATGTAAGCGGCGCTCAGCTTGGAAGCATCAGGACAGGTCAGGAAGTTACAGTAAGAATTGATAAAGGTAAAAAGGATTATACCTCTTTTACAGGGAAAATAAGCTATATCTCAGGTAAAGCTGAATTCACGCCAAAGATCATTCAGACCAAGGAGGAAAGGGTAACTCTTGTATATGCCGTAACCATTGATGTAAGGAACGACGGTACTATGAAGTCGGGGATGCCGGGAGAAGCAATTTTCTGAAAACTGGCAAAGGATGCAAAAGATAATTGAGGCATCGGGTATCAGCAAGAAATTTGAAGCAACGCAGGCTTTGAAGGAAATCTCGTTTGAAGTTAATGAAGGTGAGATATTCGGTTTCATTGGTCCCGACGGAGCAGGTAAAACCACTCTCTTCAGGATCATCACAACCCTGCTCCTGCCAGACGATGGCGAAATTAAAGTCCTGGGGATTGATGCCATAACAGGATTCAAGGAGCTTCGAAAAAACATTGGTTACATGCCAGGCCGCTTTAGCCTTTACCAGGACCTTTCCGTCGAGGAGAATTTGAATTTCTATGCCACTGTTTTCGGAACTACTGTAAAGGAAAATTATGATCTGATCGCTGACATCTATTCTCATATCGAACCTTTTAAAAAGAGACTTGCGGGAAAGCTTTCTGGAGGCATGAAGCAGAAACTTGCCCTGTCATGCGCACTGATCCATAAGCCAAGGCTTCTTGTCCTGGATGAGCCGACAACGGGCGTTGATGCAGTCTCGAGATCGGAATTCTGGGAAATGCTTAAGAAGCTGAAACAATACAACATAACCATCGTCGCATCAACACCTTACATGGATGAAGCAATGAGGTGCAACCGTGTGGCGCTTATACAGAATGGAAACATACTATCAATCGACGACCCGAAAAAGATAAAGGAAGGATTCAGCAGGAAGCTTTTCAGCGTCAGGGCAGCAGAAAAATACAGGCTGATAAATTCACTAAGGGAATATCCTGAAACTCTTACGGCTTATCCTTTCGGTGATTCTGTTCATATCACTTTCCGAAACGATAGTTACAATGATTCAATATATGAGCATCTGAAAAAAGCAGGAATTGAAAATGCAACAATCACAGAATCAGAGGCGGGGATTGAGGATAGGTTCCTCGAATTGATGAGTAAATAAAAAAGATGAAGGAAGCAGTTATAACGGTTAAGAATCTGGTAAAGAAATTCGGAAGTTTTACGGCAAATGACAATCTGAATTTTGAGGTTTATGAGGGTGAGATATTCGGATTCCTGGGAGCCAACGGAGCCGGAAAAACAACAGCCCTCAGGATCCTTTCAGGGCTCTCATCTCCTACCTCAGGAGAAGTTATTGTTGCAGGATATAACGCAAAAAAGGATCCTGAGAAAATAAAAAAGAACATCGGTTACATGTGCCAGAAATTCTCTCTTTACGAAGATCTTTCCACCAGGGAGAATATCATGCTTTACGGAGGCATATATGGCATGAGCAAAACCCTTATAAAAAGGAGGACGGAGGATCTTCTGACAAAGCTCAATTTCCGGGAATACAGCGACAGGATGATCTCCGACCTTCCACTCGGGTTGAAACAGAAGCTGGCCTTTTCTGTTGCTGTCTTCCATGAGCCAAAGATCGTCTTCCTTGATGAGCCTACAGGTGGTGTCGATCCGATCACCCGGAGACAGTTCTGGGAGATGATATATGAAACAGCAGACAGAGGTATAACTGTTTTTGTTACAACACATTATATGGATGAAGCTGAATACTGCGATCGTATTTCAATAATGAGCGATGGAAGAATCGTTGCGCTTGATACTCCGGAGGCGCTTAAAATACAATATGGAGCTGAATCAGTTGAGGATGTATTTGTAAAAATTGCCAGGCCAAAACCATGAAACGTTTTCTCGGATTTATAAAAAAAGAGTTCCTGCACATCTTCAGGGATTTCCGGACGATGATAATCCTGTTCGGGATACCGACTGCACAAATACTCATTTTCGGCTTCGTGGTCAGCACCGATATCAAGGATGCCAGGGTAGCGTTTCTTGACCTTTCAAAAGATGAGGCCACCCAGAAGATATCGGATAAAATATGTTCATCAGGATTTTTCAGAAGAGTAGATGACCTTCAGAATTATAACGAAATCGACATGGCGATGAAAAAAGGGATTGTAAAAGCCGTGATCGTTTTCGGTGATAATTTCGGACATGACCTGATAAGCCAGGGAAAAGCTACGATGAGCATAATCGCAGACGGTTCAGAGCCAAATACTGCCACCCTTATAACCAATTACGTCACAGCTATTGTGACAGATTTCAACAGGGAATTAGCCGGCACGTCGGCAACCGGGAATATTCTTGTCCAGCCAGAAGTCAGGATGTTCTACAACCCCGAATTAAAAGGTCATTTTATGTTTGTTCCGGGTGTGATAACCCTGATCCTGATTCTTATTTGCGCCCTGATGACATCTATTACAATTACCCGCGAAAAAGAATTTGGCACTATGGAGGTGCTGCTGGTTTCCCCTCTTAAACCAGTACATATTATTGTGGGTAAAGTCCTTCCCTATTTTATCCTGTCCTTTATCGATGTAATAATGATATTAGTGCTTTCATGGTTTGTATTTGATCTGCCAATCAGGGGAAGCCTTATACTGCTTCTTGCCGAGACAATGCTCTATATTCTTATGAGTCTCTCCCTTGGTATTTTGATCTCGACAATCTCAAAAACCATGCAGCAGGCAATATTTATGTCATTTCTCGGGCTGATGCTTCCAACGATCCTTCTTTCGGGATTTATCTTCCCGATAGAAAATATGCCTGAAGCTTACGATTGGGTAAGTGCAATTCTGCCTCCAAGGTATTTCATAGTAATAATAAAAAACATCATGATTAAGGGAACAGGATTTATGTATGTATGGAAAGAGACTCTTATACTCATGATTATGACAACGTTGTTTATAGGGTTGAGTGTAAGGAATTTTAAGGTAAGGCTGCAATAGGAATGTATAATGTATTATGTATTATGTATTATGTATTATGGGCGATGTATAGGTGTGAGGTACGAGGTATGGGGTGCGAGGAAGAAAGTAATAAAATAAGTCCCCCTTTGAAGGCCTGCCTGCCGGCAGGCAGGGGGTAGGGGGATGTAAAAAAATAAACTCATGAGAACCATTTTATATCTCATAAGAAAAGAGTTCCTGCAGATCTTCAGGAACAAGTTCATTGGGAGGGCGATATTCGGGGTTCCAATTGTTCAGATGCTCCTTCTTGTGCCGGCTGTCACCTTTGAGATCAAGGATGTAAAATTGTGCGTGATTGACAGGGATATGTCGGCTGATTCGAGAGCGATGGTAAACCAGCTCGAGGGATCGACATTCTTCAAAATAAAGTATTCAACATTTTCGGAAGAGGAGGCAAATAACCTCATGCACAGGAATAAATGTGATCTCATCCTTCAGATACCTTCAGGATTCGGTAAGAATATTGGTACGGGAAATCCCGGCAAGGTCCTGGCAACAGTCAATGCCATCAACGCTACAAATGCCCAGCTTTCCTGGGCATATCTGAATGGTATTCTCAGAGATTACAACATGAACATCCTGATTGAAAATGCCGGTGATCTTGCTGTGGCATCAATACCTCAGATCCAGATAACCAACAGGTACTGGTATAATGAAATGCTCAATTACAAATATTATATGCTGCCCGGAATACTTGCCATCCTGGTCACTGCCATTGGCTTCCTGCTGGCAGGGCTTAACCTTGTGAGGGAAAAAGAGATTGGAACTATCGAACAGATAAATGTAACTCCGGTCAGGAAGTATCATTTCATAATTGCAAAAATGGTCCCTTTCCTGATCATCGGGCTGGCAGATCTGGCACTGGGTTTACTGATCGGAAAACTACTATTCAACATCCCGTTTGAAGGAAGCATCGGTCTGCTTTTTCTTGGTTCTGCAATATTTTTGGTTGCTGTCCTGGGGCTTGCAATTTTCCTCTCAACTTTTTCATCAACACAGCAGCAATATATGTTTGTGGCATTTTTCTTTCTGATAATATTCGTACTTATGGGCGGGATTTTTACACCGGTCGACAGCATGCCAATGTGGGCACAGAAATTTGATTTAATAAATCCCATGGCTTACCTGATGCGAGTCAACAGGATGGTGATGCTGAAAGGATCATCATTCCAGGATATCAGCAGGGACATCTATTCCCTGGCACTGATTGCAATTGCATTTACCACCCTTGCAGTAAATCGTTACAGAAAAACAGCATAGATTTTTTAAGGAGGGTCATTTTAATGAGACGGTAGCCATAACCGGCCAATGGTCCGATATGTAAATCCCATGTTCTTTCCTGAGGAATGTCCGGTGTTCCAACACATCCATCCCGTTCCTGACAAAAATATAATCAATCCTTCCGGAACTTCTGCTTTCCGAAAAACCATTGAAGGTATAAGCCGGGCCCAGAGGTCTTTTTTCAGAAACCGCATATGTATCGATTAACAATGGAACGCTCTCGTAAGGACTGGTAAGTATTTCATAGCCTTTGCTTGAAATAAGCATGTTGAAATCACCCGTGATCACAAACGGGAAACCGGATGCTGTACTGTCAACTTTGTTAAGCAGTAATCCCGAACTCATTATTCTTGCAGAATCAGAATCATGAGCAAAATGAGTATTGAAGAAATAAAAGTGTTCAGATGTGTTCTTTTCTGAAAGTTCAACCCAGGTGACAATACGGGGAAGATTGGCTCCCCATGCTTTTATCCCAGCCAATTCCGGAGTGTCTGACAGCCAGAAAGTCTTTGTCCTGATAAGATCAAACCTGTCCTTTCTGAAAAAGACCGGATTCATCTCTCCTTCTTTTACCCCGTCACTTCTTCCGATACCAATTGAGCTGTAATCAGTCATTACAGAATCGAGATATTCATACTGGTGAACCAGAACTTCCTGCATTCCAATCAGATCGGGCTCTTCTTCCTTTAAAAATCTACAGACAAACGGGGCTCTCTCCCGCCATGCATTAACGCTGTCTTTGGGATTGTCATACCGGATGTTGAAAGTCATTACTTTCAGAATATTAACATCAGATCTTTTTTTGCATCCAGGAAGAAAAACCAGAAGGAATATGACAGGAAACAAGTAAAATTTCTTCATGTCAGTTGAATTTGATCAAATAATCAGGCATACAGGAAACAAAAATAATCAAAGGTCCGAAATATAAAATGTGAATTCCCCAGGCAAATGTAATGATGCAAATATACTTATATTTGCAAGAGGTTCAAAACCGGGGATCAGATCCCCTGTAATTACCTGTTAAAATACTGATTAATAATTACTTATAGGATATTTTTCTTCGCTGATGCCTGATATTATTAAGCTTTTACCAGATTCGGTAGCAAATCAGATCGCCGCAGGAGAAGTAATTCAGCGGCCAGCTTCGGTTGTTAAAGAACTGATGGAAAATGCTGTCGATGCGGGAGCCGGAAACATAAATGTCATAATTAAAGATTCGGGAAGAACGCTGATCCAGGTGATCGACAATGGCACCGGGATGTCGGAAACCGATGCCAGGTTATCATTTGAAAGGCACGCAACCTCAAAAATAACTTCTGCCCAGGATCTCTATGCAATCAGGACCAAGGGATTCAGGGGAGAAGCACTGGCTTCAATAGCCGCAGTCTCGATGGTTGAGCTCAGGACAAGAAAAAAAGAGGACGATTCGGGAACTCTGATCATACTTAACGGTTCAAGGGTTGAAACACAGGAGCCATGCAGCTGCCCTCCCGGATCAAGCTTTTCAGTGAAGAATCTTTTCTTCAATATCCCTGCACGGAGAAAATTCCTGAAGTCGGACAATACTGAAATGAGACATATTATTACGGAGTTTCAGAAAATTGTCATAGCCCATCCGGGGATCAGGTTTACTCTGCATCATAACGATAATGAAATATATATTCTGGGATCCGGCAATGTCCGCCAAAGGATAATCGCAGTATTTGGTAAGCAGATAAATAACGATCTCATTACGCTTGAGACTGCCACAACATTAATAAATATTAAGGGATTTATAGGGAAACCCGAGAATGCACGCAGGACATATGGGGAACAGTTCTTTTTCGTCAATAACAGGTTCATGAAACATCCATACTTTCATAAAGCAGTTATTGAAGCATATCAGAATATACTTCCACCCGAAGCAATTCCTTCATATTTCATTTTTATGGAAACAGATCCTGCTTCGATAGATATAAATATTCATCCAACCAAGACCGAGATTAAATTTGAAGACGAAAGATCGATCTGGCAGATCCTTATGGCATCTGTTAAAGAAGCTCTCGGGAGGTTTAATATCGTGCCTTCGCTTGATTTTAACGATGAAGGATTAATCGATATCCCTGTAAGATCATCATTTAAGAATATCCCTGAACCCCCTTCTATTGAAATTGACCCCCGTTACGATCCCTTTGCAGGTGATGATAAGGTATCAAATCAAAACAGGCTTATTGAGAGATTCGAAAGAGAAAACAATTCTGACTGGGAAAAACTTTATACTGCGCTTGAACATGAAGTTCCGGAACCCTCAAAGATTGAAACAGACAGGAAATTCTTCCAGATTAAGAACAAATATATTGTTTGTCCGGTTAAATCAGGACTGATGCTTATTGACCAGAAAAGAGCTCACGAAAGGATCCTTTATGAGAAGTTCCTCGATAATCTGAACAATAACAAAAGCCTCAGCCAGGCAGAATTGTTTCCTGTCAGCATTGAGCTGAATCCGGCAGATATTCTTGTACTTAAGGAAATTGAAGATGATATCAGGCTTCTTGGTTTTGCTTTCCGGCTCTCGGAAAATAATATGATTTCTGTTACGGGACGGCCCTCTGAAATCGGTTCTGCTGATCCTGTAGTGATGCTTGAGATTTTGCTGGAAGAGTTCAAAAAGACTAAGTCGGATCCATCGACCGGGATAAGGGAAAAGGTAGCTTCAGCTATGGCAGGGGCTTCAGCAATTCCTTATGGTAAAGCGTTAATGAAAAGTGAGATGGAAGATCTTTTCGATACGCTCTTCCTGTGCAAAGCGCCTAATTATTCGCCGAAGGGGAAAGCTGTTATCAACATTATAACTCTTGAAGAGATTGATAAAAGACTCAAATAGATTAAGGGCTAAAGCCCTCTCTGACCTGGATGCTCAAACCACGGCTTTAAAGCCGTGGTTTACGGATGAAATCCGGGTCAGGGCTTTAGCCCTTAATCTGTTTTTGCCGGATTAATTGTTAGTACTATCTTTGGCCCCATATTGATTTAACGAATAATTTATGAACGGATACGGCAGAGGGTTCCTGGCATTACCGCCTGTTGTAAAAAACCTCATCCTGATAAATGTCCTGTTGCTGCTTGCAACCTGGACCGCAAAAAGTGTTTTCGGTGTTGATCTTACAACAATCCTGGGGCTTTACTTTCCGAAGTCGGAACAATTCATGCCTCTCCAGATAATCACCCACATGTTCATGCATGCGAATTTCATGCATCTCTTTTTTAATATGTTTGCACTTTATATGTTTGGCGGGATCCTTGAAAACGTGTGGGGACCAAAAAGATTCCTTATCTACTATATGGTCTGCGGTCTTGGCGCAGCGTTTGTCCACGAATCGGTAATATTCTTCCAGTACAATAAATTAATGAATGCCCTTGACCCCAATCAGCTCCAGCTGGTTCTTGATAACGGGGCAGCAGTTTTAAGTGAAGGGAAACAGTATGCTGATTTAACGATGAGGGACCTTCAGATGCTTCTTAATATTCCGACAGTTGGGGCCTCTGGCGCTATTTTTGGTGTCCTTCTTGCATTCGGCGTCCTGTTCCCCAATACCCAGCTGATGCTGCTGTTCCCTCCAATCCCCATCAAAGCCAAATATTTTGTTATTGGTTACGGGGCAATTGAACTCACTCTGGCAGTTACCCAGCCCGGCAGCAATATTGCACATGCTGCTCACCTCGGAGGTATGCTGTTCGGTTATATCCTGATAAGGTACTGGAGAAAAACTACCACAACTCTCTATTGATGAATATCTGGAATGATATAGGAAAAACATTCAGGAGCGGAAGCAGTCTGACAAGACTGATTTATATAAATATCGTTGTTTTTTTACTTATATCCATTGGATCAATAATTGGTTATCTCCTTAATAATCAAACAATTTCGTTGAATATACTGAATTTGTTTTCAGTTCCATCCTCAATCAAAGCGTTCCTCTTAAGGCCATGGACACTGATTACATATATGTTCACACATAAGGATATCCTCCATATCCTGTTTAATATGCTGTGGCTGTACTGGTTCGGGACTATCTTTCTTGAATATCTCGATCAGAAAAAGCTGGTTGCCGTTTACCTCCTTGGAGGTATCAGCGGAGCTGTAGTATATATAATCTCATTCAATGTCTTCCCCGTTTTCAACCAGGTGGTTACTGAATCGGTTGCCATTGGCGCTTCGGCATCGGTTCTTGCAATAGTTGTTGCAATAGCTGCATATGTTCCTGATTATTCAGTCAATCTGTTTCTGCTTGGCCGGATCAAGATCAAATATGTGGCTCTTGCGATTTTCATTCTTACTTCCGTAATGGATTTTTCGGTTAATTCCGGCGGCAAGCTTGCCCATATCGGAGGAGCAATGTTCGGATACATATACACTGTCAGCCTGCGCCGCGGAACTGACCTCGGAAAAGGATTAAATAAAATTATCGGATTTTTTGCCACTGTTTTTAAACCGCGGAAAAAGCTCAGGGTCACCTACAAAAAGAGGAGTACAGATTATGAATTTAACAAAGCCAGGGCTGATCATCAGGAACAGATCAACAAGATACTTGAAAAGATCTCAAAAGGCGGTTATGACTCCCTGACAAAAGAAGAAAAGGACCTGCTCTTCAGGGAGAGTCAGAACAGAAACTGATCCCCGTATTGGGTGCTTTCATAAATGCTTTTTCCTGTCTTATCAAAAATTATTCGTTTAACATCTATTTATTCAGGAATACAGATAAATTCGCCATGATAAGTCAGAATTCCTTGAAGAAGTTTTTATATAGAATATTTCTTGGTGTAAATATCCTGTTTGCCCTTGCCTTGATATTATCCTACCTTGCAGTTCATATAAATCCAGACACCATAGCTCTGCCTGCACTTTTCGGACTTGCTTATCCCTACCTTCTGTTTGTCAATATTATTTTTGCAATTATATGGGCAGTTGCCCTGAAATGGGAAACGTTGATCTCTGTGGCCGTAATTGCGGCAGGTTTTACTCATTTTTCCAATTACCTTAAGATACAGAAACCATCGGGAGATAAGACCGGGACTTTCCAGGTTCAAAGCTATAATGTCCGTCTGTTCAACTATTTTGAGGGCAAAAAGAGCAGTATATCTGAAAAAAGGATACTTGAACTTCTCAAGAACCAGAAAGCGGATATAATTTGTCTGCAGGAAGTGTATATCACGGGAGATCCTGAGCAGAAAGAAAAGGAAATCAAATCGGCACTCGGAGGAAAGTATTATTCACATTTTAAAGTGATCGGCACCGGCAAGAACAGGTATTATGGGATCGCCACACTGAGCAAATTCCCGATAACCGGCAGGGGGCATATTGTTCATGAAAAATCATCAAGTCTCTCAATCTATACTGATATTTTTACCGGCAAGGATACCATAAGGATTTTTAACAACCACCTGCAATCATTCCGCCTGCACCGGATGGAACGGACTTTTTTGAATGAGCTGGTTGTAACATCAGACGATAAGGAGACCCTCAATGAGATCGTAAGCATCTCTTCGAGCCTTAGAAAGGGCTTTGTGAAAAGGGCGTTTCAGGCACAGGCTGTTAAGGCCAGGATCGACAAATCTCCATATCCGGTCATTGTAGCAGGAGATTTTAACGATACACCGGTTTCCTACTCATACAGGAAGATCAGAAAAGGGCTTTATGATGCTTTTGTAACTTCGGGATACGGAGCAGGATTTACATACAGAGGCAATTACCCTCCCAACAGAATTGATTATATCCTGTATGACAATGCAATTGAATGTCGCCAATTTGATATAGTAAAAGTAAAATTCTCAGATCATTATCCGATTGTGGCCTATTTCAGGAAGAAGAATTGAACTGAGGTGCTGGTTGCTTGTGTTCTCAAAATGGCAGCCTCTTTAAATCAACATTGCCTCCTGAGATAATCAGACCTATCTTTTCCCCTTTGAAAAAATCGGGATTCTCTTTGATCACTGCCAGGACTGTTGCAGATGATGGCTCAATTATTATTTTCATTCTTTCCCAGACAAGCTTCATTGAACTGATAATTGATTCTTCGTGTGCTGTGAAGATATCATCCACATTTTTCCGGATAACTGAAAATGTAAGCTCACTGAGGGATGTCAGCAGACCATCAGCTATTGTTAAAGGATTAACAGAAGGTGTAAGAATTCCTGTTTTGAAAGATTTCCATGCATCATTTGCATTCAGCGGTTCAGCCCCGATAACTTTTATTCTGTCATGAATCCCTTTTGCGCAAGTTGATGTGCCGCTCATCAATCCGCCTCCGCCTATTGGTGCAAGAATAATATCAAGATCGCCAACATCTTCAAGAAGCTCAAGTGATGCTGTTCCCTGACCGCAGATAACATTAAAATTGTCATATGGATGAATAAGTGTTGCTCCCTCCTTTTCCATTATTGCCCTGCAGGTTTCTTCGCGCGCATGGAGTGTAGGCTTGCAGAAAGTGATTGATGCCCCGTATCCTTCAACTGCATCCTTCTTCACGGAGGGAGCATTCTCGGGCATTACAATGTATGCTTTTATTCCGTTCATTCCTGCAGCCAGAGCAAGAGCAGCTGCATGGTTGCCTGATGAATGGGTCACAACACCATGTTTTTTCTGATTATCAGCCAGAGATAAAACAGCGTTTGTTGCACCCCTGAATTTAAATGCCCCCACCTTCTGGAAGTTCTCACATTTGAAATAAAGTTCGCACCCGAATATCCGGTTAAGTTGTCGGGAGGTGAGGACTGGAGTACGATGTATAAACGGCTTGATTCTATTATGGGCCGATTGAATATCTGATAGGGTTGGCAGATTCATTTATCCTTATGATTTGTTTTAATGATATTGGATGTGGCATCGTAAAAATATACAAATCAGTAAAAACTATGAAACAAGTAAGGATAATTTTGTATTTTCGATTTGTTAACCTTACTGACTTATTAAAATATAAAAAAGTGACGGCTATGGAAAATCTTCAAACCAGCTATCTCGGCTTAAGACTCAGGAATCCTCTGATTGCCGGCAGCTGTGGGATGACCAATTCCATCTCAAATATTAAGGAACTGGCTTCAAAAGGTGTCGGTGCTGTGGTGATCAAATCTCTTTTTGAAGAGCAGATTACTATTGAAACTAAAAATGCAATAAAGTCGGAAGAAGGTGAAGTAAAGACATTTACACAGGCTCCTGATAAGTTGTTCGGGAAAAGGATCTATGACTATGATGAAGCATATTCCTATATTTTCGATTATGCAAAATCAAACACACTTGAGAAATATTTAGCTTTCCTCAAGGAGGCTAAAAATTCGGTCGACATTCCGGTAATTGCAAGCATAAACTGTGTTTCGAACCAGAACTGGCATTCATTTGCAAAAAAAATACAGGATACCAAAGCGGATGCCCTTGAACTGAATATTTATATTCTGCCTTCAGACTGGAGACGAAGCGGAGAGGACAATGAGAGAATATATTTTGACATAATCAGGGAGGTGATGAACTTCGTGGATATACCAGTCGCTGTTAAAATCGGATATTACTTTTCATCAATGGTTCAATCAGTCAGAAAATTATCCGAAAGCGGTATTAAAGCTTTGGTGCTTTTCAACCGGCCATATAATACTGATTTCAATATTGACAAAATAGATATTGGACATGGACCGGTTTTCAGTTCAGATGATGAGTATACTCATACGCTTCGGTGGATATCGATACTGTCAGGACATTTAAAATGTGATCTTTCGGCTTCTACCGGAGTACATGATTATAAAGCTTTTATCAAGATGCTTCTGGCTGGTGCAACAACCGTTCAGATTGTTTCAGCTCTCTACAAGGAAGGGCTCGATGTTATTCCTGAAATACTGAAGAATACAGTTGAATGGATGAAAATGCATATGTTTGAAACAGTCGATTCGTTCCGCGGTAAATTAAGCCAGGCAAACCTTGAAAATCCTGCAGCTGTCGAAAGAGTTCAGTTCATGAAGCTCTATTCGGGTATTGAATAAGATGTTAAATAAAGCTAAACCGAACCCCTCTCTCCGCAGTAATGATTAAATACCTCTTATAAATCGATTGATTATAAGAGGTAATTTTATTTTACATATTTATATACAAACGGTTTTTGTATTAACCTCTTCTTTTTTACTTCAAAACAGTAAGTAGAAAAGTGGAACGACGTTGAGGGGCTTCTTATAGCTTAAAATACTTTAACGCAAAAAGAAATAGTATACTGCTAATAATATTAAAGCGAAAGCTGTTATCCAAGAAAGAATATTGAAGAATTTTTTGAAACGCTCTAAATTTGAAAGAAAAAGAGCAAGTAAAAAAATAATTCCCCCAACAATAAATATTGCTCCAAAGTTAATATTATCCATCGTGCGTTAGTTTTATTAGTTTATTATATAATCAATCACTTAATCTTTTGGACATCAGGTTTATTTGCCATAGGACAACCAGGAACTGGACAATTAACAATTTTATGTTCCCTGTTGTCTGCCGGTTCCCATCCCATTGTAAGGAATAATACTGTAAAACCAATTATATAAGCCACCGCAACATGCCAGCCGTTCTTTACCCAGTGGCCAACATGACGGGATTCTGGAAATTTGTTTGTGATTGCTACACCTGCTGATGAACCGAACCAGATCATCGATCCTCCGAAACCGACCGTATAAGCAAGCATTCCCCAATCATAATGGCCTTGTTCAAGACATAGTTTTGTTAATGGGATATTATCAAATACAGCCGAAACAAAACCAAGCGCCAGTGCAGTCACCCATGAAGCATCAGGCAGATCCTCAACTGGCATTAAGGATGCACAAAAAACAAGGCATAAAAGAAAAATAGTTCCCTTAATTGAGCCGGGTACCTCTTTCCAGGGAATAGGTCTTAGCATAGCTCCAATTAAAATAGCTATCCATACTCCAAGTGCAGGCATATCATATAGGAAGTTTGAAATAATTGCACCAACAAGTATCATAAAAACCATTAACAATTTAATCCAATCAATTTTAACTGCTATTTTGGGATCGTTATAGATTCTTTGGTATTTATCCTGCTGGTGGGAAGCAAACCAGGCAAAGAAGACAAGTGCTGTTAGGGCCGCAACAAATCCGTGAAGAACGTTCAAAGGACTTACCCCATCAATCCACATCATCGTAGTTGTGGTGTCACCAACTACACTACCGCTGCCGCCGGCATTACTGGCAGCTACAATGGCAGCAATAAAACCAATATGAACTTTGTTTTTGAAAACTACTATGGCAATTGAACCACCAATAAGGGCAGCTGCAATATTATCGAGAAATGAAGAAATAAAGCATACAAACACGAGTAGAATAAATGGACCCCTCCAGTCATTTGGAAGAAATTTGGGAAGAGCTTCAGGAACTCCTGATTCTTCAAATATCTTTGCCAGAATCGCAAATCCAAGCAATAATCCCAGAAGGTTCAGAATTATGCCCCATTCACCCTGCCGGAGATCTTTATTCATGAGCTGTTCATGCATGGAGTTTTGTCCGAACACATGCTCCATAAAATGAAATCCCGGATCAAAAACGAATTTAAAAATAAGCAGGACTGTCAGTCCCGTTACAGCAACCCAGAAAGTCTGTTTATGGAGAAGCGCAACTCCTAACAGTATTAGTCCGAAAATTATGAATTCAACCCTGACGGGACCAATTGATGGCACCTTACCTGCGGATGCAGAGGCCATAAGTGGTACCATTAATAAAAGGATTAAAAGAAAAACTCTTTTTGAAATCCCGTAATCAGATCGTAAGAAGCTGTTTATCATATAATTGAAATTATTAAGGTAATATTAAGAACATTTTTTTTTGATCCTTTAAAACAGCACTTGTCAATTTTTTCTACTTTTTTTGGGGGTTAACGTGACTTTGCCGTGGCAATAATCATTTTCGCATTCACCTTGTTCCCTAAAGAAAGTACATTCACTAAATCCTGGATTGGAAGTGTATTATCAAAACGCAACATAATGAAGGCATCCGGATAACGATTTAGTTCTTTTTTCAGTTGCGTTTCAAGTTCATCAAAAGGAACCTGATTGTTGTTAACGAAATAAACCTTCTCTTTGGTCATCGTCAAATTAATCTCTTTTTTCTGAATCGACTGGCTGCTCTGCGAATTGGGTAATGAAACCTTTATCATGCTCGGATTGAGTAGTGTTGAGATGATGATGAAGAACAACATAAGAAAGAACATAATGTCGTTCATGGACGAAGTGAATACTTCAGCCGTAAAATCTTTTTTCTTACGAAGTTCAATCATTTTGAAGGGCTTTTTAGAGGACTTTTCAGGAGGTCAATGAAATTCATGGCGTTCCATTCAAGCTGATGGACAGCTTTGTTTAAAATTATATTGAGCCAATGGTAACCGATATATGCGATAATACCAACTATCAGTCCGGAGGCACTGCTCACCATTTTGGTATAGAGTCCGGCAGAAACGCTGCCGATACTGACATCACTAGTCATTGAAATATTATAAAAAATCTTTATTACCCCAATAATGGTTCCGAGAAAACCGAACATGGGAGCGATACCCGCTATTACAGCAAGAATTTGTACATTCTTTTCCAAATCATAAACTTCAAATTTTCCAGCTATTTCAATGGATTCTTCAATCTCTTTGATGGGTTTGCCTAAACGGGAAATTCCTTTCTCTATCATTCTGGCAATAGGTTTTGCTGTATGCTGACATAGTGTAAGAGCTGAATCGGTCTGCCCTTTTAGAATATAGTCATGGATGTTGTTCATGAAATCCACATCCGCACTAACATGGCGCCTGATAGTTAAATAACGCTCAATGAAAACATAAGCAGCAATAATTGACAGAATGCCAATCGGTATCATTATAATACCACCTTTCATAATGATGTCCAACAATGTTGTTATTTCAGGGGCAGGTTGCGTGGGAAGCGCGGGAGCACCCGCTACAGCTTTATTCAGCGTATCAATTGTCTGTGTAATTTGCAAAATGATTGGTGTCATATTGATTTGTTTATTTATTATGCTCTAAAAAATCATAATCAATGTTTTCCAGTTCTGCCATATTAGGATAGGGAAAAAACTATATCATCCTTTGATCCGATATAAAATCCGCTTTCTTTAGTGTCGAAAAACAATGAACAGGAACAAATTCACTTATTAATCGATAAAGCTTAATAGGCATGTGAAAAACCAGATTAAAATTGGAAGTTGTAGGAATGTGCTACTATTTAAGAATTAAACAGTTTGGGATGCCTTAATACACCCTGGTGACTGGTTATGTACAGGATTTATCTCAGAATCAGAATCAAATCCGGAGGATATTGACCAAATGACTTATTTGAAGCGTTTTTGAGATTAAAAGATAATAATGTGAAATTATGGAATAGTTCTTTTTGGAAAAAGCGACTTTTTGAATAGTAAAAAGGTTAATTAGCCTGACTTCTGAATTATTTGCTACAGGACAAGTGATAACTATTGTGTTAACTTTTTCTCCATGATTTGTTGGTCTGGATCCATTTTCCCTCAATTCTAAATTCAGAGAATTCTTTTCCAGTGATTCGTTTTCAGAACACTGGCTAAGAGAAATTTCACCTGATTCCTTAACGCCATGGCTTAATTGACTCTTGTTAATTTCAATGGAGAAGAGAAGTATAATGAATACTGTTAAATACTTTAATAGCAATAACTTCATTTTGTTATTTTAAAGTTTAACGTTGCAAATATATCAGAAATATTGATTTGGAATAATCTATTTGCAATTATTAATTTTAACTGATAATACAGTTTGTTTAGTAGACTTAACAGAGAGAATTTTAAAAGGTTAGAAAGAACAATTTATAACGAATGGTGTTTAATCCATACAGAAAGACGAAAAATGCTAAAACAGGAGGTTATAAAATGAGCTATAATGATACTGTATCAACGGATGTGCTTATTATCGGAGGTGGTCCGTCAGGTTTAGCTGCTTCCATTCATCTGGCAGATATATTAAAGCAAAGAGGTCAGAGCGGAAGAATACTACTGGTAGAAAAAGGCAGTTCCATCGGTAGTCATATATTATCCGGTGCAGTAATTAAGCCATCTGTTTTTAAAGAATTATTGCCCGAAGCAGATTTCTCTGAGATCCCCTTTAATACTAAAGTTATTAAAGATCATACAATATATCTAACAGAAAAGAGAGCCTTTACCCTGCCATTTCACATACCGTATATGAGTAATAATGGTAATTACGCTGGCTCATTGGGACAAATATGTAAATATCTGGCTGTAAAAGCTGAGGAAAAGGGAGTAGAGATATATACTGGTTTTGCTGTAGATGAGATTTTGTACAAGGATGGGAAAGTCATAGGTGCCAAGACCAAAGATACAGGATTGGATCACCATGGACATCAGCTGGAAAATTTTCAGGCTGGCACCCGCATTGAAGCCAGGCTTACCATTTTTGCTGAAGGAACGCGTGGCAGCTTAACAAAAATGCTTATTAAAAAATTTAACCTGGACCAAGATAGAAACGAACAGGTCTACTCTTTGGGTTGCAAGGAATTATGGACGGTTCCTCCGGGCAATATCGGAGCTGGTCAGATTTTTCACACTATGGGATATCCGCTCGACAATGATGAATTTGGCGGAGGTTTTATATATGGTTTAAACGATAATAAAGTTGCTGTTGGTCTTGTAGTCGGACTTGATTACAAAGATCCTGCTTTTGATGTTCATGATGCATTTCAGATCTGGAAAACCACTCCATTTGTTTCTAAGATATTAAAGGGCGGTAAATTACTGCAATATGGAGCAAAAACCCTTCCAGAAGGAGGATATTATGCTATACCCAAATTGGTAGTCGATAATGCTTTAATAGTTGGAGATAGTGCCGGACTGGTTGCAATGCCCGCCTTAAAAGGGATACATCTGGCGATCAGATCAGGTATGTTAGCTGCGCAGACCACTGCTGAAGCATTGTCAAACAATGATACTTCAGAAAAAAGCCTTAATAAATATGAGACTCTGTTATATAAGAGTGCTATTAAAAAAGAACTTTATGCAGTTCGAAATTTCAGGCAGGGATTTGCGAAAGGTTTGATTATTGGAGGATTGCATTTTGGGACACAATTATTGACCGGCGGAGCAGGTTTCTTTGGCAGACTGAAATCTCATGCCGACTATCAGACTACCCTTAAACTTAATGAACTTAAAAAGAAACATTTTAAGGAACGTTTTAAGGGGAAACTTGAGTTCGACAAAGTTTTGACATTCGACAAATCGACTGATGTTTACCATTCAGGAGTATATCATGACGAGCAACAAGTTGTTCATCTCCGGATTAATGACAAGGAGAGCTTCAATGCTGTTAATATTGAACAATTTGGGGCACCTGAGCAATTTTTTTGTTCGTCTGAGGTATATGATCTACATACCGGCAAAGACGGTCAGAAAGAGCTTAGAATACATGCAGAAAATTGTATGCATTGCAAAACATGCGATATAAAATCACCTGGAAAAGGAATTACATGGGTTGTTCCAAATGGCGGTAATGGTCCGGATTTTCAAAATATGTGATAATAAAAAGATAACGTAATAATGGCTCTAACGATAATTAGTTTAATAAAACAAGTTCCGCTCCCGGGCGAAATGCGAATGGGTGAAGATGGACTGATGGAGCGGACAAAAGCAAAATCAACAATTAATAATGATTGTCAGTTTGGCCTGGAAGCCGGCTTACAACTTAAAAAACAGAATCCTGATGCAAGATTAATCGTTTGCTCAATGGGTCCGAAATCTTTTGAGACCTCTCTTAGAAAAGCCATCTCCATGGGCTATGATGAAGCATACCTGTTGTCTGATCGTAAGCTTGGCGGAAGCGATACTTATGCCACAGGCTTAGCAATTTCCACCCTGCTTAAACACTTAGGATTTACCAGGAATTCTAATGATCCTTTTATTATTTTAGCAGGACGACAAACCAGCGATGGTGATACAGCACACGTTCCATCACAGGTAGCTGAAAATATCGGAATTCCCCAGGCGACTTTTGTAGAGAGTGTAAAATCTGATGGTATTGGCAATGTAATTGCAAAAAGGATTATAGAAGGTGGATATCAAATATTGAAATTACCTCTACCATGTGTTATATCATTGACTCCAACAGGAATTCCTCCACGCAAACCTTCATTAAGCGGAGCTATCAAAGCCCGTAAACTTGAAATTAAGACTTTTGGAATTGACGATATTGGTTTAGGAACTGAGAAAATTGGAATTAATGGTTCCCCGACTATTGTAGTTAAAGTAGTTAATATCATAAGCGAACGTCCGCCCATAACAATGTCGGAAGGTCACAATGAAGCTTCCTTAGTCGATAGTTTAATAGCCAATTTAAAAAAAGGCGGAAATGTTCTGGAAAAGAAAGAGAAAGTAGCTAAAAAAGAAACCGAACGTCCTGATTTCCCGGAAAAAGACTTCAGAAATGGAGCAAGAGGAATTATTACGTGGGCAGAGATAACCAATGGTAAAATCTCAAGACCTTCACTCGAGTTGTTAACTCCGGCCAGAAACCTTGCAAAACAGTTAGGGAATGATACCAGAGTAATGACACTGATAATAGGGAAAAATGTCCGTTCTTTTGCCCGTATACTTATTGAACATGGTTCAGATGAGGTTATTCTTGTAGAAAATGATAAGCTTGAAGAGTACCTTGTTCTTCCGTTTTCATCTATTTTTGCACAGGTCATTAAGGAAAGAAATCCGGAAATTGCTCTTTTTGCTGCAACGACCTCCGGGCGGGAATTAGCCCCAAGAATAGGAATGAAAACCGAAAGCGGAGTCACTGCGGACTGTACCGGACTTGACATCGGAGAGTATGTGGATAAAAAAGAGAAAGTGATTTATACTCACATTCTTGAATCTCGCCGTCCAACTTATGGAGAAAGCAAATTAGCAACAATTCTTGGATTTGTTTGTCCGCAAATTTCAACAGCCAGGGCAGGTACTTTTAATGTGCCTGAAAGGATTGAGGGAAGACAAGGTATTGTTTCAGTTTTTAATCCTGTATTAAATGATAAAAATTTTGTTGTTGAGATTCTGAAAACAGAACGAGGTGAAGGTGGATTACAAAATCTTTTTGACGCTGATATAATAATTGCAGGTGGCAGAGGTACAACAAATGATAATTTAGATCTCATAAAAGCACTTGCAGAAGAATTAATAAATCAGGGTGTAAATGCTGAATGGGCTTGCAGCCGGCCTGTTGTTGACGAAGGTATTGCCGAATATCCAAGACAAATCGGACAAACCGGTAAAACCGTCCGTCCAAAAGTATATATTACCGTGGGTGTCTCAGGTGCAATTCAACACCTTGCAGGTATGAAAGAATCCGGGAAAATTATTGCCATAGACCACAATCCCAAAGCACATATTTTTCATTATGCTGACTTTGGAATTGTGGGAGAATACACTGATATTATACCAGAATTAATAGAACGAGTTAAAGCTGGTTTTATATTCGGGGTTGAAGCTAAGAATAATTAATAGTATAATTTACTTCAATCATGCCCTTTCTTCCAATACTCAGGAGTCACAAATATCCCCTCTCTGTTTTTAAGAAGGCGCTCATAAATTGCAAAAACCGGATTAA
>Ga0315294_10002307_pt1 | contig 20857 bp, 23 predicted proteins | sample YL17G13_40_MG_FD_203626 | JGI IMG/M metagenome (GOLD analysis project Ga0315294, IMG submission 203626) | Sediment microbial communities from Yellowstone Lake, YNP, Wyoming, USA - YL17G13_40 | ecosystem: Environmental > Aquatic > Freshwater > Lake > Sediment | place: USA: Wyoming | collected...
CCCCGCCTCGAAAGAGAGAAATGGCTTTTCCACATAGTTGATTTTTTTAAATGTGATATAATCCTATAATGTTTGGGAATATTTTTAAATTTAAGCCGAAAAAAGTTTTAGGGATAGACATCGGCACATCTTCAATAAAGGTTGTTGAATTGTCCCGACGGGGAAAAACGAAAAAATTGGAAAACTACGGGGAATTAGGAACGCTGATTTTTAACGACAAACCTTTCCGGGTGTTTGAGAAAGACACGCTTTTTCTTTCTGACCAGGATATAGCCAAGGCCATTCAGATTATTTGCGAAGAAGCAGGAATCCAAATAAAGGAAGCGGTTTTTTCCATACCGGATTTTTGCAGTTTTTTTACCAGTTTCCAATTGCCGGTGATGGATGAAGAAGAAATTAATGAGGCGATAAGATATGAGGTGAGGTCTTATATCCCGGTTCCCCTTTCCGAGGTGACCCTCGATTGGGTTATAACCGAAGGTACGGCCTCCAAGACCCCCCTTAAAATTCTGGTTGTGGCCGTTTTAAACGACGTTATTACTCAATACCAAAAAATTGCCGATTTGGCCGGATTAAAAGTTAAAATTTTGGAACCGGAAACATTTGCCTTGGCGAGATCATCGGTTAGAAAAGAAGATGCTAAAAAAATAATAAGCCTGATAGACATTGGAGCGAGGAGTACAACCTGCAACATTCTCGAGCAGGGAGTTTTGAAAATAAGTTATAGCTTTAGTATGGGCAGCAACGAATTGACACAACTTTTGGCAAAATCTCTTAATATCGGGTATAATAAAGCTGAGGCGATAAAAAGAAAAAGGGGTCTGATTTTGGAGAGCGACGATACTGGGGGAAAAAACATCAAAGAAATTTTGCTTCCACTGCTGGACTCGATTATAAGGGAAATTAAAAAAACCTTTAGGGATTTTTATACAAACGAAGGGAAGGAAATAGAAAAGATTATTTTGGGCGGGGGGATGGCGTTAATGCCGGGTTTAAAAGATTATTTGGCTGGCGAACTTCAAAAAGAGGTGGAAATTACCAATCCTTTCTGGAACATTGTTTATTTGCCGCTTCTTGATGAAGTTTTAAGAAAAAAAGGCCCCTCTTATGCTATCGCAGTGGGGTTGGCGTCAAAAGGGTTTGAATAATAATAAAATTATAAATATATTATAAAATATATTATAAATATAAAACATTTATGGCAATAGAAATTATTTCCAAGCCGAAAACCAAAAAATTTACCTGGGCAAAGATTCTTTTAACTATTGACGTAGTTTTAATTTTAGCCTCGGGGGGTATTTATTTGTATCTCAATATTTCTTCTAAACAAACTTCAAAGAAAATTAATGAGGAGCGGGATGAAATTAGTTTGCTGGTGAGCTCCAATAAAGAGTTAGAAAAAAAGGCCCTCTTTTACGAGAAAAAAATCAATGATTTTTCCAAACTATTTTCCGAGCATCAGGAGACGTCGAAAATTTTTACTTTTTTGGAAAAAAAGACCCATCCCAATATTCGCTTCTCCAAGTTTGATTTTAGCGCCGGTAAATTGTCGGTAACCGTTTCCGGTGAAGCGAAAAGCTTCATAGATGTCGGCCAGCAACTTCTTATTTTAAAGGGAGAACAAAGTTTGAAAAATATAAACCTATCTGGGCTTTCATTGGGCGAGAAGGGGGGGGTTCTATTCTCTCTCCAGCTTACCTTTGACTCCCAGGTTTTTAAATAATGATCCGTCTTATTCCTATAATTAGCATATCTCTTTTGCTCCTTGTGATTTTAGGAGGAGTATTTCTTTTAAAACCTCAATACGAAGACCTTAAGGGTTTAAAATTAGAACTCGAAATGACCACCATTGATTTAGAGCAGAAAAAGGCCTATTATTCAAAACTTAATGAAATTGACGAAGAACTGGAAGGGCATAAGGCCGATATCGCCAAAATTGATTCCGCCCTGCCTATAGACCCTTCAATCCCGGCGCTATTTTATTTTATTCAAGTGACCGCCTCTGAAAATGGTTTGGTTTTGGGCAACATAAAAGGGGGAACGATAACTCAAGGAGAGCAGTTTCAGGATATTCCCCTTTCAGTTTCTTTGCTTGGTTCCTACAATGCCCTTAAAAACTTCCTTAATGCTATTTACAAAAACAGCAGGATGATTGAGACAACATCCATTAGTTTTTCTTCGCCGACCAAGGGAGGTGATTTTACTTTTGCCCTAGAATTAAAAACTCACTCTTTTAAACAATAGAATTAACCCCCACACCATAACGAGTTTTAATAATTAAAGTTATGGTGAAAATGGGGGGACAGAATAATATAAGTTAATCTTGTTAAAACTCCCGTACAGCGAGTTAAAAAATTATCTAAAATAACTTAAACTCGTTTGGTGTGGGGGTAAAAATATAACATGCCTATTACATTTATTCAGCAAAAAAAGAAGCAAAAATATTTGATATTAATTTTTGCGGCAGTGCTTGTGGTCACAGCGATTTTTATATGGCAAAGCTTTTTTAAACAAAAAACCCCCACCGCTACCATTACGCCGCCTCCGCCCCCAAGAGAGATAAGGATAAATTTCAGTTTATTTGACGAAAAACTTTTCAAAGAACTTCAGCCTTTTGCCGAAATTCAGCCATTGCCGTCCGCCGGGCAGACCGGGAGAGAAAACCCATTTTTACCATAATAATCTTTTGTTTCCGTTTGCCGTCTATTGTCTGCTATTTATTAAATTATGAGTTTAATTCAGCAATTAGTTGAAAAGGGGATATTAGAAAAAACAAGGGCCGTTGCTTTAGAGTATGAGATAAAAAATTCCGGACTGAAAGAAGAAGAAGTTATTTTGGAAAAAAAAATCGTGCCCGAGGATTTTTTATTTGGTCTAAAAAGCGAAAGTTTAAAAATACCCCTGAAAATAGTTTCTGCTGAAGACGTTTCTTTAAAACTTTTGGAAACAATCCCGGAAGAATCGGCAAAATACTACAAGATAATACCGATAGATAAACAGGACAATCATTTAGAAATAGGGATGGTATATCCTGAGGACTTGAAGTCCCGCGAAGCGTTGGAGTTTTTAGCCCGTCAAAGCAAGTTTACTTACCAGATTTTTTTAATTACTCTTGCTAATTTTAAAGACCTTCTGAAAAAATACCGAAGCTTGAAGCAAGAAGTGGCCAGGGCTTTGGAAGAGTTAGAAGCAGAATTGAAAGAAGAAAATCCCGAAGGATCCAAAACGGCTGGAATAGAAGCAGGCAGGGTGTCGGAAGAGGCTCCTATCTCAAAAGTGGTGGCAAATATTCTGCGGCATGCCGTTGACGGTAGCGCCTCAGATATTCATATTGAGCCCACAAGAGATAAAGTAAGAGTCAGGTTTAGATTAGATGGCATTTTGCATTCAAGCCTTTTTTTACCGACCAAAGACTATCTTCCGGCAATTGTCGCCAGAATTAAAATTCTTTCCAATTTGAAAATTGACGAAACTCGGGTTCCACAAGACGGCCGCTTTTCTACTATGTTTGAAGATAGAAGCATTGATTTCCGTGTTTCTACCTTCCCCACTACTTTGGGAGAAAAGGTAGCCATCAGAATTTTGGATTCCGGCCAAAGAAAAATAGACTTTAAGGAATTAGGCATTACGGGAAGAAATCTGGCCGTGATAGAAAAGGCGATAGGGAAACCTTACGGAATGATTTTGGTAACGGGGCCAACCGGTTCCGGTAAAACCACAACCCTTTATGCTATTTTGGGGCTTTTGAATAAAGAAGAATCAAATGTAGTGACCTTGGAAGACCCGGTAGAATATTTTATTGAAGGAGTGAACCAATCGCAGGTAAAGTCTGAAATAGGGTACGACTTCGCCACCGGTCTTCGTCATATATTGAGGCAGGATCCTGATATTATCATGGTGGGCGAAATCCGCGACGAAGAGACTGCTTCCTTGGCCATTCACGCTGCTCTTACGGGCCACATAGTTTTGTCCACCTTGCATACTTCCAACACTTTGGGCGTTATCCCAAGATTGATTGATATGGAAGTAAGGTCTTTTTTGATTCCTCCCACCTTGAGCATTGCTATTGCCCAAAGACTGGTCCGAAAACTTTGCCCTTACTGCAAGCGGAAGATGAAACCCCAGCCAGAAATAAAAAAAGCAATAATGAAAGAGGTTGAAGCGTTTCCGCAGGCCCTTAAAAAGAGCATTAAATTTTCGTCTGATTTTAATATCTATGAGCCAACAGGCTGTAAGAGATGCAATAAGACAGGTTACTCCGGCCGCATCGGAATATTTGAAATCTTGGAAATGACCGACCGTCTTGCCGAGCTGGTGATAAAAGAGCCGTCCGAAGCCGTAATTCAAGATGAAGCTGAGAATCAGGGGATGGTCACGATGAAACAAGACGGAATATTAAAAGTTTTGGAGGGAATTACCTCTTTTGAAGAAGTGTTAAGAGTGGCAGAGGAAAAATAATTTTATAATTATGAAAATGAAAAAAGTTTTATTGGTAGAAGACGACCCATTTTTAGTTGATATTTATACTACCAAGCTGAATGAATTTGGGTATTCTGTGATTACGGCCTTTGACGGAGAAGAAGTGATTAAAAAGGCAGAAGAAGAGATGCCCGACCTTTTGCTTTTGGATATTGTTTTGCCCAACATCGATGGATGGGAGATTATCCGAAAAATCAAAAAAAACGAAAAATTAAAAGATTTGGGCGTAGTGATTCTGTCAAATCTGGGGCAAAAAGAAGAGGTGGAAAAAGGACTTAAGCTCGGCGCAATAAAATATTTGATAAAAGCGCATCACACCCCCAGCGAAGTGGCGGTAGAAGTCAAGAAAATACTAAAGTAAATTTCTAATTCCCAATTGACCTAATGTCTAATTAATGTCTAATGTCTAAATTTATTCAGGCATTTGATCATTAGTCATTAGAAATTAGTCATTAGTCATTTAAATTAATATGTCTAACTCAAATCATTCTTCAAAATTAAAGGAACTTCTTGAGATAACTATTGCTGAGCGGGCTTCGGATTTGCATATTTCAGTCGGCCATCCGCCGGTTTTAAGGATGGCAGGGCGATTGATTCCCCTTACTAAAATGAAGAAAATTTCTCCGCAGGATGCCCAAGGATTAGCCTTTGAATTAATACCCCAGGAATTGAAACAAAAATTTTTGGATGAAAAAGAAACTGACTTTTCTTACAATTTTGAAAATAAAGCAAGGTTCAGAGTGAATGTTTGTTTCCAGCGAAACGACATTTCCTGCGCGCTTCGCTTAATCCCGGCAAAAATTATGACCGTTGAGGAGTTAAATTTGCCCCCTATTTTACATGAATTTCTTCGCTATCCCCAGGGATTTCTTTTGATTACTGGGCCCTCGGGGCAAGGAAAATCTACCACCTTGGCTGCTTTGATTGATGAAATAAATCATACAAGAGCCGAGCACATAATTACGATTGAAGACCCGATTGAATATATCTTTGAAGACGACAGGTCAATTATCGACCAAAGAGAAGTTTACCGCGACACCTTAAGCTTTGCTAAGGCCCTAAAATCCACCTTTCGGCAGGACCCCGATGTAATTATGGTTGGAGAAATGAGGGACCCTGAAACGATTTCTACGGCCATCACTGCGGCTGAAACAGGGCATTTGGTTTTCGCCACCCTTCATACCAATTCCGCTTCCCAGAGCGTTCATAGGATTGTGGATTCCTTCCCGGCTGCCCAGCAGGGGCAGATTCGAGCCCAACTTTCCGGCTCCTTGCTTGGCATAATTTCTCAAAGATTGGTCCCCAGGATTAAAGGCGGCCTTATCCCCGCTTGCGAAATAATGGTGAATACCCCGGCCGTTGCCAACTTAATCCGGGAAAATAAAATTCACGAGCTTCCTTTGATTATTGAAACTTCAGCTGAAATCGGAATGACTTCCTTAAACCGATATCTGGCAAGTTTAATCAGGGCGAAAGAAGTGGACTTGGAAGTGGCGATGAACTATTCTTTAAGCCCGAGTGAACTCAGGAATTTAGCAAGAGGATAGGCTTCTAATTTCTAATTTCTAATTTCTAATTTCTAATTACTAATTACTAATGTCTAGTGACTAATAAAAATCAGTTTTTTTATGAGGTTTAATTATCAAGCCAGAACCAAAACGGGAGAAATCCAATCGGGGGTTGTGGAATCCTCCAACAAGGAAATAGCCATAGATATCTTAAAAAACCTCGGCCTTTACGTTACCGCCGTCGAAGAGCTTTCTCCTCCAATTTACGCCAGAAAATTAAAATTTTTGGAAAAAATCAGCAGAAAAGATATTGTGATTTTTTCAAGGCAACTGGCGATTATGTTTAAATCGAAAGTGCCTTTGCTTGAAATTTTTGGAACCCTTGCCAAGCAAACAAAAAATGTTGAGTTTAAAGAAAAAATTCTAAGGGTTTCAGGAGAAGTAGAGGGGGGGACGACTCTTTCCAAGGCTTTGGCGCTGTATCCTAAACTTTTCCCGCCTTTTTATACAAGCATGGTAAAATCTGGTGAGGCCTCGGGCAAACTCACCGATGTTTTTCTTTATTTAGCCGATTACTTGGAAAGAGACCATATTTTTCGCTCAAAAATAAGAGGGGCAATGACTTATCCGATTTTTGTGCTGATAGTTTTTGGTATTGTGGTGACCATAATAGTTACCTATGTTCTTCCCCAGTTAACCCAGGTCTTAAAAGAAAGCGGCGCCCAATTACCCCTGATTACACGGGTGGTTATGTCGGCTACGGATTTTCTGAGAAGCAAGGGATGGATTTTGCTTTTAGCGCTTATCGCGCTCGGAGTTTTCCTGTTTAGATTTGCAAAAACGCCCAAAGGAAAGAATTTTTTCGATAAAGCTTCGCTAAAAATCCCTGTATTCGGCTCCTTCTTAAAAAAACTTTATCTTGCGCGCATTGCTTTAAACTTATCCACTCTTATTTCCGGCGGTTTGCCTATTGTCCAGGCTCTGGAGATTACGGCCGACGTCGTAGGCAACGATATCTTTAAAGAAGTTATCCTAAAAACCGGGAATGAGGTCAAAAAGGGGGAGACCATCAGTTCGGTTTTGGAAAAATACCCTCACGTTATTTCTCCTCTTTTTTACCAGATGGTTGTAGTCGGAGAAAAAACCGGCACGCTTGATACTTCTTTAATGAATATCGTGGAGTTTTATCAAAGAGACGTAGATAGGACATTAGATGATTTTATAAAACTTCTGGAGCCGCTTTTCATCATCTTTTTGGGCTTGATAGTGGGCGGGCTGATGGCGGCTGTTTTGTTGCCGATGTATTCGTCAATGGGAGCCATAGGAGGATAAAATCTCAAGCCTCAGATTTAAAAAGAGGGTTCATTTCTAGTTTTCCACATCCCCTTCTTGACATTGCTATGGTATAATTAGTTGTGTATAATAGATAAAAGGTCGACCCTTTATTATCAATCGTCGAATTAAAAATATAATTAAAAATTAAAATATGAGAAAATCAAGAGGTTTTACATTGATTGAACTGTTGGTGGTCATCGCCATTATTGGAATTTTGGCTGCCATAGTTCTAGTTTCTTTGGCTTCTGCCAGAACCAAAGCGAAGGACGCAAGAGTTTCAGCTGATTTATCCCAGGTAAGAGCATTGGCTGAATTAGTTTATAGCGATGCTACCCCAAATAGTTACGCCGGCTTGTGCAGCGGGACTGCTTTGTTCTCCGGGACAACAGGGTACGGCCCACAATTAGGGACTATAGCCAGCGATATTGATGCCCAAAATGGCAGTGGCGCCGCTCCGACTTGCTATGGTAATGAAAATGGGTACTGCGTGTCTGCGCCGAATGCAAGTGCTGCAACAGTTTGTGTAAGTACGGCTGGACAGACGGGTAATGATGTCTGTGCCGCTCCCACAGGAACCTGTACTCCATAGGTAGTAATTAATTACATAATCTAAAAACCGCCGTTAACGGCGGTTTTTAGATTATTGGTTTTTACAATTAAGCCCGATTGGTTTATCTTATTGCAATTTAATGATAGGATTAAAAAACATTTATCTTGAAAAGTGGCGAAAAAACAATGGGCATTTAATTGAACATATGAAAATAAATTTTGAGAGATTTTTTATTCGGATTATAAAAACAGGGGTGATACTTATTCTTTTTACCCCGCTTGTTATTCTTCCTTTTGGCTTTTATGTCTCCATATATCCAAAAACCATTTTTTTTCAGGCATTAGTGGAAATTATATTTTTATTGTACATTCTTTTAGTTTGGGTGAATAAAAAATATCTGCCAAAGATTTCATTTATATCGCTAGCAGTCGTTTTATTCGTCGTTTTTTTATTTATCAGCGCCATCGGGGGCTTTAATTTTTGCAGAAGCTTCTGGGGAGATTTTGCGAGATCGACAGGAATAATTTTACACCTGCATTTATTGGCGTTTTTTTTAATTGTAGTCAGCGTTTTCAAAGACGAAAAAACTTGGATTAAATTTTTAAAATATAGCGTTTTTTTTAGCATTGCCTCTAGTTTTTTTGGACTTTTGCAAAAAGTAGGATTATTTCATTTTTCTCAAAAAATAGACGATATCAGAATTTCAGGCACAATGTTAAACCCGGATTTATTTGGTGCATACTTGGTTTTATCAATTTTTCTGGGATTGTTTATTGCCGCGACTGAAAGGAAAAAACTTTTTAAACTTTTTTGGCTTACGGCCGTTTTTTTGAATTGTTTTACTTTGTTTCTGTCTGGCACGAGGGCCTCTTGGCTGGCTTTGATAGCTGGATTAATTTTTATTTTCGTCAGTTTATTTTTTTCAAGAGAATATGAAAAAGAAAGAAAAACACTCCTTTTTTTATTTTTATTTTTTATCATTTTTATCTTCGTACTGTCTCTTTTCCAAACAGGGTTTTTTTCCAGGGAAGGTTATCTTTTTGAAAGATTAATAAGCGTTTTTAATCTAGAATTTCCTAATAGTCGTTTGATTTCTTGGCGAATAGCCCTTGAAGCTTGGAAGGAAAGGCCGATTTTAGGGTGGGGGCCCGAGTCGTTTGGTTTTTTATTCGCAAAATATTTTAACGCTGAATATCTTGTTTATATCCCGGAATCTATGCTTTTTGATTATCCTCATAACAAAATTATGGAGCTTTTGGCTACAACCGGGTTTTTGGGCCTCTTTTCTTTTCTACTTATTTTTTTTGCCATTTTTTATACTTTGCATAACGACAGAAAAAACAATCAAAAGGATCGTGCTGGAAATATATTTAAAATAATTTTTTCAGGTTTTTTCATAGCCTATTTGGTGCAGGGTTTCTTTTCTTTTGATACTTTGCCCGTCTACCTAATTTTTTTCTTAGCCCTTGGATTTGTGGTTATTAAATCTCAGACAGGAAAAAGAACCCTAAAAGTCGCCTGGGAAAAGGGAAGGATTGCGTTTAAACCGATTTTGATTATTTTGATTATTTTAACATCGCTATCTTTTTACGAAATTAGCTTTAAAATGGCAAAAGTTGATTTTATTTTGGGGAAAGCGGCAAAATTGGAAAAGAATGATTTTAAGAAAGCGCTATCTATATATGAAAAAACCCTTGCCATGAATACTGTTTATAACAAAGATTTTAACCTAGCGATCGGAGTAAGATTAATGAATATTTTTGATACATCGGCAGGAGAGATAGAGAAAAAAGCGATGTTACCTGTTTTTAATAAAATAAAACTATCATTGGGAGAAGATCTCGAGAGGCCGGATAAATGGTACTTAAATTACTACTCCTCAATTATTGAGATTGAAAGAAGGACGTATCTTTTGACTGGAGATATTAATTCTCTTAAAAGAATTGAAGAAGTTTCAAGAAAAGCGCTGGAATTTAACGATCAACGAGTAAGTTTTTATCGTTTTATCGGTGAGAAGAAAATTATTGAAGGGAAAGATGATGAAGGAGAGGATTTTTATAAAAAAGCCCTTCTTTTATCGCCTCCGCGGGCGGAAAGCCTTATTTTATTCCACAAAAATTTAGGATATGCCTATTTAGGGAAAGGAAACAAGACGAAGGCAGTAGGAAACTTTAAAAAAGCGTTTGACATATATTATGTTTTGGCGAAAAAAAACCTGATATTGCTCCCGCCGATTTTTTCTGAAGAAACCAAAAATGAGGTGGTTTTTTCGGGAAGATTGATGATTTTTTATTACAAAGACCTGAAAGATTTTCAAGCAGCCGAAGAGGTATACAAAAAATGTTTGGAAATTTTCCCCGATTATAGTCGAGTAATTAACATTATTTATCAAAAGATTCAATCATAGAAAAAATTAATAAAACCGGCTAAACCTTTGGAATAAATAATATTTAGGGTTATAATAAAAAGAAGCGAAGGTAACCGTTAATAAAAAATGAAAGGATTTACTTTAATAGAGCTTTTAGTTGTGATTTCGATTATAAGTTTATTTCTTGCGATTAGTATTTTGGGCGTTCTTCATTACAGAGACAGGGCAAGGGATGTGAGGGTTGAGTCTTCTCTTACGCAAACAAAGGCTGTTGCGACAATGATAAATAACGATACAGATTCATTCAGGCGTATCTGCGACGAGGGAAATAATACAATTAATGACAGCGATAGCGATTATTCTTCCTTGAGAATTATAGAGAATGATGTCAAGGCATTTAATAATAACAGAGATGTGAAATGTTATGCATCCGATACGGCTTTTTGTGTTTCTTCCCCTTTGAGCGCCGAAAGCTATTGCGTGGATTTTACGGGATATTCCGGGAGAGAAAAAACTATTTGTGACACCTCTGTTATTTGCCATTGATATTTTAAATTTTTCTACTTATAATTAATATAAGAATAAGATAAATTAAAAACTAATTTTTAACTCGCGCTTCTAGTAAGTTTTTACTTGCGGAAGTTGAGAACAAAAAAGATGAAAAAAAACAAAGCGTTTACTTTAATTGAGCTCCTGGTCGTTTTGGCCATCATAGGTCTTTTAGTTGCTATTGTTTTGGTTTCAATGGGGACAGTCCGAAACAAAGGTAAAGATGCGGCAGTAAAAAGATTAATGGGGCAAATCAGAAGCGTTGGCGAAGTATATTATGCCAGTCAAACTCCTAATACTTATGTGGGCTTTGATACTAGCACCGAACTTGGGTATATTGAAACGGATGTTTTTAAGAACAATGGGGGCGTTGCCTTTACCCACTTTTTAAACATTACCGCTTATTGCTTTCAGTCGCCTATTCTTGGAGGGGGATCGTGGTGTTCCGATAGTACCGGCTATAGAGGAATTATTGCCAACTGCGAGGGCACAAACTTTGACTGTGCGCCGTAATAGATTCGTTTTTAAATAGCCCTTATTATTAAAAAAAAACAGCCCACTGGCAATTTCTGCGGGTTGTTTTTTTAAATATAACGGCAGTTCTGATATAATGTAATAAACTTCATGTTTTCTAACGCATATCTTAATTTAATATATTTTTTTATTTTGGGATTGTTTGCCGGCAGCGCCCTGAATTGCATAATTTATCGCCTTAAGACAGGTGAAAATTTTTGGTGGGGGCGTTCTTTCTGCCCAAAATGCCGGCATGTTTTGAAGTGGTATGATTTGGTGCCGGTTTTTAGTTTCCTGGCCTTAAAGGGCAAGTGCCGTTATTGCCGGGGAAAAATCTCCTGGCAGTACCCATTAGTAGAGATATCAACTGCGCTGATATTTCTTTTAATTTTTAATTTTGAATTTCAAATTTCTAATCAATTTTCAATTTTCAATTTTCAAAACATATTCAACGCGATTTATCTGGCAATCATTAGTTCTTTTTTGATAATCATTTTTGTTTATGATTTAAAGCATTATATAATTCCCGACAAAATACTTTTCCCCGCCATCGGTATCGTTTTTTTATATAACCTAATTCTTAATTATAAATTCTTAATTCTAAATTCTTTGTTCTCTGCTTTTGGAGCAATGGCGTTTTTCTTGCTGATATTCCTTATATCTAAAGGCAAGTGGATGGGTTTCGGAGATGTAAAATTGGCCTTTTTTATGGGCCTTTTTTTAGGCTATCCCAATGTTTTAGTCGCCCTATTTTTGGCTTTTTTCTTTGGTGCTATAATAGGAGTAGGGCTGATTTTAGCGAAAAAGAAAAATTTTAAGAGCGAAGTGCCTTTCGGCCCCTTCCTGATAGTCGGCACATTTATGGCTTTATTTTTGGGAAATCAGTTAATCAATTGGTATTTAAGATTATTTTTAATAACCGGGCAATGAAACAATTTAAAAAAATAAACGGGTTTACGCTGGTTGAAATGTTGGTGGTAATCGCCATCATTGGCATTTTGACGGCAATGGTTTTGGTTAGTTACAGGTCGGGGCAAAAGCAGTTGGCCTTGCAGAGAGCAGCGAATAAATTGGCACAGGATCTAAGAAGGGCACAGGAAATGGCAATGGCAGCAGTAGTAAAAACTTGTATTACGCCCAACAAATTTCATTATACTTTTGGAATCAGCGTTTCAGCCAATTCTAACTGCAATCTACCAAAAGCTCCTTGTAAAGATAGATATATTTTATTCACCGATTGTAACGGTAATAATACTTATCAGTGGGAGCCGGATGAAGATTTAGAGATATCTTCTGGAGATTTCACGTCTTATGCCGAGGTTTCTTCCCTTAATTTCAACGGTGACATAGCTTTTCAACCGCCGGATCCAACTGTTCTGATAGATAATGACCCTGATACTACACAAGCAACAATCATTATCAGCCTAAAAGGTGATCCTACCAGAACAAAGACAATTACGGTGAATAAAGTTGGCTTAATTGAAATTCAATAAAATGAAGCAATTTGGTAATAAAAAAAGAGGATTTACTGTATTGGAGGTTATCGTGAGTATTTTTGTTTTGGTAATAGGGATTTTGGGCGCTTATGTGGTTGTTCAATTCCCCTTATATTATACTTCAATCTCCATATCCCAGCTTACCGCTTCATATCTTGCCCAGGAAGGGGCTGAGATTGTGAGGAATATAAGAGATACAAATTTAATAATCAATCCAGGCGATTGGGATAATTGGCTTATTACTTCAAAAGGAGCCGACTGCGAGGCGCCAGAATTTTGCGAGACGGATTACAACCATCCTGCGCTTGTTTCGCGTTCCGGGTCGGCAAATTTTTTGAAAATTGACAGTAATAATTTTTATAATTACGAGATAGGAAATACTTCAAAGTTTACAAGGAAAATTACCATCACCCCCGACGGCTCTGAGAAATTGAAAATTTCCGTTATTGTTTATTGGTATGAAAAAGGGCAAGATCGGCAGTTTGAGGTAAGAGAAGATTTATACAAGTGGCGAGATTAATTTATAGCAGAATATGAAAATAAAGAAATTTATAGCTCACGCTTTTTTTAAAAACACTGGTTTTACTTTGATAGAAATGATGGTTGCGGTCGCTATTTTTTTTATTGTTTTCGTGGGTATTATCGGAATTTTCGTATCGGCAATCCGGGTGCAAAGATATAGTTTAGCTTCCCAGTATCTTTTGGACCAGGCCAATTACACGGTTGATTATATGAGCCGAATGTTGAGAATGGCAAAGAAAGGTTTGACCTTAACCGGAGAGTGTTTGGACGACTCCCCTTACAATTATTTCGTGCCGCTCTCAGGAAACGCCATAAAATTCCAGAAGCCTAATGCCCGGGAAGTGGGGGGAGTTGTTTGTAAAGAAATTTATCTCGATGCCGATACCCATCAGTTAATGGATAGAGAAATAGGAAGAACCCCCGACGAGGAGTTACCTCTGACTTCTTCAAAGATAAAAGTAACTAAGTTTAGCGTTGAACATCCTAACGAAACGCAGGGCAGCAATCAGCCTATGCTTACGATTTCTTTAGAGATGGAGTCGGTTGGCCTTAATCCCGCCCCCAAAATTAAAATTCAAACCACTATTTCCCAGAGAGACCTTAATATTATAGAATAATTAAAAGTTATTAATAAAAATGGCTTTCTGTCCGTTTCTTTCTCTTTTTGATTAAGGCGAAAAGAAACGGGCGGCAGCTCCAAAAGTATGTTTTTTTTGTATATTTTATTAGCGGTTCTTATTGTGCTGGTTTTGTGGGTGATTTTTGCTTTTAATCGCTTGGTTACTTTTCAAAACCGAGCCAAAGAGGCCCTGTCGGACATCGACGTTCAATTGAAAAGGCGGCACGATTTGATTCCCAATTTAGTTGAGACGGTAAAGGGTTACGCCGCTCACGAAAGAGAATTATTTGAAAAAGTTACCGAAGCCCGCGCTCGGGCAATGGGCGCGAAAACTCTTCCGGAAAAGGCCAATGCCGAAAATGCCTTGTCCGCCACCTTGAAAACGCTTTTTGCCGTAACCGAAAACTACCCTCAATTAAGAGCGGCTGAGAACTTTTTAGAATTGCAAAGAGAACTTACCGACACCGAAGACAAAATCCAGGCAGCCAGAAGATTTTACAACACCAACGTTAGGGACCTTAACATAAAAATTGAAACATTTCCGGCTAATCTTGTTGCTTCAATATTCGGCTTCAAAAAGATGGATTTCTTCGGAGTGGAAGACGCCGCGGAAAAGGAGCCGGTGGCGGTTAAGTTTTAGTTATGACCCTATACACTCAGGCCGAAGCGAATATAAACAAGACATGGATGTATTTGTCGCTATTTTTTGTTTTTGTTATTTTTGTCGGCTGGCTCATTTCTTATTTATTGGAAAGCCAACTGATTCTCGGGATAGCAATAATTTATGCTTTTCTGGCAAGTTTCATAAGTTATTGGTATTCAGATAAAATTGTTTTAGCGATAAGCCGCGCCAGGCCAATCAAAAAAGAGGACAACCCCGAACTTTACCGGCTTGTTGAAAACCTTTGTATCGCCGCCGGCCTCCCTTTGCCTCAGATTTATATTATCAAAGAACAGCAGCCCAATGCTTTCGCCGCGGGAAGAGATCCTCAGCACGCGGTGGTCGCAGTAACGCAAGGGCTTCTGGAACGGCTTGATAAAGTTGAATTAGAAGGAGTAATTGCTCACGAACTATCCCACATTGGCAACAGAGACGCTTTACTTCAAACTATTGTTGTAATTTTAGCCGGCGTTATTGTGATAATGACGAATCTTTTCTTTAGAATAGGCCTTAGAAGCCGCTCTTCGCGGGACGATAACAAAGGAGCAGGAGCGATACTTTTAGTAGTTGGCGTGTTATTTGCTGTTTTAGCGCCCTTGGTCGCCAATTTAATCAAACTGGCAATTTCCCGGAAAAGAGAGTTTTTAGCCGATGCCTCGGGGGCGCTCTTAACCAGATATCCCGAAGGATTAGCCCGGGCTTTGGAAAAAATTTCAAAAGACCCCAACCCCTTAAAAATTGCCAATAACGCCACTTCCCACCTTTTTATTATTAACCCCCTGAAAGGCGAAGAACAAAATTCTTGGATTAATCGTTTATTTATGACCCATCCTCCGTTAGAAGAAAGGATAAAAGCTTTGCGGGGAATGGATATGGAAAATATTAAACCTTAAACCCCGTTAGAGTTTGGAGGATTAAGAAAATATAAAAAAACCATTCATTAATAAACAAGAATAAGCAAAATAAAAAAGAGTGCTAAACTCTAACGGGGTAAACTAAAATGCCAAAAAAGAATAAAAAAAATCCGCTGGCTGGCGGAGAAAAAAAATTAATAACCGATATCGTCGTTCACAAAAACTGCCCGAAATGTAAAATACCCTTGGCGAGCGACATCATCTGCAACGTAGGGGTTGATTATTGCCCTAAATGTTATGGCTTTTGGCTTGAGGAAGATGAATTAAGATGGGCAAAAGATGAAAAAGACAAAAATCTAAAGTGGTTGGATATTAATTTGTGGAAAGATGAAAAAAAGTTCAAAATTTCCTATGGCATCCGCACCTGTCCCTCTTGCAGGGTGCCTCTTTATGAGGTATATTACGGGGATTCCAAGGTCATCGTTGATATTTGCAATATTTGTCATGGAATCTGGTTAGACAGGGCAGAATTTAAAAAAATAATTAATTGGCTCAAAAATAAGGCGGACTACGAGATATTGAATAATTATGCTAAGAATCTGTTTTTGGAAGCAATAGAGGTTTTTTCCGGCCCCGAAACCATTCGCGAGGAAATTGCGGATGTTATAACTGTTTTAAAACTTCTGAATTATAAACTTGCCGCCCAAAATCCCAGCCTTGTTGATATTGCTCAAATAGTTAAAATGGCGCTACCAAAGTAACTCAAAAATGGAGGGGTGTGCCGAATGGCAAGGCACTGGTTTGGAGAACCAGCGGGAGTAATATCCCTTGCAGGTTCGAGTCCTGTCCCCTCCGCAGGCAACATTTTTTATCGAGGACTGACTCAGCTGAGGCGGTTGTGAGACCGAAAGATAATATAATGAAAATACAATGATTACACCTGAGAAAATAGCAAAAAGAAAAATCACAATAGCAACGTCAAGCAACGGTGAGGAAAATAGCGTCGCTCGGACCGACATTCATTTCGGCAATAAAAATATTACATTACTAATAGGTCCAGATTTACTATTAAGATTTCAATATAAAGAACAAAGGGGGAATCAGATATTGAAGAGATTAAAAGAAAAAATCCTTAAAGACAAAAAAATCTTTACTGCCGAACGGCAAAGATTTATTCAAAAACTCTTAGTTGCAGATCGGGAAATACGGGAATTATTAAATAAAGATAAAAAAGAGTTAACTAAAAGAGACAAATCTGGATTCGATGATTTTTTAAATAATTTACAGAGAAGGCAAGACACATTGGAAACACTCTCAAAAAAATTAAAGTTTGAAGTTATAAAACCCCATAAAGAATATTTTTGTAAAAATTGCAATGGATTTCGTTCTGGACCAGATCTTACACAAACGAACCCTCCAAACTGTGCTTTATGTAGGAATCTGCTTAAAAAACTTTCTATTAAGCAATTAGATACTGATATAGTAAACTATTTAACGGGCTATTGGCTTGAAGATTATATTGCAAATATCTTCAATACATTTGAGTGGAAAGCGTGGTCTTCTCCTACCCTTATGATATATGGTGTGTCTGGTGCTTCTCATCAAGTCGATGTGCTGGCAATAAAAAACGGACGAGTGTTAATTGTTGAGTGTAAAACTGGGGAGTTCTCGCCGACGCAGGTTATGAATTTTTTGGGTAAATATTATGACATTCGTTGTCACCAAGCGTTGGCAGTAGCTATAGGCAAAATTCATCCAGATGCTTTGAAAATTATAGAAAAAAACGCAGCAATAGATTATTATGATAATATAAAAAATATAAAAAGTTATAAAAAATTAATTAAGAAGATTTCTCAAATATGACAAGTGTTATTAAGCAATCTGGGATTTTACCGTGGCAGGCTACAAATATAGCGTCAGCACCATCTAAGCCCGGCGTTTATGTTTTAAGAATTGCAACAGAAATAAGCAGTATTGTTTACATTGGAAGTTCGGATAGCTTAGAGCGTAGACTAAATGAACATTTTTTGTCAGGAGATGTACCAGGAGTTTTATTTTTTGACTGGTACGAAACCGGATCTCTCGAAGACGCAAGAAATATTGAAAAACAATGGATTATTAAATATTCACCAAGATATAACGATCATGTTGGATAAACAAGATGGACAGTTGTTTCCAAACAGGTACGCTTAAATTGGGTTACTAAAACAAACATCTGAAAACCCTTTAACTGCTTCATATTAAAAAGTTCGACCCACGTGGGACTCGAACTTTTTTTGTATTTAATTGTTATGGTTCTATTATCCCGCTGCAGTTATTATTTTGTTTTTACTTGACTATTATATATAATTTATACTATACTCTTTGTAAGCACTTGCATTATATATAAGGGAGTGATATGATTAACATATAAATTAAAAATATGGAAAAAATAAGCCCAACAAACGAACACCCGCGAGACCGCTTCAAGCGACTCGCCACTACCCGAACAAACATAGTTCTAAAACGCCTGAAGGTTTTGGGGAATTGTTCTAATCGAAATATTTACGAATACGATGAACAGGATATTGATAAGGTTTTTGCCGAGATTGAGCGAAAAGTTAAGGAAACTAAGGCAAAATTTCATTTTCCAAAGAAAAAAGAATTTAAACTATGATTATGAACGATCAGCAAAAAATTAATAAAGAAATTCTATTAAAATTACTCAAGGCAGCTTCTCAAGAAGATGTAACTGATCTGATTGAAAATCACTTATTTTTTAAAAAGTGCGATTGGAGATTTTATGGCGATCAGGAAAACAATGCTGGTACTATTAAAGCACAATCTCCTGACCCCGTGGGTGCTTTAGTAGAAAAGATAACAAACGGGATAGATGCCTTATTGGTTAGAATGTGTCTTGATAAGGGGATAGATCCTAAGTCACCGGAAGCACCGCAAAGTCAAAATGAAGCGGTAAGAAAGTTTTTTGGCGACAAAGTCGCCGATTTTGATTTATCGGATAAAGAAATAAGAGATATAACGCAAAAGACAGTGCGTATTACTGCAGAGGGAAGCGAAGAAAAACCAACAATTTCGGTTGTAGATTTTGGCGAAGGACAGCATCCTAAAGATTTTCCCAAAACTTTTTTATCTATAGGTGGTACTAATAAAATCAAAATTAAATTTGCCCATGGTATTTATAACCAAGGAGGTGCCGCAGCATTGAAATTTTGTGGACAAGGATATCAATTAATACTTTCACGACGTGACCCGGTCATTAATAATAACAGCGGTGATTTTTGGGGATTTACCCTTGTGAGAAAGCGATATGAGTCCGGATATAAAGATGCATGGTACGAATATTGCGTGATTAAAACAGAAAACGATTCAGAGGTTCCTTTTTTCCCATACGAGCCATTAGAGATTTTGCCCGACGGTGAAATTTTTGAAAGCGGTAGCTTTATAAGATTATATAGCTATACACTTAAAAATCCGAATTTATTTATTACAGACCAAAGAGAAAAAGCGCTTGCAAGGGAAATCAATAAACGTTATTTTTCAATGCCCTTACCGATTCAATTACATGAATTAAGAACTCAATTAAAGGGTTGGGGAGATAAAAATAAAATAACAAGAATCTATGGTTTATGGCGGTTATTAAAGAAACGACTTAGTGAAAAAGATCTAATTAGGACTACTCTTTCTTTAAAAACGGAATTGGGTATTTTCGAATTAAGGACTTTAGAGATGGTGATTTTGAATGATGAAAGTGAGCAAGGGAAATCTTTTAGGAGCCTACAAGAGAAAATATTTTTAACAGTTAACGGACAGGCTCAACACACGGAAACAGTTAGTTTTTTAAAAACAAAGTGTCTCTTGCCGGATTTAGCATCTTTTATGGTCATCCATGTTGATTTGTCTAATGCTGGTTATCAGGCAAATGAGATTTTCCGTACCGGAAGAGAAGGTATTATTGATATTCCAGAATACGAAATCTTCAATGAACGATTAATTAACTCAATAAAAGGCGATGAAACATTAAGATTGCTTGATGGAGAATATAGAGAGAGAAGGTTGAAAAATTCTCAGCCCGCAGATAAAGATTTGTCGAAATATATTGGACGATTAGTGAAAGATAATCCTTTTTTTGCTTCTTTATTAAAGATAGGCGATGAAGTGCCAGTTGAAAAACCGGAAGGACCAATAAAAGAATATACGGGTAACTATATACCTACTATTATGGAGATTGCGGGAAAACCAGAGAAAGAAATTCCATATAATAGGTATGCTCTTTTAAGAATAAAGACAGATGCCACTAATGATTACCTGATTCGCGAAAAGGATCAAGGAGAATTTAAATGGCTTCCTTCAAAGTTAGTTCAAATTAATCATTATTCATTAAGGTATGGATTTATTCCTGTGCGTATTGAGCCTATTGAAGGAGCTAAGCCCGGAGATACTGATAATCTTACTTTTGAACTTACAAGACCAAATCAAGAATCGCTCAAGGTTAATTTTAAAATTATTATTGGGAAATTTAAGGAGTCAAAAATTAAACCATCAGGAGTAATTACGCCTCCTACAAGATTAGCTTTAAAGATGCCGAAACCACAGCCGGTTTCCAAAAAAGATTGGAGTAACTTTGATCCTCCATGGACAGAGGAAGACATAGCAAAAGTTGAGGAAAATCAGAAGGGCATAACAGTTTATTATAATGAAGAACCTCGAGTTTTAATTGATTTTCCAAAAAGAAATCCCCGGTTTCAGTCGGGGGAAATGCAAGAAGCAATTCGTAAAAGATTCTATGCCACAGTATATTTATATGCCGTTGCTATGTTCTTTGAAATGAAAGATGAGCCAGAAAAAAGAGATTGGGCAATTCCTGCATCACTAAAATCTATTAGTAAATTTATCCTAGATCTTGCATTTACTTCTAGGGCTTCTGAACAATTAGAAGAAGATTAAATCTTTTCCATAACAACGACATATTCGTATTCGTAGGCCCTTGTTTTTGAAGGATTGTCTTTGCCTGTAAATTTTCCGCTTTCTAAATCACGCCAAGGTGTGATCATTTTGTTTGGAATTTCTCGTTTAATGAAATCAACTTTATCGAAACCTACTGCTTGCATTTGTTCGGCCGCCACTTGGGCGTTCAAAATTTTAACTCCGCGCAAACTAGTATTTCCGATGATGGTGCACGTCTTACCGCCAGTTTTTAGTATGCGATACATCTCGGCAAAAACTCTTTTCATATCTAAAAAATAGTTCGCAACATCAACGGCAAGTGGGCGTTCTATCTGAATCAAGTCATCAACGATTTGTTTTGCTATTGTACTATTGAAATCACCGCCTTTTTCTTCTTTTGAACTCGTCCCGATAAAATTTCTGCGAAAATTTTTAAACCCATTACTAAAGTGATGCCAC
>Ga0315294_10002309_pt1 | contig 20853 bp, 27 predicted proteins | sample YL17G13_40_MG_FD_203626 | JGI IMG/M metagenome (GOLD analysis project Ga0315294, IMG submission 203626) | Sediment microbial communities from Yellowstone Lake, YNP, Wyoming, USA - YL17G13_40 | ecosystem: Environmental > Aquatic > Freshwater > Lake > Sediment | place: USA: Wyoming | collected...
TAGTTATCCAAACAATAAGGATATATTGGTGGTGAACAATATTCAGTTATAGTATATCCTGTTTGAAATGTTACACCAGTTGTTGAACACTCACCAGTTGTGGTACAGTCACCTGTAAATCTTAAAACTCTAACACCAATCTGTGGATTATTAGGTTCTCCACATAGTTTGAAAGCAATAGCATTTGATAATGCATCCATTAATGGGTCTGACTCACAAGTGTTTTCAATAGATGTAAAACCTGTTGAAGCACAATTACAATCTGAACATTCATCGCATTTGGTACAAGTTTGAGTACATACAGGTGGTAATATACAATTACTTGGAAGTGCCGTTGGTGTCGGTGTAGGAGTTGGGGTTAGTTCAATCACACTTTCACAATAGTGAGTTTGACATTCCCATCCACAAGTTTCACATTTTATATCGTTACATCCACAACCACAACTTGCTTGCATTTTTGAATTTCCACCACATCTGTCACAACCATAATTAACATGTGGGTCATGAATATTATTTAAAGAATATGGAGGATAAACAAAAAGACATCTACTGTTTTTAATTGTCCTATTACAACAAGCACAAGTTTCAATACAGGTTAAACCTGAGGTGACTCTTGTATAGGCGGTATAACAGTTTGGAGTACCGCTTGCATGATGGTAGAATTTATTTTCAGCTCTTGTTCCTAAATAAAAGAATATATTTTTATTTTCAGGATAAATTTCATTTAATGTAGTTTGGTTTGGTCCAGGAAAATATTCATCAAATAAACGAGGTTTTAACAGTAATTCAACTGTCCATCCTTTATCTACTCTTTCAGGAAAAGTTTCATAATCATAACCAAATAATTTATAAAACCCTTGATAGAATCCACCGTATAGTTCATGGTATGTACCAAAAATAGGATTAACTTTAGATACTACTTCATATAAAACATCTTTACTAAATCCTGAAAACTTAAAATTTGGTGAAGAAGTACGTCCTGTTACTTGGTGTAATTTCATTCGTCTGTCACGATACATTCTATCAAATTTAACACTACTCGGAAATAAACCATTGGTATAATATAAAGTTTCACCTGACATGACATTAACCAAACCATTATCAATAGCAGTTAATCCAATGTCACAAGATTCACCTGATAATTGACAATTAATATCAAAACCAGAAGGTGTATAATAATTTTCAGAAACTAAAATATTTGACGGATTATATATGTTATAGAACAAAATAAACTCTTGTGCTGAGTTAGGGTTATTAACATCAAAATTGAATGGTAACTTTTCCCCTATTGTCAATGCAATAATGTAAGGAGAAAAAACAACCTCTTGATTAAAATCCATTTCATCGGATGTTAATGAAATATCATCAGTTTCCAATGCAAACTTTAGATTATAATTTGGACGTACATATTGATTTATATTCTGACCCGCCATCTTTTTTATTGATAAATACATTGTTACGAAGTATTTATTGATAAAAAAACAATGATTAAATATAATACTGAATACTTCAGAAATAATTGTTATTTCTTCTTGAAAGATAAAGGAGATAAAATTGACGTTTATTATTCAGTGGCAGACACTCTTACGGAATCAAGAAAAAAAGACAAAAAAATAGTCGTAGATAAAAAGTTTGAAGAAAAACTTAAAAAAGCAATTAATAAAGTTTTAAATTCAAAAGAAAAAGTTTCAAAAAAAGAGGTTGATGGTGAACTAGAAGAGTTAATTGATTATGATGGTACTTTTTTAGGTTCAAACATACCATTCTTGAATATGACGTTAACTCCACATAAAACGATGGACCAAACTGTTAGTATGGCAAGAACTACAAATGACCCTGTTACAAGAGGGTATCGTGTTTATTGGGGTGAAGGGGAAGAAAAGGGAAAGAACATAGTGAATGAAATTGATTATTCTGAAGCGTTTGGATATGTTGAAACAGAGGACGCAAAATCTTATAATGAGGCATCAAAAATACTTAAGAAGATGGGTATTGAGGATGATATTGAAAGAGATGATAGATTAAAAAAATTAGGATTTTCTAAAAAATTAGATAAGAGTTTGGCTCAAGAAAAAAAACGTGGTAAATGTAAAAATTGTTTTACTAAAAGAAGGCTTTCTGAAAAAGAATATATTGAAGAGGAAAGAAAAAACAAAGCAGTTAAAATGGTTGAGGATATCTTAACAAAGAAAAAAACTGATGATAAAGAGATTTCAAAAAAAGAAAACTCAGGAGTAAGTAAAATATTACTTAAAAATTTAAAGGCGATTAAAAAAATTGCAGAAAAAGAAGGTATTAGTGTATCCCAATTAATCAAAGTTTTAAAGACAGATGAATAAAGAATTATACGGAAATAAAATACCTCTACCTGAAGATGTTGTCGGTTATTTAGATGACTGTTTTAGTGCCGCTGAAGGAGCTGATGAAAACACCGAAGGTTTCAGAAGAAACAAAGAGTTAAGAGACGGTAAAGAAATTACTTATCAACAACTTAAAAGAATGAAAAATTTCTTTGACAATTTTGATGGTCATGAAAATGATTTACCATACATACTTAATGGTGGACATTATGTAAAAAATTGGGTTGATAATACTTTACGTTCTATGAGAGATGGTATTTATCTTGGAAAGAAAACTAAATCAGAAGTGTTACCGAATCAATTCATTCAAACACATGAAAAGGATGGTATCATTGATATGAATAGACCAAGTAAAAGTCATAGTACAAGTATTGAAGATTATGACTTACAAGTAACTGAAAGTTTAAAAAGAATAAACGAATTAATGAAAAAAATAATTTAATATGGCACAATCAGAACCGTTGAATTTTGAACAACCTAAAAATGACTTATCTTCTATAGCGGAAGCCGAAAGAAAAAAGTTATTAACTAAAAACGATTATAACCTAAAAAATAACTATTCATCAGTTAACAATGATGCACTTGCCGATGGTGATGCATATGGTAAAGGTACCGGTGAGTTTTTAGATGTCTATAATCAAAACGCAGGTGCTGCTCAAGACATCGCAGAAAGAAAAAAAGAAGTAGTTATTAACGAATACCAACCAAACAAACCTTACACTACTCCAACTGCGTAATGAAACTTTACAACACAGCAAAATCTCTTATTTTAGAAATAGCCGCGGTTGATTCCATTGTAAATGCAATAAAAAATAAAAAAGTTATTGTTATCTATTACGATGGTGATGAACCAGGTGGTCGTGGTTTGAGAACTATTGAGCCTGTGTGTTACGGTTATAGTAAATCTAAGTTTGGGAAAGGTAATCCCGTGTTAAGAGCTTGGGATATGGAAGGAGCGTCACATAGAGGTTATTTAGGTAAAAAACCATTACCAGGATGGAGAATGTTTAGAGTGGATAAAATCTTATCTTTCAAACCGACAGGTGAGAATTTTACAGAAGCGAAACCAAACTACAATCCGAACGGCGATAAAACAATGGCAGAAGTTATTATTAACGCAACTTTTGACCAAGCACCAGAAATTAATTTAGCTTAAAAAATGCAAAACGAAAACGATTTAATAAAAAAATTAATGGTCTCAAAGCAAATTATGGACCGTCACAATAACATTTCAAGAGGTAGCTTACCTTCAACTCCAATGCTTGAATCATACGAGCCAGTTGAGGGAAATGTTAATATTCCTCAAGAATATTTAAGTGAATTACCATCACAAGCACCTGTTAGTCAGGATTTAAATGAAACTAAAATCATGTCTTCAAAATTACCTGAAGAGATTAAAAGATTAATGATTGAACATCCTATACATCAACCAAACTCAATGGGTGGTCCTACATTATCAAATGACTTAGTTGAGAAGGCTTCAAGATTAATGGGTAACACACAAAAACCTCAAGTTCAAGAATCATCTAGACAACCACAACAACAACCATCTTCACTTGAGATGTTAGGTTTAAAAGAAATGATTAGAGAAACAATTAGAGAGGTTCTTTCAGAAAATGGATTACTTGTTGAATCATCAAGTAAAACTGAGGAACAATTTAACTTTAAAGTTGGTAAACATATCTTTGAAGGGAAGGTCACAAAAATTAAAAAACTAAAATAGTAAAATTAATCCCACTTCGGTGGGTTTTTTTATTATATAAAAGTTACCTTCGGATAACACGGGATATTTATCTAATATAAATTAAATTATTATGGATAAAATAACCGAGAACAAAATAATTTCCGAATATAAGAAAGGGAAAAGTAGTTTAAAAATTTCAAAAATAGTTGGTCTATCAAAACCTACAATACTAAAAGTATTAAATGAACATAATTTAGTCAGGAAAAGAGATAGATGCTCAAAACTAAAATATCAATTTGATGGGAAACAGTATTCTATTGAAAGAGTTTGCCCAATATGTAATCAAAAAATTCAAACAAAATCAAAAGACAAAACAATTTGTTGTAGAAACCATTTGAATAAATTAAAAGGGACATCCTTATGTAAATCATGTTCATTAAAACTTCAAACAGGTGAGGGTAATCCTTTTTATGGGAAAAAACATACAAAGAAAAGTATTTTAAAGATGACAAAAACTTTAACAAAAAATCCAAGAAAATTTAGTTCCTCATCAAAACCTGAAACAGTAATTTTTAATATTTTAAAAGATATGGATTATGATGTAAAAAAATCACATAGGGTTAGTAGATATATTTGTGACATTTTTGTAAAAAAATTTAATTTAATAATTGAATACAATGGTGATTACTGGCATTGTAATCCTAAAAAATATGAACAGGATTATAAACATCCTCATAAAAAGAAAACCGCAAGTCAAATATGGGATGAAGATAAAAAAAGAATTGATAATTTAATTAAACTTGGTTATACTTTAGAAGTAATTTGGGAATCAGATTTTGATACCCAACTTACAATTAAAAATATAATCAAAAAATATGTCAAATAAAATCAAAGTTTTAGTGACCCCTTCTGACAAAACCGGAGTCGGAAAATTTCGCTCTGTTGACCCTCACACAATGTTACAAAATCTCTATCCAGATGATTTCCATGTGGATATTGACTATGAACCAAAGATGAACGATATCAATTATTGGAAACAATATCAGATTGTTCACGTCCATAGAAATATTGGTAACAACTATGATACTACTCCAGGTATGATTAAATTATTAAAATCTTTAGGTATTGTAGTTATTGTAGATATTGATGACTATTGGTTACCAACAAAAGAACATCCAATCCATCAGTTAATTGTTCAGAATAAAATTCATGAAAAAATTGTTGCGAACTTAAAAGAAGCAAGTTATGTAACAACAACAACTAAAGTTTTTGCGGATGAAATCAAAAAATTCAATCCTAATGTTGTTGTTTTCCCAAACGCTATTGACCCTAATGAACCCCAATTTAAACAACCTACTTTAGAATCAGATAGAATTCGTATTGGTTGGTTAGGTGGTTCATCTCACTTACACGATTTAAGGTTACTTCAAGGGTTTGTTAATAAAAATAGCGATATAAACGATAAGGTTCAGTATGTGTTATGTGGTTTTGATACTCGTGGTACTATGACTGAAATCAACCAACAGACAGGTGAACAAAAACAAAGACCTATTAAACCTGAAGAAACGGTATGGGCTCAGTATGAAGAAATTTTTACCGATAACTATAAGATTGTTGATGAAAATTATAAAAAATACTTAATGGAATTTAAAGAGTACAATTATGAAACTTCTTTGGATTTACCTTATTCTCGTGTTTGGACTAAGCCTGTTACATCTTATGCTATGAACTATTCTAAGTTTGACATTTCTTTAGCACCGATTAAAAACCACATTTTTAACAGAGTTAAATCACAACTTAAAGTTATTGAAGCAGGATTCTATAAGAAGGCGTTAATTGCATCGGAAGTTGGTCCTTATACCATTGATTTGAAACATTCTTTAGATAAAGGTAATTTTGTTGACGGTAACGCATTGTTGGTTGATGAAAATAGAAATCATAGTGACTGGTCAAAATACATTAAGAAATTAGTTCATAATCCTAATTTAATACAGGATATGGGTGAAAGATTGTATGAAACAGTTAAAGACACTTATGATTTAAGAAATGTTAGTAAAGAGAGAGCTGAATGGTATAAAACCCTTATAAAATAAAAATATGGTTATTGATAAAAAAATAGTTGGGTTTACCGCAGGTAATTTTGATTTGTTACATCCCGGTTACATTTATACTTTTGAGGAGGCAAAAAGACACTGTGATTATTTTATGGTTTTTTTACAAAAGGACCCTTCAGAAACCCGTTATACAAAATATAAGCCAGTAATACCTTTATACGAAAGGTATAAAACATTAATGTCTTTAAAATATATTGATGAAGTTGTCACCTATCAAACGGAAGATGATTTAATTAAATTGATAGAATTTTATAAACCTGACATTAGAATTTTAGGTGATGATTATATCGGAAAAAGATTTACTGGTGACCATTTACCTATTAAGGTAATCTACACCACAAGGTCTCATGATTGGTCAACAACCAAAATAAAAGATTTAATTACAATTCAAACTATTAAACAAAACCCCGAAATAATTAACAGAGCAAATGATTAGAATACCTATTAGTAAAATCTTATTTATTGACATTGAAACTGTTGGTGGTTGTTACAACTACGACCAATGTCTTGAGTTTAACACTTCTTTAGCAAAACAATTTGAAAACTATTTTGATTGGTTTTTAAAAAGATTTCCTGAAGATAATATTGATTCCGAACCTGACTTGATGAATTATGTCTTTCAAAAAAGAGCTGGACTTGTTCCTGAATTTGCTAAGATTGTTTGTGTAAGTGTTGCCTTTGTTATGGATAACGGAGATATTAAAACACAAACATTTGCGAATGAAAATGAATACACTTTATTAAAAGATGTTCAAAAATTACTTGAACGTTGTGGTAAATTGGATTTCCACCTTTGTGGTCATAACTTAAAGAATTTTGATATCCCAATGTTGGCAAAACGAATGATTATCAATGGTTTGATGCCTCCATCTATTTTACCATCCTACGATACAAAACCTTGGGAGATTAAAGCTATTGATACAAGAGAAATTTGGCAGTACGGAGCTTACTCATCAATTGGTTCATTAGATTTATTATGTGTATCAATGGAGATTGAATCATCAAAACAAGGTGAGGTTACAGGAGATAAGGTTCACAACGCATATTGGGAAGAAAATAAATTAGAAGAAATTTCAAAATACTGTGAACAAGATGTTAAGGTATTAATTGAAATAATAAAAAAGTTTAAAGAATTACAATTACCATGAATAACGGATTAAATGAATTAAATGACTTAGCAAGTCAATTACGAGAATTCAAAGAAATGATTGAACAAGAAGGTGAAAACTTTGATGTTGATGAAGTCATGAGAGAGTTCGGTATTGATATTAAAGATTTGGAAGATAGAATGATGAACGATGTTACTCAACTACCTTTGGGTTACCATAAGTTAAATCCTGATGCTGTAACACCAAAATATAACTATCCTTCAGATTCTGGATTTGATTTACATTCAGTTAGGGATTTAGAAATTCCTCCTTTTGGTAGGATTTTAGTTCCAACAGGTCTTTCTTTTGATATCAAAGACGGTTATGAGATTCAGGTTAGGTCCAAAAGTGGATTAGCAATTAAACAAGGTTTAATGGTTTTGAATTCACCAGGAACTGTAGATTGTTTTTCAGAAGATATGAAAATATTAACCGTTAGTGGTGAGAAAACAATTAAGGAGTTAAACATTAATGACATAGTTTTCTCGTTTAATGAAAAAACACTAGAAATTGAAAAGGATGTAATAGTAAATATTTTTAATACTGAAGAACAAGAAATTATTATTTTTGAAACCGATGAAGGAATTTTAGAAGTGACCCCTAATAGCGAAATTTATACGAAAAATGGTTTAAAATTGGCAAAAGAATTAAAAGAAAATGATGAGATAATCATCTTTTAATCACCATCATACTATCTATCAATAAAGATAGAGGGTATAATGGTAAAATGTTTAATTTGCGGAGTGGAAAAAGAATGTTCTATAGTAGAACATTTGAAGTTTAATCACGGATTAAAAACTCATGAATATAAAAAAATGTTTGAGGGGTCAAAAGTTAAATCTGATGATGCGTTGCGGAAAATGTCAGATAATGCAAAAAAAAATTGGAGTAATGACGAGTATGTAAAAAAACAAATTAAAATTAGGAATATCACTCATAAAACCCCTGAGTTTAGACAAAAGATGTCTGAGACAATAAAGAAAAAACATAGAGAGAATCCTGACTTATTTACCGGATTTACGCAATGGCATAAAACTGAAAAATTTAAAGAATGGGTGGTTTCTAAAGAACGAATAAATAAAATATCGGAAACAAGTAAAGAAAGATGGGAAGATATTGAATACCGAAAAAAATGTATCAATTCAATAAAAAAAACATTAAACGATGGAAGGTGTAACAAATCATTAGAGTACAGAGAAAAAATGTCGTTGAAGATATCTCAACTTTATTCTGATGGAGTAATAACAAATCAATCAAATAAATATAAAACAGGAAAATATACATCAAAGACAAACGAAAGTTTCCTATATTCATCATCATATGAATTAGAATCAATGAAATTATTTGATGAATGTATTCATATAAAAAATTGGACAAATAAGCATGGGATAAGAATTAAATATTATTACAATAATTTAAACAGACACTATATTCCTGACTTTTTGGTTGAATTTAATAATGGTATTTCTTATATTATTGAAATGAAAGGATGGAATACTGAAGAAGTTGATGTAAAAGAATATTACTCAAAAAAAATATATCCTAACTATAAAATATTTTACAGTGTTAAAGAACTAAAAAAATTTATAAATGAAGACAACTAAAATTAAAAAAATTTCAAAATCAACAAAACAAACTTACGACATTACCGTTGAGAATAATCATAATTTTTTCTGTAATAACCATTTAATACATAATTGTGGTTATAACGGTGAAATTCAAGTTATTGTTTTCAATACCAACAATTATATAGTAACAATACCAAAAGGAATGAAAGTAGCACAAGCGGTTTTATGTCCTGTTGTTAATGGAAAATGGGTTGAGTTAGTTGAGAATGGTGGTGTGACAGAAAAAGATAGAGGTAATAACGGTTTTGGGAGTACAGGAATATGATTACAATAGGATATAGCACAAGAGAGAGTAAACCACAATTTAAAGAATATGTTTCAAAGACATGTGGTTTAAAAAATGTTGAGATTATTGAGGTAGTTAATAACGGGGAGAAATCATTACCTCAAGTATATAATGAATTGATTAACCAAAGTTCAAATGACATTTGTGTTTTTTGTCACGATGATATTGAATTTGATACCAATAATTGGGGAAATAAATTATTAAAGATTTTCTCAAAAAATCCTGAATTTGGTATTATTGGTGTTGCGGGTTCTAAATTTTTGCCGTCATCAGGAAGATGGTGGGATGTAAATCAAACTATGTATGGTATTGTTAACCATAAGCATGAAGGTAAAAAATGGAGTAGCACATATTCAAAGTCATTAAATAAACCTGAAGAAGTAGTTTTAATTGACGGTCTTTTTATGTGTTTTGACAAGACAAAAATCAAACATAATTTTGATGAACAATTTGACGGATTTCATTTTTATGATTTGTCTTTCTGTATTCCAAATTATATAGATGGTGTAAAAATAGGTGTAACTACTGATATTCGTTTAACACACTTATCAATCGGTGCCACTAATCAATCATGGGAAGATAAGAGAAAACAATTTGTTGAAAAATATAATGATAACTTACCTATTGATATCACTAACGTAGATGTTTGCGAAACTTTCATTTTTTGTCATGACCAAGATATTATTTTGGAATATGAACAAAGTGGTAAGTTTAATAACCTCAATAATTTAAGATATGTTTTTTTGGGTAATAAATCTACAGATAAGATTGAATCAAAAAATAATGTTATTATCGCTAGAAATTTACCATTTAATATTGAACAATACCCTACATTTAACGCATATACTGGATGGTATTGTCTATGGAAAAATAATCTTATTACTAAAAAGTATATTAATCTTTTTGAATATGATATTATTATCACCCCTAACTTACAACAGATTATTTCTAAATTCATGTTTGAGGGTCAAAAAATGATTGGTTATATTCCTTTTCCTTGTAGTAATTTTCATTTCATTGATAATAAAGAATGGACTGAAGATTTATTTAATTCAATCAAAAAAGTTTATAAGATAGATTTAGAAAAAACCATTAGAACATATATGAGACAAAAACCAAATATGTTATGGTCTTCAACAAGTAACAGTACAATGAATGTTGGTTTTTTCAACTCGTACATGAGTTGGTTTGAACCTGTTGCTGAGAATCTTTACGGTATTAAAACTGCGGGTCACGCTCATGAAAGGTCAACAACATTTTTTAGCTTAATGTATAAACATGAAGTTTACTTAACTCAAAAATTAATTAAACATTATCAAATGGATTCTCATGGAACACAAGGACATTTTGTGGACTATGATAAAAATATAAAAGAATTAATAACTAATTAAAATGGAAAAAAAATTAAAATGGTTTAGTTATCTAAACGATAACCCAAAAATGTTAAATGAATATTTTGAATATTATAAAGTTGCGGTTTATAGTCAAAATTTAAATTGCCCATCGTTAGAGCCGTACTTAATATACGATGGTTCTAATGAAGATGTTATTTCATTTTGTGAAAGTAAAAACATCAAAATAATAAATTTCACTCCAAGAATTAAAGAGGAAATAATTAAACATTACGAAGTACATCAACCAACTCAAGTTTTTGATGCATTAGCTTGTTTTTTAAAACCTTACGTTCCTTTAATAGTTAAAGAAATTTTAAAGTCAGATGACAAGTATGTTATTCTAACTGATAGTGATGTTATATTCTTTAACGAACCTAACTATACTGAATCAAATAAAATTGAGTTTATTGGTGTTTCATCAGAATTTGATATTAATTTATCTGACTTTAATGCTGGAATAATGTATTTCAACGTGGAGAATATGTATAATGATTTTGAAGATTTTGAAAAATTCATTGTCAAAAATTTTAGTAAGTTCCAAGTTTTTGACCAAGACGCTTTTAAAATTTATTATAATAATCGTACAACAAAATTACCTATTGAATACAATTATAAATGTTATTGGAACTACTCAAAATCAATAAATGATATAAAAATTTTACATTTTCACGGGTTAAAACCTTATCAATATATGGATTTATTAACAGGTAAGAATACAAACCCGGTGTTAAAACCTATGTTAACTCCATTTTATATTGAGATGGTAGGTTATTATAAATCATTAAGAGATATAGAAAAGAAGTCATGAAATACTTGAGTTTTAGTTTATGGGGTGATAACCCCATGTACAATATTGGAGCAATAAAAAATGCCGAATCATGGAAAGACATTTACCCAGAATGGGAAATGGTTGTTTTTTATGATGATACTGTACCCACTGAAACTATTGAAAAATTAGATAATTTAGGTGTTGAAACAATTAAGATGGATGATTCCATTTATGGTTGTTTTTGGAGATTTTTAGCCGCAGATTTTGATGATTGTGAATATGTTATTTTTAGAGATACAGATAGTAGAATTAATTTAAGAGAAAAGTTTGCGGTAGATGATTGGATTAATTCTAAAAAAAGTTTACATGTCATGAGAGACCATCCATACCATAAAATTCCTGCAGGTAATGATTCTATAGGTATTTTAGCAGGTATGTGGGGAATCAAAGGTAGAAAATTTGATATGGAAACCATGATTGAAAATTTTACAGAAAACAAAGAAAATTTTTATGGTATTGACCAAACTTTTTTAAAAATCATTTATGAGAAATTTAAAAATGATAAATTAGAACATGATGATTTTTTTCAAGGTAAACCATTCCCAAGTCCAAGAGATGGTTATAGATTTATTGGAGAACGGTTTGATGAAAATGATAACCCATACGATGACTGGAAAATATTAAGTATGATAAAAAAATAAATTATGAATAAAAATATTAAATATGCTATAATGGGCTCTGACACAAATCCAATGTATTTGGAGTTTTGGCCCGTTGTTTCTAAAATATGGAAAGAAATTTTTGGTATCATTCCAGTATTAGGGTTAATCTGTAATGAAGATTCTGAACTATATGAAGATGAGTTTGGTTTGGTTAAAAAATTCAAAAATATAGACGGTATGAATTCAGGGTTACAATCTCAAATTGTTAGATTTTATTTACCCAAATATCTTGATGGAGTTTGTTTAATTTCAGATATAGACATGTTACCACTTTCTCCAATATATTTTGAAACGAATTCTCAAAAACAAACTGAAGATAATATTATACTATATTCTTCAGATAATCCAGAATGTCTGAGAGACAAACAATACCCTATGTGTTATTTTTCAGCACATTCAAAACTATTCCCTAAAGTTTTTGATATCAATTTAGAATGGGAAGAATTTTGCAAACATTTATTAATTAGAAATGAAGGGTGGTTTACAGACCAAAGATATTTGTATGACAAGGTAAATGAGTATCACGATAAAACTAAAAATGTTATTTTTTTAAACAGAGGTTGGAATCCAATGGCAATTGATAGAATAGATAGAATCAGTTGGAGATATGATGAAGATAAAGTGAAAAATCATGGTTATATTGATTCACACTCCTTAAGACCATATTCAAGATATAAAAACACAATTGATGAACTTATAAAATTAATTACATCATAAAAATTACAATAAACTTAAAAAATTAATTTATGAAAAATATACAACTTTTTAATCCTGTATTTAGAAAAGAAGAAATTTTAGAACAGATATCCGAATGTTTAGATAAAGGATGGACAGGCCTTGGATTTAAAACTAATGAAATAGAAACAAAATGGAAAGAATATACTGGACTACCTAACGCCCATTTTTTAAATTCAAATACATCAGGATTACATCTTGCGCTCAAGATATTAAAAGACACAAATAAATGGAATGATAGTGATGAAATTATTACGACTCCATTAACATTTGTTTCAACAAATCATTCAATAATACACGCAAAACTAAAACCTGTTTTTGCGGACGTTGATGAGTATTTGTGTTTAAATCCTGAGTCAGTTAAATCTAAAATTACAAAGAAAACAAAAGCAATCCTTTTTGTTGGTATCGGGGGTAATAGTGGTAAGTATAATGAAATTTTAGAGATTTGTAAAAAATATAAATTAAAGTTGATATTAGACGCCGCTCATATGTCCGGAACTTATATTAAATCTAATACAGATGGTACGATTAGACATGCAGGTTCTGATGCCGATGTTACAGTATTCAGTTTCCAAGCAGTAAAAAATTTACCAACTGCGGATTCAGGAATGATTTGTTTTAAAAATGAGGACTATGATATTTTAGCCAGAAAACTATCGTGGCTTGGTATTGACAAAGACACTTATCAACGTAGTAATGAAAAAGGTTTTTATAAATGGGAGTATGATTTGATTGATGTTGGATATAAATATCACGGAAATTCAATTATGGCATCTATGGCAATAGTTGGATTAAAATATTTAGATGAGGATAATAACTACAGAAGAATGATTTGTGAAAAATATGAAAAAGAATTATCTAAAAATAATATAAAAACTATTAAAGTTCATAAAGATTGCGTTAAATCGTCGAGACATTTATTTCAAATTGTTGTTGAAAATAGAGATAAATTTATGGAGCATTTAAATTCTTCAGGGATTTATCCGGGAGTCCATTATAAAGACAACACTAATTATAGCATATACGAATACGGTAAGACGGATTGTCCAATTTCTAATGAAATTACAAAAAAATTAATATCATTACCATTACATCTTAATTTAACCGATGATGATATTGATTATGTAATTGAACAAGTAATAAAGGTTAATAACGAATTAAAAAAATGAATGGTGTTGTAATATTAGGAGCCGCTGGATTGGCTAAAGAATTTTTTCACTATATTAAAAGAAGTAAACCAACAATTAATAAATTTATATTTGTTAATGATTTAGATGATGGTCAATATACTATCAATATTGAAGGTGTTGAATATCCAGTTATTAAAGACTGGAATTTTGAAACAAATTATGATTTTATAGTTGCAGTCGGTAGTCCAAAAATTAAAAAAATTCTTGTTAGTAAAGCAATTGAATCCGGATTAAAACCTATGAAAACAATTATTGACCCGTCAGCAATTGTTTTGACGAATAAAATTAATATTGGTGTAGGAGGGATGATATCACCAGGATGCATTGTTACCACAAATATAAAGATTGGAGATTATGTCACTTTAAACTTAAACACTACTGTTGGTCACGATACATCTATTGGTGATTATTGTACTACAAATCCAGGAGTTCATTTATCAGGTGAAATTAAAATTGGGGATTCTAATGAATTTGGGACTGGGTCTATTCTTAGAGATGGAATCTCAATTGGTTCTAATAAAACTTTTGGAGCCCAAACTGCGGTTGTAAAAAGTATAGAAAATGACTTTATTGAAACCTACGTTGGAGTACCATCAAAAAAACTAATTAAATAATATGAAAATACTAATATCAGTTTTAACTTATTTAGATGATGATATTTATTCTAAATTCTATGAAGTACAAAATAAAACATGGGATTCTTTAGATGTTGATAATGTAGAAACTTTCTATTATGTAGGTAACGGAGATAAAAAAGAAGTTTTGGGAAAACTAGTAATTAATGATTTACCAGAATTGGTTGAAAATGAGGGGTATAAATTCATAAATTTTTTAACACAAACTTTTGATAAAGAGTATGATTATGTTTATCATACAAACTCAAGTTCTTACGTTGATAAAGAATTATTATATGAGTGGTTATTAGATAAACCCAGAGATAATTTTTATTCAGGAGTTATCGGTGACTGGGGGGGATATAATTTTGCGTCAGGTTGTGGGTTTACTCTATCTAAAGATTTAGTAAAATTAATCCTTGATAATCAAGATATGTGGTCACATGGAGATGTGGACGATGCAACATTAGGTGTAATGATGAATCATCTTGGTAAAACTGTTTATCCGGCGCCAAGATTTGACATAACAACAACAAAAATCACAACAATACCTACTAATTATTTTCACTACAGATGTAAAACTATTGACAGAAATTTTGATATAGAAAGTATGATAAAAATTTTTGATTTAAAAAAATCTAAAATTTAAATATTATTTAATATGATTAAAATAGCTCTAATAACCGGAATAAATGGACAAGATGGTTCATATTTATCCGAATTCTTATTACAAAAAGGATATGAAGTTCATGGGACATTAAAAAGAAATTCTGTAGCAGAAAACCAAACCTCAAGACTGAATGATGTTTATGAAAAAATAAAATTACATTATGCCGATTTAACAGATATTTCATCATTAATTTCAGTAATTCAAAAAACACAACCTGATGAAATTTATAATTTAGCTGCACAATCTCACGTTAGAATTTCATTTGACCAGCCAATCTATACTGCGAATGTAACAGGATTAGGTACTTTAAATTTATTAGAAGCCGTAAAACTTATCAAACCTGATACCAAAGTTTATCAAGCATCATCATCTGAAATGTTTGGTAATTCAATAGATTCTGACGGATACCAAAGAGAAACAACACCACTTAATCCTGTATCACCATACGGATGTGCAAAAGTATTCAGTTATAATATTTGTCGTAATTATAGAAATTCTTATGGAATGTTTATTTCTAATGGTATTTTATTCAACCACGAATCACCAAGAAGAGGAACTAACTTTGTAACCAATAAAGTATGTAAAGAAGCAGTTAAGATTAAATTAGGACTATCTAATGGATTAAAATTGGGTAACCTTGACGCTACACGTGATTGGGGTCATGCCAAGGATTACGTTAGAGCAATGTGGGAAATTCTACAATTAGAAAATCCTGATGATTTTGTTTGTTCAACAGGAATATCTCATTCGGTTAGAGAACTTTGTGATTATGTATTCTCATCATTAGAATTGGATTATAAAGAATATATCACGCAAGATGAAAAATTTTTAAGACCTGAGGAATTACACGACTTAAAGGGTGATTCATCTAAATTAATTAAATCAACGGGATGGTCTCACGATTATACATTTGAATCTATGTTAGATGAAATGATTGACTACTGGATGAATTATTATACAATTAAATTATGACAAGTAAGAAAAAAACAACTCAAACATCAAGTGATGATGTTAAACCACAGGTAAATAAAAAAGACCAAATCATACAAATAATTAAAAGAAAAACTAAGGAAAAGTTTTTAACAATAAATCAAAAAAAATATTATGACAATTTAATCTCAAGTGAGATTACCGTTTGTTCAGGACCTGCCGGTGTTGGTAAAAGTTACATCACAATGAAAGCGGCAATTGATTTGATTTCAGACCCTAAAACACCTTATGAGAAAATTATTATTGTAAGACCCGCAGTTGAGGCTGAAGAGAAATTAGGTTCGTTACCAGGTAATGTTGAAGAAAAATTAGACCCGTATATTTTCCCATCTTATTATTTATTGAATAAAATTATTGGTAAAGAAACAAGAGAGAAATTAAAAGAAATTGAGGTTATTGAGGTGTTCGCTTTGGCGTATATGAGAGGGATGAATATTGATAATTCAATATTAATATTTGAGGAGGGTCAAAACGCATCTCCAAGTCAAATGAAATTATTATTAACCAGAATCGGTTTTAATAGTAAATTCTTTATTTCAGGTGACGTTGAACAATCAGATAAATACAAAAATAAAACTCATAGTGGTTTATGGGATGCTATTGAAAAGTTTAGAGGTTCGGAAAGCATTTCAATTTTTGAGTTTAAGGACAAAAACGATATAGTAAGAAATCCATTAATTAGTAAAATATTAGAAAAATACGAAGAACAATGAGAATTGGAATTGAAATAAATGGTGTTTTAAGAAATACCATTGGTAAGATTGAGCAAACATATCAAAAATTTTACTTGGATAAGTATGAAGAAGAGTATGGTAAAACAGACACTTACAATATTGATTTATCAGGAAATACAGAATTGGCTGATTTACCAAAACCATTTAAATATGAAATGAATTTACCTGTTACAAGTTTAGAATTAAAAGAACATTTTAAATTTGAAACTGACGAAGAATTATATTCATTTTTATTTGAGGAATTTACGATGGAAATTTTTGGTCACGCACAATCAACCGAGTATATGACATTTAATGATTTAAATGAAATTTATCATAATATTAGAGATAAACATGATTTAATCATTGTATCCGATGAAATAAGTAAATCAAAACCGGCTTCTTTATTTTTCTTATCAAAGTTTGGTAGTTTAGTTGAAAATATAAAATTTTATAGTAATTCAACAATTAATTCTATGTGGAATGGAATAGACGTTTTACTTACAGCGAATCCTGATTTATTATTACAACATCCGTCAGATAAATTATTAATTAAATACGAGACGGAATATAATAAAAATATAAATTCTTTATACTCAATTAAAAATTTAAAAGAGTTAGAAGAAATATTAAACAACTTTATCCAATGTTAAAAATTTTAGGACAAGAGTACTTTTTAGATTTAGATGAAATTGAAGGGTACATAAACATTCCTAACCCATCAGGCGGGAGTGAAAACCATATAAGTGTTATAAAATACGAAATGGTAAAAATGATGATAGAAATATTAATTACTGAACATGAAAATATTGACGAATCATTAGGTGAAAAAAGTTCGGAAATATCAATACCTTTTAAAATAGCATTTAACACTTTACAAAATAAACAATTATTAACTAAATATTAAAATTATGAATCAAGAAAACGTTTCAAATTTGGAAAAGTCAGTCCAAATTTTGAAGAACAAAAAATCAAAAATTTATTTTATAGTTCAAGACACTAAAGGACACGCCAAAGCTTCAATTGCTTACATCTACGATATGGCAATGTCTTTATTGAACTCAGGATATAATCCCATCATCCTTCATGAAAAACCTGATTATACAGGAGTATCATCTTGGTTAGGACAAGATTATGCGGATAAATTACCTCACAAATCAATTGAAGGTCAAAATTTAGAGATTTCACCTGAGGACTTCATTGTTATCCCTGAACTTTATGGATTTGTAATGAATCAAATTACTAAATTACCATGTGGTAAAATTGTATTATCACAAGCTTACGACCACATTTTAGAAACATTACAACCAGGTGAGAACTGGAATCAACTTGGTTTCTATAAGTGTATCACAACATCAGAATCACAAAAAGAATATTTGGAAAATATTATGAAAGGAATTTCTTTTGATATTGTCCCACCATTTATTTCAAATTCTTTCAGACCACAATCAATGCCACCAAAACCAATTATTGCTGTCCATTCAAGAGAGCAAAGAGATGGTGTTAACTTGATTAAACAATTCTACTTAAAGTTCCCTCAATACCGTTGGGTTACATTCAGAGACATGAGAGGATTAACACCTACTGAATTTTCTAACACATTACAAGATTGTTTTTTATCAGTTTGGATTGATGAGGTAAGTGCTTATGGTACATTCCCACTTGAGAGTATGAAGTCAGGAGTTCCTGTATTGGGATTAGTTCCAAACATGGTTCCTTTGTGGATGAACGAAGATAATGGATTATGGGTAAACAACAAAACTCAAATGGCTGATTTTGTGGCAGATTTCTTACAAAATTGGTTAGAAGATAATGTGAGTGAATCTATCTATAATGGTATGAAAACCACTGTGGAAAGTTTGACAACAAAAGAAACATTTGAAACAAAAGTTGTAGAATTATTTGATTCATACATCGCTAAACGTTTAGAATCTTTTGAAGAACAATTAAATAAATTAGAAACAACTGAATAATACTATGGAAAATAACGTAATTGAAAAATTTGACGTATCAGTCATTTTACCTATCAAATCAGCATTTGCAATTGATTTTGAAGAATATTTTGAGAAATCTATTAACTCTTTGAAAACTCAAAGAGTATCAATCAATGAATTAATAATTGTTCACACAAATGAAACTAAACTAAATGAATTCATTAATGGTTATGATTTTGGTGATTTAAATGTTGTTAAACATGAGTGGACTAAAGAAGCAAATTTTGCTGAACAAATTAACTATGGAGTAAGAACTTCTAAATCAGAATATATTTCTATTTTTGAATTTGATGACGAGTATTCAACTATTTGGTTTAAAAATGTTAAAAATTATGTGAAGTATTATCCTGAAGTGGGAGCGTTTTTACCTATCGTTGTTGATATTGACGAGAAAGGAGTATTTGCTGGTTTCACTAATGAGGCAGTATTCGCGTTAAATATATCAGAAGATATGGGTTATTTAAATAACGACACATTACAACAGTTCCAAAATTTCCAATTGTCAGGTATGGTTATTAAAAAACAATTATTCCTTGATTATGGGTTACTTAAACCATCTTTTAAATTAACATTTGGTTATGAATTCTTTTTAAGAATGACACACAATTCTGTAAAAATAATGTCAATTCCTAAAATTGGTTATAAACACACCAATTTAAGAACTGGTTCAATTTTTTGGAATTACAAAAATGCTGAGAACAGGTTAACAGATGATGAAGTTAGATTTTGGATTGAATCGGCTAAGAAGGAATATTTTTTTATTCACGATAGAGCCATAAAATTTGAACCACAAACTTCTTAATGGATGTTACTCAAGCGATATCTGGAGAAACAATTGTTGAGTTAAAGAAGAAGGGTAGAAAACCAACACAAACAAATTATTTTGATGTTCGGGAAGAGTTGGCAGTTGTGAATTTTTTACAAGCCGAAAGTCCTGAAGAAAAGAATAAAATTTATAATGAGTTTTTAAGAAAACCCTTAGACAAAATGATATCTTCAATCATTAGAAGATATAAATTGTATAGAAAAGGTATGGACTTTTACGAAATCCATATAGATACTCACTCGTTTTTAATGACCAAAATAGATAAGTTTAAGCCTGCGAAAGAAAAGAAGGCTTACTCTTACTTTGGTACCATTTGTAAAAATTACCTAATGGGACAAATCATTAAAGACCAAAAAGAGATGAATAGGAAAATATCCTATGAAGACATTTCAAGTGATTTAGAGAATAGACGTGAATTTTCATACAGTATTGATAAAGAAATTTTAGATTCTGAAATAGTAATTAAGAAATTTTTGGTTGAGATTGATTTATTATTAAACGATAAAAGTTTAAATGATAATGAAATTAAATTAGGTAAAGCTCTCCACGATATTTTTGATAACTATGAAAATATATTTATTGGTAGTTCAAATAATAAGTTTAATAAAAATATTATTTTATTGTCTTTAAGAGAAATGACTAATTTAAACACTAAAGAAATTAGAAGTTCAATGAAAAAATATAAAAATATCTATCATAATCTAATTCAGACTATGATAAAATAAAATTTGAACTTTAATATTTATTATTATGCCAAGACCAACAAAAAAAGAAATTAAATTTAATCAGGATTCTATCTTATCTCTGATGCAAGAAATCTACAATGAACTTGTTGAACAAAGAAATACTGCAATTAGAATTCAAAATAAAATGTTATCAATGATGAAAGAAGCCGAAGACATGTCTTTGTTGGGTCCAGTAATCAAAGAACAACAAAAGATAATAAATGATTGCGTTGAAAAAAAATTACAGTTATCAAAACTACAATCTAGTATTTGGGAAAAGTAATTTAT
>Ga0315294_10002310_pt1 | contig 20851 bp, 9 predicted proteins | sample YL17G13_40_MG_FD_203626 | JGI IMG/M metagenome (GOLD analysis project Ga0315294, IMG submission 203626) | Sediment microbial communities from Yellowstone Lake, YNP, Wyoming, USA - YL17G13_40 | ecosystem: Environmental > Aquatic > Freshwater > Lake > Sediment | place: USA: Wyoming | collected...
CCCCCGCTGAACATACTGATATCACAGCCAAACCCCCAAAATTCGCCCAAAAACCCAGAAAAAACTCCCCCCGCACCCAATTTTTTCTCGGAACTTATCTGCTCGACCGTCTTAAACTAAAGTAATACAATTCTTCAATATATCTATTTACTCCCCCCCTTTAAGGCCAACCAGCTCTGTGCCGCAACAGCAGCCTTGCAATCAGGATATTTCGCCAATAACTGCTCATAAACAGTTTTTGCCTTTGCATCCGCCTCCGACTTCGAAATCAGTCCAGATTTACCCATCTGCTGGTAATTCTGTCCCATCATATACAGCGTGCTGCCCGCCGATATAAACTTCGGATAAACATCAACCAGCTTTTGATAACACTGGTTCGATTTCTCGTATGCATCCAGCTTGCGATAGCAATCCCCAGCCGCTGAACACGCCTTCGGCGTCGCCGTCTCGAACTCCTTCATTATTCCGCTTGTCTTTGTGTATGCAGTCGAATCCGGCAGCCTCATCACCACTATCTCATATATCGCCGCCGCATTTTTTGTATAATCCTTCGCCTGCCCGATACGGCCGTCCGCCTCTAATTTCGCACCCCTTTTCTGGTATTGCTCCGCTATACGCGACACCGCGGCAGGCATATACGGATGTCCCGGAAAATCCGCTATCAGCTTCTCAACCGCCGGCATAACCTTCCCGTCATCACCCGCATCAATATAGCCCAGTATCTGGCACTTCGGTATGTCTATCGGTGCCTTTAGTCCCCTCATACTTTTCTGGTCTAACGGCAATATCTTCTGATAAACCGCCGCCGCATCCTGATGCCTGCCCGCACCCTCATGCTCCAGTGCTATATCGTAAAGCGCAACAACTAATTCCTGCCGACCGGCATTATCTTTAATCAGCTTCTCAAGAGCAGCCTTGGCCTCATTATTTTTGCCCGTCGCGCTATACACCAACACAAGATGCTTCTGCGAACCCAGCGCACAATGATTGTCCCCGCTGTCCGGATACTTCGCTATGATATTCTTATAAATCCCCTCCGCCTTCTCATATCTTTTCGCCGCCTCATATTCCACCGCAATATCATAAAGCATCCTCGGCAGCGCAGAATTCCCCGCAAAATCAGTATTTAACTTGTCAAACGCCGCCTGCGCATCTCCGTCTTTCCCAGCCTTTATAAACGCCGCAACCCCCACCCGCGCAAATCCTACCTTTGCCTTGTCCGCGTATGGACCGCCCGTTATCTTCTGATAAACTCCCTTCGCAGACTCGTAACTTTCCCCTTTGCCGTAAAGCCTTTCATATTCCTCGTATGTCTCTGCGATATTATAAAGCGCTGCCGGCTGATTCGGGTTCTTGGCAAACTCCGTATTCAGCCTATTGATTATCCCCTGCACCTCTGCTTCCTTCTTATCAAAAATATAAATATGCGCAAGGTTCCTTTGCGCCTCCAGCTCATCATCGCTGCTCGGCTTATCAGCTATAATCTTCTTATAAATCGCCTCCGCCCGCTCTGGGTACCATTTTTTGCATATTTTCGCCTGCTTGAGCAGTTCCTTTGTATCTTCCGCAGCTAATGTACTCCCCACCCAGCAGAAAACCACACCGACCATAACCATACTTGCCACAATACCTTTCTTACACATAATCTTCGCCTCCCGTAAAAACCTCGTTTTATTCTTTTTGTTCTCTCTATTGCCTCTCGGCAGTGTACTTCTTGCCGTCTTTGTTGATAATACAATACACCTCATCGGGGTCATTCACATCCGTTATAGTCAGCGTCTTGTGCAAAGTCTGGTGATACTGCATAACCTGCTGGTCTGTTAGCGCCCTGTCGGTAACAAACAAGTCATCTATCCAGCCTTTGAAGTGAAGCGTCGGATTGCTGGAATTGAATCCTCCAATAGAATATATGCCAAACTCATCGAACTTATACAAACTAATATCGATATCATTATGGTCTTTTTCACCATCCAGATAGAGTTTTAATTTTGAGCTCGTGCTGTCGTAAACAATCCCGAGGGTATGCCAGTTAGAGTCTATCCCTGTATTCCCCGAAAATGTAACGGTATTATTATTTGAATTTTTCACTGCCACATACAATTTTGAGTTATTGATACCGTAATGGAAATGATTGTCAGAATTCAATGCAAAAACAACCTGCTCGCCAGCAGAGTTGCTGTCTCGCTTAATAACGACAAACGATGAAAAGCTCTTTGTGTTGTTGGAATCATCCGTAAAGCACAAAGTTTCATCATGCTCGCCCCAGAACCGTTTTGCACCATCAAAATAAAATGTTTTGCACCCATCTTTCGTCTCGTGGTTTGGCTCGCTATAACCCATTCCTATAAGGCCCCACGGATTCATCCTGTTATCGCTGTCATCACTGGCCAAATTGGCATCGAAAGTATAATGGAGACGGTAAAATGGCTCATTGCCGTCGATTATCCACTGCGCTACAGAGTAAGCAGTATTACAGTAATATACGTTGCCGTTGCTGGTAAGAATCGCATCATCGGTGTCTGGTGCGCAGTCCTGCCTCGCTGTATATATTGTCTCGCCTACATCCGCCACACCGTCATTATTGGTATACTCCAAACATTTTGCGTCGTATGGGTTCCACCATAAAGGCCGCGGGTCGTAATATATATCCTTATTAAGGTTCGCATCATGGATAAGTGCATTATAGTACAAATTACCGCAAACCCCGGCTATTGCAAATACGCCGGAATACTTAAGTTCGAGTTCTATTTGCTCGCTTGGGGTCAAGGTCAAACTTGTGGCATTATCGGGGTCGCTATAATCCACAGGTCTGAATTCCGGCATAAGCATACTGGGCGTGTTGCTGAGGTTCCTGCTGCAATACAATAGTCCCCACGCATTGGGGTCGGGGGCGCAGGACATTACCCACGTATCAGGGTCGCCCGACCAGTCTTTTTTCCTATTTTCACCAATCCACACCTGGTCGGAATAAGCATCGTAAAACGGCTCTTTAAAACGGTCGGTTATCGGAAGCAGTTCAGCCGCAACAGAACTGTGTTGATAATAAAACTTGTCCTGCAAATAGTTTCTTGTTTTTCTGACCAGTTCAAGAGATTTCAACGGCTGGCCAAGATATCCATCAAAGTACACCCCATCAATATTATATGTCCCCACAATGTCCTTGATATTTTCCAGCAGCACGTTTGGTTCGGAGGCATAATATACCCCCGGACACGTATAAAACGTTATTTTTACATTCTGCTTGTGGGCCTGTTCTATAAGGCGGTTCAAAGCGTTAGGTTCTCCTATATGGTTGTATGGCCCACTGATATTCCAGTAAACAAAATCAACCGCCTGAGCATTAGGTTCGTTTGGCGAGACAGGTATGTTGTGGTCAACTTCGTCTACATAGTATACCTCCGGTATCGTATTATTGTCTGAGACATTATAGTTATTTGGACCGAGTAACATTATACTGCTTCTTTCTTTCTTATAGTATTGCTGAAGGCGGTATCTATAATCTGCATCAGGCTCGCTATTGATATTAAAAACACCCCATCCTCCCGCTCTTTCCTTGGCATATTTCACATTGTTGAAATCCTTGGGCGGGAATACCGATGCTATAAATCCGTCCCCTCCTTTGCAGTTATATGTTACCTTCCAGTTGGAATTGGAAAAATTCGGGTCCAGCGCCCAGTTTTTAACAAGTCCGCACTTACTGAATTCATCATCATGATAAATATAGTCCACAATATTTGTGTCGTATGCATACGGTATTTTCAACCTGTTAAGTTCGGGATATATGGGAGAGAACAGCAGACCCTTCTCGTAATCTGTCACAAAGACAATGCCGGCATCAAAATTATAAAACTTGGGTGCCTCTGCTCCTTTAACAGCTATGTTGGAATCGTTTTCCAGCCTTATCAGCATAGTCGAATCCGCCCCTACGCTGATTGTAACATTATCATTGTTTAATATCACAAGGCCGTTAACATCCTCCTCTACCGCTAAGGTCGCCAGGAAATTATCATTGAAAGTAATAGTTCCTATGGTGTTTGCGTCATTACCGTCCTTCTTTCGCAATTCAATTGAATCGTAATCAAATACGAATTTTGCTGCATTGGTTTCTATGGATGGTATATTTGAATCTACCGCCGCTATCTTCATCCCCTCGAATTCATAATCTATAGGGATTCGCAGATACTTGTCGTCAATGTGAGTATCTACTTCCTCTATGGTTAGATTATCTATATATAGTTTACCTATAAAACCATTCAGATATATTGAAACTCTCATCTCAACAGCATTTGTCGATGATTGGTAATACCGTTCTTCATAATACCAATTCACATTAAAATCAGGAGCGTCCTCATCAAACATCGGCGGAAGTAGTGGCATGTCTAAATAAACAGATTGATGCCAGTTTTCGACCGCATTATTGGGTTCCATAATGCAAATTCTATATATTCCACACCAGATTCCTTTCGTAGAACTTGTATCCGCCATATTACCTATATTATAGTTAGGGTCTAACACCAAATAATTATAGCATTCCCTGTTTTCATACCTTAATTTTGTGCTGATTCTGTATTTGGTACTGGGTTTAATGGGAAGGACGATTCCATATATCAGCCCCTTTGTTTTCACCGAATGTAGGGACAGCGCATGGTCCCCGGTAATGTTTGGGTCTGAGTTTGCACCGCAAATAGTTGCCATATTAGGCTCATATTCTTCCACTTGGGGCGGGCCTGTTAAAGAACGGCAATGCATAGTCCAGTCATCGCGTTCTTCTATCTGTTCATACTTTTGAGGAACAGGGTCGATTTTTCTAAGAACAACATTGTCGTAATATATAGGAACACCAGGAGATGTGTAATTCCCCCTTACTTGGACTATAAAGTCATGCCCCGTTATCGCTTCTCCATAGTCATCTTCTTCAGGAATTACAACAATTCTTTTTATTGTATTCCACATTTCCATCCCGTATCCCGTCAACCCACGACCCCAGCTTTTTGGGTGTGTGTCTGGAATGTTTGGGTCCACTTCATTCGGCTCTTTCCAGTCCGAATCACATAAATTCATCGTAGCCCATTCTTCTAATCCCGCCTTGTACTTAACATAAAATTCGTAAGTGCCGGCTTCTATAATGCCGGCTGAAAGACTTTGATATATAGCTTGATCAACACTCGAGTAGTCGTGCTGCATCTTTGCACAGTTACCAGTGTATCCATTTGGGTCGATTTCCTCTGTTGCGTTTGCCTCCGGCGGATAATTCCCGTGCATCCAATATAAACTTAAAGTATTCGGCTCCTCAAAACCTGGGCTTCTTATTAAATTATCTGTTATATAAACCATACAGGTAGCCGTGTCCGTCAGATATGTCCCGCAGATAGCATTGTCTGTTAATCGCAGCATCACCGTATACGTCCCTAAACTCGTATATGTATGCGTCGTTATACCGTCAAACTCCCCGTCAGGATGATTGGCCTCAGTCTCCTCGTAATCACAGCTAAAAGTTCCGCTATAATCAAAATCCCATTCGAATTTTGTAATACCCTCGTCATCGGTAGACTCACTTCCGTCAAGTGTCACGGTATCGCTGGCGTATGTTTCAAACGGGCTGGTTGTTAAAACCGCATCGGGCGCAGCATTGTTACAGTCGGCCCTCTCATCAGCACCAATATCAACACGCTCCCACATTACCCTCTGCTCACCGTCAATATCTTTCTGCCCGCTGTAATCGCCGTTCGGGTCGCCTGCGTTAAAACACGGTGAGTCAGCAGTAATAAGATGATAATATTTGGTAAATCCATACTGATAAAGCTGCTCGATTTCCGAAGCGTTTAATGCCTCATCAAAAATCATCACGTCGTCCACTTTACCATTGAACCAACCATACTCCATACCCCCTATGTATTTCGGGAAAGGATGCAACAACATTGACCCTGTTAAGCCCGTTTTCTTAAAAGCCCCATTCACATACAACTTTGGTTGCTTGTTTTCATACACAACGGCTATGTGTGTAAACCCGCTTACTGTGCCCGTCCAGACCAAAACGGGAGGCATATAGCCGTTTGAGTGTTCATAAACACTAATACCGTTTGTCCCGACAGAAACTCCCACACCTGCATGTCCGCTGCCCCAGCAAATGCCGCCCTGGGCAGGACCGATAGCATATTTCTGGTTCCAAATGCCCTGTATACCAGAGGTCGATTCGGTGTCTATTTGATGAGTTGTCGAGGGATTTGCCCAAAGAATAATAGTAAAAGTATCCGTGATGCCGGAAAGACTATTATTATCTTCAACTTCTACATAGTCCGAACTGCCATCGAAATTTAATGCGCTGCCGCTTTGCCCACTCGTCCAGGTTGCCCCATAAATTGTCCCGTCATTGTTCCCTTCCGAGTCGTGAGCCGTCGCCCCACTGCCATCATCCAACTTCCAGTGGGCAACCCGACCCTCTACCCCTTCAAAAAACAATGGGTACTGGTTGATATTCCCCCCGCCATTAGTGCCGAAATCCGGGTCCCAGACACCGTTGACATCCTTGCAGCCATTTACATCGCAGTAACTAAAGATTGGCTCCGCAGAACTTGCATTATATATCTCATCCCCGGCATCGTTGGAGTCATTGCCCCAGAATATGCAATTCGTCAGATTCGGCTCAGATGAGGCGCCGCTGCTGTACATCCCGCCGCCAAAATCTCCGGCATCGTTGTTGATAAACGTGCAGTTGGTTATAACAGGAACAGAATTATTGTTGTATATACCGCCGCCATTCGCATCGGCCGAATTCCAGCTAAAGACACTATTCCTCACCGTCGGCGAAGAGTTCAAATTATACATCCCAGTACCATAGTTGGCATAATTTGAGGTAATGAAGCAATTGCTTATAGTGGGTGAAGCATTGCAGTCATAAATTCCGCCGCCGTTGCCGGTCGGATTATTGTTGTCCTCAATTATACAGTTATTGATTGTAGGTGATGCCCCGTTGCAGTATATGCCCCGCTGCCCGTTGGTAATTGTAAATCCTTTAAGCACAGAATTTGAGCCTTCACCTGAGTCAAATGTAACAACATCCCCTGAACCGTTTGCATCTATAATAGTATTCGCCACCACGTCCCAGTCATTCGGGTCCGTGCCTTTTAGCGTGCAGGAAACACCATTAAAATCTACGTTCTCAACATATTTGCCTGGATAAACCAGAATATGATTGCCGCTGTTTGCATCGTTGATGGCCGCCTGAATAGTGCTGTACCATTCGTTTGTGTCTACATTCTTTACACCCCTCACAGTAACCACACAACTGTCGGTGTCCGTCAGATACGTCCCGCAGCTGGCATTGTCCGTGACTCGTAGCATAGCTATATACGTCCCCGAACTTGTATATGTGTGTGTTGTTATACCGTCAAATTCCCCGTCAGGATAATTGGCCTCGGTCTCCTCGTAATCGCAGACAAAAGTCCCGCTATATTCAAAATCCCATTCGTATTTCGTGATACCGCCGTCATCGGTAGATTCGCTTCCATCAAGGGTCACATTAACATCGGGAATGCCGGAATCAGGTATCGCCGTCAGGACCGCCACCGGCGGTGAATTGCTGCATCCCCCGCATCCCAAACTCTCCTCACCCGCAAAAAACAACACCCCCAGAATCACGATAATCGCCGAAACCTTCGTCTTCATCTTCATTTCCTTTCCCCTTTATTCGTTTTGTCTTGTTTTGGACTTCGTATTTTGAATATTTGAATTTGTTTATGATTTAGCATTTATAGAGTTTAGGATTTTGTAAATCTATAACCTCTGTGCCCTCTGTGACCCAATTAATTTCTTTCCCAGCAGACCGCAATTTAATGGGGACAGTAAATATTGTCAACAACTTTTTTCTCAAAATCTTAAAAAATTCCCAAAATCTTAAAAATTAGGCAAAGGCTAATGTTTTATTAACCAAAAGTTAATTTCCCCCGCTCCTTTAGCTAATCAAAAAAATCTGCGTCACTTGCCTGCCCTCGAGGTGAGCTTTCCTGAATTGGCAAGCGGAGGGTCCGCCGCTCCGCCTAGCAGAATACGTGTCCGAATTATACCAATTGAGATTAGAAAATGCGCTCGGTGTCATTGCGAGCGCAGCGAAGCAATCTCTTTATCGTTCGTTTTTGAGATTGCCACGGCCTAAACGACAGGCCTCGCAATGACTGCCCGCTCCCTCAAAAGCGCATATATTAAATGCAATTGGTATTAGTTTTTAATTCCAATCCCGATAAATCGGGACAATTTTCCCACCCGCTACTTGTGGATTAAATTAAAAAGCGTTTTCGCCTGCCCCGAGTTCAGCTTTTTAAGAATCTTGTATTCCTCTAATGCCGAGTTGCTGTCGCCGGTAACAACATAAGCTGCGCCGAGGTTATAATGCGCACCGGCATCGTCCGGCTTGATTTTAATTGCCAGCCGAAATGCCTCTGCCGCCTTCTGCCACAGATTGAGCTTGCCATAAACATACCCAAGATTATTGTATATCTCCGCAGAATTCGGCTCGATTCGCACCGCACGCAGGTAACAACTTATTGCCTCTTCCAGGCTGCCTTGCCTCTCCATCGCATTACCAAGATTGTAGTGTGCCCTGAAATTGTCCGGCTCAATCTGCAGCACACGGCGGTAAAGGCTGATTGCCTCACTTAAATTGCCCCGCGATTCAAGTATAACCCCAAGATTATTGTAAGCATCGGTCGAACGCGGCTTCATCTCTATCACCTTGCGGTAATGGGCTATCGCTTCGTCAATTTTACCCTTCCCTGCCAATTCGACTGCTATATTGTAATGCGCTGACGATGGGTCCGGCATCAATTCTATCGCCTTGCGATAATGGCTAATCGCCTCATCAACTCTGCCACGTGCCGCCAATTCGACAGCTATATTATAATGCACCGGGCCCGCGTCCGGTGTCAGGGCCAGCATACGCTCGTGGAATTTTATCGTGTCCTGCCAGTAAACCAGATACCGCCGAGTCGCTACAGACTCGGCACAAACCAACATCAGAATTATCACCACTGCCGCCTTCCAAAGCGTCAAAAATCTGCTTTTCCTAAACCATACCAAAAAGGCCGCCAACATCATCAATAGACCCACCGATGGCAGATACGCAAATTTATCGGACGCAATAACGTTGCTGAAGCCTATAACCTGCATAGCAGGCAGTATCGCCACAAAAAACATCAGCCAGCCGGTCAGCGCCGCTCGCGTCCAGCGAAGCGAAAACAATAACAAAGCAATCAATATAAACGTGCCGATGACCCCGGCCAAAACCATCGGCTGCGACAAATTCAACGGCTCAGGAAACGGATAGTGCGATGACAACTTCACCGGCCAAACCATCTTGCAGAGATAAAAAATTATGTTATGACAAAGAATTAAAGGTATGCGCAACAGGCCGAACTTGCCCGGCAATGTCACGCTGGCAGAACGGCTTTGAGAAATGTATGTTATCACCGCAAAAATACCACCCAGCACAAAAAACGGTATCTTCTCAAAAATCGCCCGCCGATTCAGACGCCGCAGCGGCCAATAGTCCATCAAAAGCATTACAACCGGCAGCGGCGTGCTTGTCGGCTTCGACATCAACGCCAAAAAATACATCGCAAAACTGCCTATGTAAAATTTGGCTGCCTGCCGCTTGTCGCTTGTAGTTTTTGAATAGTAAACGGTAAATAGTAAATAGAAAATTAAAGACCATAATGAAAAAAATGCTGCGAGTAATGTTTTGCGCTCGCCAACCCACGGTATTGGCTCTACCGTCATAGGATGCACGCCGAAAAGCAGCCCAACACCCGCCGCCACCCATATTTGGCCGAACAACAGGTAAAGCAGCACAATTATCATAGCAGTGTTTGCAACGTGCAGAATTAGACTGGTGTGGTGAAACGGCATCAGATTGTTTTGCCGACCGCCGAGCGCATAATCGAACATCAGCGAAATCATCGTCAGCGGCTGATAATACCCCATAACTGTCGATGGCTTTGATACCTCGGTCAAAAACCGCTTCGCAGACGCCCACGATGGATTCTGCACCAATACATTCTTGGTAAGATATTGCTCATCATCGAATGATAACGCTTTTGCAGATAGGGCCGGCCAATACACAGCCGTCACAACAATACAGGCCGCGGCAACAACAACCGCCGCCGGCATCGCGTTTTTTGACGCTGACTGTTTCCGCCGACTATCCCGCATATTTCACAAATCCTGCGAAAGCCCTTTGTTTCTGTAACTATTTGATTAAACAATAGTTAGAGCAAAATTCGTTTGTAAACAGCGGATTAGATTATAACTGCTTATTCGGCAGAAATGAATAGGAATGTCAGCAAAAATACTGGTTTGGACGTCAATAAAAGACCCATAGAAAAGAAGTCTTTTTGTTAAGATGGGTAAAATTTAACGATGGCGTAAGCCATCCCCAAGGGATTGTAGGGGCGTTCTAACTGTTATCAGATGTAATCAGTTGTTATCAGTTGTCATCAGAAGCAATCAGAAGCATATCAGAATGCATCAGAGATACGTCAAAAAGCATCAGAGATACGTCAAAATGCATCAGAAAACACCAGTATTTTTGATTAAGTATTGTCATAACAAGGAGTTAAATGTAATCGAGCCACAGATTTAAAATAAAAATTCGAAATTCGAAGCACTAAATACGAAACAAATCCTAATGACCGAAATTTTAATGACCAAAACAACGTTACCATAGAACACTACACTTCCGATACAGGAACGTAGAATCTTCCCATAATAGGGCGGAGATGCGCATTTGGGTTGACCCTACTTCGCTCTGCGGGCTACGAAGGGCAGGCAAAAAAGAGATAAGTTGTTATGGGATAAAGAGTTAGGGGATTTGGAAATTTTTCACGATTTTGGGATTTTTTTGAAGGGGTAGCTGCGCGAATGATTGAATGAGCCACAGATGGACACAGATTAACACTGATTTTTTTAGACACGGATTTACACAGGATTAACACTGTTTGTATTTTATTTTTTAACCACAGATTGACACGGATTGACACGGATTTACGCGGATTTGTTTTGGCCGCAGAGGACACCAATAATTTTTAGCCACAGAGAGATCAGAGGACACAGAGAATTTTCAGTTTTTTAGACACGGATTTACACAGGATTAACACTGTATAATTTTTATTTTTTTATCACAGATTGACACGGATTGACACGGATTTACGCGGATTTGTTTTGGCCGCAGAGGACACCAATAATTTTTAGCCACAGAGAGCTCAGAGGACACAGAGAATTTTCAGTTTTTTAGACACGGATTTACACAGGATTAACACTGTTTGTATTTTATTTTTTAACCACAGATTGACACGGATTGACACGGATTTACGCGGATTTGTTTCGGCCACAGAGAGCGCCCTTCTTCGCCGAAGCGGCTTCCAACTTCGTCTCGATATACTACATCGGGACTACGCCGGACAAGTCGCAGGGCAGGCAGAGAACACAGAGATTTGCTCGGCTTTGGCGTACTGCGGCAAGACCTTTTTCCCGAAACACGCTTCTTCAAAAGGCCATTGCCTTGTCCGCAGAACCCCGAAAAAATCGGGTTTCTTTGTATATCCGGCTGCGGCGGATTAAAGTCGAGCAAATGAAGTCAGTCATAGAAGAATGGCGGGTAAACTTCGCTACGAGAGGGAATGATGTTGGCGGAGTTAACACCGGTTCGTAAACGGCGGATAAAATTTTTGGACACTGATTCACACTGATTGACACTGTTATTTTTTGCCACCGAGGCGGAGAGGGAATTGTTTGTTGGGTGAAGTGGGGAGTACTTTATTTAATACTGCCTTCGATGATTGCGATTTCGGGGAATAATTGCAACCACGGATTGACACGGATTAACACGGATTTTTTATTGTGGGTTAATTCTTGTCCTCAATTATCGCTATCTCGTCGGCCGTCAGGCCGTAAAGGTCGTAAACGAGGTTGTTAATCTGGGTGTCGGTGGAGTCGATTTGTCGCCGGATTTTTGTTTTTTCGTCGGGGACTTTTGCAACAGCCAATTTTTTGTGCAAATCGAGCATTCTCTCCACAAGTGAAACCACTTTGTCGTGCTTGGCTTTGTCGGCAGAGTTTCCGAAGTCTGGCATATAAATCGGGAATTTCTTGGCATCTTGGATCAATATTTTTTGAAAAGTTTTCTTTGATTGGTCCAGAAAACAATATCGATGGTAGAAGGTTATTAATTTTGAATTCAAAATCCCAAGGATATATTTGAGACAAATGGACATGCCTTGTTTTAACAGGACGTTGAATGCAATTTGAGTATTATAAAGTTCTTGTTCGGTATAACCGCAATAAATCCTCAAGGGATCACCACTGATAATTTGTCTAACAAGAATTCGGGGGTTTCGAAAGAACCGTGGTTGTCTTGGCGCCCCTAGCCAATCTCCATATCTGATCCACTGAGCACCGTCCCATTCAACAGTATAGCGCATAATTCCAGCACCTGATAAAAGTGGTTTAAAAAAGTCATCTTTTTTTGAGTGAGCGTGGAAGACCTTATTCTCGATTTGTTTTCGTGTATGTCCTTTGTGTTTGTCATAAGGAGTTAAGCCTAAACAGAAGTCACAGATGTCAGCTAAGGGAAGTTTTCCTGATGAGAGTTTTTTCAGTATACTTTGTTCGTCACTGCTGATAAAAATGTTAAATATAAAATCGTCGGATTTTTCCCACAATCGGGGGTTTACAGTCTTGACGATGATTGTGTCGTCCTCTGAAATGGAAGAGATGTGTGCATCGGGGGGATATACAAGGAGATAACACTTCTCACTTTTGGACTTAACGAAAATACCTATCGCGCTTTCAGCTTTAACGTTAGGAAAGACAGCATCAGGCATTCGAACAATGTTCAAAGGTGAACTGTGGTGTAAAATAAATTTGCGCAGCTCCTTATAAGAACTCTGGGTAAGATAGGAATTTGGGGTGATGAAACCTAAATATGCCTTTTGGTCGGAGCAATTCTATGGCTTTATGAAGAAAAGTAGCATAAATATTCATGCGGTTTTGAGTAGTGCAGTAAGAAACGAAATAAAAGTCAACGAGTTCGGGATCCATTCCTTTTATATCCACCCATGGCGGGTTTCCGATGACGGCGTTGAAACCGCCGGAGGAAGAGATTACCGCTCCATCACTGTCGCGGCTCTGTGGGAAGACTTGAGGGAATTCTTTTTGCCAGTCGAAGGGATTTACCTTCCGGCGGAGTTCTTCATCTGAGGGATTTATATCAGGGTTTTCAAAAAAGTCGGAGCCGATGAGTGAATTGCCGCACTTGATGTTGTTGCCGAGGTCGGGCAAGGCCCGTTCGTGGAATATCCTGTAGGTCTGGCCGATGGTTTCCTGAGATTCACCTTCGAGGACTTTGAGCAAGAGGGATAATTTTGTTACCTCAACGGCCTGTGAGTCGATATCTACGCCGTGAATGTTATTGAGCAGGATTTGTTTTTTCTCTGCTATGGTCAAAAAGTAATGTCCGCCCTTGCCCTGATAAAGCTGCTTTGTGTATTTTTCCGGCTCATTGGCGACATACCAATCGCGATGGTAATTTAACAGATATGTATAAGCGCCTAATAAGAATGAACCAGAGCCGCAGGCGGGGTCTATGATTTTTAGTTTTGCAATCTCCTTTGGTGTCTTGTTTTCACAAAGTTTTTCGACAGTGTTCTTGACGATGTAATCGACGATGTATGAGGGGGTATAATAGACGCCGCCAGCTTTTTTGACTTCGGGTTTATCCTCAATTTTGACCATTCGTGCCGGCGTGATGCGTATCACCTTGCCAAGAAACTGCTCATATACGTTGCCAAGTATTTCAGGCGGGATAAATGAAAACTCGTATGGTTGCGGATAATATAACCTGTGTAAAATCCACCCTATCGGCTCATCGGGGACATTAAGTCCAAGCGTCATCTCGTCCGGCAGCTCATCTCGCCCTTTCTCCTGCCTAAAGTAAAATAGCCCCGAGTTGTATTTAGCATCCGCCTTTTCAAATAATTCCCCAAGCCTATGGTAGACCTCTCTGCCGTTTTTTATCGCTAACAACTGCCCGTATGGCTCAATCCCCCTGTCCTCGCACATCCGCAAAAATAATACCCGGTCAATTGTCCGCTGAACCGCAAAATTCACCTCCGCTGTCCCCAGTTCCCTGTTTTGCCGAGCTATATGAGTTGCAAGGTTTTTGCGCCAGCTTTCTATCTCCTTCAAAAACTCCTTATCGACCGTGCTTGTCCCGCGTTTGCCATCCGCTTTCGCCGCAAACTTGTCAAACGAACCCTTCTGTATCGCCTCTTTTGAGAATATCCGTGCAATCTCATCCCAATGGTCGGCATATTCTTTGTAGGTTAAGTACATAATTCGAGCGGCGGAAGCACGGTCTGTGTGATTTGGCTTAATTAAACAATCATATACCGCAAATTCCTCAAAATCAGTCAAAATTGACAACGGCAGTTTCGCATTCCACGCATATCGGCGGAGCTGGTAGGCTGGGTCCGGGTCGTCCTTTATGTTGATGGAGGGTTTCTTTGTTTCGAGAAAGAACTTTCTGGTACCACCTATGCGGAAACTGTAATCCGGGGCTTTGGTTGCGGAACCGATTTTTATGGCGTCTTCGTGAATAACATCCTTGTATGCCTGTGCGTGCCCAGCCTTATTTGTTACATCCCAGCCGAGAGCTTCAAAAAACGGGTCTACGAATTCACGGCGCAGTTGTGTTTCATTGTATTGCGGGTTCTTGTAGGACTCGATGTTGCTATCAAAAGTTTCGACAAGATGTAAAATATCTTTAGGCACCGCCATTCCTTTATTTCCCCTTTACTTTCTCTAAAGGCAACATTTGCCAAATTTTACCACCGAAACCGGAGATTAGGGAGCCGACTTCGAATACGCCGGTGGCGACGTCCAGTTTTTGAAGGCCCGGCAGTAACTTTCGAAGCGCATTTAGAACTGTATTATCGTTCCGATTATCCAGAATAACCGGTAATTTAGCGGTCATATAGTCCTCGCCCGTAAGTAATTCTTAAAAAGGTGATTATAGCACTTAAGCCGTTGTAAAGCAATTGGATTTGGGTAAAAAGGACATACCTTGTCAGCAGAGGGTTTTGGTGCGGGAAGTGATTCTGGAAGCGGGGTTGCCGTTTCGGCGGCGGTCATTTGTATTAGGCTTTACCTTTTGAGGAAAAGGCCGCGAGTCAATTCAGGCTGGTAAAAAGCCCTGCTTTCGTAAGAAAATCCGGCGATTTGTATAGAATCCTAACACCATCCAAGCAGAAAAAGCCGCTGGTTATCAGGCAAAAAGGCTGGTTTTTGCGTCAACCCGAATTTTTCAAAGCCACAGAGGACACAGAGAACACAGAGAGTTAAGTATTTGTTATTAAAGAAGTTATAATATTTGGTGTTATTTTGCAAGTTTTCCTGACAAATTACGGTATGTAAATTCGGCTATGCACGTAATACCTTGAGCAGCAAGAAGTTAAGCTGTATTTTCGCAGGATTCATAAGATGTGCGGGCTAAATTTGCGCAAATCTTGTCCGCCAATCAGCTTCGCAAAGCTCTGGCACAGACGTTGCAGTATCTTACAAAGTCATAAAGTGCGCTTATCGGCGTATGTGCGGATGCCATATCCGCACTTCGATACTTTGTTATGGCAGCGGAAAAAGAAGAAACGATTCAAAAAGAAGCGAGCGACTCTGTGCCGGCAGACAGCGAACTGTTTGCCGGAGAGGTCCGCGAAGAGCTTACGGAAAAAGACGTTTTCGTGGGCGATGAGACGTTCTATAAAAGTTTGGCGGAACCTGCCCCGAAATCGGCGCAGGCAGCCGCTGCGGAGCCGGTAAGCACGCCGGAGGCACCTGCCGAAACGAATCAGCCACAGCCGAGCCATATCGTTTTAAGACAATTTTCAGCCAGTCAAAAAGCCCTTGTAGTCGGGATTGTCGTTATCGCAATGACCTTAATATACGTGCTGCTAAAGCCATCGCCGATAATCGTTACCGTCCCTATGCCGAACCATACCGCAGTGCCGCAACAGCACGTGCAGGGCCAGCCGAAACAGGCCGGCAAACAGGAACAGCCATTGTCATTAGAGATGGCGGAAACCCTCTACGCCAAAAAAGATTACAGCAAGGCTTGCGGCGTATACGAGCAGCTTGGGCAAAAAATCACCGTTGCGGCCAGCGAGGAACTGATGAAGGATTTTCTCCAGTTGAGGATGGCGATTTGCTTAGAAAGAACGGGCGATTACGGCGGGAGTACAGGTTTATACGAAGCGGTCTCGAAAAGCCCATCGCCGGTTATAAGGGTGGTTGCCAATTATCATCTCGGCGTGCTTGAGACACAAAATAAGCCATCAGCCACAGGTTTACAGGCACAAATCAGAGCCTACCAGACAATAGCGCTGATTGATGCGGTCGATTTCAGCCGGGAGCGAGCACTATCATTGCAGCGAGACTGTTATTTTATGGCAGCGGAGGCAGCGACAAAAGAGGTACTTTCGCTTTCGAATGCCGATAAAGACCTTCCGAAGAGTTTGTGGTTCAGTTCTGAGAGTGAAACCGAGCCATTCGATGGTCTTAGCGAGGCGCAGATACGGTCGCTTCTTAACTCCGGACTGGCGCAACTGAATAAAGCGATGCTTGGGCCACAAATACAACAATTAGAGCAGCAGAATGCCTCGCCGCGATGGTCTGTCGTATGTAACGGCGCTTCTATAGAAGAGCTGCTGGCAAGATTTGCAGCCAATGCGAATGTGGACATTCGCTGGGCCGGCGGCAATGAACCGGCGTCTGAACAAATCCCCGCCCGCAAAAGACCTGTGAGCTTATACCTGCGGGACAACTCGCCGCAGCAGGTTATCAGCGTTGCAGCAGGAGCTGCGGGTCTGTCGGCATCGTTCATCGCAGCGGGGGACAAATCTGCCGGCGGCCTGAAAGCAACCATTTCCAACCTGGCGGTTTACACTGCTCTTGCCGAGCATATATCATCCGTAAATGATGAGGCTATTTCGCTTTGGCATAAGTTCATACTCGCATTCGGCGAGGACAAACGCGTTGCCAATGCGCATTTTTCGCTGGGGCTTCTTCAGCAGCAAAAAGGGCAGATTATAGATGCCATTTCGGAATACAAGTTAGTTGCGAACCGGTATTCGCAGAATTCATTGTCGCCTTTTGCGCTGCTGCGGAGCGGCAAATTAAGGGCTGATTTGCGTAATTACACCGAGGCCAGAGGCGATTTAAAGCAGCTTGTCGAACAATATCCCGACAGTGAGGTGACCGGCCAGGCATTTTTATATCTCGCTGAGGCCACAATGAAGGCCAAACTTTACGACGAGGCAATCAGACTCTATTCCAAAGTTTACAATCTGAATATATCGCTCCAGTCGCAGGGGGCAGCGGCGCTGGGAGCCGCAAAATGTTTCTACGACAGAAAAAATTATGAAGACACCGCCAAATGGCTCGGCCGATATATCGGCGCGGTCAACGACCCAAAAGCCGCCGAGCTGCCCTTTGCATATCTTATGCTGGGCAAAACCAATCTGGCGTTAGGCAGACTTCCGCAGGCCTGTAAGGCTTTTCAGCACGCGATTGCGGGGAATCTGACGGTTGAAAAATATGCGGAAGCAGAATCGTCGCTGGCCGAAATCCTGATAGAGCAGGGAAATTTCGTCGACGCGCTTAACGAGCTCGAGAGCGTAAATCCTGAGCGGTTCTCGCAAAAAGATTCTGTCGAAATAATGCTTCTCAAGAGCAAAGCCCTTCGGCTTATGGAGCTGCCGGACAATGCGATAGCGGTGATGGGAGAGCAAACAGAATACATAAACGACCCGCAGCTAAAGGCGAGGGTCTCGCTCGAACTATCCAGATGCTATATTGCCAAAGGGAATCTGCAGCTCGGCCAAAGCAGTCTTGCAGAGACAATGGCTCTTGCCGAACCGGGACCTCTGGCTCAGGAAATCTCCGCCGAACTGGCTGATGTCTGCCTGAAGCTGGGGCAGAAAGAGCAGGCAATGTCACTATGCTCGAAACTTTTGGAATCGAAACCGTCTGCGGGGGTAAGGCAAAAGGCGATGGATATACTGGCGATAATCTACAGGCAGCAAAAAGAATATGACAAGGCGGCGGCAATACTTATAGGAACGGCCAAAAATGAAAAATAAAAATTCAAAAATGAACCTGATATTCGGAATCTGCGCTTTCGGGTTTTCGCTGATGCTTTTCTGTGATTTGGCAAGTTTTGCGGGCGGTGAAGCCTCATCGGACCAGCTTGACCCTGCCAATTTTCTGGTAAATGCGCCGGAAAAAAAACCGGGCGATTCCAACACAGCCTGCGCTGCTCAAAAAAAGACCGAATCTCCGATAATCAGGGACAACCAGCCGCAGCCTGCCCCGGAAGCGAGCAAAACCGCCGACAACGCCGGAGAATCAATAGCACAGCTTCTGCACAAATTATGGATGGCAGAAATCAGCGTACCCAAAGGCGAAAATAACAGTAAAAACGCCGAAGAGCTTCAAGGGGCAATCAGGCGACTTCATTCAGCCGGCAGCGAGCCTAAGAAACAGCCCGCTGCATCTGCGACCGCCTCTGCCGCAACTGCAAAATCTGAACCTAATCAGACCGCCCAAACATTACCGGCTAAAGAGTCGCCAAGGGGCGCTGAAACGGAAAAATCCGTTACGAAACCGTCCTTTGAGACAATAAGAGAAGAAACTTTACATAAGTTTAACAACCTCTCGCAGAATCCCGGGCAGATGAACAATCCTATCGAATTGGGCGAAGTTTTGTTTCTCAGCGGCCACTTAAAGGAAGCGGCCATTGCGTATCAGGAGGCGCTGAACCGAACGCAGGCCAATGACGCCAATTCATCACACGACAGGGCGTGGCTCCTGTTCCAGACGGGGACCTGTCTGCGCAACGACGACCCGGCGACAGCGGCGAAGATGTATAAACAACTGATTGAGGAATATCCCAATTCACCTTGGACGGAATTCGCAAAAGCCGAGGACAAGCTGATTGAGTGGTATCAGAAAGATACGCCTGAAAAATTAGTAGGCAGCAAATAAATTTTCTTGACCGGAAAAAAATATGCAGGAAGCAGACAAAGGTAATTCGAAACAAAAAACTGCGAACGTGCTGATAGTCGAAGGCGACGGCGGCGTGGTGAGGTTTATGCTGGAGATTCTGGCGCGCAAAGGCATCTGCGGCATAACTGCCGGCGATGAAAAGACGGCGGTCGAGTTTCTGGACAAGGGCGATTACGACCTGGTGTTTGTCGGCGACAAAATAAGCCTGCGTCCGGGGCTGTCCCCACAGCCGGACGGCGGCTTCGAGCTGCTGCGGAAAATCAAGGCCAATTCGCCCGAACTGCCGGTCATTATGACGGGCCAGGCCGAATCTGCTGAAATAGACGGGCAGCGGCAGATTATCGAAACAGCCGTTAAGGCGATTCGGGCGGGCTGCTTTGATTTTCTTGCCAGGCCGCTCGACCGGCAAAAAATAGAAGACCTGCTGGACACAATTCTGCCGAATCATAATGTCTCGGTGGCGGCATCGGCACAGGAAGACACCCGAAACCTTTATACAATCGTAGGAAAAGACCCGAAGCTGATTCAAACCCTGGAGCTGGCGAAAAAAATATCGCCGACCTCGATACCGGTGCTGATAAGCGGCGAAAGCGGAACAGGAAAGGAGCTGTTCTCATATTACATTCATCATAACAGCAAAAGGCGCGAGGGGCCTTACATCACGGTCAACTGTGCGGCATTAAGCTCATCACTGCTCGAGAGCGAGCTGTTCGGCCACGAAAAGGGCGCTTTCACCGGCGCATACACCCAGCGAAAGGGGCGGTTCGAGATGGCCCATGGGGGGACGCTGCTGCTGGATGAAATCACGGAGACATCGTCGAAATTCCAGGCGAAACTGCTGCGCGTGCTCGAGCAGCAGGATTTCGAACGCGTCGGCGGAAATGAAAACGTCAGGGTCGATGTGCGGGTAATAAGCACCACCAACAAAGACCTGCTGCAGGAAGTCCGGCTGGGCCGGTTCCGCAGCGACCTGTATTACCGGTTGAGTGGGGTCAGATTAGTCATATCGCCGCTGCGGGCACGCAGTGAAGACATCCCCGACCTTGTGTGGCATTTCGTCAATTTGTATGCCCGCCAGATGCAGCGAAAAATCAGCAGGATTGACCCTGCGATGACGGATATTTTTACCAAATATAATTGGCCCGGCAATGTGCGGCAACTGCGAAACGTCGTGCTGACATCGCTTATTATGGGAGTCGGCACAACGCTGTCGCTGGCGGACGTGTCGTGGCTTTTCGATGAGCTTCAGCCGCTGCCGCAGGAAAAAACCGGTGACTGCGTGCAGCCTGCCGGCGTCGCCGATTTAGCGCGTGAAAATCGCACAGCGGCCGGCGAGAGTCTCGGCGGGATTTCGCTGGCACAACTGGAACAGCGGGCGATACTCGACACGCTGCGGCACACCAACGGCAACCAGGCAAGGGCCGCGAAGACGCTGGGTATCAGCGACAGGACTCTGCGTGACAAGATGAGGCAATACCGCAGTCAGGGCGTTTTACAGGTGAACAGATAACAGGGAGAACCAAAAAATGGCAGACGAAAAACCAGTGGAAAAACAGGAAAGTCCGAAACCGGCAGAGGGCGAGGCAAAACCGCAACAGCCCAAAATCGGCGGCAGCAACGGTCTGCTGGGGTGGATAATAATGGCTGTTGTGGTGATTGTTTGCGCCGGCGGAGGTTTCGGACTCAGCAGACTGCTTGGCGGTGTCACCAGTAAAACCAAAGAAACAGCCGCTGCCGGCGAACA
>Ga0315294_10002312_pt1 | contig 20845 bp, 27 predicted proteins | sample YL17G13_40_MG_FD_203626 | JGI IMG/M metagenome (GOLD analysis project Ga0315294, IMG submission 203626) | Sediment microbial communities from Yellowstone Lake, YNP, Wyoming, USA - YL17G13_40 | ecosystem: Environmental > Aquatic > Freshwater > Lake > Sediment | place: USA: Wyoming | collected...
CTCTCCACGATCTTCATCCTGATGGTCTGCAGGAGGAAGCCGGATGGCGCCTGAATTCGTGCTGGGGCTCCTCCTCCTGGTGGCCGGCGGCATCTCTTCAGCCTGGCCGGTCCCCCGGACCTACCTGGCCCGGCTCATCAACCTGGAGATCCCGGCGTGGGGCCTGCTCCTCATCATGCTCTCCTACGACGAGGCCCTGGCCCTCCTGACCTTCGGGGGGGTCTCCGCCCTCTCCACCTACATCTTTGTCCGGGTGATGGAGAAGAAGGGGGAGCCATGATCATCGGCCGCATCTCCCGGTTCCTCTCCGACTTCGATAACCTGATGCCGGTCTTTGCCGGGGCCTGCGCCCTCCTCTTCGTCGCAGGGATCCTGCTCCTGCCGCTCCCTTACAGCGACCACCAGCTCTATCCCAAGCGGATCGACCGGGCCTCGTCCCTGGACCCCTACGACCGGGGCGGGGTGCCGTTCACGAAAACCAACATCACCATGCAGTATCCCGAGAACTCCCCCACGGCCGGCTACGTCACCACCTACCTGACCCCCTTCTCCCTGTACCTTGCGGAGCACACCCTCCACCTGGGCACCACCATCGTCGCCCACCCCGGCGGGATCCTGGACGAGATCCTGTACAACACCCGGGGCCTGGATACGGTGGTGGAGCCCACGATCCTCTTCATCGCCTTTGCCATCGGCTCGTACCTGTTCCGGAAGGGGATCTGAGATGTGGAACGCCTACTCCATCGGGATGGCAGGGGTGCTGGTCTCGGGGGTCATCGCGTTTGCGGCGCTGGCCCTGGAGCGGGACGACCTGCACCGGCTCCTGCTCATCGATCTCGTGGAGATCCCTTCCCTTGCCATCATCGCCCTCCTGGGCACCGATCTCGCCGAGGCCCTCATCCTCCCCGGCCTGGTGGTCGGGATCGCCGAGCTCCTGGCCCTCTCCCACATCTACCTGCTGAAGGAGGGGCTCCGGGACCGGCCCGAGGGGACCCTCCCGATCGAGGTGGTGGAGGTTGGGCATGCCCCCGTCATCATCGCCTCCCTGCTGGTGGTCTACGGGATCATCCTCTCCGGGTTCACGGGCGGAGGGATCGCCGGCCTGGGCGTGGTCTTCTTCTTCATGGCGAAGGGCCACCGGGAGGACTTCGCCCTCCTGGAGGCCGCGGCCGGGATCTCCTGGGGCATCTGGGTCTGCTCCTTCTTTGTCTTCATGTTCCTCCCCGAGTACTGGTTCCTGGCCGTCATGGGGGCTGGCGGCGGCATCCTGCTCAAGGTGACGGCCAAGATGTCGCTCGTGGGCACCATGTGGGGGAAGCCCCATGAATAGCATCGGGGGCCCGCCCCTCTTCTTCCTGGAGTTCGGGGACATCGTGCTGTACTTCTCCCCGTACACCATCGCACTGTTCCTGCTGGCGCTCGTCTTCACCGTGCTCGCCATCGTAAGCCGGCCGGAGAAGCAGGTGGAGATCCTCTTCGGCACCGACGCCTACTACGGGAAGGAGATCGGGGTGGACGAGATGCGGTTCCGCAGGTTCATGTCCATCGCCTGCGGGCTCGCCTGCATGGGCGCCATGGTGACGGGCGACCTCTTCGACTTCACTCTCTTTGTCTCCCTCGTCGGGATCTGCAACGTGGGGATCGTGGCAGCGGTGAAGACGAAGCATGTCCAGAACGCCGCCTTCCAGTACGGGATTGTGGCCCTCACGGCCACTGTGCCCCTCTTCGGCGGAGCGGCCATCGCCGCTGCCACCACCGGCACCCTCTCCATGATCGCGCTGGGGTCGGGTCTCGCCGGCCCCGCCCCGTTCATCACCCGGGCGGCCCTCGTCCTGGGAGTGATGGGGGAGGGGATGGCCCCGTTCTACGCAGCCAAGGCAGAGATGTTCCGGGCCCCCGGCGCACCGTATGTGATCATGTGCTCCTTCTCCTCCCTCCTGATCTTTTTGCGGGTGGTGGAGGTCGTGCTCACGATCTGAGGGACCATGATGAAGAAGACCACTGCACTCATTATCACCATTGTATGCGGGGCCGCCATGCTGCTCGCCTCTGCCGGCGCGGCGGCGGGCCACGTCCCCCCGCTGCTGGCCGCGGGTATCATGATCTTGGCCTTTCCCGCCGGGGCAATGGCGCTCTTCCTCTGGTGGTGTGCGGGTGAAGGGGAAGGGGACATCCCCTTCCTGGGGTACTAGCCATGATCGGTGAACTGATCGGTGCCATGGTCTTCGGTCTCCTGCTGCTGGGGATCCACCGGAAGGTCATCGCCCGGATCCAGGGGCGCCCTGGTCCCCCCATCTGGCAGGAGATCCTGCACACCCTGAAGTTCTCCTTCAAGGTGAGCTGGGTGCCCCGCACCGCCTCCCGGGTGCTCTTTATCGGGATCGTGCTCGTTGCCATCGCCATCTGGGTGGCCGCCTACCTGGTGGTCCGGGAAGGGGGGAGCCTGCTGATCCTCTTCGGCATCTACATGCTCCACAAGATCGTGGAGCACGGGTTCGGCCTCTCCTCCGGCTCCCCCTACGGCAAGTTCGGCGGGGTCCGCTCCGTCATCTCCGCCGCATCGGAGATCCCGCTCTTTGTCTCGGTCTCCGGGATCGTGATCGTCACAGGCTCCCTGCTCATCTCCGACATCGCCGGATGGCAGGCGGTCCACGGGCCCCTCCTCCTGGCCCTGCCACCGGCCGCATTTGCCATGTATCTCGTCCTCCTCTCCAAGATGCCCTGGGGCCCCTTCTCGATCGTGGAGTCCAAGGAGATCGTCTCCGGCTACAAGACCGAGCACTTCGGCATCTGGCGGGCCGGTCTCGAGGTCTGCAATGGCTTGAAGACGTCCGTGCTCCTATACAGCTTCATAGTGGTGTTCATCGGCCCGCTCCCGCTCCTCTGGGTGCTCCTCTTCATGCTCGGCATCCAGGTCTCGCTCTCCTTCGCCTGCGCGCTCACCCCGATGCTCTCCCCCTTTGACAGCGTGACGGTCCAGTCCCTTGTCGCCGGGGCACTCCTCCTCTACTTCCTGGCCCTGGGGGTGATCCTGTGATCCGGAAGGCCATCATCGCCGCCTGTGTCATCTACCTGGCCATCACCGCACTCCAGGTGGTCCAGGTGGGTTCCGTGCTCTGGGAGGGGATCGTCTTCGGCATCGTGCTGCTGGGCGGGAGCGCGCTCTACCTGTACCGGGACGAGCACCGGCTGGAACGGCTGGAGATCGGCGTGCTCTGGCTCTGCGTGCTCCTCTTTGCCCTGTATATGGCGCTCCGGCTGGCGGGGGTGTTCTAGTGGCGATCTACCACGAGAAGGACCTCCGGCTGCTGAAGTACCACATCCTGACCTCCCCCCGCCATGACCGTGCGGTCCGGGACATCGCCGGGATGCTGGGCATGGGCGTCCAGCCCCTCCGCCGGCTCCTCATCGAACGGCTGGACATGCAGTACCTGGAGAACCTGGCGGGCCGGTACGAGCAGTGGGTGGCACGGGGGGATCAGGCGGATCCGCTGGACCGGGCCCTGGGCCGGGAGCTCTTCACCCGGTACCTGCCGCTCGTGGACCTGGCAGGGATGGACCGGATCCGGGCGGAAGCACGGGCAGCGATGGATGCAGGGGGAGTGGCGGACGCGGCTACCACCCGGGCCGTCGCGCGCCTCGCGGAGGTCCTCCGGCCATGAGCCTCCTGCAGGACGTGAAGAACTGGGTCCGGGCCCGGTCCATCCATGTCTCCTACGTGGACGTTGGCTCGTGCAACGGGTGCGACATCGAGATACTCGCCTGCCTCGCACCCCGGTACGACATCGAACAGTACGGGATCTATGTCCACAACAACCCGCGGGAGGCCGACATCCTGCTGGTGGTGGGGGCCATGACTCCCCCGTGGGTGGAGAGGCTCCCCGCCCTCTGGGCCAAGATCCCCCCGCCCAGGGCAGCCATTGCTATCGGGAACTGCCCCATCTCCGGGTGCGTCTTCAACCGGCGGGAGACCTACATCCTGGGGCCGGTCTCGAAATACATCCCCATCGCCGCGGAGGTCCCCGGCTGCCCGCCCCGGCCCACGGAGATCCTCTCCGCGGTGCTCTCTGTCGCGCCCACGGTCTTCCGGGACTACGAGGTGAAACGGCCATGAAGAAGGTCGTGGATGTCTCGATCCCCCTCGGCCCGGTCCACCCCTGCTGGAAGGAGCCGGCCCGGATCAAGTGCGAGACCCGGGGCGAGAAGGTGCTCTCCGCCGAGGTGGAACTGGGGTACATGAAGAAGGGGATCGAGCGGATCATGAAGGGACGGCCCTGGCAGGAGGTGCTCTTTTTGGCCGAGCGCGTCTGCGGCATCTGCTCGGTGATCCACAACATGGTCTTCATCGAGGGGATGGAGGCGATCAGCGGGATCACGGTCCCGGACCGGGCGGCGTACCTGCGGGTGGTGGTGAACGAGCTGGACCGGATCCAGTCCCACCTGCTGGCCAACTTCTCTTTCTGCTACACGATCGAGCACGAGACGCTTGCCATGTACCTGCTGAACACCCGGGAGCGGGCCATGGACAGCCTGGAGCGGATCACCGGCGCCCGGGTGAACAAGGCCTACATGATCCCCGGTGGGGTGCGGTTCGACCTCCGCGACGCGGACCGGGCCGCCCTCTGCGCCGACCTGGATCACATGGAGGAAGCCGTGAACCGGTATGCCCGCATGTTCGAGGGTGGGCCCCTCATCGCCACCCGGGCGAAGGGGGTGGGTATCCTCACCCGGGAACAGGCCCGGATCGCCCGTGCGGTGGGCCCCACCGCGAGGGCCAGCGGTATTGCCGAGGACCTGCGCCTGGCGCACCCCACCTACCGGAGGCTGCAATTTGCCCCCATCGTCCGCACAGAGGGGGATAACTTTGCCAGGATCATGGTCCGGTTCCAGGAGATCTTCCAGTCCATCATGCTCGTCCGCCAGTGCCTGCACGACCTCCCCGCCGGGCCCATCCGCGGCGGCGGCACCTGCGGTGCCGGGGAGACGGTCAGCCGTGGCGAGGCCCCGCGGGGCGAGCTCAGCTACTTCATCCGGTCCGACGAGTACGGGAGGATCACGGATATTGCCATCCGGACCCCGTCCATCATGAACATCGATGCCTGCACGCACTACATGCTGCCGGGGGTCACCTCCCTCGCGGACGTGACCTCGGTCTTTGTCTCGGCGGACCCGTGCATCGCGTGCAACGAGAGGTGATGGGGATGCGATCCGTGATCTGGTACCTGCGCGAGTTCCTCCGGGCTCCCTGGGTCCACGCGTTCCTCTTTGCCAGGACGGCCCCGCTGGTCACCCCCTCCCACTTCAGGGACTACCCCACCCTCACCGACGTGGAGTGCACCCACTGCTTCTCCTGCCGGATGATCTGCCCTGCCCCGGGGGCCATTGAGGTGCTGCAGGAGGGGGGGGCCTGGCACCCGGTGATCCACCGGGGCCACTGCCTCCGGTGCGGCCTCTGCGTGGAGGCCTGCCCGGAGGGGGTGCTTGCGAGCGGCCGGATCCTGCGGTGGCAGGAGGAGGACCGGACCTCCTTCCGGGCCACGTTCCGGATCCAGGTGGACCATGCGAAGTGCATGCGGTGCGGGAACTGCTGCGTCTCCTGCCCGGTGAACAAGGAGCAGGACCCGCAGATGGCGGGCGGGGGCCACTCCTCCAACGACGAGGTGATCATGCGGATCGCGGGCGGGAATCACACGGTGATCCACGAGGAGCGGTGCGTGGGCTGCCGGACCTGCGAGGAGGGATGCCCCAACAGCGCGATCCGGGTCGCACGGATCCTTGAAGGGGTGCAGGGGGTGGCAGAGAGATGAGGATGGTCCTGAATACCGGCCGCACCATCCCCCAGGGAAACTTTGTGGAGTACAAGCCTTCGCCCGAGTACGGGGCAGAGACCTCCCGTGCCTTCCTGGCCCCCCTGGACCTGATGGACCTGGGGATCGAGGCCGGGGACCGGGTCCGGATCACGTACGGAGGCCGGTCAGTGGTGCTCACGGCGGCGGCCAGCGACGATGTGCCGCCGGGCACCCTCTTTGTGCCCTATGGTGCCCACGCGAACCACGTGGTGCCTGCCGCCACCCACGGTACCGGGATGCCGGACTTCAAGGGCATCGGCGTGGAGGTGGAGCACACGGGCGAACCGGTGAAGACCGTCTGGGAGCTGATGGAGGACCTGGGGGGGAAGCGGTATGATCGTTAGGGATGTCATCTGCCCGTTCTGCGCCTGCCTCTGCGACGACCTGGACGTGCACGTGGAAGAGGGGAAGGTGACGGCCGTCGACAATGCCTGCGACCTGGGCTCCCACAAGTTCCTCACCGACCACCGGATGAAGGGGCCCGTCCGCCGCACGGCCTCGGGGTGGCAGGAGATCACCCTGGAGGAGGCGATCTGCGAGACCGCGGAGCTCCTGATGGCCGCGGAGCGTCCGCTCCTCTACGGGTGGAGCGGCACCTGCGGGGAGGCCCAGTCGGCGGGCGTCCACCTGGCGGAACTGGTGGGCGGGGTCATCGATGCCACCACTTCCGTCTGCCACGGCCCCTCGATCCTGGCCATCCAGGAGGTGGGCCACCCGGGCTGCACCCTGGGGCAGGTGAAGAACCGGGCCAACGTGGTGGTGTACTGGGGCTGCAACCCCATGCATGCACACCCCCGGCACCTTTCCCGCTACACCACCTACGCCGACGGGTTCTTTGTCAGGAACGCGTTCAAGGAGCGGAAGGTGATCGTGGCGGATGTCCGGGGCACCGACTCCACGAACGTGGCCGATGAATTCATCCGGCTGCAGCCGGGGGGAGACTACGCCGTCCTGGGGGCGCTCCGGGCCATCGTCCGGGGGAAGGGCGACGTTGTACCGGAAGAGGTGGCAGGGGTCTCGCGGGAGCAGCTCTTCCGCATCGCGGAGATCTGCAAGAAAGCCCGGTACGGGGCCTTCTTCTTCGGCATGGGGCTGACCCAGACAGCCGGCAAGTACAAGAACGTCCGGAACGCCATCGAGCTGGTGGACGAGCTCTCCCGGCACACCAAGTGGACGCTCACCCCCATGCGGGGCCACTTCAATGTCTACGGCTTCAACGAGGTCTGCACCTGGATGACCGGCTACCCCTATGCCGTGGACTTCTCCCGGGGCATGGCCTTCTACAACCCCGGCGAGACGACAGCGGTGGACATCCTGGCACGGAAGGAGTGCGACATGTGCCTGGTGGTGGCGAGCGATCCCGCGGCCCATTTCCCGGCCGAGGCGGTCGAGCACTTCTCCTCCATCCCCGTGGTGCAGCTGGATCCGTTCCCCAACCTGACCACCGCATTCTCCCGGATCCAGATCCCGGTGGCCGTTTCGGGGATTGATGCCGAGGGGACTGCGTACCGGATGGACGGTGTCCCGCTCCGGCTCCGGAAGGTCGTTGACCGGGGATACCCTGAAGATGCCATGATCCTCTCGGCGATCACACGGAGGATCGCAGACGGGGGCGGACCATGACCCGGCTTCTCATCAAGAACGCCTACGTCATCGATCCCCTGAACGGTATCCGTGGCGAGGTCATGGATATTGCCGTAAAGGACGGGTGGATCGTGGAATCGGTGGACGACGGAGCCGAGGTGATCGATGCAGGGGGGTGCCTGACACTGCCCGGCGGGATCGACTCCCACACCCATATCTGCGGCACCAAGGTGAACTTCGGCCGGTACATGATGCCCGAGGACATGCGGGCAGGCCGCACGCAGCGGCGGGGGGTCATGCACTCCACCTCCGGCTACAGCGTCCCCACCACCTACGGCAACAGCTACCGGTACAGCGCCATGGGCTACACCTCGGTGCTGGAGGGGGCGATGGCCCCCCTGGAGGCCCGGCACACCCACGAGGAGTTTGCGGCCACGCCCCTGCAGGACACGATGGCCAATACCCTCTTTGACGGCAACTGGATGGTGATGGAGGCCGTCCGGGACCGGGACGTGAAGCGGGCGGCGGCCATCGTGGCCTGGACGCTTGCAGCGGTGAAGGGCTTTGCCATCAAGCTGACAAATCCCGGCGGATCCGAATGCTGGGGCTGGGGGAAGAACGTGAAGTGCATCCATGAGACCGTGCCCTACTTCGAGGTCAGCCCCGCCGAGATCATCGAGACCCTGATCCGGGCCAACGAGCTGCTCCGGCTCCCCCACTCCGTCCACCTGCACTGCAACAACCTGGGGGTGCCGGGGAACTACCAGTGCACGATCGGCAGCATGGATCTCGCCCCTGACCTGAACCCGGAACGGCAGAGCCTGTACCTGACCCACGTCCAGTTCCATGCTTACGGCGGCATCAGCTGGAAGGACATCTGCTCGAAGGCCGAGCCCGTGGCCTACGCGGTGAACCGGAAGCCCCAGGTCACCATCGACATGGGGCAGATGATGTTTGGGAAGACCACCACCATGACAGCCGACGGCCCCATGGAGTTCAACCTGTACCGGCTCCACCACAACAAGTGGTCCAACCACGACGTGGAGCTGGAGACCACCTCCGGCATCATCCCGGTGTACTACAGTAAAACGAGCGTGGTGAACTGCGTGATGTGGGCCATCGGCCTTGAGCTGGCCCTGCTTGTTGCGAACCCCTGGCAGTGCCTTCTCGCCACCGACAACCCCAACGGCGGGCCCTTTATCAAGTACCCGGAGATCATCGCGCTCCTTATGAGCCGCCGCTACCGGGAGGAGGAGCTCCGGACGCTCGCACCCGAAGCGCTCTCCCGGATCACCCTCCCCTCGCTGGACCGGGAGCTGGACTGGCATGACATCGCGGTGATGACCCGGGCAGGCCAGGCCCGGGCCCTCGGGATCCGGTCCATCGGGAAGGGTCATCTCGCACCTGGCGCAGAGGCAGACATCGCCATCTACCCCATCCGGGTGGACGAGACCGATCCCTCCCGCCAGTACCGGGACGTGATCCGGGCGTTCCAGAAGACGTCCTGGACCATAAAAAGGGGGAGGCCGGTGGCCCGGGACGGCGAGATCCTGGTGGAAGGGACCAACAAGACGGTCTGGGTGAAGCCGAAGGTGCCGGATCAGTACGACATGGGGAAGGACCCGGAGTTTGCCCGGAACTTTGACCGCTACTATACGGTGCGGATGTCCAATTATCCGGTGCAGGAGCTGTACCTGCAGCGGTCCCTCTGCATGGAGAGCGAGGCGCAGCTATGAGGGTGATACTTTCGGCAAGGCCCCGGAAGAACCCGTTCATCCCCGTGGAGGCCGAGGGCATCGTCCCGGCCCGGTTCCTGCAGCCGGCCGAGGGCATCATGGTGGCGGTGGGGAACCGCATCCGCCCGCTCACCGACGTCTTTGAAGTGACCATCGAAGGTATTGCCACGGACGCTGCCGGTGTGGAGGTGGTGCTCCGGGGCGACACCTCCCGGGTGAAAAGGGTGGGGGAGTACATGGAGGCCGGTAAGATCCGGGTGGAGGGGGACATCGGCATGCACTGCGGCAACTTCATGTCCGGGGGCGAGATCGAGATCCTGGGCAGCGCGGACGGCTGGCTGGGCCGGGAGATGCGGGGCGGCAGGATCCTCTGCCACGGCAATGCTTCCCACTACTGCGGTTCCGGTTACCGGGGCGAGAAGCACGGGATGAGGGGGGGATATCTCGAGGTGAAAGGGGATGCCGGCGACTTCACGGCCGAGTACCTGGCCGGGGGCGAGGTGATCATCCACGGGAACTGCGGGGACATGCCCGGGGTGGAGATGAAAGCGGGTACCCTCACCATCATGGGCTCCTGCTCCCGGCCCTGCGGCAACATGACGGGCGGCACCTGCACCATCCTGGGCACTGTCGCGGGCATGCTCCCCACGTTCCGGAAGGCAGGCACCGCAATGAGGGAGGCTGGCGGTATCCTCCTCACCCGCTTTGAGGGGGACGTGGCAAACCGGGGGAAGGGAACCCTTTTCATAAGAGACTGGTAATACACTCTTTCGAATGCTTAAGCACTCGTGCGGGTACGAGGCAAATTTTCACTGCAAGAACTGCCAGAACCCTCTCGTCCATGACGACCGGATCGGCCTCCACTGCCCGCAGTGCGGACGGCGCATCACCACCATCTGCCCGGGGTGCGGACGGCGGTGGTGATCAGGCCTGGTTGAGCAGCCATTGTGCGTACTGGGCTCGGATCCGGGAGACCTCGGCGGGAGTGAGGTCCTCTTTCCCTTTCTGGTGGAGATACCGCTCCAGCTGCCCCACCACCGATTCGGCCTCGGTGTAATCCCGGACCTCGAGATACGCCGTTGCCCGGGCCACGGGGATCACCTCTCCGCAGACGTGGCAGAGCTTGTGCCGCTGGTAGCGGTCCACGTAGGTGAAGGTACGGCAGCCCGGGCAGCGTATCACCACGTACATCACAGGGGGATATCTGCGGCGGGAGATATAGTTTCTGCTGGCCCGGACGGAGAAACAGGGGAAAAAACAGGGTCAGTAGATCAGGTTCAGGATGAAGATGGCGACGCCGATGACCACGACCGCGATGATGACCGCCACCGGGCTGACATGGACGGCCCGCCGGTCCTCGCTCTCGTAGTAGTTCACGAGCCCTGCCGAGGAGATGAGCCTGCCGCCACCCTTTTTTGCCATGCCTGTACTTTTTGTCCCGTGGCCGTATAAATAGGTATCACGCATGAAAGGAGAGAGGGAAATCACGCTGGAAGGGCAGGTCCTGCTGGGGGAGGACCTGGAAATCCGGCCCGCGAGGCTCGCCATCCGCGGCGGGAGGATCGCATGGGTGGAGGAGCTGGGCCGGGCCCCGGACCTCTGGATCCTTCCGGCCCTCTTCAATGCCCATACCCACCTGGGTGACACGGTGGCCATGGACCTGCCCCTGTCCGGCAGGCTGGAGGAGGTGGTGACCCCGCCCCACGGGCTGAAGCACCGGATCCTGGCCGGCACCCCCCGGGACGCGCTGGTGGCGGGCATGCGGGCCAGCCTGGGCGCCATGGAGCGCGGGGGTTGCGGGGGCTGCGCCGATTTCCGGGAGGGCGGGCCCGACGGGGTGGCGGCCCTCCGCGAGGCAGCCCGGGGGCTCTCCCTCCGGCCGGTGATCCTGGGCCGGGATGGCGGCGAGCATGCAGGGGACGGCATCGGGATCTCCAGCGCCCGGGACGTACCGGACCTGGAGCGGCGGGTGGCGGAGACCCGCCGTGCCGGAAAGAAGGTGGCGTTCCATGCAGGCGAGAGGGACCCGGATGACGTGGAGGCGGCACTGGCATACCGCCCGGACCTCCTGGTCCACTGCACCCATGCCACGGACAGCCAGATCCGGAGCATCGCCGATGGTGGGATCCCGGTTGCTGTCTGCCCCCGGGCCAACTGGAGGCTGGGGGTGGCCCGGGATCCGGATCATCCCCCCGTCACCCGGATGGTGGCGTGCGGGTGCACCCTCTTTCTCGGCACCGACAACGTGATGGTCGCGCAGCCGGACCTCTGGCGGGAGATGGAGTTCGTGGCCACGGTGTACGGCCTCCCGCCACGCGAGATCCTGAAAGCGGCCATCGCCGGTGCCGGCCTCTTTGGCGAGACCCCGTTCCTTGCCCCGGATCGCCCTGCCCGGCTGGTGGTGGCGGACCCGGGCCGGTCCGGCCTCTCGTTCTCTTGGGATCCCGTGAGCACGCTGGTGAGACGCGTTGCGGCAGGGGATATCAGGGAAACGTTTTTATTCTCACCGCGAGAATAAATCTCCCATATCTTATTTTGAGGCTCACCCATGTTCGGGACAATATTGGCAGCACTTGATGGCTCGCCGAGGAGCGAGAACGCACTCGCGAAGGCGATTGACGAGGCAAAGGCATGGAAGGCCAGCCTCCACGCGGTCTATGTGATCGAGACCGGTCTCTTCTCCTCCATCCCGCTGGACAACACCTGGGAGGTCATCTTCGGGCTCCTGGAGAGCCAGGGGAAGGAAGCGCTGAAGGCTGCGGAACAGAAGGCGGCTGCGGCAGGAGTGATGATCACCCCCCACATGACCCAGGGCCACGCGGGAAGCGAGATCCTGAAGATGGCGGGGAAGGTGGGAGCGGACCTCGTGGTGGTGGGCTCCCATGGCAAGAGCGAGATTGACCGGCTGCTGCTGGGCAGCGTCTCTTCCTATGTCGTGAAATACAGCACCATAACCACCCTGGTGGTGAGATCATAGGCCATACAAGCATCAAGGATTTCATGACCCCCGACGTGGTATCGGTAGAGATACCCGGGAACCGGGACGATGTGCTGAAGATCTTAAAAAGGACCGGGATCTCGGGGGTACCGGTCCTCAAGGACCGGAGGATCGTGGGGATGATCACCCGGAAGGACATGCTGCGGAAGAGCGATGAGACCCAGCTCGGGCTCCTCATGAGCCCCAGCCCGGTCACCATCAGCCCTGAAACAAGGCTGGGGGAGGCGGCGGCCCTGATCCTGAAGCACCGGGTCCGGCGGCTCCCGGTGGAGGAGAACGGCAGCCTGGTGGGGATCCTCTCGGTTGCCGACCTGATCACCGCCATCGCCCAGCTGAAGTTCAAGGACGAGATCAAGGACCGGTTCACCAGCGCCACCTTTGCCCTCTGGGAGGATACTCCCCTCTCCCTGGTGGGGAGGATCATGGAGATCTCGGGGGTTGACGCCATCCCGATCCTTGATTCCAACGGGATCCTTGCCGGGATCATCTCGGAGCGGGACCTGATCAGGCACTCCTCCATCGAGGACAGCGTGGAGACGAGCGACTTCTCCAACGGCACCGATGATGACGAGTGGACCTGGGAATCCATCCGGGACCTCCACACCGTGTCCTTCGGCGTCTCCCGGGTGAAGCTGTCCCAGAAGCCCGTGAAGACGGCCATGATCACGAGCGTGGTCTCGGTCCCCCACAACGCGGAGGTGAGCGAGTGCGCGCTCAAGATGAAGCGGGCCCGGGTGGACCAGCTCCCGGTGGTGAACAGCGACAAGAAGCTGGTGGGCATGCTCTTTGACCGGGATCTCATCAGGGTCCTTTGCCCGGCAGAGGGCCGATAACAACCTTTATGACCGAACACATCGTGGGATCCATCAGGCACTTTTGCGAAGTTACTGCCTGGGAGAACGGGAGGTATTCATGATGCAGTCAGAATCCCCTGAAAGAATGACCGGTACCACCACCGTCGGGATCGTCTTTCGGGACGGCGTGGTGCTGGCCACGGAGAAGAGGGCCACCATGGGGAACCTGGTGGCGAGCCGGAGGGCCAAGAAGGTGTACCAGATCGCGAAACGGATCGGCATGACCACGGCCGGCGGGGTGGGAGACGCCCAGCAGCTGGCCCGGATCATGACCGTCGAGTGCAGCCTGTTCTCCATCCGGAGGGAGAAGCCTATCTCGGTGGGTGCCTTGGCCACGCTCCTCTCCAACTACCTGAACCAGAACCGGTTCTTCCCGTTCTTCGTCCAGCTGCTGGTGGGAGGGGTGGACGAGCACGGGGCTTCCGTGTACTCCGTGGACGCCCTGGGCGGCGCCACACGGGAGCAGGACATCGTGGCCACGGGCTCCGGTTCCCCCATGGCATACGGCGTGCTGGAAGACCGCTACCAGAAGGACATGTCCGAGAAGGAGACCATCGAGCTGGCCGTCCGCGCCCTGAAGGCGGCCATGCGACGGGACGTGGGGTCCGGCGAGGACATCAACGTGGTCGTGATCACGAAAGAGAAGTTCGAAGAATTCAATGTGCAGAATGAACAGAAGATCTCCATCCCCACATTTGCATAACCCACTTTTTGGACGAATTTCATGTCTGTTGAAGACCGGTTACGGGATCTGAAAGAGAAGATCCACACCATCATCCCCCGGGGGATCACCGTCTCCCAGGTGGAGTTCGAGGGTCCGGAACTCGTGATCTACACCGATGACCCCAAGCGGTTCGCCGACGAGGCGGACCTGATCAAGACGCTGGCCCGGGACCTGCGGAAGCGGATCGTGGTCCGGCCCAACGTCCTGGAGGACCCGGAGAAGGCCGCCCCCCAGATCAAGACGGTGGTCCCCGAGACCGCAGGGATCACGGACCTGTTCTTTGATGCCGACACCGGCGAGGTGCTCATCGAGGCCGAGAAGCCCGGTGTTGTCATCGGCAAGAACGGGGCTACCCTCCGGGAGATCACCAAGTGCATCGGGTGGACGCCCAAGGTGGTGCGCACCCCGCCCATCGAGTCCACCACCATCAAGCAGATCCGGCAGTACCTCCGGTCGGTGAAGGAGGAGCGCAAGACGTTCCTCCGGAGCATCGGGCGCCGGATCCACCGGGAATCCACCTCCAAGGACGAGTGGGTCCGGGTCACCACCTTGGGCTGCTGCCGCGAGGTGGGGAGGGCGGCCTTCCTCCTCACCACCCCGGAGAGCCGGATCCTGATCGACTGCGGCGATAAGCCTTCCAATGCCAACGGCACCCCGTACCTGTACGTGCCCGAGATCCATCCCTTGGGCAGCCTGGATGCCGTTGTCCTCACCCATGCACACCTGGACCACTGCGCCCTGATCCCGCTCCTGTACAAGTACGGGTACGAGGGACCGGTGTACAGCACCCCGCCCACCCGGGACCTCTCGGCCATGCTGCAGCTGGACTACCTGGAGGTGATCCAGAAAGAGGCGGAGCGGACACCCTACACCTCCACGGATGTCAAGAACTATGTGAAGCACTCCATCACCCTGAACTACGGGTCGGTGACAGACATCGCCCCGGACGTGAAGCTCACCTTCCACAACGCGGGGCACATCCTGGGCTCGGCCATCGCCCACTTCCATATCGGCGACGGCCTGTACAACATCGCGTTCACCGGGGACTTCAACTACAGTAAAAGCAGGCTCTTCTCGCCGGCCGTCTCCCAGTTCCCCCGGCTGGAGGCCATCTTCATGGAGAGCACCTACGGCGGCTCCAACGACGTCCAGCCGCCCCGCAGGGAAGCGGAGGTGAAGCTCTACGAGGTGGTCACCACCGTCCTCAACCGGGGCGGGAAGATCCTGATCCCCGCCTTTGCGGTGGGGAGGTCCCAGGAGGTGATGCTTGCTCTCGAGGAGGGGATGCGCCTGGGCCGGATCCCGAAGGTGAGCGTGTACCTGGACGGCATGATCCGGGAGGCCACCGCCATCCACACCACCTACCCCGAGTACCTGAACTCGGAGCTCCGGAACCAGATCTTCCACGACGGCGTCAACCCGTTCCTGGCCGCGTGTTTCGTGCAGGTGGACTCCCCGGACAAGCGGGAGAAGGTCATCACCGGGGACCCCTGCGTCATCATCACCACGAGCGGCATGCTGAACGGCGGGCCGGTGATGGAGTACCTGAAGGGCCTCTCTCCCGACCCCCGGAACGCGCTCGTCTTTGTGGGGTACCAGGCGGAGGGGACCATCGGGAGGAGGATCCAGAAAGGCTGGCGCGAGGTGCCGCTGGGCGGGCGGGAGACCATCGCCATCAGCCTGGAGATCTTCACGGTGGACGGGTTCTCCGGCCACTCGGACCGCAGGGAACTCGTTAACTACGTGGCCCACCTGCAGCCCAAGCCCGAGAAGATCTTCACCATCCACGGCGATGAGAACAAGACCATCGATCTCGCCGTCTCCCTCCACAAGCGGTTCCACATCGAGACCCGCTCCCCGATGAACCTGGAAACCTACCGCATGGTCTGAAATGCCGCGGAGGCTCCCGCTCCACCTCGGGATCTTCGCGGTGATGGCGCTTTCCAACGCCATCGTCCCCATCCTCCCCTCTTACGGCACAGGCCCCCTCTTCCAGTCCGCCATCTACGCGGCCTATTTCCTGGGTGCCTTTGTCACCGTGATTCCGGCAGGCGTGCTTTCGGACCGCGTCGGCCGTGTGCCCGTGATCCGGGCCGGCCTCCTCCTCACTTTCATCTCGGGTGTGCTGATCCTGGCCTTCCCCGCACCCCTCACCGTGCTGGGGGCCCGGGTACTGGAGGGAGTGGGGGCCGGCCTCTTCGTGGCCTCAGCGATGGCCCTCGTCAACTCCCCGCCGGACCATGAATCCCTCTCCGGCATCTTCATGGGAGCCCTGAACATGGGCCTGGTGGTGGGGCTCCTCGCCACCGGTTCCATTGACCAGGCCATGGGAATGGGGACGGGGGGCATTCTCCTCTTCACCATCCTCACCGCAGTCCCCCTGGTGCTCACGGTCCTCCTCAGGGAGGATGCGACCCTCCAGCGGCCGGAAGCGGCCTTCCCGCAGCTGATCCGGGAATACGTGTGGCTCTACCTGTCGGCGGTAGTGCTGGTGGGGATGACCGGTGCCGTGACCGCCATCTATCCCGGGTTCACCGGCGGGGATCCCGCAGCCCTCGCCACCGCCCTTGCTCTCATGCACCTGGCCACTATCGGGGCCGTTGTCCTGGCCTCCCGCCTGCACCTCCCACCGGTGCCCACCCTCCGGGCCGCCTCCATCGCCATGGTGGCCGGCGTGCTCCTGGTCATGGCGAGCCCTGTCGGTTTCCTGGCGGTGGGCGCCATCGCCGGCGTGGTGATGATCGCCCAGATGGCGTTTCTGGGTGCCACCGGCCTCCGCCAGGGTCGCGTCATGGGCCTGTACAACGCCGCCAGCTACCTGGGGATGACGATGCTCCCTGCCCTTGCCGGGGTGACTGCGGAGCACCTCTCCTTCACCGCGGCGTTCCTGGCGGTGGCGGCACTGAACCTGCTGGTGGCGGGAACCATCGGCAGGTGCGAATGCCGGCTGCCGCAGGCGCAGTGATAACGGACTGCCGAGGGGACTACCGTTTCTGCCCTGTCCTGCCCGGCGAGCCGGGCAGAGCTGTTGGTTATATCCGGTTTCCCGGATTCGAGATCTCTCCAGGGACCCAACCGTACGTCAGGATATCCTCATGAGGGGGTGGGACCGGGAGGGGGGCAAGCCCCCCTCCCGTCACCATCCCCCTGATATGATAGGGGGACGGGCGGTGTCATCTCCCGATCCCTCTCGGCGGCATTGTGAGGACCATCCTACACTTCTGCAGGGGGACCCACTTCCGATGCCCGGTCCACCAGCAGGTTGAGGGCATCATGCTGCGGGTTGTGCCGGACCAGGACCCGTGAGAAGACCAGCAGTTCACCATAGGATGCCCGGGCGAGCATGGCAGCCGCCTTTTTCCGGTGTGCCGGGATCACCGCGTAGGCCGGTTGTGCCGCCGTTCCATCGCAGATTTTGTACACATGGTAATCCCGGTCCCCCAGGTCCCCGGACATGACGGCAGCAAGAACGGTGACCCTCCTTCCCTTCTGGCGGGAGAGGGACGAGAGCCGCCGGGCACCCGGCACCCGGGGGATGGGCGGACCCGTTCCGGTTCCCCCGTCCTTCTGCAGGATGGCCCAGGAATACTTCAGGTCGGTATTCAGGTACCGGTAGGGTTCGCCGCAGGCGGAGAGCCTCTCCATCAGCCGCGTGGGCCGGATGGGAGGCCGGGAGTCAAATGTCCAGCACTCCCGGGCAGGACACGGCCCGCCCCACGGGAAGACGCAGGGACCCCGGATGTGGAAACCGAGAGGGCCCATTTCCCGGGTGACCCGTCGGAGAAGGGTGGAGTTGGCGAGATCCGCCGGCTCCACCAGAAGGATGATCCCCCCCGGCACCAGGCTGCCTGCCGCTGCCTTCACCAGGTTGGCCTTTCCCCGGTCCGAAAGGCCCGGGATCTCGTTCAGCACACCGGAGAAGACCAGCAGGTCAATCGGATGGGGAAGATCTTCTGAGGGGATCTCCTGGATTTCACGGGGGATCGGCAGGTGGATCCGGACCCGGTCCACATCCCCTGCGAACGCCGGAACCAGGGCCTGGAATGCCTCCCGGTGCTCATCCGACGGTTCGACGGTAAAGACCTCAGCGGATCCCCCTCCCGACCTGCGGTACCATTCGGCCAGGGCCAGGGGCACCACGCCGGGGCCGGTGCCCACATCTAGGACCCGCAGATGGGGGGGGATCAGCCCGGCCCGGACCAGATCCTGGAAGAGGTGCAGGGTCTGGAAGAAAGAGACCGGGAACTGGTAGGCCAGGTAGGCCATCACCCGGTAGCCGGCCCGGTAGCTGATCCGGCGGGCGCTCCCCTCCCGCCAGTATTCGCCCTTCTGGGCCCGGATGGCGGACCGGATCCTGTCCACCACCACGGCGTCGTCCCAGGGCTTTCCCGTCTTCCGGCTCAGGTACCCTTCCACCAGCCGCTGCAGGGAATCCGGCACCGCGCGGGTACGGAAGAGTTCCTGCAGGCGCCGCTCCCCTCCCGGGGAGATCCCGAGGGGTTCACCCCGGGATACAGACCGCGGCGACGGATCCTTATCCATCGGTGTACGGATCTGCCGCCGGAGGATATGAACCATGTGAGGGAGCACGGTGAAGAGTGGAGATTCCGTGGTGAATTTCTACGGCAGGCTGAAACCGGATTGGCGGACGCTCTCGGGGGCTGCCGCCCCCTGCCGCTGCGGCACCCCCCGCGTGAGGATAATCTGAGCCGCCGTTATCACCAATCTCATGACTGTCAGGGGGGGCGCCCACGCGGCGGGGGGGCCGAAAGGTCCCCCACTGGAGCGTCCCATCAGACTTTCGTAACCTGGGAACTGACCCGTTCTACTGTGCAATATCGACCGGCTCAGATATCCATTTTCCTCCGAGCGACAGATGAAGGACGACCCGCCCTCTATCCCTTCTTTGAAAGAGTCTTCTGCATCAGCACCAGGTCAAAGGGTTCCCCGAACTTCGTCCCCGCGTCCTCCACCCGGCCGCACTCGCAGAATCCCTGCTTCTCATGGAAGGCGATGCTCCCCGTGTTCCGGGAGGAGATCTGGGCCACCAGGGAGTGGATGCCCAGCCGGACCGCGTCATCCGTCATGGCCACCATCATCCGGGTGCCCAGACCGTGCTTGACGTGGGAGGGGAGGATGAAGAAGGTCACCGCCGCGGTTCCCTGGAAGGCAGGGAACGGCATGAAGGGCCGGAGGATCGAGAACCCCACCACCTTCCCCCTGTCCTCTGCCACGTAGCACGCATGGGCCCCGTGGAGCATGAAGTCAAAAAAGGCGGGTTCCACCGGCTGGTCCGGGAACGCCGCGTGGCTCTCCCTCACGTAGTGGTTGAAGATGGCAACCACCTGGTCCCGGTCCCCTTTCCTCACCGGCCTGATGCGGACTCCCGTCATGATGTGCCCTTCCTTTGCTCCATTCTGTGCTGCCAACCACCATACAGGTTGCGACGGGGACAACGAAAGACCGTGGAGGGATCTTCTTTCGTCCGGATCGGTAACCTGATCCAGACGTGAGAAAACCCATGCCGCGTGGGGCTATCCTCATCGGGGAGGGCAACGGGAGGGGGCAGAGCCCCCTCACGGTCCCACCCCCATGAGGATATTCCCTCCCACGGATACCCGATCCCTTTCCCTTCCTTTGAAATTCCCCTCAGATCTCCGTGAGATCCAGCGATGCACAGTCCGGGCAGCGCGGATTGCGCCCCATGCTCCGGAAGGTCCGGCTGCAGCCGCGGCACCGGTACTTCTTCCACGGGACCTCCTCAATCTCCAGATAGAAGGGGCCTCCTCCTCCGCACATCCTTTTCCACCTCCCGATTCGTCCATCCCGTTCCCGGGTGAAAAGGGTTGCGGCGCTCCCGCAGCGAGACCCCGCTCTGATCCCCCGGTTTTGGCTCCGGGCCGGTACCTGGCTGCCTTCATCGGGAAGCCGGGGACGGGGTGCGTCCGTCCGATTCCATCTGTTCCCGGATTTCGTCGGCAACGCCCTCAGAGGCCTCATCGAGCGCCTCCAGACGTATCCGGGAGGGATCCGAAATCCCCACCCCCAGTTCCGCGGCCCGGGCTATCTGCTCCAGGTCCGCGATCCGGCCCTGCATCACCTCGGGAGTGGACCCAAAGTACCGGAGCAGCGCAACCCCTGCGCAGTCCATGGCCACCCGGTCGGCTCCGGCCAGGATCACGCCCGGTGTGACCACCCGGCCCCGGTCGGGACCTCCGGACGCAAACCCCTCGGTAGCATCCAGAACCACCAGTTCTACGGGGTAAAACCGGTTGATCTCTGCGATCATGCTCCGCTGGTGGGGGGAGGTATGGAGTTCCTGCATGTAGTCATGGGGATCCCCCGGGGCCTTCCGGGCCACCAGGCCTACGGAGTTCTTCAGCGAGAGGGTGAAGTGCCCCCCGTACCGGTGGGTCTTGCAGCAGCAGGTCTGGATCACGCGATCTGCCGTCTGGATGTCCCGCGAAAACCAGAATCCATGCTCCCAGTGAAGGCCGGGCTCCTCCACCTTCGCCCACCCGTCGCGCCCGGCCTCATCCAGCACCACCACCCGGAAGCCCAGCTCCTTTGCCATGCGGATGACCCCCCGTTCCTCCAGGACCCGCCGGGTGGAGCCCATCCCGCTCCGTTCCACAAGGCTTACGGCTGTTGCCCCCGCAGCCTGAACCGCCCTGACCAGTACCCCCAGGGTATCCGGGTGGGTGGACGCAGGGAACGGATCAGCGCTGTTGTAGTTCGCCTTGATGGCCACCGCGGTCCCTGAAAAGATCGAGAGATCCATGGCTCGGAAGATGCGGCCAAGGCCTGAGGCCCTATCCCGGGAGGTGGCGAGATACACGGTCGTGGTTCCGGGCATATGAGAGGCGGGTGGTGCCCTGCAGCAGAAATATCTTCCTGCATGCCTGGCCCTCCCACCGGTTCCCCCGGGCCACCGGGAAGAGACCTCACCCTGCCAGGTTCATATCAGGCTATCCTTCCAGGAGAGATCCACAGAAATCCCATGGATAGTACCCGTGACCGTCTGGTGGAAACCACCACGATTACCCCCTGGGCACCACTGCTGGTGATTCCTCCTGCCAGGGCACCCCTGTATCGCATCC
>Ga0315294_10002313_pt1 | contig 20844 bp, 17 predicted proteins | sample YL17G13_40_MG_FD_203626 | JGI IMG/M metagenome (GOLD analysis project Ga0315294, IMG submission 203626) | Sediment microbial communities from Yellowstone Lake, YNP, Wyoming, USA - YL17G13_40 | ecosystem: Environmental > Aquatic > Freshwater > Lake > Sediment | place: USA: Wyoming | collected...
GCGTTATCTACAGCGTCTACCTTGTGACCTTCACCAGTTAGCACCCGGTTGACCACATCCCTTACCACTTGCTCATCATCCACCACCAGTATCCTGGCTTTGACCTTCTTCTGAGACTTTTTAACAAGTGGCTCAGCCGGCTTTGGCGGTTTGACTTCGGTGACTATAGGCAGCTCAACGACAAGGGTAGCACCCTTGCCCGGCTTGCTTTCGGCGTATATCTTTCCCTTATGTTCGGCTATTATGCCATAGCACAGGCTCAAGCCCAGCCCGGTGCCCTGACCTACCTCCCTGGTAGTGAAGAAGGGGTCGAATATCTTGTCCATGACCTCCGGCGTTATTCCCGGGCCATTGTCCTGGCAACATATCTTTATCGTGTTATCGCTCTTCTTCGTGGTTATGGTGAGCTTGCCCTTGTCGTGAGCCAGCTTCATCTCCATCTCGGCGTTTACGATTAAGTTGAGCAGCACCTGCTGTATTTGACCCGGGTCAGCCACGGTTTCGAGCACATCAGGAGCCAGCCGTGTAACAACTTCAATGTTGTTGACCCTCAGGTGATAAGCTCGCAGGACGAGCGTGCCCTCTATAAGCTCGTTGATATCCACCATCTTTCGCTGCGGCTTGGTCTGGCGAGAGAAGGCCAGCAGCGTCCGTACGATGTCGGCCACCCGTCGAGCGCCATCATTGATAGCTTCCAAATCACTCCTGATGTCCGACGGGATGTCCTCTCTGCCCACAAGCAATTGGGCATAGCCGGTAACTGCGGTGAGAGGGTTATTTATCTCGTGGGCGACACCGGCTGCCATCTCGCCCACAGAAGCCAGGCGGCTGGTAATTTGAGCCTTTAGCTCCAGTTGCATCCTCTCCTCTTCAGCCATCTTGCGCTCGGTGATGTCACGGATAATGTGGGCTGCCGCAACCAGGGAACCTTCCTTGTCTAGTATTGGGTCTACAATTACTTCAACCCACCTGTTATCTATTTTCAACTCCATAGATTCTCTGTGAAGGGATGTTTTCATACGGCGTATAGGACATTCAAGGATTGGCTCTGTAGTACCGTGAACAATTTCCCAGCAATGGCTCCCGATTATCTGATTAATATCTTTATTGAATAGCTGGAGCATAGCATTGTTACAGCGATGTATTTTCTGCTCTTCATCCAGTATACAAATGCCGTCCGTGACCGCGTTAAATGTCGTTTGCCATTCTGTTGCAGCCACCTGCAACGCCTCCTCCGCCCGCTTGCGGTCAGTGATGTCCCGTGACACCCCTAGAATACCGATAGGTTGGCCATCTGTATCTCGCAGGAAAGAAGCATTGATTTCAACCCAGACTGTAGAGCCATCTTTGCAGATATGCTCAAGTTCCAGCGTCCGCACCCTGGACAGGTCCTTTGGCTCCATGCTTTCTAAGGCTAGTTCTTCCGCGAATGCTTTCAACGCAATCGCAAGGGAGGAGGGGGTGAAGACCTCATCCAGAGACTGGGCCATAACTTCTTCAACGGTGTAGCCCCGGACCTGCAAAACAGATGGGCTCATATAGGTGAACTGCAAATTCATATCAATGGTCCAGATGATGTCTCTGGCATTCTCGGCGAGCAAGCGATATTTCTCCTCGCTCTCCCGCAGTGCCTCCTCCGCTCGCTTGCGCTCGGTGATGTCGCGGATGATTACCAGGTCAGTTGATTTTCCTTCGTATTTAATTGCAGATGCGTTCACCTCACCATATAACCTGCTACCGTCCTTACGTACGAGTGTTATCTCGTATACCGGTGGGACATCCTCGCCAGCTATACGCCGCTTATAGAGATCAGCCATTTCACGCAGATTGTCAGGATGTAGATGCTCGATAAAAGGAGTGTCAATAAACTCCTCAACAGTGGCGCTCCACATGTTCGCTAAACGCGGGTTGAGATATTTAACGATTCCATCCTGAATAATGCAGATACCATCATTAGCTCGTTCGACCACGTTGCGATATTTCTCCTCGCTCTCCCGCAGTGCCTCTTCCACCCGCTTGCGCTCGGTGATGTCCGAAGAGAGTACAAGGACACCTTCTGCCATAGGCTCCATGCTAAGTTCAAACCAGCCCTTGCTGCCGTCAGGGAAGGTAAACTCATTTTCCATGCGGTGAAAAGTGCGTTTCTCCATGCAGCTTCGGAGCTCGGCAAACATCTCCGTGTTCTCAATTCCAGGATACATCTCCATCATGGTATGTCCCAGTAGCTCCTCTTTAGTATGCCGGCCGTGTTTGGCTACCGCATCGTTCACATAGAGGTAGCGCCAGTCAAAGCCAATAATCTGGCATCCCTCCAGCATGTTGTCCAGTGTGCCGCGGTAGCGTTCTTGTGATGCCCGGAGCCTTACCTCTACCAGCTTTTGCTCAGCTTCCACCTTCTCAAGCTCCGCCGTATATAAACGCAGGGCTTCAAGTTCTTTGATAACTTGGGACTCGGTTTTATTAGAGCTTTTCATTTCTTTTCAAGAAGGTGCCAGTTCAGGTTCGCCGTTTTGTGGTTCCGGATTGCGTAGTCTTAATTGTCCGGTTGGCTTCTGCCTTCAATCTATTTACCTCATCTTCAGTGAATAACCGCCATCCCCTCCTATCTCTGTGTTCAACTTCCTCGATAATGCCATCCCTTAGCCAACGGAGCAAAGTAGTTTTGCCAATTCCGACCATTCGGCAGACTTCGCTCGTTCTGTAGAAGGTTTGACCATTTAGTGCGACAGGCATAACTCCTAATCTCCCATCTGTGTTTTTCTCGGTGAGGGATATCTGTTTCAATTACCTCCAACTCTATCCAAATATAGCCTAACATGTCTGGTTCGCTCAGTGAATCCCCTATTAGTCCCTTTCTGGGTAGCACTTTTGTAGTGTCGTAGAAAACGGTTTATACGCACTCATCGGGAGCAGCTCACACATACTTTCAAGCCAGGCAGACTTTCAGGTTCTGTTTATTGGGCACTCCATCTCATTACTTACAAATAGTTGATTGAGAGCCCAAGGGGAGTGCTTAGTTTTCCAGAATACTTGCTGCGACGGGATATAAAGGAAGGAATCAGAGAGTTGCTATCTGCGTGATAGCGGTTGTTGATGTGGGTCTTTCTGGAATTGACGTGAGTCGAAGGTCAGCCTCGGTGCATTTTGGTGGTCGCAGCTGGCTCAATATGTTGCATTCCTTTATAAGAGGACTGATGTAGGTGTGCTGGACTCTAGCGGCCCGCAGGCTGGGATGATAGAAGTGGATTGGCGATGTTGACATAGTTAGCTTAGTCCCAGTCATTACTCTAAGTCGATAAGGTGGCGCACGTAAAGAGATAAGTTTGGTAAGGATATTGAACATTGCGCCCTCTTGTTCAGTAGCTTTTCAACGAATGGAATTAACTGCTTTTGCAGTCAGCCTGCGTACCCTGGGGTAACCTGCCCGTGGAAAAACAAGCCCTACTTGGGTTTAACCTCTATATTTCTTTTCTTCTGCCGCCGCGCCGGCTATAGGCATCTCTAGGATAGGTGTTCTATAGAACGTTGCGCCTGCGAGCATAATTGGGTAGCTGATGGCGGCTAGTGCCTCAGCACTCTCAGCCTCAGCGATGGCAACGCTTACCATTGAGTTCGGCGGAATGCCGTCAAAAGGCCTTGCGAGGCATACGTACCGAGCCAAGACCTTATAGCCCGGTGGCGGATTGCTCATTACCTTGTCAGCAGCTTTCGACACCTCCGCACTCTTTGCCACGTCATAGATGACAAACGACAGAAACTTCATTTTGCACCTCCTTTGTTAAAAATTTCTTACCAGGTGGGTAACGCACCCCAGGGTACAACCCAAAATAAAAAGGGCACCAGTAACCGCCCTCAAACAGCGATTCCAGTGCCCTTGTGACATCCTTTGGTCTCTTTATAGAACATGACTACTCAAAGACAAAACCGACCTAAAGTGGTCGGTTTCACTATTACCTCCTCACTAGCCAAGTGTCCAATTTACGGCTAGTGCTTCATCAGCCCCACAAAACTATTCAATTATTAGCTACAAGAGTCATCCAAAGATACGAACGCAACCACCTCCCAATTCAGTCAACGTTGCTCGTGAATTGACTTCGTCCCTGAACGATTCAGTCTAGTTCAGATTCACAGTAATTGTCAATACCTCGGAGTGCTAGGTTGAGCCCCCTTCCATAAGTAATGTAATTAGGAACTTCAGCAAGAGCACTAACACTAGCCAAATGACACAATCCGCTACTTTGTGACGTGGCAGCAATGAAACAGTCTGTCCATTCTGTCGCACGTTAGCCTTTGTTGGAGTGTAACTATGACCGCAAAGCCCTTTTCACATACCCATTTTCTGTGAACCAGTTGACGGCTTTCTCCACGGCTGTCTTTATAGGAGTCTGGGGCAAACCTAATTCGCGGCAAGCTTTTGAACAATCGTAATAGTAGTATTTACCAATCGTTCGCGCTGTTGCCATATCAACGAGCGGCGGTTTCCTAGCAATACTGGAAACAAATTTATAGAAGTATGCCAGCGTAATAGCCAGCGGATAGGATATCTTTCGTCGGGGTGGTTCCACACCTGCCACTTCCGCGACTAATTCACAAAAGTCTTTGATGGTCATGTTTTCATTTCCAAGGATATACCTCTCGCCGATTCTTCCTTTTTGGGCCGCTAGGATGTGACCCCGAGCAACGTCTTCAACGTCGACAAAATTCCAGCCGGCATCAATATATCCGGGCAGCTTCCTGTTGATAACATTGAGTACAAGCTCACCTGACGGGGTCGGCTTGATATCGCGCACGCCTATAACCCGCGTGGGATTTACAATTACCAGGGGTAGTCCTTTCTCACAGAACTTTTTGGCTTCCACTTCTCCTAGGTACTTTGATGTGACGTAGTGAGAGCCCATCTTCCACAAATTGAATTCCGTTTCTTCGTTAGCCGGTTTACCACTTTCAAGATAACCTACCGCCGCATTGCTGCTGGTATAAACCACCTTTCCACACCCCTGTTCCAGGGCGGCACTCAAGGCGGCTTTGGTGCCCTCGACATTGATATCGTAAAAAACTTTGCTGTCTGGCGCCCAGGTCGCATATAGGGCGGCTGACTGATAGAAGGTATCACATCCTTTCAGTGCCGACTTCACCGACTCCTTGTCCCGAATATCACCATAGGCTCTTTCCACATCCAGGCCGTCAATGTTTCTGGTATCGCTATTCTCTCTCACCAGAACCCTTACTTCTACACCGTCCTTTAGTAGCTCTCTAACAATACTTGAACCCATAAAACCGGTAGCCCCTGTGACTAGTGCTTTCACTTTTCACCTCCCTAACTCTACGCTATTGTTCGTATCGTTGATTGCAGTTTAGTCCTGGTCAAAGAGCTTGTCAATAAGATTGAAGCGAAATGAATCCTGGGCTCAGATGCTAGCTGGTGCCTGGATGATGCTCGGTTAGGAAGCGTCAAACAATCTGAGTTATTGTTGCCCCACGTTCGAGGGGATACTTGATCATCTGGAAAACAATTGAACTGCTTTTAGTCAGTGGAAAGGTTGTGATAACTCGGGAATACCCCCCGAGTTCCGTGTTAACTTTATATCGTCACATTAGTCCCGGTCGTATGAAAAGGTCTAGATAGACAATTAGTGCGGGGAGATTTGGATTATTTTACCCTCTATTTTTTGCCACTAAGAAAAGCAACACAATTATCCCAATCGCTCCAAAAGTCCCCATGGTCGCCAGAAATTGTATCACGGGAACCCACCACGGTATGGCAGCTTGAGCGATTAGTTGCCCAGCCTGGCTTATTTTGTCTGGGGACGGATTTACTACATAGCTCAAAGCCCATATAATCATTCCCGCTACGATGGGTATCGAAAATATAGCACCTATGATTTTCACATATCAATTATAACATGATTTGCTTCTTCAATTGAAGAAAAATTCTCGGATAAAGGGTTATTTGGTGGTGATGTAACAAATGTCAGTATTGTTTACCCTAGTTTCATTTGACTAAAGTCGATTTTCAGACCACAAATTCCGCGATTTTGTGTTTGACCTTACTTTGCACTGGAGTGCAGAAAGTGAAGAAAGGTTTATATGACAATTTTAACACCAAGAGTGGTACAATGGCTTGGGACAGGTCACAATAAGATGAGCCTAACCAGTTTGATCAGCAACAAGGACGTAAAAGCAAGATTTGCTCAAGATTTCCCGATGCCCAAATTCAATAAGGATAGCAAGCTGCTTGCGCCGCCATTAACGAATCGTTATTCATTAATGGGTACTGCTTTTGATTATTTAATGAGATTCTATCTGAAGAGGCTTAATCCGAAAGCCATAACAACATACTGGGTTGCTGAGGCTACGCCACAGTTGGTAGGAGATGATACCAGGCTATTAGTCGATGAGCTGCTATTGGAAGCACATGTAACTTATGACCAATATCTCAAAACAGGAGATATGAATGATGGTGTTTTGAGAGTCTGCTTACTCTTAGGACAATTAGATCCAATTTATCGTGCGCATTACATTGATCCTAACTTAGGCACCGTGGATTCTGAGGATATAAAGGACTTGTATAATTTGATCAGTATAGTGAATGCCGCCGATTTCCAATGTAGGGACATTTGCATGCTAAATCCTACTTTCGGAATGGCTTCACGTCTTGTCGGGGGTGCTGACATGGATTTATTTCTTGATGACACATTAATAGATATAAAAGTCACAAAAACACTGGACCTGAAAAGGGACTATTTAAACCAGTTAATTGGCTACTATGTTCTATCTCTGCTCGGAGGGATAGACAAGGCACCGAAAAAATTGAACATCGAGAACGTGGGGATCTATTATGCGAGACATGGATTGCTCTATAAAGTGCCTATCCAAGAGATCATCGCAGAATGCGATATGGGCAAGTTTATTGACTGGTTTAAAGAAAGAGCAAATCAAGAATTTTCCTTAGGTGGTCAAGATGAATATGACGAGTACAATCATGATGAACTAGCAGATTATAGTACGAAGCATAACATCCCAATCGAGATAGCCAGAGGTATTAAAGGCTTGCCAATAAAAAAACATAAGTAGATAGGCAATAATCAATACTACAACTTTTGCTCAGGTGTATAACTGCTAGAGCACTTTGTCTCTATTTGAAATCAAATCAACTGACCGGATCCGCTTTAACCTAGCTGTTTGATCCATAGTCAAACTACCTTGTAGCCTCTTGTCCTTCAAATACTCTTGCTTGTGCCCTTGACAAGGTATATACGTATCCGCATAATTACCATAATAACGACGCGAGTTAATTTGGGAAACATCACATGGCATTGGAATTTGTACAGGATGCAATTAGCCTAAGTGGCCTTACAGGGTCCAAATCAAAAAGTGAGATTATTAAAGAGTACTACCCTTTCTGGTGGAATATTACCTCCGGCGGACCAAGTGCTAATCATGAATGGCTTACAGCAATAATTGAATTAGATGCAGCCACTGGTGAAATGTATATCAAAGACACGAAGGAAACAATTCTAGGCTCTGCTGGTCACGCTATGGACTTAAAATGCAGTGATACGAATAAGAGAAATTTAAAAATCGTGTTGGTTGAGAAAGATGTTCAATGCTACTCCCACCTTAAGAAAGTAATTAGCAGGAGATGGCCCAAAGTAGACATCTCGGAGGCTGAAGGGCTACCACGGTTTAATCGATCAAATATTTTCCTTATGAATGCAGAACTGGACGAAGCGCTAAGCACTATCTCACAACTAAACCTGGGAAGTAGTCTTTTCTTTTTTGACCCTCTTAGAGGGGTACCTTACCAGGCAATTGACAAGGTTGCCAAAACAAGAATTAAGGCCTACTACCAAACCGGAACTGAATTTATCATTTTTGTTTTCACTTCCGATTGGTTCTTAGGTAGGGACGATTTCCCCGGATTGCCAATGTCATTAGATGAAGCCAGTTGGTCAAAAACTGAGAAAGATGCTGTCACTGAAGCAGATACCTTATTTGGCACTACGGAATGGCGCACTAGAATATTGAATAATAAGCCAATCTACGAGCGAGAGTATGATTTCATTGAGCTCTACAAGATAAATCTTCACAAATGGTTCCGCTATGTACTTCCTATGCCTTTTAATCCAAAAGCCAAACAGATTTTCCATCTTATTTTGTGCTCAAATTACGAGGCTGGTGTGAGTGCTACTAGGAGATTCTTCTGTGAGATAGCAAAGAATCCTGACTATAAGCCCGACAATAGAAAGGCCTACGTTGAATTTCGCAACAGACACAAGGAAACGGTTGAAGGATTAAGGCGAAATCAAAGACCTAAACAGTGGCGTATTCTTTGGAAAACTATTACAGGGCACGAGGAAGGTATCTGCGATTACCTGTGTAGAGACTTCGAAGAAATTGAACAAGACGAAACAGAGAGAATTAGACTACTTGAATGGCTTGCCGGCAAAGGATATATGACTAGGTGCGAAGTGAGTAACCCCTGGAATATACCAATAACCCAATACCGCGCAAGTTGGCAGGCAGTCAAGGAAATGCTGTGTATTGAGCCTCCTGCACCTCTAGAACCATTATCGCTAAAACCTTTATCGATTAAGGAAATTAGTAGATGACTGTAATCAGTTCAGTCCCCGTTAAACATCGTGAAATAACATCGGGCACTAGAGAATGGGCAGATCATAATGTGAATTGCATTAAAGGTTGTTTTAATAATTGCAGGTATTGCTATGCGAAATTGATGGCAAAGCGTTTCGGTAGATGCAAAGAAGATACTTGGAAAGATATGGTAATCAACAACGGTGCCGTTGAAAAGAAGTACCGTAAATACGAAGGCCGTGTTATGTTCCCGAGTTCCCATGATATTATTGATAGACCTGATGTAAAAGATGCCTGCCTTAAAGTAATCAGCAAACTACTTGATGTCGGAAACGAAGTATTAATAACAACCAAACCCAGATTATCTATTACACGAGAAATATGTGATAAATATGGTTGGCATAAATCCCAAATACAATTTAGATTTACAATAACATCGAAAGATGATCACCTCCTATCTTTCTGGGAACCAAACGCTCCTAAATTCGAAGAGCGCTTTGAGTCATTGAAATGCGCTTATGAGAATGATTTCAAGACAAGTGTTTCAATAGAACCATTTCTCGATTATGAGCCACAAACACTAATCAGTGTGCTGTCCCCTTATATCACGGAATCAATATGGTTGGGCCCGATGAACTATATTCCGTCAAATGGTATCCCAGATGCAAATAAACATGTTTACGCACAGGTCCGAAACAATTACCAAACAGAACACTTGAGGGAAGTATACGAGGAGCTCAGAGATAATCCTCTCATTAGGTTCAAAGATAGTATGAATAACCGACTTGGTATTTCGTAGATAGAAGCTGCTAGAAGCCTTCTATGGGACTAAGCCTCCTATGTGCCTCCACTATATTCAATCCTACGCGCAAGCCATTCCATTCCAAGAAACCGAGTGATACAATAACCTCGGGTAGGATAATGAGCGCTTTCGAAGATTATTATGAGATTCTGCAAGTTCACTATTTAGCTGAACCAGAGATTATAGGGGCTGCTTACAAAAAGTTAGCTAATAAGTACCATCCTGATCATAATCCCAGTCCTGCGGCTGCAGAAAAAATGAAGAAGATCAATATTGCACACGATATATTGAGTGATCCTGAGAAACGCAAGAAGTATGATTCAGAATGGTTTAAGAGGAAAGACCACATCCAAAATTCAAATGTGGCTTCAACCTCGAGTAAATCCAAACCTGTCTTGGAGGTTACACCAAGGCACATTAGGTTCAAAGACTTGGAATACCGCTCCATAAAAACTACCTATTTTGATGTTAAAAATATTGGTGGACCCTATACGAACTACATTATCGTCAAAGAGCACCTCCCAAAATGGTTAGAAATAACTGAGGTTAAAAGATTAACGAACGAAGCACTACCAGTACGAGTTACTATTAAAGTAACTGGTCAGTACGCGGAATCCAAATATGAAAGCTATATCCCTATTAAAATTGAGAATAAGGATTCTAAGTATTCTGAGGAAGTTAAAGTCCATATTGAGCTTGTAATGAAGGGGCCTATCCTGCAAATAGACAGGAAAAATATTGAATTCAATGTAATTCCTGGTATTATGCCTCCACCACAAATAATGACTTTAAAAAATGCTGGTGTTGGGGCGATAGAAGGGAATTTAATTCCCGACGAACAATGGATAAAAATCAGCCCTCGATCTGTACGGTTTACCAATAAACAGGATATACAAGTCCAAATTGATGCATCAAAACTAGCCAATAACAGCGGTGCTCATATAGATATCAGAACAAATGGTGGCAGCGAAAGTATCACCATCAAAGCAATATTTAACTACCAAAAAACAAGAACGACACGAAGAACAGGGGTTGATAACACCGCAGCTCATTCTACCTTATATTACTGCCCCAAATGTAAAAACAATGCGATTTGGTTTAATTATCACAGCAATATTTACGAATGCCTAAAATGCAGAGGAACTTGGCGAACTTTGGATGATATTAAATAAGCAAGCTCAGATAGAACTATTGAACCCACCTCTATTTGAATCCAAAATTATCCATCGGACTAAACCTCTTATGCGCCTCCACCTTATCCTCATAATCTCCTTGATAATAAAAGGCCAATTTAACCACACTTTTTCATTTGAGTATCTTTAGGCGTACCTATCACCAAGTAGCCTAATTCTTGCATTTGGTGAACATTTCACCATAGCAATTACACTGTTGCATATTGACTGGTAGGTGGTACAATGGTTTCGCAACAGGGATAGGAGGTAAATACTATGGCAAGTATTGTCCGTTGGTATGATAAAAGGATAGAAAAGTTAAGACAGTTACCAAAATGTCACCTCCTATTATTGATAACAGTCAAGTTTCTTGCTGGGGTGGCATTAGGTTTACTGCTGGCAATATGGTTGCCAATATGGACGTGGTGGATATTTCTTGTTGTAGCTTTGGTGATAGCGATTCCTCTTTATGCTAAGATTTTTAGCAAGTAACGCGGTTGCAGCTAGTGACCCCATCTCCATCCCATCCTCTATGCTACTGGCCACACCTTCTTTTTCGCCCTGATAATAATTGCTTGTAATTAAGTCACCAAACTACTGCATGTTTTGACAGACCGTGCAAACCGGAAGAAAGTGGGAAGGGGAGATGAAGCAGATTCGTTTCTTGTTTGCCACTTCATGAAAATGGCTGGAGTCGGTAAACTTATGTGCAAAGCGGTAAAATTGAACTAAGACCGCTGCTTGATTAGTGATTGAATAAAAGTAATATTAGACCCGCGATGACCGCCGCGGTAGCTGTTAAAATCACATAAACCAAAGGATTGCTCAGCCTCCACCAGGACCTGTTTCCGTTTGACTGTGATACACCATACGCATGCCCTCTGGCGCGTGAATACCCTTCAACGGTTAATATGACCATATTACCAATTTTGCTAACGAGACCTTCCCTTTCCAGGGCAGCAACAGAATAAATCGGGAAGTTGAGATACGCTCCAACCAAGGCACCTAATCGGCGAAAATGAATTCCATTTGAGCGATTAGATGGGTTTGCATCCCAGTCGTCTGCTAAAACACTCAGGATCCGCTGTTTTTCTTCATCCAATTCCATGATCCACCCAAGTCCATTCTGTTAATGACCCCATCCTTGTCTAAGTACGGACAATCAAATCATTTCGGCGGTTCATATCCTAACTCCTTCGCCTTCTTAAAATCAGCTTCGGATTTGCTATTGTCACCGATTTTTTGATAGGCAAGGCCACGAGAGTTGTAAACTTCGGCAAACCTTGGGTCCAGCTCTATCGTTTTGGTGAAATCAGCGATTGCTTTATCGTAGTCGCTTCTGTCAAAATATACAGTCCCGCGGTCAAAGTAACCCCCGGCGGCATCCAGAGGGTCCAATACTATCTCCTTGGTGAAATCAGCAATTGCTTTGTCATAGTCACCTTTACCTACATAGGCCCACCCACGGCCGAAGTAAGCCCGGACATCTCCCGAATCCAACACTATCATCGTGTTGAAATCAGCTATAGCCATATCGTATTCACCTTTGTCGCGATAGGTATCCCCACGGCGGAAGTAAGTCAAGGCATTCTTAGGGTCCAGTTCTATAGCTTTACTAAAATCAGCTTCAGCTTGTTCGTTTTCACCTTTTTCAAGATAGGCAGTCCCACGGGCAGAGTAAGCATTAACAAGATTCGGGTCCAGCTCTATCGCCCTGGTATATTCTGCAATGGCTTGGTCATATTGCTTTTGCTCCCAAAGGTAACTGTCACCCTTGACTAAATGTTCTTGCGCTGGATTTCCACATCCCAAAACTACCAGCGTGAGCGCCAGGAAGACACAAATAGCTGGTATAAGCGCTCTCTTGTAGTTCATCACTACCACCTTCTAACTGTAATTCCCCATTCAACTCGAAATGAGAGATTCTCAGCTGTCATCGCCATAGTTGCAGAATACATCCCTGCTACGAAGCTGTCAAGCACTCCCCTCGGAGCTCTGCCGCAATGGTATTGTACGAGGCCTTTAACAAAAGAGCCGGTAGCGTCTGCCCTGACCAGCGCCCCCTGGGCGCCACTAGTAACAATACGTCAAATTGTGCGGTACGGGTTCAGTGGAAGAATCTTTGGAAAACACTGCCGGGCCACCACAGTTTTTTTCAAACTGATTGACGAGCATAACTCCTACCGCTATAGTAAGAACTGTACAGAGTAACTATTGACGGAGAGATTCATGCGTTTCTTGGATTTGGATTTGGATTTCTTCCTAAACAAGAACGCTTACCGTAGCGGGAGTGACGGCGGAAGGCTAGGTTCAGAGTATAAGCCATGGAGTATCTCTAAGGTACGGCACTTTCTTGAGGATAGATGTGGCCTTTCACCGAGTGCCCCGGTACAGGGGCGAACGGTACAAAGTCATGGTGGAGTACTCGACCTCTGGCGCATGCTCATTGAATCTAGTAGGCTCAGGACACCATTTGAAGTGATACACATAGATGCTCATCCCGACCTGTGGGTAGGGGGCGGGCTGTATGTGACATCAGGGTTTATATATATTGACTCGCAACGCGGGCTTGCGATCCTCAAGAGAAAACACGTTCATTCAGGCAACTACTTAACTTTTGCTATTGTCTACGGATGGGTAGGTTCTCTTGTATGGATTCCTCTCCTCAAGCACTTGAAAGACCTGCCCAAATGGGACGGTGATGCAAGGACCGCTTTGATACAGTCCAAGAAGAGCAAAGGTGAAACCTCTCCTATCCGAGACTTACCCATGGTAGAAAGGGAACGCGGTGTTCCCTTCAAGATATTGCCCTGGCATAAGTTCAGAACAAGTGAAGCATTCGACTACATGGTGTTGAGCAGATCGCCAGACTTTACTCCGCCTGAAAGTAACGTATTAGTCACCGTTATTGAAGGGTACATGAAACAAATATGATTCAACATCCTTTGCGCTCTCATATGTTATTTGCGGATACGTGTACTTGCGTCCAGCGTAGATTGTCTTGGTTGTTTGTTAAGCGGCCAGGAGCTCTCTTCAACTCTACAATACAGCGATTCTGCTAACAATCAGCCAGAATGTGACTTAGAGATTCCTTCCTGAGGATATGCCATACCTCTCGAAAGAAAAATGAAGCTCAGCCTTGACCAGGTCAAATAGTAATAGGCTATAATCAGTTATGAATTTCGGGATCATTTCCTTCCGACGATATGCAATGGATTTCGATGTGAAAAAACTAAATACCAAACTCATAAAGAGAACTGGCACTGCCTGGCTCAAGGTTATAGTATTTTTACTAGACGATGTTGTTGCGTTGCTCTTAATCATATTGTTACTGCGATTTCTAAAAATACAAATTCCTTTACCCATTATCATCGTCGTAGCGATACTGATTGGTACTCTTCTTTTCATAATACACCGAGCAATTATACCTGATTTTCGAAGAAAGCCGGTTACAGGACAAGAGGGAATGATAGGCTCACAAGGCAGCGTAGTGAAGACGCTGAGTCCGATCGGCACTGTTGTCGTTGAAGGGGAGCATTGGAAAGCTAGATCGATTGATGGCAGTATAGGGGTTGATGAGAATGTGGAAATCGTGGGAATGGATGGGCTGACATTAAAAGTAAAGCGTAAAAAGCGATAGTTGACTGGAATCTTGCCTTGATAAGTTTGGTCAACAATTCATCGTTTTGTGTAATCTGCGTTCTGTGTATGCCAATTTCAGGAGTCCCGGCGGTGGTCTTGCTTCCAGGTCTGTGCCCTGTGCATCACGCCTCGGGCGTCGGTCAGGGAAACTTCAGTGTACTGCGGGCCGGCGAGCATGACGGCAATCTCCCTGGTACGTTCCTCGCCTTCAAGCGGCTGAAGCATGCTGACAGTCCGAGCGCCTGCCTCTTCTTTGTGAACGTTGTAATGGGCATCGGCGAAAGCAGCGATCTGGGGAAGATGAGTGACGCAGATTACCTGGCGGTTCTGAGCCAGTGTCCAGAGTTTCTTGCCTATTATTTCGCCGCTCCGTCCCCCCACACCGATGTCTATCTCGTCGAAAATGAGAATGGGGATACTATCAACCTCTGATAGAGCACATTTCAGCGCCAGTGTAAAACGGGAGATTTCACCCGTAGAGGCGATTTTGGTTATGGGCTTGACAGGCTCCCCGGGATTGGTCGAAGCCATGAACTCAACCACATCAACTCCCTCGCTGGTAAAGGCGTAAGTTTTTTCGTCAGGTAGAGGAATACCTTCTTCAGCTTCCTCCCGGGTTAGGGACACCTCGAATTCAACCTGCGCCATGTTCAAATCATGGAGTTCCTTCTTAACCTCGGCGACCAACTTCTCCGCCGTCGCTGAGCGCGCTGTGGAAAGCTCGGATGCCATCTGACCCATTTCCGCCTTTAGCTCAGAGCGCATCTTCTCCAGTTCAGCCTGCCTCTCTGAAGAACGCGAGATTCCCTCCAGCTCTTTTTCAGTCTTCTCCAAGTAGAGCAGTATGTCGGCGATGGTCTGTCCGTATTTCCGTTTTAGACCTTTTATAACCTCAAAACGCGACTCCACCTCTTCCTGCCGAGCCGGATTCTGCTCCAACCTTCCGCTGTAAGCGCTAATTTCCCGCGCTGCCTCCTCGACCCGATACACGGTCTCTTCGAGAGAACTCAATTGCTGGCTAAGCGTGGGGTCCAGCTCTACGAGCTTCTTCATAACTGCAAGCGCTTCATTCAATTTGTCCAGAGCCGGGGCTGAACCACGTGAGGCGTCTTCCTTGCCTAGGGCCTGGTAGGCTTCGTAAGACATTGCCTTCAGCTTCTCAGCCGAAGACAGGAGAGTTCGTTCTTTTTCCAGCTCTTCCTCCTCCCCGGGACGCAACTCAGCTTTTCTTATCTCATCGAGCTGGAAGCGCAGGAATTCCTGGCGGCGAGCGGCATCTTTCTCCGCTTCAACCAGCGACTTGAGTTCCTGCTCCAGTTTATGAAGCTCTGCCACTTTAGCGGTGAAGCTGTGCCGCAGCTCCATGGTATGGCCATAGGCATCCAGGAAATCCAGGTGATACTTCGTATCGAGGAGAGACAGGTGCTCGCTCTGGCCGTGAATATCGATTAGCAGGCGTCCGATCTGGCGCAGAATGCCTCTGGTAACCGCATGTCCGTTGACCCTGACAATGCCGCGCCCATGCCTTTTGGATTCGCAACTGATAACCAGATTATCCTCATCTGATTTCAAGCCATTTTCGTCCAGGAGTTCCCTGAGCTGCGTCAGGTATTCATTATCGGGCAGGGCGAAAACACCTTCGATTTGGGCTTCGTCGCTGCCATGGCGGATAACTTCCTCGCCCACTTTCCCTTCCAGCAGCGTCTCGACTGCATCGATGAGCAGTGATTTGCCGGCGCCTGTCTCGCCGGTGATAACATTCAGCCCGCGGCCCAGGTTCCAGTCGATGCTCTCTATGATTCCCAGGTTCCTGACTCTTATTTCGAGTAACAAATTATGGTCTCCTATGATTGCTGGTGCGATAACCTGGGTATATTTTATCACTTATGAATCAAATCCTAAATACGAATTTCTAAATCCTAAATAAATTCAAATAACCAAGTCCGCAAACAACAGACGGACAGACCTGAAGGTCTGTCCCTACAACTAAACATGTAGCCACGAGGCTTTAGCCTCGTGTCCACGACCTTAAAAGGTCGTGGCTACAGAGGGTGGTGTTTATGGTGGGAAATGAAATTCCAATGGCATGCTATCCATCCCGGCCTATCTTCGAATATGAGGGTTATCCTAAAGCATGTAGGCACGAGGCTTTAGCCTCGTGACCACGACCTTAAAAGGTCGTGGCTACAGAGGGGGGTGTTCATGGTGGAAAAGAAAACAGCGTGGTAAATTAAAAGTCAAAAATGATTACAGCGATTTCGACCGATAGCGGCGATTATCTCTGTAATCTCTGCACAATCTCCGTAATCTTTGTTTAATCTCCGTAATCGAAATATCTAAATTGGCTATCACGACACAAAATACTCTAAAATAGCTATGCTGGTAAGTAAATACAATGCGTAGAAACGGGAATTAGCTTGAACTATCGCAACGATTTAAGAAACATAGTCATAATTGCCCACGTCGACCACGGCAAGACGAGCCTGGTCGATATGATGCTGAAACAAAGCAAAATCTTCCGTGATAACCAGCAGGTAGGTAATCTGATACTTGACCGGAACGCACTGGAACGGGAGAAAGGCATTACCATACTGGCCAAGAACACAGCGGTAATCTACCTAGGCGTAAAGATAAATATCATAGATACACCGGGCCATGCCGATTTCAGCGGGGAAGTGGAGCGGGTCATGAATATGGCAGACGGCTGTCTGCTGCTGGTCGATTCCATCGATGGGCCTATGCCCCAGACCAGGTTTGTGCTGAAGCATGCGCTGAATGAGGGACTGAAACCGATTGTGGTCATTAATAAGATAGACAGGGTAAATTCCAGGATTGCCGAGGTGGTCCGTCTGACTCAGGACCTGTTTCTGGAATTAGCCACCGATGCCGACCAGCTTGATTTTCCCATACTATACGCCAGCGCCAGAGACGGCACAGCTACTACTGAACCGGAGAAAGAAGGTGAAGACCTTATACCATTGTTTGAATCTATACTCCATAAGGTGCCGCCACCAGGCATCGAGTCCGGACCTTTCCAGATGCTGGTATCTAACCTGGACTATAGCAGCTACAAGGGCAAGCTGGCTATCGGCAAAATTTACCGCGGCAGCGTTAAGCCGCATGATAAGGTATCTGTTATCGGGAGCGATGGCAGCACGCAGAACTACGAGGTGAACCAGGTGTTCACCTTTATGGGCCTGGACCAACCGGAGGTGGAGGAGGCAACCGCAGGCGATATCGTGGCTATAACCGGCGTGGAAATAGTAAGTATCGGCGATACTATAGCCAGCCCCGACCAGCCGGAGGCACTGCCCCGCATAGAGATAGGCGAACCTACAATAAAAATGATGTTCGGCGTAAATAGTTCACCGCTCGCCGGCAGAGAAGGTAAATACGGCACCTCGAGGCAGCTCCGTGAAAGGCTTTACCGGGAACTGGAAACAAATCTCAGCCTCAGGGTCCAGGATACGGAAACTCCCGATGTTTTCCTGGTATCCGGCAGAGGAGAGCTTCACCTGGCAATACTTATCGAGACCATGCGCCGTCAGGATTACGAGTTTGAAATTTCAAAGCCGGAGGTTATAACTAAAGAAATCAACGGCAAGCTTATGGAGCCCGTGGAAGAGCTAACCATCGATACGAGCGAAGAATATATAGGTGCGCTTATGGAAATGTTGAGCACGCGCCAGGCTAAATTGGCAAATATGCGCAACGACGGACATGGTAACGTACGCCTGGAATTTCACACCCCCACCCGCGGTCTAATTGGCTTCCGCAGTAAATTTTTAACTGCCACACGGGGCGAGGGCATTATGAGCACCTTATTCCTGGGCTATGAGCCGTGGTATGGAGATATCGTTTCTACACGCAGCGGCATGCTGGTGGCTTCTGAAAATGGCACTGCTGTTACGTACGGATTAAACAATGCCCAGGGAAGAGGCATAACATTCATCGAGCCGGGCACATCCGTCTACGAGGGTATGATAGTGGGGATGCATGCCCGCGGGACCGACCTGGCGGTCAACGTGGCCAAAGAGAAGAAGCAGACCAACATCCGGGCTTCTACATCCGATTTTGCTATTAAACTGACGCCGCCGTTGAAATTCAGCCTTGAAGAAGCGCTGGACATGATAAGCGAGGACGAACTTATCGAGGTAACGCCGGCCAATATCAGGCTGCGCAAGCGACTGCTGACACAAGGCCAACGCTCTAGAGCGCGCCACGCCACGGAGCGGTCAGCCGAAGATTAGCTAATATCCTCCTTCCCTGGCGGGAGGGGGAAACCTAAATCAATTAGTTCACAAATTGCCAATGTGTCCCCCGCTGTAGCCACGACCTTTTAAGGTCGTGGTCACGAGGCTAAAGCCTCGTGGCTACATGCTTAAGGATTTCTAGGTGTCATCTGCCCAAAGGTGACTCTTCCGCGGAAGGGCTCCTCGCGATGACCGTGGAATCTACCATTTTAATTTTCCGATTTGGGTATTTGACAAACCCATGTGCAAAAATTGACACCTTCTAGTCCAGTGCTATAATCATCGCAGGAGGTGAATTATGTCTTACGAAGAGATAACAAGGGACATCATAGTTGCACTTGTAAATAAGGTGAATTTGCCAATGAAAATAGGAGATGACAAATATCCTGCGACATGGGCAGCAGAAGCGTATGAAGTTATTTATAAAGCTGTTGTTGATGTAGAACGCAATGTTATTGGGAAACAGGAATAATTTTACGTAAGATGTTGCGAAAGTGATTTCTGGCTATTAAGTTGACGCCGGCCAACATCAGGCTGCGTAAGCGACTGCTGACACAAGGCCAACGATCTAGAGCCCGCCATGGCGCAGACCGGTCACCCGAAGATTAGCTAATATCCTCCTTCCCTGGCGGGAGGGGGAAACCTAAATCAATTAGTTCACAAATTGCCAATGTGTTCCCCGCTGTAGCCACGACCTTTTAAGGTCGTGGTCACGAGGCTAAAGCCTCGTGGCTACATGCTTAAGACTCTGTAGGTGTCACCTGCCCTCAGGTAACCCAACATGCAATACGAACCACGACGGTCACCCGAAGGCGGGTGACAAGATGAAAATCTCTCACGCTGATTATTGTCCCCCTATGTAGCCACGACCTTTTAAGGTCGTGGTCACGAGGCTAAAGCCTCGTGGCTACATGTTTAAGACTCTGCAGGCATCGCCTGCCCTCAGGTAACCCAACATGCAATACGAACCACGACGGTCACCCGAAGGCGGGTGACACGTAGGGCAACTTTTGGTCTTTGACTTCTTCTGTGTCATATACGTTTCCCCATGGACGATGTATAATGTCAACCATCAAAGGCTGTTAGCAGTTCGCAAGGGAGGATGTTATGGACGATAGAGTAGCCATCTTCATAGACGGAAGCAATTTATATCATGGTCTAAGAGCTAACTTTGGGAGTCACAACATCAACTTCTCTGAATTTTCCAATAAGCTATGCGGGTCCAGGCGCTTGTTCCGTACATATTACTACAATGTCTTACAGGACCCGACTCAAAGGCCCGATGGCTATCGAGAGCAACAGGAATTCCTCGATCAACTGCGTAAGACGCCATATCTGGAGATTCGACTGGGAGGTACCAAAGTGTCACAGGGTATCCCTGTGGAGAAGGGCATAGATATTATGCTGGCTACCGACCTGCTATATTTTGCTTGGAACGACTTCTATGATGTGGCAGTGCTGGTGAGCGGTGACTCTGATTTCGCCTATGCTCTCCAGGCTGTAAAAAACATGGGTAAACATGTCGAGGTGGCTTACTTCGAGACCGGTGCCTCCAAGGACTTATTGAATGTAGCCGATAACCGGTATCTACTGAACCGCAGCTTCTTCACCGGTTTGTGGACGCATAGACGCTATACCTATCGCCGAAGAGTGGTTGGAGAGGGTCAGAAAAAGCCCATTCCGGGCGTGGAATAGGCCTAATTCCTCAGATCCTTACTTATCTGCCTTGCCTACGTCTACCTTGCCTTTGCCTTTGCAATGGAGACATCTCTCTCTTAGTATAGGATGGTCGGCACAGTAGGGGCACTCGAGTTCCATCGTGCCTGCCTCATGCTTATTAAATCCCTTAATCTTCGAGTCCAGCTCCATATCGGCTCGAAGTTTGCCCCCTCCGACGTTGGTGACTACCTGGCAGCCGATGGCACTGCAAATCTCTATTTCGGGAATATCCCCGGGGCCCGTCCGGTAGCCTCCTTTGGCGAATATATCGGGCTTGAGCAGTTCCAGTGTTTTGCACACCGTCTGGTCGTCGTCCACAGAGACAATAACCTCATCCACACCTTTAATGCTCTCCAGTATTTCTTTTCTATCCTCGGACGGCCGGAAGACAAATCCCTTTTTTCTGAGCAGGAAATTGTCGTTGTTCAGTATCACCACCAGCCTGTCACCTAGCTTGGCCGCCTCCCGTATGTAGGCTATATGCCCTACATGTATCGGGTCGAAGGCTCCGCTAATGGCTACAGTGATAAATTTCTTTTTCATTCCATCCATTCTTCTTTGTTAATATAACAATGATAACCTTAATGGGCAAGTTATTGCAAAAATGGATTAGAACAATCTTACTCTAAGTCCTTAATCAATTCTTCAACTGAGTCGAAGA